>Ga0182015_10000852_pt1 | contig 42392 bp, 40 predicted proteins | sample 712P3MmetaG_FD_120478 | JGI IMG/M metagenome (GOLD analysis project Ga0182015, IMG submission 120478) | Permafrost microbial communities from Stordalen Mire, Sweden - 712P3M metaG | ecosystem: Environmental > Terrestrial > Soil > Wetlands > Permafrost | place: Sweden: Stordalen | collected...
AAGCGTCCCGAAGACCTGATCGCCCACCGCCCCGCAAAAATCGTGCCGCCATTCATAGAAACTTGCCCTTTTTGCGCGGGTAACGAAAGCAAGACACCGCCTGAAGTAATGCGCGTGCCCACCAACGGCGGCGGTCCCTGGCAGGTCCGGGTTGTAGCCAATAAATTCGCGGCTCTGTCACCCGAGGTGCAGCCCATCCGTACTATTCATCGTTCCCGGCGCAGCATGGGCGGCTTCGGCGTTCACGATGTGATTATTGATACGCCCGACCATTCGCATTCCATCGCCAACATGCCGGATGCCCACATTGCGAATTTGCTGCGGGTCTACAAGTCCCGCTATGACTCACTGAGCCTTGACCCTCGCATCGCCCACGTCACTATTTTCAAGAATCATGGCAGCGATGCCGGAGCCAGCCTGGAGCATCCGCACTCCCAGTTGATTGCCACGCCGGTGATATCGCATCAGGTTCGCGAGCGCTTCCAGCAAGCCTTGAACCATTACGACGAGTATGGGGAATGCATGTTCTGCCAGACCCTGCAGGAAGAAATTGAAGACCAGCAGCGGGTGGTGCTTCTTACCGAACACTTTGTTGCCATGGAACTCTATGCCTCGCCTTCCCCGTTCTGCACGCCTATTTACCCGCGCCGCCATATGGCCAGTTTTGGCGATATCAGCAATGCCGAGATGGCTGACCTGGCCCGGGTGCTCAAAACAGTTCTAGCTAAGATTTACCGCGGGCTGGGCAATCCGGATTTCAATTTCACCATTCGCAGCGCTCCAGCCGAATACGTAGGAGTGAAGCACTTCCATTGGTACGTAAGCATCATCCCGCGTTTGACCCGGGTCGCAGGTTTTGAACTTGGGTCGGGGATGTTCATCAACACGGTGCTGCCGGAAGCTGCGGCGGAATTTTTGCGCAACGTGAAAGTGGAAATGGCCGCCGGAGCGGGTTAATCCACCCGCCTGTTATTTCTTAGTCCACCGCCCTGTCATTCCGAGGAGCGGCGACGAGCAATCTGCATTCCCTCGGCCACCGCAGACAATCCGGATCCTTCGCTTCGCGAGGGATTACACTGGCCTCTTAGATCCGCCGCTTCACGCAGCCTCGGGCTTCTTCTTGTCCTCCGGCTCGCCGCTGTGTTCCGGGTTTCCACCCGGCTCCGGGAAGTCGGTATCGGCGGATTTCAACATCGGATCCTGATCACGATGACCGAGTTGGCCCTGCATTTCCGTGTTATGGTACGGGCCTGGTTCTTCGTGTTCTATAGCGCCCTTTGAGCGGTCTTGATCCCTCGAGGATGGCATGTTTAATCTCCCCAACGGCGGTGAACCACGCCTATAATTAGCCTACTCTGAAACAATCCACATGGCATGAGTTTTCTCATGTATATAAGAAGGAATCTTAATGGAGTTGGAGGACGTATGAAACGCCTGATTCTTGTCGCTGCGGCAGTTTTGTGTTCAACTTTGGGCCTTTGGGCGCAAACTGGAGGATCAACTCCCGCTCAATTAATGCCTGCATCAACCAGAGCGCGCCACCATCGCAATAAGCAGCACAATCACCGCCATCACCCGCGCCATCACACCGGCATTAACGCCAGACGCTAGTTGATGCCGCTAACCTATTCGCCACGCGCGCGCGGAGCGGTGGTCGAGACTCCCAGTTTGCGTAGCCGGTCCCGAGCCTGCAGAGCTTCGTTCGACCGCGGATAGCGCTCGATTACATGGCGAAGCTCTACAATTCCATCGTCTTTCTTACCCAGCTCAATCAGAGCCAAGCCTTTCTTTAGGTCGGCTGACGGCGCCTTGTTCCCGGTGGGATAATTTTGCAACACCTGGTCGTAGTCGGTTACCGCTTCCTGAAAGTTTCCTTCTTTGTATGCCAGTTCGGCCAGGTAGAAATATGCGTTTCCGGCGAGATCGGTGTTAGGGTAAAACTTCACGTAATCCGAGAATTCCTGCTTCGCCAGGTCGTTCTTGCCCGCATTGTAATCACGCAGTCCATTGTTGTAGAGCACATCGGGCGGAGGCGCCTGCGCCTGCGCCTGCTGCTGAGCCTGCTGTGCAGCTTGTCCGGCTGCCACGCTCTGCTGAGCAGCCTGCATATCTTCCAATTGCTTGCTGACTTTTGCCAAGCGCGCTTTTAATTCATCCAAAGAATCGTTGAGCGCTTGAATTTGGCCCGAAAGCTGGTCAACCTTGCCGCCGTTGTCGGCCTGCAATTTTTCCAGGCTGGTTTGCAGCGACGTAATGGACGCCGCCACTTTGTTCATGCTGTCCGTATTCTGGTCCATCAAGTTCTTCATCACGCCCATGCGCTCGTCGAAAGACTGCTGCATGTGCGTCATCTGATCCTGCAGCGCCTGCACCTGCGTCTGGAGTTGAATGATTTCCTTGCTTACGCCCCAGGCTGGCGTCAGATTTGCCCCGAAGCCGATTGACAGGACACTTATCGCCAATATTCGATAAAGTTTCATAACCTCTTCCTTAAGTTCAAGACTCCCCACTTAAAACATCTGTCATCCTGAGCCTAGCGAAGGATCCATTCGCTGGTTGGCGCCAAGAAATGCATAGGTCCTTCGCTACGCTCAGGATGACAAGGGTACACTCGGATGACAAGGACCTACGCTCCATTGTGAAGGATAACCCGGTCCCGACACAGTTGTCTTGGAGTCTCCGCTGTGGGTGCGGTTTGGCCAGGAAAACCCAAAATAAATACCAAGGTGCGGAGCGCCAGCCCCGCACCTTGAATAACTATTTCTGATACACGAAGTGGCCACGGCGATTCTGCTGCCAGCAGGCTTCGTTGGACTCGGTGCAGAACGGCTTTTCCTTGCCGTAGCTGATCGTCTTGATACTGCTGGCGCTGACGCCACCTTGCGTCAATGCGCTTTGCACGGCTCCCGCGCGGCTGTCGCCCAAAGCCAGGTTGTATTCAGTCGATCCACGCTCGTCGCAGTGACCTTCAACCACAAAATGGATGTCGGGGTGCTGCTTGAGAAATTCAATATCCGCCTGCAACGAGCTTTGCTGGTCAGGACGAATATCAGACTTGTCGTAGTCGAAATATATGTCTTTCACGTTTTGCGAGAACAATTCTTCCTCGCTGGGTCCGGCTGCGGGGGGCGGTGGAGGCGGAGCCTGAGTCACGGTAACCCGTGCCGTTGCCTGCTGCGTTCCGCCGGCGCCTTTCGCGGTCAGCGTGTAGGTAGTCGAATCGGTCGGAGTAGCCTGCTGCGAACCGCTCGGCTGCACGGCTCCAATGCCGTCGATGCTAACGTCTGTCGCATTCGTAGTCTGCCAGGTGAGCGTGGTCGACTGCCCCGCCTGAATGCTGTTGGGACTTGCCGTCAACGAGGCCGTCGGCGCTGGTGGCGGCGGCGGCGGCGGTGGCGGCGGTGGTGGTGTCTTTTTATGACAGGCGCCCAAAAACATGATGGCGCTTAGCGCGAATACAAGCGTAAACCACTTCATTCTATGCTGCTTCACTTTTCCTCCCTGCGTAATCGCGCGCTTTGCCCCAACGCGCGTCAGAAATAATAGCGGGGCGGGTTCACATCTCCGCCTCCTCCGGGCTAATCGAAGAATTCGCCAAACTTAAACATGAAAATGCAGGTTCGCGGACATTATCGCCCCGTGCGACGTTCACCTAAATATAATCGGTGTTGCCTCAACCACATCAAATTTTTCGAAGAATCTTCAGTCGAGGATTCGAGTTTGTCACTAGTCTGAATTTACTTCCAACTCCAATTGGGTTGCGTATTTTTGCCGCTAAACGTCAACTGCTTCACGTTGCTGCCGTCGGCGAGCATAGACCAGATTTGCTCGCTTCCAGACCGGCTCGACTGAAAAACAATATGCCGTCCATCCGGCGACCATGAGGGAAAGTCATTTCGTCCGCCATCGTGGGTAAGCTGCACCCACTGTTTGCTGGCCACATCCATGAGGTAAAGATCCTCTGATCCCGGCGCACCAGGCCCGTAGCGCCGCGTCCAAGCCAAGGCCAGAAACTGCCCATTGGGAGACCATGCGGGTGACACTGCGTAACCCTGGTCCGTCAGCCTCTGCACATTGGTGCCGTCGGCTTCCATGGTGTAAATCTGCGGCAGGCCGGTGCGACCGCTTACCCACGCGATCTGGGCGTCGGTCTTGCGATTCCATACCGGCGAAACATCCGGACCTTTGAAGGAAGTAATTCGTTTCAAATTTGCGCCCGATTGATCGACAACGTAGATTTCAGGGTCTCCGGACCGCGACGAGGAAAATGCCAGCTTGGTGCCATCGCCGGACCATGCTGGAGAGAAATTGCTGCCGCCAAACCTGGGGAAAGATACCAGCCGGTTCAAATCCATGGAATACATCAGGATTTCCCATCCCGATTTCGTAATTGAACTGAAAGCCAGGCGCGAACCGTCCGGCGAAATTCGCGGAGACAGGGAAATTGAATTCTGGTGCGTGACCTGGCGCTGATTGGCTCCGTCGTAATCCATTACCCAGATCTCTTTGTGGCCACTGCGACTGCTCACAAAATAAATTTGACTCTCTGCAATTCCAGGTATGCCGCCCCCGAGCCGGAAGATAATTTCGTCAGCAAATTTGTGAGCGATTATGCGAGCTTCATCGCCGGTGGCCGCATCCTGATACTGTTTCCCCAGCACCTGTGGCGAGGTAATGTTCTTTACATCATAAAGCCACCCCTGCACGGTTACATTGTTGCCGGTGACTCCCAGGTTGCCGAACGCGAGCATCGCCGCATTTACTGGAGGAGCGTTCCAGGAATCGAACTTTACATCAGTAGGATTGCCCGGAATTGCCAGCGGATAGAAGCTCTTCGACGCCATGTCGAAGATGCCGGCATTGTCCAGGTCATTCCACAGAGTTGCGTTGAACACTCTTAGAAGGTCGGCATTTTTCGTGTCTGCAGTGTAGGGCTTGAAGTCAGGGACAGCGAGGCGAACTTTCTCCATTCCCAGACCGGTACCAGTTTTGATCCAATCCTGTTGAGCCAGACAGGGAGCGGCGGTAATGAGAGCGGCCAGCAGAAGAAAAAGTGCCGCCGCGCCGATGCGAGACTTAATGTTGAAGTAGTGCGTGCCGGTTGTCCTCTTGCCGATTCCAGCCTCTAGACCGCTACTGTAAGTATTATGATGACGAACATTCAATCGAAAGTTGCCCTTCCGCATTCCCGCAATCCATTCTCGGCCTGTGTGCTGCTAAGCTAGAAGCCAGCAGCTAGAAGCTGATCTATCTTTTGTAATCGAACCAGAACTCTACCGAAACCTTATTTTCCGCATAATCCGGCGGTAACGGACCAAAAGTGTCAATGCGCTGCAGGGCCCGCACCGCCGACTGATCAAGCGATGGCACTCCGCTCGACTGCTCAACCTGCACATTGGCTGGATGCCCATCCCGCTTAATATCGAACGTCACATAAACTCTGCGCGCATCGGTTATTCGAGGATCGACCTCATACTTCAGCCAGTTCTCCGAAACCTTCTGCTGCACCACGCGCACGTACCAGGCATAGCGCGAACCAAAATCGCCGCCACCGCCGGTAAAACCGAATCCACCTTTCGCGCCGCCTGCGTTGAACACTCCGTAGGGGCCGCTGACCGGTCCGCCTTCTCCGAAGGGAACCACGTTGCTGGCTTCGTCAACCGGCTGAGGCGTAACTTTCTGGCGAGTCTCGCTAGGATGCGGTTTCTGTTTCGTCTTCGCATTCTTATCGGGAATCGGAATGGCTTCCGGTTCTTTCTCTTCAGTCTTGGGCAACGATTGGGTTAGTCCTTTCGATTCGTTTGCCAGCACGTTCTGCGTCTTTACCGCGCTGGCCGGCAACGGAACCGAACTGACCAACGTTACTCCCATCGCGTCACCGCCGCCGCCCGCGCCCCAAGTGCTGCCGCTCCCTCCCGGACCAACAACTGCATACAAAATAATCGCCGCCGCAACCGCCACGTGCAGCGCGACCGACCAAGCCAGGTTGCGCCCCCACTGGTCGTGCTCGAAAAATATCTCAGCGTTGGCTTCCATGACTTTGAAGTGGCTGCGTCACAATACTGACATTCGTGATGCCTGATTGCTTCACCGCATCCATTACGGTCGCGAACGTGCCGAAAGGCACGTTTTCATCGGCCCGGATAAAAATAGACTGGTGTTGCGGATCACGCACTTTCTGCCGCAGCTTGGTAGCAATCTCGTTGATGTTGATGGCATCATTCCCCAGAAAGACGCGCTGCTGCTTGTCCACGCTAATGACCAAGCGCTCTTCGGTGATTTCTTTCACGGTCTTCGTCTTCGGCACACTCACCTCGATACCCGATTGCAGTACTGGAGCAGTGACCATGAAAATAATCAGCAGCACGAGAACCACGTCCACCAGGGGCGTGATGTTGATGTCGGAGAGAGAAGTTTGGGTTCGTCCGTTAGAAGCCGTGAAGGCCATTACCGCCGCACCTCCGGAACCGCGGGCTGCGAGCGCTCCACCGCGTTCAGCATTTCCAGCGCGAAATCGTCTCCGCGCGCCGCGAATTCGCGGATAGAACTGCCCAGCAGGTTGTAGGCGATAACCGCAGGAATAGCTGCGGCCAGCCCTGCCGCAGTGGTAATGAGAGCTTCAGAAATTCCCGGAGCGACCGCGCGCAAAGTCGCCGCGCCCGCGGTGCCTAATCCGTGAAAGGCATCGATGATTCCCCACACCGTGCCAAACAGGCCGACGAACGGAGTCACCGCGCCGGTAATGGCGAGCCACGGCATGTTGCGTTCGAGACGCGAGACTTCTTCCGAACACGCAATCTGCATGGAGCGCTGGATGGCCTCGGTGCTCCCCTGCCGCCGAGCTTCCGCGAAACCGCCTTCAAATACCGCCACCAACGGGCTGGGTTTGAACTGTTCGGCTACCGCCGAAACATCTTGCAGGCGTTGAGCCTTGCGGAAAGCCCGAACGAAGCGTCCGCTCTGCACCTTGGCTCGGCGCACCAGACTCCATTTGGAAAGAATGATCGCCCACGAAATTACGCTGAAGATCAGGAGGATCAGAAGAACCACTTTGGCGACCGGACCGGTTTCTCCCACCAGATCGACGATCTCGCCGCCAACCACCGCTGCCAGTAGAAAAGAAAAATGCATTTGGGTTTGGTGAGTTAATTATAGACGAACATGGCGTAGCGCCTACATAGATGTACCGCATGCAGCAACGGGATTTCGCTGTACATGTACCTTCGAGTCGTATTTGATCAGGAAGAATGCAAATGCTGAAACCACAGAGGGCACAAAGGTACACAAAGGACGAATATCGAATTGCCGATGTTGTGCCTGAGTGTCTTCACTGCCATCACAACCATCGGCTTTTTCATGCTATGCTGCGCTCAACTTCCAAATTCCAGGACAACGCGTGCTCGCGGAACTGCGGCTCGAAAACTACGCGGTCATCGACAATCTGGCGGTCCAGTTTGCCGCTGGATTGAACCTGTTGACCGGCGAAACTGGGGCCGGCAAATCCATTCTGATTGATGCGCTCGCGCTGCTTCTCGGCGAAAAGGCGTCGACTGACGTCATTCGCACCTCAGCCGAGCGCGCTGTATTGAGCGCCGTCTTTGAAGTGGACGAGCGTACAGAGAAGGTCGTCGCCAAAATTCTGCAAGGCAACGGCATTGACCCGAACGACGAAGACGAATCCATCATTCTGCGCCGCGAAATCGCAATCGGAGGCAAGGGACGCGTCTTCGTCAATAATCAGCCAGCCACGGTCAGCGTGTTGCGCCAACTGGCTCCGCATCTCGCCACCATTCATGCGCAAAACGAATCCCTGGTTTCATTCGATGCCGCAGCGCGGCTAGACCTGCTGGATGCCTTCGCCGGCACGCAGCTTGACGCCATCAGCGGGGCATTCACATCCTGGAAAAATATTGCGCATCGCATCCGAGAATTGGAGCATGGCGAACAAGACCGCTTGCGCTTGCTCGATCTGTGGACATTCCAAAGCAAAGAAATTGCTGATGCCAAGCTGCATCCCGGCGAAGACGAACAGCTCGAAACCGAAAAGCGAGTCCTGGCAAACGCGGAAAAGATTTACAGCGCTGCCATGAATGCCTTTGATCTGCTTTACGAAGGCGGCGCCTCGACCTCGTCTTCCTTGCGCACAGCCCAGAAGCATATCGAGGAGCTATCGCGCTACGAGCCAAAGTTCAAAGAGGCCCTTGCGGCCATTGAAACTGCTCGCATCAGCGTGGAAGACGTCGGCGCTACTCTGCGCGATTATGCTGGCGGCATCCAGGCATCGCCCGAGCATTTGGCCGAAGTAGAGGACCGCCTCGCGCTGCTCGATCGATTGAATCGCAAATACGGCCCCACTTTGGAGGATGTGATTCATCACGGAGAAGATGTCGGTCGCAAGCTTTCCGAGATGGAAAACAAAGACGAGATCCTCGCCAAGCTTTGCGCGGAGCTGGCGCAGGCAGCAGCAGAGTACCTTCGCGGAGCTCGCTCCATTTCGAAGAAACGCTATGAAGCCGCCCGCAAGTTGGAGAAACTGGTCGAAGCTGAGATAAACGATCTGGCCATGAAATCCGCGTTTCATATCGACGTCGGCGGCACCGACGAAGAGGCAAACTGGACCGCATCCGGCTTCGACCAAGTCGCGTACATGATTTCTACCAGTCCTGGAGAGCCGCTGCGACGGCTGGAGCACATTGCTTCCGGCGGTGAGCTATCGCGTGTAATGCTTGCGCTCAAAGCCAGCGTGGAAGCCGGCGCAGCCAGGAAGCCAACTGTGGCGCGGGCGCCCGCGCACCGTACCCTTATTTTCGACGAAATAGATACCGGCATTGGCGGCCGCGCCGCCGAGGCCGTCGGCAAAAAGCTGAAAGCATTGTCGCGAACCAATCAAGTGCTTTGCGTCACCCACCTGCCGCAAATCGCGACTTTCGCCGATCATCATTATTTGATTGAGAAGAAAAGCTCAGCCGATCGCACCCGGACCTCAGTTCGCCTCATAACCGGCGAGGAGCGCACCGAAGAAGTCGCACGCATGCTAAGCGGAGCCAAACTTACGGACACGTCCCGCAAGCACGCCGAGCAGATGCTGAAAACCAACGCCTAACCCTTAATAAATGTTTGTAAACTCGCAGCGAGCATTGCTAACTAACCCTTAAATCCACAGTCCATAAAGCAAATACAGGATGTTCGCGGCTGCTGAAGCAAGCGATACTGGAACTAAATGCGCCTAAGTTGCGTATCTTTGTAGTATGCGGATGCTTGTGGACATCTTCGCGCAAATCTTCCGCACCCTGTGGGCGCACAAACTGCGCTCATTTCTCACCATGTTCGGCATCGCTTGGGGAGTCGGATCTTTGTTGCTGCTGGTGGGGCTGGGAGAAGGTTTCCGTTCGGGCAACAAGCGCGAAATGGCACAGTACGGCAAGGACATCATGTTTATCTTTCCCGGACGCGCTCCCGTGGTCCAGAGCAACATGAGCTCTGCGCGCAATTATTTGCTCACATATCAGGACTATCTGGACATTCGCAAAGAAGCGCCGCATGTGCGCAATGCTTCACCGGTGCTGGTTCGCCCGGATGTGCGCGCGGTCAGCGAGTTCGCGAGCGCAAATGGAGAAATTGCGGGAGTAGAGCCGCAGTTCAGCGGGATTCGTTATCTCCCAATCAAGCAGGGACGCTGGCTCAACGGTCTGGATGAAAGTCAGAGGCGCAACGTCATCGTCCTGGGCGACGAACTGGTCAAGAATTTGTTCCCCGGACGGCCGGCCGTCGGCGCAAGCATTATTCTGAATGACATCACCTTTGAGGTCATCGGCACCGTGGAGCGTGTTGGGCGCGGTGACGACAACTCCACCAACATGCGCGGCTACATCCCTTACAAAGTGATGGCTACTTTTTTCCCGCTTAAAGGAGAGAACCACGAAAATTCCATCTCATTCATTAATTACCAGCCCCGTGTCACCGCTGAGCACGCCATTGCGCAGGATGAAGTCAAAAGGGTGGTTGCCCGCAACCATGGTTTTGATTATCACGACAACAATGCCTTTGAGGCGTGGGATACGATTCAGAATTCGCAAGCGGTTGGGTCGATCTTCGACGCTATGAACGTGTTCCTCGGCGCCGTGGGACTGGTCACACTTGCACTCGGTGCAATCGGCGTGATCAACATTATGCTGGTGACGGTCAGCGAGCGCACCCGTGAGATTGGATTACAAAAAGCTCTCGGCGCAACCAACCGTACTATTCTGCTGCAGTTTTTTCTGGAAGGAACTCTGCTCACGCTGTTCAGCGGATTCATTGGCATGGGCTTCGCGGCGGCGCTGATGGCGGTTCTGGGTACGCAGCAAGGGCCTGGAGGTTTTGATCCTCCGAAGATTGTACCGATGTCGGCGGTATTAGCGATCGGGAGTTTGACACTTGCGGGCGTGATTGCAGGGCTCTATCCCGCACGCAAAGCCGCAATGCTGCAGCCGGTAGAAGCGCTGCGGCAGGAGTGAATATGTTTCGCGATCTATTTCACGAAGCCTATGGCGCCATGCGCCACAATCGCCGCCGCACCGCTCTCACCATGCTGGGCATGGCTTGGGGAATTGCCACGGTAGTTATGCTGTTGGCCTACGGCGACGGCTTTGGCCGGGCCTGTGAAAATATTTTTGCCAACTTCGGCACCAAGCTCATGATCGTGGTCCCGGGCCGAACTTCCATGCAAGCGGGCGGCCAGAAGGCAGGTATGCAGGTTCGGTTCACGATGGACGACGTGGACACCCTCACCACCAATCTGCCGCAAATAACTCACATCACGCCCGAGGTAGAGAAGCAGTCGAATATTCAATTCGACACGCGAACTTTTAATTTCCAGGTTACGGGAAATTATGCCAATGTTGGCTCCGTTCGCGCTCTGAAACTAGGCCAGGGACGCTTCTACAATAACCAGGACGAAATGCAGCGGGCGCGAGTCGCAGTTATTGGCTCCGAAGCCAAGGAAAAACTTTTCTCCGGCCTGAATGCGATCGGGGAGCGCATCCGCATTGATGGTCTGAGCTTCGAAGTGGTCGGCGTTCTCAGCGCCAAGATGCAGGAAGCCGACGACGACATCAATCGCACCATTTACATACCCTTCACGACGATGAGCGACCTGAAGGACACTCACTATCTCGATTCCATCTGGTTCAACTACGAGACACCGGAGTACGAGAGATTAGAGAAGGCTGCTCGCGACGTTCTTGCATCGGAGCACAAATTCATCGCGACCGATCGCCGCGCGGTTCGCATATTCAATCTCATGGAGCAGGTGCACCAGTTCGAAGTCATCACCATTGGGCTGAAAATTCTGTTGGGCTTCATCGGCACGTTGACGCTGGGCATTGGCGGGGTCGGGTTAATGAACATCATGCTGGTTTCGGTAACGCAACGAACGCGCGAGATCGGCGTTGAGAAGGCGCTTGGCGCGCGCCGGGGACACATTCTGGCGCAGTTCCTGGCCGAAGCTCTCACGATTACTTTCATTGGTGGAGCTCTTGGAATCATGCTTGCCTATGCAGTTTCGCTCTCCGTTGGACGACTCACCCTGTATAGTGCGATGGCGCAGAACGCTGAAGCGGGCGATATCCGTTTGATCATTGCGCCCGGCACGCTGCTGATCGCCATCATTATTCTCACCGCGGTCGGGGTGATCAGCGGCATGATTCCGGCAGTGCGCGCCTCGCGCCTCGATCCCATCGAGGCTCTGCGATACGAATAAGCTAAAGCACCCTTAACCTGGTTAGTTCCGCTTCGGTACATCGAATCGCGATGAGATTGTCGTTTCGATATGCCTGCGCCCGGCCGTAGTAGTCTGGAAGCGGCTACGATGCACTGCGCTTCCTATTCAGGAAAACCGACCGCGACTCTGCTTATGGCTCTTCTTCTGGCCTCTGCAGTGGTGTCCCCGGCTGGCGCTGCGGATAAGGGAGCTGACACGTCAACTTCGCGCTGGGCAGAGGGTGAGCCAGGCTGCACTTTCAGCCGCGATGACGATGGCAAATACCGTTACGGTTTCTGGACTGATGACTATGGCGTTGTGCTCGCCGTCGATTCTCAGGAGTTGGAGAAAACACGCCGGCGCTCACATCCGATATTCGCCGTGCTGCTGACCATTCATTATCGCGGCAAAGATTCACTCGAGGTAGTACCGGGCAAGATCGGCCTCGAATTCGTGAAGCACTACCACGATGTGCAAAGCAGGCTGGACCCTGACCGCCTTGTCACCGAATGGCAGAACGACGCCAATGCGCTAGGGGAGGAAACAGAGCAAGAACTCCGCAAACATCCGGAAAAGAAGGCAGAAAAAGAAGCGACGCTGGCGGCTCGTCAAAAAGACACTACGGAGATGATAGAATTTTTGGAAACCCGTACTCTGCGGCCGGTAACACTGGACTCGAACCATCCGGAGGCCAGCGGCTGGATCCTCTTCAGCACCAAAAGTAAATGGATCGATGGCCTTCGCAAGCAGGAGGAATTTCTGCTGCGCGTTCCCGTCGAGAATCGAGTGATCGAGTTCCCTTTCTCACTGCCACCTGGCGAAGGCGACCTGATTCTGCGACGCCGCCCCGAATAGCTAGAGCGGATTCCGACAATTGCTTTCCCCCTTTGCGTACCTTCGTGTCCTCTGTGGTTTAAGCATTTGAACTTCATGAACCACAAAGGACGCAAAGGTGCACAAAGGAAAGTCACACGAGCGAGGACGCTCGCATCTACACCGGACGCGCTTGCGTTTACACTGCGCTCAGCCGCAAGACTTGTACGGTGATGTTATCGGGCGCGCCACGATCTTTTGTCATTTGGATCAGCGCGCGGCAAGCTTCCGCCGGTTCACTCCGGGCAACGACGGTGCGTATGTCATTTTCGCTCAGCAAGCTCCACAATCCGTCGGTACAAAGGACCAGCACATCGCCCTCTTGCAACTGAATGGGGGGCGAAGTTTCAGGCCATACCTCTGCGCCAGCCCCCAACGCTGCGGTGAGGATGTGTCTCTGCGGATGGGTCTCCGCCTCTTCCGCGCTGATCAATCCGTTTTCGACCAATCGGCCCACGTAAGAGTGGTCATGGGTGATGCGGGAAATATTGGTCCCTCGGACCAGGTACAAACGGCTATCGCCCACGTGCGCATAATAGAGAACGTTCCCCTGCAGCGCAATCGCTGTAGCGGTGGTCCCCATGCCTTGCAATTCTGGATGTATCGCGGCGTATTTCAAGATGCGTTCATGTGCGACTTGAAATCCCACGCTCAGCAGTGACTGCGCATCGTTATCAGGAGCATTGGCAAAAACTTCCTGAATCGATTCAACCGCAATGCGGCTGGCTTCCTGTCCGCCTTCGTGGCCGCCCATGCCGTCGGCCACAATGGCTAGTCTGCCTTTGCGCGCGAATTCCTCGTCGGTGCTAGGTTCCCAGTACGCGTACTGGTCTTCGTTATTTTCTCGCTGGCAGCCAATGTCGCTTAGGCTCGCCAACTCAACTCCGGGCCGTATTCGCATTACACCTACTGCGTCCCTTCCAACGCCTATCTGGTGAATCTGGGGATTATATCGAACCTTGCAAGCTAGTTTGTCGAAACGGTGTTTTGTTACGCCATCCGGACAGTCCCTGAGCGTGTGACATTTGTCACCGCAAGCTAATGATGATCGCCACTGGTGCGTCTTCGAGGGTCACGCAATGATGAGTTTGCTGAATGATTTGCATCAATTGACGCGAGGCATTCTTATGATGACCGCAACGCTAGAACAATACCACTCAAAGCAGTCTGGAACGGAACACGCGGTGATTGCCAGCCTGAAGAAAGCCAGCAAAACCTTCGGCGATGTGCATGCTTTGCGCGAGGTGGATTTTGCGGTGAGAGCTGGAGAACTGGTGGCGCTCCTCGGACCAAACGGCGCCGGCAAGACGACCGCGGTAAAGCTTTTTCTTGGATTGGCGAGGCCTAGCGCCGGCCATGTGAACGTATTTGGTGGAAACCCGATCGAACCTGAAGTCCGCATGCGCATTGGTGCCATGTTGCAGGTCGCCAAGGTACCAGAGACGCTTCGCGTCAGTGAACATATCGATCTATTCTCATCCTACTATCCAAAACCGTTGCCCCTAGCCGAGACCCTTGCGCTCGCGGGCCTGCAAGGAATTAAGAACCGAGTGTTTGGCGAACTCTCAGGCGGACAAAAACAGCGTGTGCTGTTTGCTCTGGCTTTGTGCGGTGACCCAGACATTTTGTTTCTCGATGAACCGACGGTCGGTCTCGATGTGGAATCGCGGCGGTTGCTGTGGGAAGAAATTCGCAAGCTGATCGCGCGCGGCAAAACTATTCTGCTCACCACGCATTATCTGGAAGAAGCCGATGCTCTCGCCGACCGCATCGTAGTAGTCAATCGCGGCAAAATCATTGCGGAAGGAACTCCGGCTGAGATCAAAGCCGGCACTGCGGGGCGCCGGATCCGGTGCGTCAGTTCGCTGAGTATTGAAACGGTACGTGCTCTGCCTGGTGTGATCGAGGTCCGCAAGGATCGTGATGGGTTGGAAATTCACGCCGCCGAGGCTGAGCCCATCTTGCGTGAGCTATTTATGCTCGATCCCAGACTCTCCGAATTGGATGTCAGTAGCGCCGGATTAGAAGAAGCGTTTCTCGCGCTAACTCAAGATCGCGGCAATGCCGCACATACATTTTGAAAACGAGGTGAGTGATATGGCATCGGCTTCGACCACATTCGCACCAACCAATTTAGAGCGCCCATTGGGCAGAACTCTTGCGATCTACTTTAAAGAAGCGAAATACGAATTTCTGACGCGGCTGCGTCTTCGCGCCTACTCGATTTCTACAATCTCGTTTCCGTTGATGTTCTACGTTCTGTTCGGCCTGGTACTGAATTCAAAGGATGCGCCCGTAGGTGGGATTGGGATCACAACGTACTTGATACCTACATATGCCACGTTCGGTGTCATGGGAGCCTCGTTGTTCGGCACTGCATCGGGACTGGCTGCGGAGCGGGGTTTGGGATGGTTGCAGGTAAAACGCGCCAGCCCCATGCCGCCGTTCGCTTATTTCACGGCTAAGGTCGCAATCGGCATGATCTTCAGCGCCGTCGTGGTGCTGCTCCTACTGCTGCTGGGAATCACCTTTGGCGGAGTGCACATGCCTTGGCTGACTGCGGCAAAGCTGGTCGCAATTCTGGTAGCTGGCTCTCTTCCCTTTTGCGCCATGGGATTGGCCATCGGTTATTTCGTCGGCCCGACTTCAGCCGTCGCTGTCATTAATTTGATTTATCTGCCGCTATCGTTTTGTTCCGGGCTTTGGGTTCCGATCATGTTTCTGCCCAATATCCTGCAGCAGATCGCGCACTTCCTACCGCCTTATCACCTGGCTCAACTCGCGCTCGGCGTGGTCGGAGGGGGACAGCATGAATCCAATTGGATGCACTGGCAAGCGCTGATTGGCTTCTTTCTGATCTGTTTGGGCGTGGCCCGGGTTGGATTTCAGCGCGACGAAAGTAAGATGTATGGCTAACGCGCTGCAACGCCGACGCTGACGAGCGTCCGCGAAAAGCTGTAGCCTGGAGTTGCATAAATGAGGCTTTTACCCAAAAACCGGCACGGCTGGGCTCCGTACACCTGGCTCTTTTATTTCTGTTTTTTTCTTCTCAATCCGATTCTCAATCACACCGGATGGAAGCAGTGGCTTGCAACTGCATTAGGTACGGTCGCCTTCCTGGTTGTCTATTTCACTTTTTTCTGGGTAAAGTGCCCGTGGACTCTGCTTAACATCGCAGCCTTCGTGATACTGGGCGCTGGTTTCTCGCCTTTCAACGAGGGGGCATGCACGTTTTTCGTTTTTGCGGCGGCATTCAGTCCCTATGCGGTCGAAACGGAATTGGATGCGCTAAAGTTGCTCGCAGCCGTGGTTGCGGTGGCTACCGGCGAATGGTGGCTGCTGCACCTCTCGGGATGGTTCCTGTTTTACGGCGGGGGCCTCTCGATGGTGGTGGGCTGCAGCAATATCTACTTTGCGCAGCGAGAACGCATTAACAATCGCTTGCAGAAGGCTCAAGAAGAAATTGAGCATCTGGCTAAGGTCGCGGAACGCGAACGCATCGCCCGTGACCTTCACGATGTACTCGGACATACGCTGTCGGTGATCATTCTGAAGTCGGAACTGGCGCGCAAACTGGTGGATCACGATCCGGCGCGCGCAAAGGCGGAGATCGCCGACGTGGAACAGACTTCGCGCGAAGCATTGGCCGAAGTCCGCAGCACCATCCGAGGATATCGCGACCATAGTCTCGAGGCCGAACTCAAACAGGCCAAAGCAACGCTGGAAACTGCAGGCGTAACGGTGAAGTCTGAGTCGCAAGAAGTTCGTCTATCGCCGGCTCAGGAAAGCGTGGTTGCGCTGGTGGTGCGGGAAGCCGTAACCAACGTGGTGCGGCACGCGCAGGCACGTAATTGCCATTTGCAGGTAATGCCGGTAAATGGAAATTGCCGGCTCGAAATTCAGGATGATGGACGTGGCGGCGGTGGGGAAGGCAACGGCCTGCGCGGCATGCGGGAGCGCATTGAGGCTCTGGGCGGCACCTTCGAACGCGACAACACCGTGGGAACCAAGCTCAGCATTCAATTTCCGCTCACAAAAGAAAGCAGGGATCATTGATCCCGATTCCTAAAAACACGGGCAAGCCAATTCGCGTTGTAATTGCCGAAGATCAAGGCATGGTCTTGGGCGCCCTTGCTGCACTGCTGGAGATTGAAGGCGATATCTCCGTCGTAGCCCGGTCGCGTAACGGTAAAGAAGCCTTGCAAGCGGTGCTTGAGCATAAGCCGGATGTCTTCATCACCGATATTGAAATGCCAGAAATGACCGGACTCGACGTGGCTAGCGAATTGAAACGCCGACGTACCGGAACTCGCGTGATTATTCTGACCACGTTCGCGCGCGCGGGTTATTTGCGACGGGCGTTGGAAGCCGGAGCTTCGGGTTACTTGCTGAAAGACATGCGCTCCGAAGAATTAGCTGAGGCCGTGCGGCGGGTGCAACAGGGACTGCGCGTCATTGATCCGGAGTTGGCCACTGAAGCCTGGGCAGAACCGGATCCACTGACCGATCGCGAGCGGCACGTGCTTCGTCTGGCTGGCGAAGGTCTGAGCAGCGGTGATATTGCGGCCCAACTCACGCTTTCGGAGGGAACGGTGCGCAATTATCTTTCCGAAGCGATCAGCAAGCTGGGCGCGAACAATCGAGTGGAAGCGGCGCGAATCGCGCGGACAAAGGGCTGGCTTTAAAACCACGTATCTCCGCACGGGCGTGGACCCCGCGCCTACAACATTCCACCAGTCTTGACCGTGAGAATGTTCAATGCGTTTTCCAGTTTGGCGATGGCTTCCGCGAGTTCGGGATGTTCTCCAATCCTCTTGCGGAGTGCGTTTAGCAGTTCATGGGCGCCGGAAACGTGCTCGACTACCGGCGCGTGTTCAGCGTTTGGCTTTGGCTCAGGTGCATTTTGCGTTGGCATGAGAAAGTCCACCTCGGGTCTTTCCGTCAGTGTGTCGATTCGACATTGCTATGCGGCGCGGAGCGAATCCAGTTTGGCGGTGAACCTGTATGCTTGTCAATCAAGCCAAGCGCCGTTCAACAGACATATCCCCGCGAGATCCCCTCGGCTCCGCTCGGGGCAGGCTCTCGGCCCGCTGGTAAAAGCGCGGGCCTTCGGGATGACGCCATATAAAATTACATAGGAATGAAAAGGTTTGTACTGACCGGGGCGCCCGGTTCGGGAAAGACAAGCATAATCCGCCAATTGGAGCTCGACGGCTTCAGCGTCGTTGAAGAGGCTGCGACTGACGTGATTGCCCTGCGGCAGGCACAGGGTATCGCGGAACCCTGGACGCATGCTTCATTCGTCGATACCGTCGCAGATTTGCAAAAGGCCCGCCAACTGCGCGCGTCCTTCGAGCAGGCTGCAATACAGTTTCATGATCGCTCCGCCATCTGCACCGCTGCTCTGGCGATTTACCTCGGATACCCCGTGTCCGACTCACTTTCGCGCGAACTAGAACGCATCGAGAGCGAGTCGATATTTCAAAAGCGCGTTTTCTTCATGCGGAATCTTGGTTTCATCACGCAAACCGAAGCACGACGAATCGGTTTCGAGGAAACTCTCCATTTCGAGCGCATCCATGAAGAAACCTATGGCAACTTTGGCTTTGAGATCATCTTCGTCGAGCCGGGAACCTTGTCAGATCGAGTGGCGGCAATAAAAGCCATACTCGCCTTGTAGGAGGCGTTTACGTGGCTTCGCTAGTCATAATAAATAGGGGCTTCATTTCGAAGCTGCTGAAATGCGGACGCAGCCGCTCGGTGTTGTAATGCTCCTTCAGGTTCACGACTTTCTTTGAGGCGATCACGGCATCGACCGGCATGTTATCGTACCGTCCGTTCTTTAGTACTACCAGGCGGCCGTGAATCTTGTGCAGGAGCAGATCGAGCGCAAGATTGCCATATGCCATGGGGACGATCGAGTCGATGGCATCGGGATCGCCGCAGCGAACCAGGTATCCCAGCTTTTGATTGATCACTTCGATCACTTTGCCATTGTTGTATTTGGGCGAGAGCTCTTTCAGTTTCTCCGAAACCAGATCGCCGATGCCACCTAGCTTTTTGTGGCCGAAGGCGTCCGTCGTATGGTCCTCGAAAATCATTTCTCCACCTTCAAACATGGCACCTTCGGAAACCAGAACTACGGAATAGTGGCTTGGATTCTTGCGGCGATCGGCGACCAGCAACTCGGTTAACTGCTCGATGTTGAAGCGATGCTCCGGGATCACGCAGCGGTTGGCGGCTCCCGCCATGGTTGGCAGCATGGCGGTGAAGCCAGCATAGCGGCCGAAGACTTCGAGAACCAGAAAACGCTCGTGCGAACCGGCCGACGTTCGCAGATCGTTAGTCATCTGAATGGTGCGAGTGACCGCAGTGCTAAAGCCCACGCAGTAGTCGGTTCCGGGCACATCGTTGTCCATGGTTTTGGGGATCGCCACCACCTTGACGCCCTCCTGGTAGAGGCGAACGCCATAGCTCAGAGTGTCGTCACCGCCAATGGGTATGAGGAAATCGATTCCCAGCCAGTCGAGATTTTTCAGCACTTCCGGCGTCAAATCATTGACCTCGGCGTTGTAGTTTCCCTGCAAATGCTCTGGGACGCTGGCTTTCTTTACCTTCCCGGGATTGGTGCGCGAACTGTGGAGGAACGTCCCGCCAGTGCGGCCGGCGCGGTTGACGATCTCTTCGGTCAACGTTTGAAAGTTATCGCTGTTGTCATAATCCTTTTCGCGAACGATGTCGACCAGTCCGCCCCAACCGCGGCGCAGGCCGATGACTTTGCAACCCTCGCGTATCGCCCTGAAAGTGACGGCGCGAATAGCCGGATTCAGACCGGGCACGTCGCCGCCGCCGGTCAGAATTCCAATCACTCCCTTTTTCGTGTTTACATTCGCCATTCAGTTTGTCCTTAAAATAGAAAAACGTGAAACAGGATTTTTCCGGAACCGCCTACCGATAGACTGAATTAAAATTACGCCGGGTTCTGCGGGCCGAACAATCCAGTTTCGTCCATCTTACTAAAACCTCGGTGTGATGAATCGAGCAATTGCTTTGGCCGGTGATCCTAGGTAGGATTGAAAAAACTCACCGGCATCGTCAGGCGGCATGCTTGATTTGGACGAGGCGTTGCAACGGCTGGCTGCTCACGATGAACGCAAGAGCGCCCTGGTCGAGTTGCTTTTCTTCGGCGGTCTAACCTACGATGAAGCCGCAGCCGCTCTCAAGATTTCTCCGGCAACAGTACACCGCGAACTAACAATGGCCAAGCCTGGCTACATCGGGAACTTTCACACGGGCTTTCGTAAAATAATCACTCATGGGATCCTCTCCTAGTTCTGAGCGCTGGCGAAGGCTCGAGGCCCTGTTTTATCAGGCGCTCGAGTTAAAGACTGAGGCGCGCGCAGCGTTTCTCGATGACAGTTGCGGCACCGACGCGGAGCTGCGTAAAGAAGTAGAAGGCTTGCTACAATCGTCTGACCAGACCATGGATTTTCTGCAAAAGCCCGTGCTCGAAGCGGCGCAGAAGATCATCAACCATGCCCGCCACAACTCCATTGCGCCGGGAGGCGAGTTGGGCCATTACAAAATCATTTCCATGCTTGGAGCCGGGGGAATGGGTGAAGTCTACCTGGCAGAGGATCAGCGTCTCAGACGCAAGGTTGCGATCAAACTGCTGACAACAGAACTCACTCAAGATGAGCGTGGCTTGCGGCGTTTCGAGCATGAGGCGCACGCAGCTTCCGCACTGAATCATCCCAACATTATCACCATCTATGAATTCGGCCACGCAGATGGCGTGCGATTTATCGCGTCCGAGTACATCGAAGGAATCACACTCCGTCACCGTCTCGCGGGCGGCAGAATGGAGTTGAATGCGGCGATTGACATTGCCATCCAGATTGCGAGCGCTCTGGCCGCGGCTCATGCGAGCGGAATCGTTCATCGCGATATCAAGCCCGACAACGTGATCGTGCGAAACGACGGCATTGTCAAAGTACTCGATTTCGGGATCGCGAAATTGAACGAGCGAAAGATTGGAGAGACGATTCGTCGCACGGCTTCGGCGATTGCATCGTCAACCAGCGAGCCGGGGATGGTGATCGGAACCGCGAAATACATGTCCCCAGAGCAGGCGCGAGGACTCGAGGTTGACGCGCGCAGTGACATTTTCAGCTTGGGAGCGGTGCTTTACGAAATGGTCACGGGAAGAGAGGCATTTGATGGTCAGACCGCCAGCGACGTTATCGCTGAAATTTTGAAGACTGACCCTCCAGCGCCCGTGGAATTTGCTCCTGAGGTGCCGCACGAAGTGGAACGAATGATCGGTAAAGCGATTCGAAAGGATCGCGAGAGCCGTTATCAAACCGCAAAAGATTTGCTGATTGATCTGCAGGATTTCAAGAAGGAGATGGAGTTTCAAGCCAAGCTGCAAGTGTCCTCTCGGCCCGGTAGCCGGACGAGCGGTAGCAGGGCTCGAGCAGAGGAAGTGACGGCAAACGTCGGGATCGAACCCGCAGGAATCGGAACTGGAAAACAAGGGTCGGGCGGTCGTCCGCTATTTCAAGTCAACGAGCAACCTCTGGCGACGAGTTTTCTTTATTCGCGTCGCGCCTGGCTGAGTCTGGCGGCTCTGTTATTCGCCGCGCTGGTTGTCGGCTACTTCGCTTTAGGGAGGTCGCATTTCATGCCGACCGCTCGGCGGCCGCGCAGCCTGGCAATTCTTCCCTTTCGGAATCTGAAGCAGGATCCCCAAACCGACTTTCTGGGATTTTCACTTGCCGATGCGGTCATCACCAAGATGGGTTACATCAGCGCACTCACGGTTCGGCCCTCGTCCTCAGTAGATAAATATCGCAACCAGATCATCGACCCCAAGAAGGTCGCATCCGATCTTAATGTCGACACCCTGCTCACCGGTAGCTTCATTAAAGATGGCGATGACCTCAGAATCACCACGCAACTGGTCGACGTGAAGCCAGACAAAATTCTTTGGCAAGACTCCATCGATCTGAAGTACGACAAATTGCTGACGGTGCAGGATCGCGTGGCGCAACAGATTATCCGCGGATTGGAGTTGAATCTCTCGCCCGCAGAAGCTGCGAATCTGAAGCCCGACAAACCGATTAACTCGCTGGCTTACGAATATTATTTGCGCGGAGTCGATCTTTATTCTCTGAACGAGTTCGGCCCCGCCATTGAATTGCTACAGAAGTCAGTCGCACTCGAACCCACTTACGCGCCCACGTGGGCCCATCTAGGCAGGGCTTACACCACCAATGCCTCGTTACGATTCGGCGGCCGTGAAGACTACAACAAGGCGCAGGCGGCTTATGAGAAGGCAATTGCGCTGAACCCCGCATTGGTCGAACCGCGAATTTATATGGCCAACCTGCTTACTGATACCGGACGCGTGGAACAGTCGGTTCCCCTGCTGAGAACGGCTTTGCAGGCCAGTCCAAATAACGCAGAAGCGCACTGGGAGTTGGGATATGCATACCGTTTCGGCGGGATGCTCCGCGAGTCAGTCGCCGAGTGTGAGAAGGCGCGGCAAAATAATCCGCAAGTGAAGATCAATAGCTCAGCCCTCAATAGTTATCTGTACCTCGGCGAATACGAAAAATTCATGCAAAGCTTGCCAGTGAATGATTCCACTTACATCCTCTTCTATCACGGCTTTGGCGAGTACTATCTGGGAAACTACGAGCAAGCGGCCAAAGATTTCGATCGGGCTTACGAAATCGAGCCGGCGTTGCTCCCCGCCGACGTAGGGAAGGCGCTCAGTTACTCGATCAAACATGAAAATGAGTTGGGGCTGAAACTTCTACATGAAACAGAAGATCGGATCGAAAGGCAAGGAGTAAGCGATCCCGAGGGCATTTACAAAGTCGCGCAAGCTTATGCGGTGTTGGGGGACAAGACTTCCGCGTTGAACATGCTGCAGCATAGCATCGCAGGCGGATTCTTTTGTTATCCCTATTTCGTGCGTGACCCGCTGCTGCAAAATCTCCGCAACGAACCTGAATTCAAAACTCTAATGGATCAAGCACGGCAGCGACACGACCAATTCAAAGCGAGCTTTTTCTGAAATCTGCAAGCCTCCGATGGCCGGCTAGCGCTATTCAAGATGACGACCAAATACGATGGCAAAGTCGGTCGAGAACAGCATCACTTTCCTACGGTGCAAGACTTGCCGCTGTAACTCTGCGCTTGCATCAATCATTTTCTTCCCGGCTTACTTTCCCGTTAATAGGGAATGTCCTGTATCGAAAAGCAGTTTTACCGTCCATAAACTTTATTGAGCCTTGGACACAATTCACGACGAAGCAATCAAGATGGAGCTTCGATCAGGCCGCCAGGTGGCAACTGTCCGCCATCAGCGAAATTGAAAAGGAGAACAACCTTGACTCGACGATTAGCTAGAACAGCAGTGGCATTCGTAGTTGCGAGTGCACTCTGGTTTTTTGTGGCAGCACCACAGGCCCATGCCGACGACAGAAGCAAGTGTCAGCATGCGGTCGAAAAGGCAGAAGGAAGACTCGACAGAGCGGTCCAAAAAGACGGCGAGCATAGCCACGAAGCCGAGGAGCGGCGGCGGGATTTGAATGCAGAACGGCAGCGCTGCTGGGATCAATATCATCAGTGGTGGAATGGGAAAGAACACCGCTGGGAAACCGAGCAGAATTGGGACCAGGAACATCACGACAACATGCAACACTGACACATCTTCCAAGGGGCCGACGGACCCAAACATACACGGCCGGCCGGCCTCTATCTTCCCTCTAACAATTTAAGCAGTTGGGGCGTCGCGAAAGCGCTCTGCTCGTCCATTCACTGTTTATCGTGAATCGGCACTGATTGGACGGGCGATTGGGGCCCTTGGTGAAAAGCGAAGAAAGCCAATGTGCCCACGATGATGGCTATAAAAATATAGATCAGAGCTGGGCTGCAACGTTTGCCAGCAAGCATGAGATGGTTGGATGCCGTTTGATGGGAGCGGTTGCCGCAAGGACAGTTTCATATCCCAACAGTCCCCGTGGGCAGGTCATTTCTACCGCATCGCCCGGCAAAACCTAAGGAGTCCACTGGATTCTCATTTCTGAACTGACCCCCCACACTCTATTGAAGAACGCGAATTGGCGTTACTTCCCTTTGGAGGCTTGGAGGCCCCATGAAGACCAGGATTTCGATATTGGCAGTTTTGTTACTTTTCACATGCTGGGTAGTGGCTGAGACGGGCCAGTCCGGCTCCGCAGGATCCGCTGGTTCGGCGGGATCGACCGGCTCCAGCGCAGGTTCCTCAACTGGATCTAACGCAGGACAGGCTGGTACAGGCGCGCAAAGCGGACAAACCCCGGGAACGACGTCTAACCCCGGACAAACCGGAACTAATTCGGGCAACACAACGCCCAACTCCGGAGGCACAGCTTCACCGACGCCCGGAACCGCTTCGCCCACGCCAGGTACGGCTTCGCCGACCCCGGGCGCCGCTTCGCCGACACCCGATACCACTTCTCCAAACTCGGCAAACCCTTCGCCAACCCCCGGAACGTCTACGAATCCTGGCAGCAGCACGACTCCCGGAACTACTCCGGAAACGCAGGGTACTCCGCAGGGACAAAGCCCCAACTCGGCAACTCCTGGTAGCACAACGCCACCCAGCAGCACGCCACCGCAAAACTAACTTTGCGGAGACTTACGGCCACCAAGGCTTCCTTGGTGGCCTTTCGTTTGTACAGCTGTCTACCGAGGCGGCAAACAATGATGCCTCACCGCCAACTTGCGGCTAGCATTCGCATCTCAATGTTCGCGCAAGCCGCCGACGGCGAGTTTTTGCCTCGGCCTTGCGCACCAGATTCTATCCTCGGAGAAAGTAATTTATGAATACACGAGGTTTTTGTGCTCAATTATTTTCCTGCTTCTCGCACTTGCTGCAAGTGCGCGCAAGAGGTAAAAGTCGATTATGACCATCACGCAAATTTCTCCCGGCACCGGCGGGATAGATGGTGGTCAGTAGAGCAGCGGAATCCGTTTTACCAGCGGGTGGGGTAAGGAGAGGTGTTGCAGAAATTACGGAATGTCGGGCAATTTTCGACGGCGGTGGCACAAGATCTCGAACTGTTGGGGGCGGTCCTTATGAAAATCGCTTCACACAAGCAGCGAAGAGCGGGACGGGCGTATGATTGGTGCGGTTTTTGAAGCAAAAAGGAGATTCCGGCTAGAAGGGAGATTCCAGTTTATGCAGCGTTTACTCCGGCCCCGCACGACTGCCCAGCTTTCCAAGTCCATTCATCAGCAGCTCAACATGTACGCCCCTGCAGCCGGCGCAGCAGGAGTTGGAATGCTGGCCCTGGCCGTGCCCGCAGAGGCGAAGATTGTGTATACGCCGGCCCATGAGCAGATCCCACCGGGGTTCGGTTTATCGCTGGATCTCAACCACGACGGAATCAACGATTTTTCCTTTGTTAATTTTTACAGTAAGACAAGCTCCACGATTGCCCTATGGGTCTCGCCTGCTAATCCGGGCAACGGGGTGTTTTCGCATCTGAGTTATGCTGCTGACTTGCCTGCTGGTGTGAAGATCGGACCCAAAGGACATTTTCGGATGCGCTCTATTGACGTCATGGTTTCTAACGAGTGCCAGAACGGTCCATGGAAGGACGCTCACGACCGATATCTCGGGCTGACGTTCGAGATCAAAGGGAAAACTCACTTCGGCTGGGCGCGCCTGAATGTTAGGTGTGTTCCTCCGAAAGCCCTAAACGCCACGCTGACTGGCTACGCCTACGAGACCATCCCGGACAAACCCATCATTACAGGCAAGACCACGGGACCGAACGCGAGCGTTGAGCCTGCCACGCTTGGCCATCTTGCGCAAGGTGCAGATGCAATCTCCATCTGGCGAGTGGAACAGATCCCAGATCAAGCTCACTAAGGCAACACTTTCAGCACCCCAGCCCTAATATCGTCATGCGGTGCAATGCCATCGGAGAACGCCAGCATGCGATCGAAGATGATGTCCAATTTAACCTCTGGCTGTGACCGCCATCCGCGGCCGTGTCTTTGAACCAGCGCCACGCGGCCGCGAATACATCTGAAGCTCATGTGCCGAAGACAAGTCCGTCAAACCGCAGTGCCGCTGCGCCCCGATTCCAGAGTGAAGTAAAACGTCGCACCCTTTTCGACTTCACCTTCGGCCCACACTTCGCCGCCGTGCCTTTGAATAATTCGCCGCACCGTGGCAAGCCCAATCCCATTGCCGGGAAATTCCGCAGTTGAATGAAGACGCTGGAAAGGTTGAAACAGTCGATCGGCGGAACGTTGATCGAAACCGCTGCCATTATCCCTGACGAAATATACACTCGACCATCGCTGATTTCCTGTCCGAATTCGATACGAGCCGCGTCGTGATGCGCCGTATACTTCCACGCATTTCGCAACAGATTATCTAACACGATTCGCAAAAGACGTGCATCAGCATATGCCTCCGCGCTCGGTGGAGCGATGAACTCCACTTTCCGCTCCGGCGCATTGCGGCACAGTTCTTCCATGATGCCGCGGGCAAACACGGTGAGATCAACTTTTTCACGATGCATGCTGCTGGTACTGAGGCGAGAGAGATTCAGCAGATCATCGATCAGGTCAGACATGCGCCGGGCGGCGGCGCGAATATTCTGTAAGGACTCTTTGCCGGTCGCATCCAGCTTGCTCGCATGATTTTTCAGGAGGATGTAACTGTAGCCGTTAAGCGCGTCAAGCGGGCCGCGCAAATCATGCGAAACCGAGTAGGAGAATGCCTCAAGCTCCCGATTGGCTGAAACCAGCTCGCGGGTTCGTTCGGTGACTCGCTGTTCCAGTTCGTCGTGTGCCTTCTGTAATGCGACATCGCGGTTCTGTATTTCTCTCAACATATCGTTGAACGAATTCATCAACGTGACATAACGAGACGTCAGGTTGAAGTGAAAGCGCTTGGCAAAATCAAGATTCGATTGCAAGGTGGCCTGATGTCGCCGTTCAGTTCTTCCGGTCTGAAATGAGAGTTGGGATTAAATCGAGCAAAAAACGGGATTCCGCCGGGAGCGATGCCAATAAATCCCGCCAGAGAAAAGTTCTCTTCGGCATCGGAGGGAGTTCGGACTGCATGCGTAAACGCGGCCTAGACGGTTTGGTGATCCGTGGGCGTCCACAGCAATCGAACGCTTGGTTGCCACTGCAGGCTGGTGAAATTAGTGTGGATTATTTTCGTTCCCAGCGACAAGATCAGACGATTTGCCACCAGCCCAATGTCATCTTGAAAAAATCCCGTTAACAGGTTGTCGGTTCTGTTCTGCGGCGTGAATGTGAGACCCGACACCACGACTGGATTGTCTTCGTGGGTGAAGCGCATCCCCCCTCCCCACGAGATCTGCTGGCGAGCGAGACGAAAGCGATCCACAAAGTCGACGTCGAAAGTATTCTCATAGTCGTCGAAGTTCGCTTGCTCACGGCTCGTCCGATTAAAATAAGCTTGAAGCTGAATGTCCTTCCCCTCGCCTTGAACTCGTTGCCATCGTCCTAGAATATCTCCTCCGGAGAGAAGTGCAGTCTTGTCGATGGTTTGTGAGTACGGTGGCGCGTAGCTGGTCGCAACCACACTCTGGCCCGCTCCTTCATCGTAAATGTCCCCTTGGAATGTGATGCTGTCACGATCGCTCTTGGTCCAGTCGGTGCGGAAACCGCCTTGCGCCGTGCGCCAGGCGTCGAAATTGTTACCGTCCGGATGGAACTCCGGTCCGCGGTCAAATCCTAGCGCATATATGCGGTAATCGAATGTCTTGCCATTGCCGCCGCCGTAGCGCGCATTAAAGAAGCCCTGATCGACATTCCCTCCGCCGGCATTGACCAAAGCGCCATGAGTGTCCTTGCTGGCTTTGGTGATGATGTTGATGACGCCATTCACAGCATTCGGGCCCCAAATTGTGCCCCCCGGACCACGGATGATCTCAATGCGATCGACGTCCTGCAACATCAGGTTTTGCACTTCCCAATACGTGCCCGCGAGCAAGGTGGTGTAAACAGTGCGGCCATCGATCAGTACCAGGATGTCTCGCGTAAGGTTGCTTCCGAATCCACGAATTCCGACTGACCACTGATGGCTGTCGATTTGCGCCACCTCCACACCCGGAGCCAGCCGCAACGCCTCAGGAATAGTCGTTGCTCCTGAATCCTGAATATCTTCGTTCGTAATTACATATACGGCCGCGGGAGTTTTCCAAATCTCTGCCGGCACCTTGGAAACCGTCGTCACCTCTACGTTTCCCAGTTCTTCCAGAGTTAACTGCTTTGCGGGATTAGTAGATTGATCCATATCGGAGAATGCCTCCGGGGCGGCTGCAGCCAGCAAGAGCCAAAACGCGATGGCGTAGAACCCCGCCGGCCACTTTGGTGACATGCCTTCAGGCTTTAGTGTTTTCATTCAGGAGTTGGCACCTTGTTGTGAATCGCTGCGAAGACCGATAAGCCGATTGACCGTCTCGATAATTTCTTCCGGTTCAGCTTCCGCTTTTCGAAGCCATGCATCAACCACTGCGCCCTCGCCGGGCAACGAAGAAAAACCTGACAACATCAGAATCGGAACTCTGGGGCGAAGCCTCTTCATCTGTTCCGCTAGTGCAGTACCGTTGTTTCCCGATAACCAATAGTCCATTACCACAGCATCCACATGATGCGCGCGGAACATATCCATGCATGGCGTCATCTGAAGACTGAGCCGCGAGCACAATAAAACCAGCCGATTCGAGCAGCATCTTTCGGAGTTGAAGTTGCAACTTCTCATCATCCACGCAAAGAACGGTTTTAGGAGACTGCACGTGTGTACTGCCTGGCGAGCCGGCAGAACTGGGACCGGCCAGCACCGCTGAAATCACCGAAAGAAGAAGCTCCGGATCGTGCCCCTTCTGTACGTGACTGTCTACCGCCCCGACTAGTGTTGCTGGTAACTGACCAACGGCAGACACCGCAATCAGCCGCAGATGCGGGTAAAGCGCTCGCAACTTACTGGCAAGCTCATTCCCATTCATTGCAAAGTTGCGTAATGGGAGACATACAGGAAAATCCTCGTAACCAACTAGTTAACTGCCTGTCGTCCCAAATTTTCTCCCCAGGGGTCTTGATAATGTGACCTTTCAGCTCACATCGCTTTGTGATCCCGATCACTGTGGCCTGTTTGGAGCAGCCGTAGAATTGCACATCTTTTCTCGCGGGAGAAAGCCATGAGCAGCCCTGCTACTGTAACCGAAGGCATTTCAAATCTATTAACGACAGATGAGGAATATCCGGCGCCGCAAATCGTGGCGCAGAACTGCTGTCAGCAGAATTTCGCCGAAGCGTACCAACGCTCAGTCAACGACCCCGACGGTTTCTGGGGAGACTACGCCAAGCGCTTCGTTTGGACACGGCCCTGGACCAAGGTTCTCGAATGGGATGGCGTCCACCATCAGTGGTTTGTTGGCGGCAAGACCAATATTACTTTGAACGCTCTAGATCGCCATGCGCACTCCGAACGGCGCAACCGCGCGGCCTTCATCTGGCTGGGAGAGGACGGGACAGAACGCATTGTCACTTACGGCCAGCTGCATCGCATGGTATGCCGCTTTGCCAACGGGTTGAAATCACTGGGAGTGAGAAAAGGCGACCGTGTCGTTATTTATATGCCGCTCACCATCGAGGGCGCTGTGGCCATGCTCGCCTGCGCTCGTATTGGCGCGATCCACTCAGTCGTATATGCCGGGTTGGGGCACACCGCGCTGCGCGATCGCATTGTTGACGCGCAAGCCAAGGTCATCATCGTTGGCGACGTCGGGTTCCGCCGGGGCAAGACTGTGGAGTTGAAAACCATCGTCGATGAAGCCATCGACACGCTTGAGTTCGTCGAAAAAGTTGTGGTTTATGCCCGTCGTCCCGCAGAGCTTAACAGCAAACGCGAAATCGATTTTAACGATTTGCTGAAGTTTCCCGCCGAGTGCCCCGCGGAAGAAATGGACGCTGAGGATCCGCTATTTCTCCTCTACACATCCGGATCGACCGGAAAACCCAAGGGAGTCGTGCACGTCCATGGCGGATACATGGTCGCAACGACTTATTATTTGGAAAACTTCTACGACGTCGGCGAGCAGGACATCTTCTGGTGCACATCCGATATCGGCTGGGTAGTGGGCCATTCGTATATCGTTTATTCGCCGCTATGCGCCGGCGCCACTACACTGTTTCGTGAAGGCGCGGTCGACTACCCAAATCCAGGAACCGCGTGGGAAATCGTGGAACGCTACGGCGTGACCAAAATGTTCACTGCGCCAACTGCTCTGCGCATGTTCATGCGTTACGGGGAAGCTTATCCAGCAAAGTACGACCTTACCAGTTTGCGAGTGATTGCCTGTGCCGGCGAGCCATTGAATCCGGAAGCGTGGCGCTGGGCGCAGACCTATCTTGCCGGCGACGGCAAATGGGGCTACGTGGTCGACAACTGGTGGCAAACCGAATTGGGCGGCCCAGCCCTGGGTACGCCGCCCACAATGGCAGTGCGCCCGGGCAAAGTAGGTGTAGCACTGGAAGGCTCGGAAGCCGACGTTGTCGATGAGCAAGGCAAATCCGTTCCGCCCGGCGTGGGCGGACGCTTGGTGCTGCGGCGGCCTTATCCCTGCATGTTGCGCACGGTATGGGGAGATCCGGCGCGATACGAACGCGATTGGCAGCAGATTCCCGGTTGCTATGTGACCGGCGACGTCGCATTAAAAGATAAAGATGGATACATCACCGTTCTCGGCCGCTGCGACGATGTACTGAACGTCGCCGGCCATCGCATCGGCACCGCGGAAGTCGAGAGCGCCCTGGTTTCGCACCCAGCGGTCGCAGAGGCTGCAGCCATCGGCATCCCCGATCCGCTAAAGGGCGAGGTCATCAAGTGCTTCGTTCAAACTCGCGCGGGCCATACGCCGTCAGATGCGCTCGCCAACATACTGATTGAACATGTCAGAAGAGAGCTGGGACCAATTGCCACTCCGGCAGCATTAGAGTTCGTCGCCGCCCTACCTAAGACTCGATCGGGAAAAATTCTGCGGCGCTTCCTGAAGGCCAAAGAAGCGGGCGTAGACGCGGGCGATGTGTCTACCATGGAAGAATAGCTTGATCATTTACCGCAGCGGTTAAGCCATTCCCGCTCCGCTCGCCATGCGCTCCCGGTACAACCGTGGAGTCGCACCTTCTGAACGAAAACGGCGGCGCAATGCTTCGCCATCGCTGAAGCCCGCCCGCGAAGCAATCGTCTCTACGTTATCGCTAGTCACCTCAAGTCTGGCTTTGGCCGCCTGCAACCGCAAGCTGGCCACAAAACGCGCGGGCGTAGTGCCGACTTGCCGCGAAAAAACTCGACTAAAATTACGATCGCTCATACCGGCGCGCTTGGCCAGCGCGTGAACCGACAGATCCGCATGAAGATGGTCGGAGATCCACGCAATCAATTCGCGGATGGGTTGCAGGTCCGCTGCCTGAGCCGCGAGTTGCGTACTGAACTGGCTCTGACCTCCCGGACGCCGCAGAAACAGCACCATGTGGCGCGCAACGTCTAGCGCTACCGCATGCCCATGATCCTCTTCAACCATCGCAAGCGCCAGGTCGGCACCGGTTGACACGCCAGCGCTTGTCCACACGTTTCCATCCTGAACGAAAATCTTGTCGGCATCGACAGAAACCCGCGGATATCGTCTCGCCAATTTATCCGCCAGCTTCCAGTGCGTGGTGGCACGCCGCCCATCGAGTATTCCAGTTGCTGCCAATGCGAATGCCCCGGAACAAACTGACCCGATCCGGCGAACGCAATCAACACTCGCGCGCAACCAAGCTAGAAGTTCCGGCGCAATAGACGAATCCAATTCTGACGCCCCAGCGATTAATAACAACGTATCGATCGGCGTGACTGCCTGCGTCCATTGCCGCCCACCCACAAGGCTCAGACCCGACGCAGTCACCAATGGCAGATCGTCCATCGTCAGCAACTCAATTTCATAGGCGGGCGAACTGCGCTTTTCCGTAAGAGCCAACGCCAACGACGCACGCGTAAACACGTCGAGCGGACCGGCGATGTTCATCAGGTGCACTCGGGGAAATATAAGCAGCGAAATTCGGCGCGTCGGCCATTCCTGCACACCGCGCCGTAATCCCTCTGATCTCATCGCGCCTGGATTCATCATCTTTACAAGATGCTCGATGCTGATCCTTCGATACAGGAAAAGAATGGCAGAAAACGAGCGGTATTTGTCCGTCCGAAAACAGTTCACCCGCAATCTGATGATGCAGAAACAAAAATGGGAGGATTACCGTGAAACATCTTACAATTTTAATAACTGCTACTTTACTGATGCTTGCAGCTTCGTCGGTTTCTGCTCAGAACAGTTTGCCGGATCCTAGTGACGCGGCTTGCTGGCAGAGTTTGGACGCTCTGCACGACTGCGCGCAGGCACAACAAGATCGTGCAATGGCACAGGCTGAGCGCTGCACTTCGTATCCGGAATATCAGTGCGAGCCCGAATCTGTACAGCCTCAGCGCGTGACCGCACAGGAAGCACGTCTGCAGAAACAAAAGACCAAGACAGCGTCAACCGCTGCGCAGTCTAGCAAAACATCGGATGATAGCTCGGGCAGCGAGGCTGTGATTATACAAAGCCCAGCGGACTAACGGTTTATTCCGTCCGAGGAAATATGGGCCGCATGCTCTGCGAACCATTGCGAGTGGTGGCCCTAGTTTGTTGTCTGCAGGATGACCACTAACCGCCGCGGCCCGTGCGCTCCCTGCACCAGAATTTTCTCGATGTCCGCAGTGCGGCTGGAACCGCTAATGACGCAGGCGAACGAGTTGCGACCGAGGGTTCCTTGCTGGGCAATGCTACGCAGCGCATTGGCGAGATCAGGAACAAGCTGGGCCACGGTAGCATACACGATATGACAAGGCGCGACCACCGAGGCACCGCGTCCGCCGCATGAAGCCGTTACCAGAATCGATCCCGTTTGCGCGATCAGAGCCTCAGCCAGCGTGACCGTGGCCTGCGAGGCTTCACTGGGAGCGCCTTGACTGGACCAGCGAATCAACCGCAAGGGCGCAGCCAGTTCAATGAGCCGCCGCAGTGATGGGTCGTCCTGCACAAAAACCTCACCGTCGGGTACCAGCTCAAGAACTTTCGAGAATTGACGGGCGCTCGCGTCACAATCGGCCGTGAGCACGCATTCCATGAGATTGGCAATGCATTCTTGCTGAAATCGTTGAAGGGGGTTGCTGATTGGTTCAAAGATTTCGCCGCGCGAACCTATTACTGTAGAATTCGGAATTCCCGTGCGCAAGCCCGCTCGAATACGCTCGAGAATCCGCTCCCGGCTTGGATTTTCACTTTGCGCCAAGGTCTCTTCTCCAGCCTGCTCGGAACGATTCGGACGGTAGTGGCACGGGCGCTCGATGGCGGTTCCACTCCCGCATCGGGTCAAGGAACGTCCCACCGAGTCCCATGCCGTACATGATGCGGAGAGCCTTACGCATCGACCATCCACCTAACGCATAAATCCGCGGATGAAGCATTGCGGACCGCCAGGCGCGGAACATCATTCGTTCACTCGATTTCGTAGCTCCAGCTTCGGTGGCGTTGCGGCGGTTTTGCAGCAAGTGATGATGCAGATCAATCTTCACCGGGCAAACGCTGGTGCACGCGCCGCATAGCGACGATGCGTACGACAAATGCTTGAACTCTTTGATCCCCGCCAAGTGCGGCGTGAGCACACTCCCGATCGGCCCGGGATAAGTGGTGCCGTAAGTGTGCCCTCCGACATGACGAAATACGGGACAGATATTCAAACACGCGCCGCAACGAATGCAGTGCAGCACTTCACGCTGCTCCGCGTCGGCAAGCAACTGGCTGCGCCCGTTGTCCACCAGAACCACATGGAACTCTTCCGGCCCGTCCACTTCGGCGGCACGCCGCGGACCACCGATCAGGGTGCTATAGGTCGTAATTCCCTGCCCGGTGCCGGAAGTCGCCAACACCGGCCACAACACGGCCAGGTCCTCTAGTCGCGGAATCACTTTCTCTATGCCAGTCACCACCACGTGAACGCGAGGAACGCTGGTGCACAGACGCCCATTTCCTTCGTTCGTCGAAATCGCAACCACGCCGGCGTCGGCAACCAAAAAATTCGCACCAGAAATTCCCATTTCCGCCGAAAAAAAAGCCTGTCGCAATTTTCGGCGGGCAGCCGCCATTAAATCAGATGGATCGTCGCTGACTATTCCCGGATCCACTTTCTCGCGAAACAATTCTGCGATCTGACCACGATTGAGATGCATAGCTGGAGTAACAATGTGGTAGGGCGCTTCATCGCGCAATTGCACGATGTATTCGCCGAAATCGGTCTCCCAAACTTTGATTCCAACTTTTTCTAGTATCGAACCAAGGTGGATTTCTTCCGTGACCATCGATTTCGATTTCACGACGGTGCGCACGCCGAGCCGCATAGCAAGGTTCTTCACATACGCGCAGGCTTCGTCTCCATCAGCAGCCCAGAAAACATGCCCGCCGCGAGCAATCACTTTCTCTTCGAACTGTAGAAGGTATTGATCAAGATGATTGATGGCTTCGCGCTTGATCTCCTGGCACTTTTCGCGAGCAGCTTCCCAATCCTTGATCCGTGCCCGCCCTTTTAAATGTGCGGCGTCGTAACTCTCCATACCGCGACGAATGATTTCCCGGTGTACTAAATCGGCTGACTTCACCGCGGCATCCTGCAGGAATCGTTGTGCTGGGGTTGCGCTCATGGTCTCACCTGCGTCGAGCCATCGTGCGCCAGAATGCTGGCAAGATGAATGGTGCGCGCCTGATCTTGCCGTTTACCCATAATTCCTTGCAGGTGCATTAGGCAGCTGGGATCGATCGCAGTCACAAACTCCGCTTTGGTAGCAGCTGCGCTTTCGGCTTTCGAATTTCCCATGGCAGCGGAGATATCGGCGAATTTCATCGCGAACGTCCCCCCAAAGCCACAACATTCTTCGGAGCGAGCCATTTCGACCAGCTTTAGGCCAGCAACCTCACGCAAGAGCTGCAGAGGTTCATCGCGCAGGTGAAGCTCGCGCAGCCCGTGGCAGGAAGCGTGATAGGTAACCGCGTGCGGGAAAATGGCGCCGACTTGAGTAATGCCGGCGACCTTCACCAGGAATTCCGAAAGTTCAAATGTGCGGCTAGCTATGGCGAGGGCTTCGTCACGCAACGGGCTGCTGGCCAGCAAGTCGGCGTAAAATATGCGAACCATAGTGGCGCAGGAACCGGATGGGCAAACGACAGACTCAGCATGCTTGAAGACTTGCACGAAATGCTCCGCGCAAGGCCGGGCTTCATTCCAGTATCCCGTATTGAATGCAGGCTGGCCGCAACAGGTTTGCTCTTCGGGGAATTGGACGTCGTATCCAATTCGGCGCAGCACCTTGACCGTATCCACCGCTACCTCTGGCAGCAGTTGGTCCACAAAGCAAGGCACGAAGAGTGATACTTTGTGCGGCATTTTATTAGTTCTTAGAAAATCCTATTCGGTACGTCAACACACACGGTTCCCGCACATCAAATCAATGCACGGCTATTGCGGTGTCTTCTGCAAAGTGGCGTTTACGTCAACTTTCGACCCATCTGTTACCTGCAGTTCACGCTTCCACGCCGCAAATCCCGGCATGGATAGCTCAACCGCATGCCGCCCCGTAGCCGTTGTGATGCTCGACGGTGTGTTGCCAAAGTAGCTGCCATCGAGCATGATTTCAGCACCCGGAGGAGTCGAAGAGAAATTGATTACAGCCTCCCGCGTGGTGTCAAAAGTTGGCGCAGCCCCAACACCCGCATCCTTCGCCGTTTCTACGGTCGAAGAATCTGCTTGCGAATCCGATGTAGCTGAAGTCTTTTCCGGCGCCGCAGCTACCTTGTACAACTGCTTCACTTCCCTGCCCTTTTGATTCGGGTACCAAACCACCAGTCCGTGCTTTGCCCATTGTGCGCTGGCCGTTGTTCCAACTGGCAAAGAAGCGCATTTGGAAAACATCGTATCCACTGTGCAGGCAATGCTGAAGGTTTTCCCGGTGGCGTCCTCTACTACCATTTTGTGGCGGACTATTTCGTTCCGGCTGTGATGGCAATAAGCGGAAAAATCCATCAGATTGCAATCCTTGGGAGCGCCGTTGTTGTCCGAAGCTAAAGGGATGGTTTTTGTTTCCGAGCTTAATACTTTTACAGTTGTCGTTTGCGGCTTAGTCGCGGCGTTCGCCCAAATGGTACCGGTCAACAGTATCCCCAGGAGAATAGCGGCGTATCGGGTCATACTGAATACACCTTTCTAACAACACCAGAGAATCGAACCGGCGCCGACGCAATCTACGGTGTTTTTTGCAACGTGGCGTTAACGGTCAACTCCGACTCGTCGGACACCGTAAGTTCCCGCTTCCACTGAGCAAACCCTGGCAAAAAGAGCACCACGACATGTGTACCGAGGCCCACGCCAAGGGTCGAGGGGGTGCTTCCCACAAACCGGCCATCAAGTGTGATTTCAGCTCCGGGAGGCGTAGAACTGAAACTGCACTTAACTTTTTGTCGACTCGCTGCTTCGTTCGCAGACGCCGGAGCCACTCCGCTGGTTGCCTGAACGGGTGAATCTTGGTTTGAACTATTTTGCTTGGCGCTATTTTGGCCTGTGTTGGCCGTTATCGCCGGAGTAGCCGCCTGGGCGGCTTCCACTACGGTGTAAAGCTGTTTGCTCGCCCCACCTTTTTCATTCTCGTAAAAAATTGTGATTCCGTGTTTATCCTTGCGCGCGTCAAAGCTCTGCCCAATCGGCAAAGCGACGCATCGGGACAATCGCGAATCCCACAGGCAAGTGATGTCAAAGGGCTTTCCATTTCCGCTTTGCACGCGCATAGTATTGCGCACGGCTGCGACCTTGGTCTCATGGCAATAGCCGGAGTAATTGACTTGATCACAATCTCTCGGCGTCGTATCAGGATCGACCTGGAGAGTTTGAGAGTGGGCATCCAAAACCGTAATTCGAAACCGCTCGGTCTTTACTGCCGCGCTGGACATTAATCCAGTAAGCAACCAAAAAGCCGCGAGCAGCCTGACATTACACCGCATATTTGACTCCTGATTAACCATTCTACGACGCGAAGGCCGGGGCACAAGATCATTCTCCGGATGAGAAAACCTTGTGCCCCAATCTTCATCATGAGCCGTTATCTTCTATCGCTAGAAGGTAAAGATCGGCCCAAACTCCGAACGCAGATCTCTCCACGTGCGGCTGGGAACGCCCGCCACCGAGGTGCCAGCGGTATAAACTCCTGCGTCATTCGGTAGCGCGTAGCTGCTGTAGAGCGACTCCTCAAACCCAAACTGTACCCAAGGGTTCAGCCGGTAGAACAGAGTCACCGCATTAAGCGTGCTCTTGTAAGGACCAGCACCGTCCGCCCCGATATCCTTGGCCTTGGCGAAATCGGAGTGCACGACCTGATCTAAGCCGTGGTTGAAATAGAGCTGCCAACCCGCGTTGTGGCCCTTCGGATCCGCGTTAAACCAACGCGACAGCGGCAGACCCAATTGGAGGAAGCCGCCGTAGGCGCGGACGCTGCGCTGAGGAGCAACCACGATTTGTCCAGCGGCATTCGTACCGAATGCGACGGTCGAGGAACGATCCACCGAGGGCGCCGTGACTACGCCAGTCAAGCCGCCTTCATCGTTGAAGTTCGACAGCGTTTGGCCGCCGAACATGAACCGCAGGTCTCCGCCGCGATATACACTGGCCACGACTGTAGCCCAGCGTGTGGGCAACGAGACCCCAACCTGACCGCCGTAGCCTTCGCTGCGGTCTTCAGCACCGGTTGGGAAAGCCGCTCGCACAGCATCGTAAGTGGCAACCTCAGCCGCGTCCGAGCCTGCTGGCGCTTCAATCGCTGAGTGCAATACAATCGCTGCACGATGAGTTTCAAAACCGCTGGCGACAATCTGCGCCGGAGCCACAGCCGGAGCCGGATCAAGTTGGAATTGCAGAACCGCCCGAGCAGTATATTCCAAATTGTTCGAGTCGGAACCCTGCCGTTCGCCGTATCCCAACTGGTTGGCAGTGCCGTCGGTGACGGTGCTGGTGCAACCTATCGTAGTCGTCGTGCCAGGCACAAAGGTCGATGGAATCGAGCATGAAGTGATGGTGGCATCAGCCGGTACATTGCCTTCGCTCGGCATACTGACCGCGAACGCCGGAGAGAATTTGAAGTTTCGCGACCCTCCCAGCTTTTGGACAAGACCTACCTGCAATTGTGGGGAGCGCTCATAGTTAGTTCCAAAGTATGCCTGTAGCTGTGTAGTTTCGAGGATGTTGGGAAGCAGGGTCGACCCGTAGAGAAGCCAATCCTGACCGCCCTCGAGGTAGATGTCCGTGTTTTCGCCTGCCGCATAGTCAAGCCGCATAAAAGCCAAGCGCAGACTTGCCATAGAACTGCGAATAGCTGAAACGTTACGGTTATCCGCGCGGCTGAAGTTGCCTTCAAAATCACCTTCGATTCGGCCGGTCAATTCGATCTTGGGCGAAATATCCGGCCATTCAAGATTAGCTCCGAAGCGCGTGGAGCGCGCTTTGACGTGGAATGCCGGATCAGTGGTTGGTCCGGTATCTGCATTCAAGAAGCCGGGCAGAACGAAATCATCGCCACGCGGATCGCTGGAGTCATGAACCACGGTAGCTTTGATGAAACCGTAGGGCGTCATCTTGACCGGACCCAGCTTGAAAGCCGCAACCAGCCCATCTTTGACGGGCGGATCGACGGGGTTGACACGTACGGGAGCGACCGCCGCGACGACCGTCCGCGGGACCGGCTTCTCGATCTGAGGCGTCTGTGGAGTAGTCGCGGCCTGCCCTGATTGGGCTGCCGGACTCGCAATGGCTTCTGAGACCGCCGGTGTGGCCGGCTGCGCTGCGGGAGTCGCCGCCGCCACATCTGCCGCGCTCAGCAGGCCCTTTTTTGTAAGCGCTTCCACGAGAAGTTGGAATTCGGCCTCAGGAGCTGCGCCTTGAATGGCATTCGCCTCCGAAGGCGCAAGAACGCCCTTCATTACCAGCACACCGAGCAGCGCCGTGACATTGCTGTTGCTGATTGCCGAGGTTGGGTTCAGAGCAGGACTAGGGGCCGGTTCCGCCGCAGTTGCGTTGGTACCGGTTCCATTATTCGCAGGGACAGCATCGTCCGAGCCAGCCATGACGGGCACGGTCGCTATCAGTGTGATTAATGATGTACACAGCCACTTTCTAAACTTTGACATAAGTAAGGGCTCTCCTTCGATTGATTTCAAAATCCTGATACCGGTGAAACTTTCGCCAACACTACGGTCCGACCCAAACCAGGGCACAAGGTTCAGGCTGTGATGCGGCATCACGAGTTCGCCAATGAGTGCGCTACCGCACCACTAAACGGGTAAACGGAAATACATACGCTTGGAGGGTCACCATGATTCCCACCAACGCCGCCAACGCAATGCTGTGGAAGAACACGAAACGCAAGATGTCGCCCTCGTGTCCGTACCACTCCGTGGCGGTGCTGGCCACCACGATGCTTTGTGCGTCGATCATTTTTCCCATCACGCCACCGGCGCTGTTCGCCGCCGCCATCAAGTTGGCCGAGACCCCGACTTGTTGGGCGGAAATCTTTTGCAGGCTGCCGAACAACACGTTCGACGCGGTATCTGAACCGGTCAGCGCCACCCCTAACCAGCCCAGCAAAGTTCCAAAAAACGGATAGAGCACGCCAGTTCGGGCGAACGCCAGCCCCATCGTGGCGTCCAACCCCGAATAGCGTGTCATGAAGCCTATGGAGAGCATGGCGGCGATGGTGAGCAAGGAGAACCGCACCCGCACGATGGTTCGCCAATACGTGTGCGCCATCTTCCAGGGCGTGAAGCCCATGACGAAGCCCGAAATGATTGCGGCAACAAAAATTCCCGAACCCGTGGCCGACAACCAAGTCAGACCGAAAACGGCGGCTTCGGGGGTGGGCTTGAGCACCACCGGCGGTACGCGTTGCACCATCTGGTGCAGGCCCACGACCGGAAACTTCGGTGAAGACAATTTGTCAAGCTTGGTCTTAACGGTTGGCAATCCCCACACGAAAACTACAATACTCAAAACCAGCCACGGCACCCACGCCCTTGCCACCAAGGCACGGTTGTGGCCGTGTATACCGCGGGCCTCGCGTTTTCCCTCGTGTTCAAAACCCCAGATGCGCTTGGGCTGCCACTTCATCAGGAATGCGATCAGCGCCAACATAGAAACAATGGCAGCGACAACATCCACCAGCCAGGGACCGTGAAAGTTCGACACTAAAAATTGCGGGATAGCAAAGAACACGCCAGCCACCAGCACCGCCGGCCAGACTTCAAGCATTCCCTGGAAGCCGGCAAAGGCCCATACCAGCCAGAACGGTACCAGGACCGAGAAGAAAGGTAGGATGCGGCCAACCTGTGCGCTCAATTCCCGAAGATCTAATCCCGTCACTCCCTGTAAGGCGATGAGCGGAGTTCCCAGCGCTCCGTACGCTACCGGCGCGGTGTTGGCAATGAGCGACAGGCCCGATGCCTCCAGAGGTCCGAAACCCAAGCCGATCAAAACCGCCGCGGTCACGGCCACTGGAGTACCGAATCCAGCGGCGCCTTCAAAGAACGCACCAAAGCTGAAGGCGATCAACAGAAGCTGCAGGCGCCGATCCTGAGTGATGCCTGTGAGGCTCTCTTGCAGCACCTTGAACAGTCCCGCTTCGCAAGTGAGTTGATAGAGAAAAATTACGTTGAGAATGATCCAGCCAATCGGCAGCAACCCATATCCCGCGCCCAAGACTGCAGTCTTGGCTGCTAAACTCATGGGCATGCCAAAAATCCAGATCGCGCATAGTAATGAAGTGGCAAGACCCAGCAGCGCAGAGTAGTGCGCTTTCATATGCAGCAGCGCCAGTGTCCCCAGCAGCACTACAACCGGCAGCGCGGCCAGCAAGGCGGAGAGCCACCAGTGTCCCGTGGGGTCATAGCTTTGCGGCCAGGGATGGGCAAGCGGAGGAATTCTGAGAATTAAAACGGAGGCAATGATTGCAGCTATTAGCGCCGTCACCCATGCTACCGGGTTGGCCGATTCGACAGCAGGTTTGGGTACCTTCGCAGTCGCAGAGGTCACGCCTTCCTCCTCAAGCTTTCAGATGTTTCAGAATTGGTGACGAATTGTAGTCCTGTTCGCCCGCGTAGGCTAGCTGTGTGTACCTGTGGAAAAGAAGAAAAAGAAAAGGCCGGATCGAAAGACCAGCTTTCGACTTGAAATATTTCAGCAACGATGCATCTCCAAACCCGCATTCTAAGCACTTCTCGCGCAAAAACTGCGTTTTTCATGACGCTCCTGCTGGAAAGCTTGCCTGACAGACACCTGGTGAACAGAGCCGTTAGGATGACGAATTCTCTTATCATCTTGTCCTACAAGCTGCGACGCAGCTCACCTATCTGTGTGATGACCATCACATAAAAGCCTGGTCCGACAGGAGTACGCCTTAGTGCGGGGCAGACCCTCCAGAATTGCCCGATGTATCCGGAGTCGAGAATATGCAGGCCGTTACTCCCCTGAAGCCCGTCTCGCGCACCACACTCAGCGAGCAAGTCGCGCTGCAGCTCGCGGCGGAAGTGGCGGCCAAACGCTGGCAGGCGGGGGACAAACTGCCATCCGAAGCCGAGCTCTGCCGGGCCTTCAGCGTGGGCAGGTCCACGCTGCGTGAGGCCCTAAAATCTCTGGCCTTCATCGGTATTATTCGGATGCGGGCCGGAGGCGGAAGCTATGTGTCCGAGCGTCCTTCGAAATACGTGAACCGGCCTCTGCTGGCGCGAGGCATCCTCGGCACCGAAAAAGATGTCAACGACCTTTCCGAGGCGCGCCTGGTCCTGGAAACAGAATTGACCGCTTTATCGGCGCAGCGAGCTACGCGCAGTGATTTGGCCATACTGGAAGACCTCCTGCAGAGGATGAATGTTGCTAAAGCCGAAGACCGGGGAAAATTTCAGCAACTGGATCTGGAGTTTCATCTTTCCATCGCAGCCAGCAGCAAGAATGAAGTCCTGGCCGAGTTGCTCGGCCACATCCGCAGCGCGCTGCAGGAGCTAATCAGAAAAAGCCTGCTTCCCGCCGACGGGATAGAGCTTGCGTGCAAACAGCACGAGAAAATCTTCGCGGCCTTGAAGCGGCGAAATCCCGTGGCTGCCCGCAAGGCTATCCGCGCACACTTAACCGCCTTTCAGCGCAGCTACAAACTCTTCCTTCGCGCAAAGAATTAAACCGGCCCAAACAGCTTCCGCGCTGTACTCAACCGCAAAGATCGTGACGCGAGATGTCGCTGGCTCCGCGACCACCCTCTTGGTTGCGGAGTCTGCTGGCGTCGAGAGTTGGGGATTGGAAGCGCATCCCTTCATATACAGAGTAGCGCGCCAAACTTCAGTATCGGACTGACCCGCAGCTCTATCTTCGAACAATCGATCACGTCACCCGCGCCGCAAAATCTCCGTCAATGTTCCAGGACTAGCTGCTCGAATCGCTGCCAGACTTTCCTCGCTGCACAACCGGGACAGATGTCCCCATGTGATTTTGCCAACGACCAACGACGAGCGGCCAACGACCGCTTCTCTCACTCCCACTCGATCGTTCCCGGCGGCTTCGACGTAATGTCGTAGAC
>Ga0182015_10000853_pt1 | contig 42345 bp, 40 predicted proteins | sample 712P3MmetaG_FD_120478 | JGI IMG/M metagenome (GOLD analysis project Ga0182015, IMG submission 120478) | Permafrost microbial communities from Stordalen Mire, Sweden - 712P3M metaG | ecosystem: Environmental > Terrestrial > Soil > Wetlands > Permafrost | place: Sweden: Stordalen | collected...
GACAGTTTGTCAGGCTACGCCGTGATGCGAAACGGGATACTCTCATAGCGACTCGGAGTTTTTCAGCACTCTGTAAAGCCTTATTCAAAATAGTGCAGTTACCGCAGCGGTGATCCGCTGCGCCACCCAAAATCAAGTGCAACGGCGAACCCAAAGTCAACACCGACTTTTTTCGCAGCCTGCCAGACAAACTGAACTAGTACTCGACGGATGGGCGGCCACTTCTCAAGGGCGAGAAGTGGCGCACCCCCGTGAGGCGACCCTCTACATTCTGCTGGCACGGGCGAGTTGCGTAGGTCCTTCCCCTTCGGCAAGCTCAGGGTCAGGATGACAATTTAAAACTCACGATGACTCACTAACCTGCTTGGCTTACCGGCATGAGTGAACTTGCGGCCTTCCCATTGGTTAAGACTTCGTTAAGAGGGTTGAGGCTTGGCGCGGGCTGCCGAGCTTTGCTCGGCTGGACCCTTCGACTTCGCTCAGGGCAGGCTCACGAGGGCGGCCGTCCCTACGTGAGGCTTTCACATTCTCTTAACAATCTTTTCGTATAGTTCGGCTTCGTTATCGTGACGCTTATTCTTTGGATGGAGATTGAATATGGCCACAGCCACGCCTGTGCTGGAAGCGAAGCTTAGCCGTAGTCCGGGAAAGATCGGGATGGTGGGCTTTGGGGTTGTGCTGGTGGTGGGGGTCGTTTACTCGGCTTATCACCTGGTCTCCGATCTTGCCGCGGCGCATAACTCGGCTACGGCCTATGTTTTGCTGGGGATCGCGCTGCTAGTGGCGCTGGGGTTTGAATTCGTCAATGGATTTCATGACACGGCGAATGCGGTCGCTACCGTGATCTACACGCACTCGCTGGAGCCGCATATCGCGGTGGTGTGGTCGGGATTCTGGAATTTTCTGGGCGTGTTGACTTCGAGCGGGCTGGTGGCTTTCGGAATCATCTCGTTGCTGCCGGTCGAACTGATTTTGCAGGTGGGGAGCAAGGCTGGATTTGCCATGGTTTTCGCTTTGCTGGTGGCGGCGATTATATGGAATCTGGGGACGTGGTATTTCGGATTGCCGGCATCGAGCTCGCATACTTTGATCGGTTCGATCATTGGAGTGGGCCTGGCGAATCAGCTGATGTCCCCGAAAACGGGCACCAGTGGCGTGGATTGGGGGCAAGCGGCGAATATCGGGAAGTCGCTGGTGTTGTCTCCGATTGTGGGATTTGTGGGGGCGTTTCTGTTGTTGACGTTGATGAAAGCGGTGGTCAAGAATCGGAAACTTTATGAGGCTCCGGTGGGGACGGAGCCGCCGCCGTTCTGGATTCGTTCGCTGCTGTTGCTGACGTGCACGGGGGTCAGTTTCGCGCATGGGTCGAACGACGGGCAGAAGGGCATGGGACTGATCATGCTGATCCTGGTGGGGACGGTGCCTACGGCTTATGCTTTGAACCACGCGATCACGCGGCAGCAGTCGGATGATTTCATTGCGGTATCGCAACAGGCGGCGGGGATCCTTTCGACGTATGTGAGTCCGGATGCGGTGATTGGCGATGCGCGGGAAGAAGTCACGGATTACATACGCACCAAGCAATTTACTCCGAACACGATGCTGGCGTTGCGACAACTGGTGAGCGCAATCGGCAACGAGACGGCGCTGTTCGGCGAGCTGGCGAAGGTCCCGAATGACCGGGTGCGGAACTTCCGCAACGACATGTATGTGGCGAGCGAAGCGCTGCGGCTGATGAAGAAGAACCATCAGCCCGCGATCAGCGCGTCCGACTGGGAAGGGCTGGACAACTACAAGAAGCACGTGGACGCGGCGACGCGGTTTATCCCGGGATGGGTGAAGGTTGCGGTGGCGATGGCGCTTGGACTGGGCACGATGATTGGATGGAAGCGCATCGTGGTTACGGTGGGGGAGAAAATTGGCAAGGATCACCTCACTTATGGGCAGGGAGCGGCTGCGGAAATCACGGCTATGTTCACGATCGGCGCGGCGGACTGGTTCGGGCTGCCGGTGAGTACTACGCACGTGCTGTCGTCGGGGATTGCGGGGACGATGGCGGCGAATCATTCGGGGCTGCAATGGTCGACGGTGCGGAATCTGGCGATGGCTTGGGTGCTTACGCTGCCGGTTTCGATGATGCTGGCGGGGTTGTTGTTCTGGGGATTTAAGAACGCGTTTTAGGGTTGGGCGCGATCTCAGCGCAGCGGCTTGCCAATTCCGGGGGCCGCTTATCAAATGCAAAAACAGGTACGACGCGGGACACTTCCGTGGAATCCCACTCCTGCGCAAAGAACGCGCAGGAATGGGGCACCCGGCTTTTTGCTTCTGGTCGTCCAGCTTCGCTTTGCTTGGCTGGGGCGGACGAATGCGTCCGTCCCTACGTGAGTCGGTTTGCTGTCTGCACGCGGACAGGAGTGTCCGCGCCACATGGGCCTTCCTGGTGTGCTTGCGCGTGCGATACTTCAATTTATGGCGCTGCCGGATTTTAGTCCTCGAGTGGGGAATGATCCCAAGTCGGTGTTGATTCATTTGACGACGGGGGCGGGGATGGAGATTGAGTGGAAGGATGGACACCGGTCGGCGTATACGTTTGCGTTCTTGCGGGATGCTTGTCCTTGCGCGCTTTGCGAGGATGAGCGGGGGAAGTCGGGACGCAAGGCGGGCGAGGCGGCGAAGCTGGCGCCAGGGGCTTTGCCGATGTTCAAGCCGGCGGTGAAGGCTTTGGCGGCGGAGGCGGTGGGCAAGTACGCGCTGCGGTTTTCCTGGAGCGACAAACACGATTTGGGAATTTATTCGTGGTTTTATCTGCGGGACGTGTGTCCTTGCGCGGAGTGCGCGGCGGCGCGGTGAGGCTTTCCGTCGACGCTACCTTTCCCTTGACGCTATCAAGAAGCAGGTCCTTCGCTTCGCTCAGGATGACAATTCTTTAATTGATTATTGGTTATGACGATACGTATTCGGTTGGCGGAGGCTCGCGATGTTCCGTCGCTTCGGGAATTGATTGAGGCTTCGGTGCGGGGATTGCAGGCGGGAGATTATTCTGGGGCGCAGTTGGAGAAGGCGCTGCGGACGGTTTATGGGGTGGACACACAACTGATTTCGGATGGAACTTATTTTGCGGCGGAGGCTAGGGACGCGGAATCGTCGTCGGCGCTGCTGGTTGGGTGCGGCGGGTGGAGCAAGCGGAAGACTTTGTATGGCGGGGATCAGTTTGCGGGGCGCGAGGATGCGTTGCTGGATCCGGCACGGGATGCGGCTAAGATCCGGGCTTTTTTTGTTCATCCGGCGTGGGCGCGGCGGGGGATTGGCGGGATGATTCTGGAGGCTTGCGAGGCGGCGGCGGGGGCGGCGGGGTTTCGGCGGCTGGAGATGGGGGCGACGCTGACGGGGGTTCCGTTTTATCGGGCTAAGGGGTATGTGGCGTTGGAGACGGTGGACGTGCCGCTGGGGGATGGGCTGACGCTGCCGATTGTGCGCATGGAGAAGGATGCGGCTTAGTTTTGACGCGTGGCTCGCGGGCCGAGCTGCGCTCGGCTGGACGGCCGGGGGCGGCCGTCCCTACGCTCCGTCCCTACGCGAGCGCTATGGGGTTACTCCTAGTTCGGTGTAGAGTTCGGCGGAGTTGTATAGGACTCCATCTTTTACTACTAAGACTGTCTTTCTTATGTCGCTGATGTTGGCGGCGGGATTGCCGTCTACTAAGGTCAGGTCGGCTAGTTTGCCGGGGGTGATTGAGCCTAGATCTTGGTCGAGGCTCATGATGCGGGCGGCGTTCAGGGTGGCATTTTGCAGAACCTGGCTGGCGGGGATGCCGGCCTGGACGTCGAGTTCGAGTTCGCGGTGGAGGGTGAATCCGGCCATGGAGTCGGTGCCGGCTTCGATGGGAATTCCGGAGCGATAGAGAAGGCCGGCTAGATCCATCATTTTGGCGAACGACTTTCGGTAGGTATCGTCCATGCCGGGGGACGGCGTCAGGCCCTGGGAGAGCAGACTGTGGCGAACTTGCGGAGGCAGGCGACTGGCGACGGGCTGAAAACCGCGGGGGATTTCGCCGGGACGGCTGAGAAATGAATCTTCGAAGATGCTGAGCGTGAGATCGAGCTTGGTGTGGTGATCCTGCAGCAATTTGATGAAGGACTGAACCTGAGGCGAGGTGAGGTCGAGACCGGCTCCGAGCTTGGCGGGTTCGATCAGGCGGGCGATGGTGTTGGTGTTTTTGACTTCGGGAAAAAAATTCAGGATGAGGAAGTTGACGTGCTGGATCTCGTCGAAGCCTTCTTCGACGCATTGTGACGCGATCATGTTGGCGGGGATGTGTCCGCTGACGCGCATGCCGTTTTTGTGGGCTTCGTCGATGATGGCGGGCACGAGTTCGGGCTTGACCGAGCTGTAGATTTTGATCTGCACGTGGCCGAGGCGCTTGTAGTTGTCGACGGCGGCGCGGGCTTCGGCTTCGGTGGAGACTAAAACCTTGGTGGGGCCGTGGTAGGCATCGGGACTGTCGATGATTCCGGCGAGAACGATGCGGGTGCCGATTTCTTTTCCGTCGATGATGCGCTGGCGGCGGGCGAGGAGCGAGTCGGTGTCGTTGGCCAGGTCGCGGACGGTGGTGACTCCGGCGGCGAGGTTAAGGAGGCCGTCGTTGTCGCCCACGTGGGCGTGCATGTCCCAGAGGCCGGGGATCAGGGTTTTACCGGTGGCGTCGATGACCTGGGCAATCGGGCCTGAGAAAGCGCGAGGAGGATGATTTTGAACGTTGACGATGCGATTGTTCGCTATGGCCACGTATTGGTCGGGAATGATTTTCCCGGACTCGGCGTCGAACACGTTGGCATGGATGAACTCGATTCGAGCGGGGTGATGTGCGAGTTTGGCGGCGAGATCGGCGGCTCGGGAATCTTTGACCTTATCCTGCGCGGCTAACAAGGTTGGGGCTGAGGACTCCCATCCTTCGGGAATGACCGTGCCCCAGTTGTCGACCGTGGCGAAGAACTTATCGCCCTCGAGCCAGAAATAGGCGGGAGAGAAATCGAGTCCGGCGATGGCGTAGAGGGCGACGTGCTTCTTGTGTCCGGCGGCGTCATTGTCTTTGCCGGTCGATTCAAGATCGAGTTCGGTCATGCGCTGGACGCGGGCTTCGCCTTCGGGGAGCAGAGCGATTCTGCCTCCGTTGTGGAGCGCGGCCTGGGCCAGCAATGCAATTTCGGAGGGTCCGCCATTGAGAGGCGCGTAGAAGGCGGGGGTGGAGATTTTCTTTTCGCCTTGTTCGTCGTCGTTTTTCCAGCGCGCGATGCCGGCTTCCAGCGAATAATTTTCGGTGACTTGCGCTTTCATGTAGTCGTTGCCGGTTATGACTTCTGAAACGGGGATGCTATCGGGACCGAGCTTGAGGATGCTGGTGGTTTTGGGGCCGCGGCCGCGGTCGTTGAATTGGTAGAAAATGTGGAGCATACCGTCGGAGGCAGTCCAGACGGCTTGTTGTCCGGCTTGGTTGCCCATCATCAGGAAGGAATAGCGGTCGGCGGTGGAGGGGATGTCGGCGGGGAGAGTGGGGACGGCGGACTGCTGGTGCGGCTGCTGCGAGTAGAGGGTGGCGACGAGGATCGGAAGAAAGAAGAGGACGTTGCGCAACATGGATTTCTTTTTCGTATTCGTTTGGGTCTTTATTTTGGTCATGGACGATCCCTCCGGTAAGTTCGCCGTGTAGATCAACGATCGTGCTGAGCGTCATGCTGAACGACGCAAAAATGCCTTTGGGCTCCGCTGCCGGGTGACCGTAGGGGGCCTTCGACTCCGCAGCTGCTTCGCGTTCCGCGAAACAGCCGCTCCGCTCAGGATGACAACTCACACGGATGACGGACAGCACTTTAGCGACGTGCGCTACAGTATAATCTTCGCCTTGACGGAAACGGCATGACGGACACTCCACAGACTACGACTTATGAACCAGAGCCGGTGAAAACCGGGATGGATATTGGCGATATTTTTAAGATCCTGCCGCATCGGTATCCATTTCTCCTGATCGACCGGGTGGTCGAACTGGTGCGGATGAAGAGCATTGTCGCGCTGAAAAATGTGACCATCACCGAGCCTTTTTTTCAGGGACATTTTCCCGGTCAGCCGATCATGCCCGGTGTGCTGATCGTGGAAGCCATTGCGCAGGCCGGCGGGCTGCTGCTATTGACGGAGGTTCCGAACCGGGACGAGATGCTGATGGTGTTCACGGGGATCGAGAAGGCGCGCTTCCGGCGTCCGGTGGTACCGGGAGATCAGTTGCGGATTGAAGTGGTCGTGAAGGCGTGGCGGATCACGGCGGCTCGGCTGGAAGGCAAGGCGTACGTGGACGGGAAAGTGGCGGCGGAGGCTACGGTGACTTGCCGGCTGGTGCCGCGAGGTACGGGCGCGACGGACGTGCCGGAGGAAACATAAGATTGCGGGTGCATCGTTGGAGATCCCTTGGGCGCGGGAAGTTGGGAGGGAGTAGGGGTCCTTCGACTCCGCAGCTGCTTCGCGTTCCGCGAAACGGCTGCTCCGCTCAGGATGACAGGTTTGTGGAGCATGAGGTCCTTCGCTTCGCTCAGGATGACACGAGATTTTGAATGTCTATAGACCCTGCTGCGATTCATCCTTCGGCGATTATTGATCCTAAAAGCAAAGTGCATTCTTCTTGCCGCGTCGGTCCTTATTGTGTGGTTGGGGCTGGGGTTGAGATTGGCGAGGGGTGTCTGCTGGATTCTCACGTGGCGATTGAAGGGCCCACGAAAATTGGCGCTCGCAATCACTTTTTTCCTTTCACTTCGATTGGGCTGGCACCGCAGGATATTGGCTATGGGGGCGAACCGACGCGCCTGGAGATCGGCGACGATAACGTGATTCGTGAGTTTGTCACCATCAATCGCGGGACAGTCAAGGGCGGGGGATGCACGCGGGTCGGCGATCACAACCTGATCATGGCTTATACGCATATTGCGCACGATTGCCAGATTGGCAGCCACATCATCATGGCGAACGGGGCTACGCTGGGCGGGCACGTTACCGTGGAAGACTGGGCGACGGTGGGCGCGCTGTGTCCGGTGCATCACTTTGTCCGGATTGGCACGCACGCTTTTATCGGCGGGGGCACGACGATCACGCGCGACGTGCTGCCTTTTTCGAAAACGTCGGCCGAGCGCGGGACGCGCGCTTATGGAATGAATGCGGTGGGGTTGGAGCGGCGGGGATTCACGAAAGAACGGATCAAGAAGATCCATCACGCTTACCGGGTGTTGCTGGCTTCGAAGCTGAATACTTCGCAGGCAGTGGAGAAGCTGAAGGCGGAGCCGGGCATCGGTGAGGATGTCGAGATGCTGATTCGATTTATTGAGGCGTCGGAGCGGGGAGTGATTAAATAACGTGGGCGACGTCGGCGCTTACGTACGAAACCCTCTGCCGAGCTGCGCTCGGCTGGGCGGACGAATGCGTCCGCCCCTACGTGGTTGCTTATGACACGGCTTGGGCTTATCGCCGGCAACGGGACGTTTCCATTTCTTGTGCTGGATGCTGCTCGTGCTCAGGGATTTGAGGTGGTGGTCGCGGCTATCAAGGAGGAGACTTCGCCTGAGATTGCTTCGCACGGCGCGGCTTCGGTCCATTGGATTTCTCTGGGCGAGTTATCGAAGCTCATCGACACTTTTAAGGCCGCGGGCGTTACTCGCGCGGTGATGGCGGGGCAGGTCAAGCACAAGCAGATTTTTTCCGCGATCAAGCCCGACTGGCGACTGGCGAAGCTGCTGCTTTCGCTCGGCACGCGCAATACGAACTCGCTGCTGGGCGCGGTGGCGAAGGTGCTGGCGGATGAAGGGATCATCCTGGAGAACTCAACCGCTTTGCTGGAGCCGTTGCTGGCGAAGAAGGGCGTGCTCACGAAGCGGGCTCCGAGTGTTTCGGAACGGAAGAACATCGAATACGGACGCGGGGTGGGGCGGCAGCTGGCGGAGTATGACATTGGACAGACGGTGGTGATCGCGGCAGCGGCGTGCGTGGCGGTGGAGGCGATGGAAGGCACGGACGCGACGATTGAGCGGGCAGGGCTGCTGATGCAGTCTTTGGATCGGGATCGGGATTTGGAATCGGATCTGGAATCTGAATCGACGGGCGCGGCTTCGACGCTTAGTCGCGCGCTGACGGTGGTGAAGGTGGCGAAGCCGGGGCAGGATTTGCGATTTGATGTTCCGGTGATTGGGGTGAAGACGATCGAGACGATGGCGCGGGCGGGGGCGAGTTGTCTGGCGGTGGATGCGGGGCGATGTCTGCTGCTGGATGGCGCGGGGATCATTCGCACGGCGGATGAGGCGGGGATCGCGGTGTGCGCGGACCAGGCAGAAGTCAGAGGTTAGAGGTCAGATTGCAGAGGTGACTACGTCGGAAGCGAATCGTATTGCCGATCAGCTTCGGCGCGCGTTTGATGGCGAGGCGTGGCATGGCGATTCCTTCTTCGAAATTCTGGAAGGGGTTACGGCGGCGCAGGCGGCGGCGCGTCCGATTAAGGGTGCTCATTCGATCTGGGAACTTGTGCTGCACGTCGCGGCATGGGATGGGGCGGTGCTGCGGCGGTTGGGTGGGGTCGCGGTGGAACTCGCCGACGCGCAGAATTTTCCGCCGGTGACGGACGCGAGCGAGACGGCTTGGCGGAAGGCGCTGGCAGAGGCGCGTCGCGTACACGAGGAACTGATCGGGGTGGTTGTCGGGCTGCCGGACTCGCGGCTCTATGAGATGGTCCCGGGCAAGCAGGGAGCGCACTACACTAACTACTACATGCTTCATGGAGTGGTGCAGCATGAGCTGTATCATGCTGGGCAGATCGCGCTGCTTAAGAAAGCGTGATGCGCGAGCGTCCGTGCCACTCCCGAGACGGGGCAAGCCCCGTCTCTACGCGCGCGAGTGGCGATGGGCGTAGGGGTCCTTCGACTCCGCCGAGCCAATCGCTTCGCGCTTGGCCCGGCTCCGCTCAGGATGACAACGTCAGGATAATGATTCCAGGGTTTGCGCTTCCCTGTCTGGGGCTTTAGCTGCGACAATTGGCGCTTTGCGCCTCGTTCTGGAGTACTCATCTGAGCAAAGAAATCCCGATCAATGTGGTGGTGATTGGCGTGGGCGCTTTTGGGCGCAATCACGCTCGTGTCTATCATGAGTTGGAAGAGGCGGGCAGCGTGCGGCTGGTGGGGGTGGTCGATCCTGACACGGCGCGGGCCGATGCCGTCGCACGCGAGTTCAAGTGCAAGGCGTTCGGTTCCGTCGACCAGATGCTCAGCACGCACAGCGAAGTGCAGGCGGCGTCGGTCGCGGTGCCGACGATTCTGCATCTGGAGGTGGCGCGGAATCTTATGGAAGCCGGGATTGACGTGCTGATCGAAAAGCCGGTGGCGGCTACGCTCGGCGAGGCCGATGAACTGCTTCGTCTGGCTTCCGCGCACAAGCGGGTCGCGCAGGTGGGGCATCTGGAGCGATTCAATCCGGCGGTGCGGGCGACGCTGCCGCTGATTAACCGGCCGATGTTTTTTGAAGTGCACCGGCTGAGCGTGTTTTCTCCGCGGTCGCTGGATGTGGACGTGGTGCTGGATCTGATGATCCATGACCTCGATGTGGTGCTGACGTTTGTGAAATCGAAGGTGAAGGAGATCCGCGCGGTGGGATTGCCGATTCTTTCGGGCAAGGTCGACATCGCGAATGTGCGCATCGAGTTTGAATCGGGTTGCGTGGCCAACTTCACGGCCAGCCGGGTTTCAACGGAGCGCGTGCGCAAGCTGCGTTTCTTCCAGCCGGGGCAGTATATTTCGATCGATTATGGACGGCAGGATGTGCTGGTATTTTCGGTGGGAGATTCAGCTGCGGCGACCCACCCCTTCGCAGAGAGCGCGAAGGAGTGGGCCACCCCCACCCGGGCTAGTGCGAATCCGCAGATCTCGATGGCGAAGCCGACGGTCAGTTCGGAGGAACCACTGCTGGCGGAGATCAAGGCGTTCCTGCAGTCGGTGCGGGAGCGGTCGCTTCCGGTGGTTTCACTGGAGGATGGGCGACGAGCGCTGGAGCTGGGGCTGGCAATTCTGGCGGAGATTGGGCGGCACGCGGGGCGGATCGGCGTGAGTTAAATTGCAGAGGTCAGAGGTTCAATTGCAGAGGTTAAAACCTTTTAAAACCTCTTCAACCTGACCCCTGACCTCTCAGCTCCCCTGACTTCTCACCTCGTTTATTGCTGAGGTGCAGGCGGAGGTTGCTGGTCGCCGTTTGGCGGACCATGGTGGTCTTGCCCCCACTGCTGGCGTCGGGCCTGCATTTCGTCCCACTTCTTCTGCTGGTTAGAGTCGAGAAGAGCGCGGACCTGGGTGTCGGCGGTCTTGCGAAGATCCATCATCTTGGCGTGTCGATCCGGCTGTGAAGCAGAAGTGTCCTGGCGAGCGGTCTCCATTTGCGATTGTTCGGACTGGAAGATGCTCAGGACTTTGGTTTGCTGGTCGGCGGTGAGGTTGAGATGTTTGGTCAGTTCTTTGGTGCGCTGGGCAGGATCGGGCATGCCGCGATGCATGCGGCCATCCCCCTGCGGGGGCGCTTGCTGATCATTTTGGGATGCGGGGGGCGGGGACTGGCTATCCTGCGCCGCAGCGAAAGGCGCGGCGGTTGCGATGACGCCGGCCGCGAGAACAATTGGAAGCCACTGCTTAAGCATGGAAATCTCCTTTTCAAAAGCGACTGTCTACCATATGAACAGAATTATGGGCCGGAAGTTGCGTAAAGAACAGGATTCAGACAAATCTTTGCATAACTTTACGAAGGGCGGCTTCCGCCTTTGGGAAGTCGTTGGTCGTTGGTCGCTAGTCGTTGGGAACTGCGTATTTTTATCCGAAGAATCGCGAACGACCACCGACCGATCTCAGATTTATTGCGGCGCGGTGCCTTGCGCGGCCAGGCGCTGTTTGAGCTGGGCCGCAAATTGGGTTGTCTGCTCGTCGGAGAACTGGAGCTGTCCGTCGAGGATCATGGTCAACTGGTCGGAGCCGGCATCCTGGAATTCAGCTTTCTGAAGAGTGGCGGAGTTCTGCGCGGCGGGTGGGAGTGTGGCCTTGAGGTTCGCACCCTTTACCAGGGCGGAGAGAAGCGATGCGGCGATTTGTTCGCGCAAAGTGACGCCGAGGTCACCGGAGCGGAGCAAGTCGCGGAGCAAGCCGTCGGCCTGCACGCGGCTCATTTCAGAGGCGAGAGCTAATCCTGTGTTGGGCGCGACCGAGGGAGTGAGCTTGACGTCGATGGTGGCCTCGCCGCCGGCTACTTCCACAGGGCTTTGCTGTCCGCGGCAGACCCAACGCTCGAAGTGAAAGTTCACGACCACAAGACTGGCGGGAGCGAGCGGGGTGAAGGTGGCTTGCAGGACCTCAATGCGCTCGCCGCAGCGGGGAGAGCGATCGAGTTGGGAGCGAAGAATCCCGGTGACGTTCTGCTGCAGGTCCGAGAGGTCGGCGACGACCTTCAGGTTGAAAAGGTTGACGCCGTTTTCAGAGGAAGTGCGGGAGAGGCCGCCCGACGCTGGAATTGCGATGGACTGGCCGGCGATGTCAATTGAGTTCGTCACCTGGGGAAGAGTGAAGGTGACGCCCTCGCCGGCGGCGGGGAAGAGGATGCTCATTTCACTTCCGAGCGCGAGTTGTTGGTTTTGGAAACCGGCGAGTCCCTTGTCGAGAGCGGCGGCGGAGGCGGCCGCCTGTTCGGCGTCCGGTTTGGGAGTCTGGAGGATTTGATCCAGCGTTCTTATTTGTTTGTCTACGTCGGAATCCGCTTTTTCCAGTTTGCCAGTGGTTTCTTTTAAGCCGGATTTTTGGGTTGGGGAAAACGAAGTAAGAAAATTCTGGTTGCCGGCGCGGGCTCTTGCAATCGCCTGATCCAGGCCGGCGGTGCGTTCGGAGAGCGCAGAAGAAGCGGTGCGCAGAGATTCGCGAAAAGCGTGCAGCTGATCGCCAGCAGCTTCGGTGTATTGTGAAACCTTGGCGAATGCGGCCCGCTGCTCAGGAGTGGCCTGGACGGCCATGGCGCGATGAAAGTCCTTCAGACCGTCTTTTTCTTCGACGCCATCGGCGCGGCCGGCGCTGTTGCCCATACCGGTGCTCATCATGCCGTGTCCGCCACCACCGCCGCCGTGCTGAGCGAACAGGGTACCGGGAGCGGTGAGTAAAGCTATTGCGACGATAACTACGGCCGCAGAGGCATTATGAGTTACGGCAGGACGGCGAGATTGAGCGAAAGTAATGAAAGTACGCTGGTCGGGCATGGGCTGGTTGAACGTTGGCTGGTCGAGCATGGGCCAGATTCCTAAGAGTAGTCTTAAGTTTAGAAGAACGATAGGGCCGGTTAAAGGGGGAAATAAAAAAATGTGATGCAAAGGGGATTGAAATGGTGATCTGATCGCTCCGTCCAACAGGCGCTTCAACCGTTTTGCAGTGGCGCTGCTTCCCACCCCTTGCGATAAGGCCGCAAGGAGTGGGCCACCCTTTTGATCCAATTGCGCTGCCATTACTCAGGGTACTCGCGCGGCTTCTGAAAAAAATGCGACAATAGGATTGGCGGCCGCAACCCGATAATTTTACATAACTTTACGAAGGAACTTTACGGTGATTTTACGCAACCTGGGTGCCGGTCCGTGGTTCTAAGCGTTATAGTCTCTGCCTGATGCCGGTGACCCAAATTCCGTCTCGCGATCCCTTGTCTCGCGATTCATCGACTCCGTCTGGCGATGCGCCGGAGCAGCGCGACCTGTTCGAAGCGCAACACTGGGAAACGGCTTACCGCGGTTTCAATCCTGACGATGTTCCGCATCTTCTGATCCAGTTGCAGGACGATCTCTCGCGCGCGCGCAAGCGCGAAGCGTTGTGGCTGTCTGTGATTTTGCACTTGTTTGTGATCATACTGTTGTGGAACAGCGAGCGGCTGATGATGCTGTTGCCGCACCGGACGGTAGATCTGGCGATACGGACGGATGACCGAGCGAAAGACGCGACATTTCTGGAATTGCCGCCGGACGAGCAGAAGCTGACGCGGCGTCCCGATGCGAAAGTGATTTCGGATAAGGACCGGATCGCGACCAGCAAAGCACCGCAAATTAATCGGGAAGAACTGAGGAAGTTAATACAAAGCGCGCATCCGGGGCATCCGGGGACGAACGTGCAGGCGCCGCCAGCGCAAGCCCAGCCGCAGCAGAGCCAGTCGCAGGCCGCGCCGAGTCAGCAGCCGCCAGCGCAGGAGAATCCGCAGCAGGGATACGTGGCGCCATCGCAGAGCGATCAGACGGCGCAGTTGCGAAATCCGCCGCCGATCCGGCAGCAGCCGAATTTTAATGCTGCCCCGACGCCGGGCTCGGCGATCGAACAAGCGGAACGAGCCGCAGCGGCGAATCGGGGGCACTCCGGCGCCGGACAAGCGGGCGATTACGGGTTGACCCGGGGCCGGGGCGGGGAGAAGGTAGCGGATCAACTGGAAATTCTGACCGACACGATGGGCGTGGATTTTGGTCCTTATCTGACGCGGATCGTGCAAATTGTGAGACAGAACTGGTATGACCAGATGCCGCCGTCGGTATTTTCTCCGCTCTTTAAGCAGGGCAAGCTGTCGATTGAATTCGTCATCCTGAAGGATGGCAAGACGACCGGCATGGTGGTACACACCTCATCCGGTGACGTGGCGCTGGACCGGGCGGCGTGGGGGAGCATTACCGCATCGACGCCGTTTCCGCCACTGCCCAAGGAGTTTCCCGGCCAACTTCTCGGCCTGCGTTTCTACTATTTTTACAACCTCGAACCTGGCGCCGATTTGAAGTAAGTTGGGGATCTGAATTTCTGCGGGCGGAATCCCATGGTGTCGGCGATTGGACCGGCAACGCAGTGGTGCAGTTTCAAGATGGCGCCGATGAAATCCTGAACCACCAAGGGCACGAAGGATCACGAAGGCTCTTGGCTCCAGATATTTCCTTCGTGTACGTTGGTGGTTGATGATTTCGCAAGTTGCACCACCACCCCACCCCACTACTTTACATATTCCGGTTCCTGGCCCTTTAACCAGGGATCGTATGTGGCCACGAAATGCACCCTATCCGGCCGGGTGGGATGATCGAAGAACCAGATTTTGATAAACGTATTCGGATCGGGATCGGCGAGATTCTTTTCTCCGCTTTTCTGGAAATAGTGGGCGGCGACCTGGTTGGGGTTGGGCACAATCCCGTGGATCACTTCGAGGCCATAGCGATCCGCCTCGTGCTCAAAATGCCGGCTCACTCCGTTGAATAAAGGGGTCGCCAAGAATGCCAGCAGCGTAATCACGAACAGCAAGGCTGGAAGCGACGCCCAATCCTGCAGGTCGCGAATGCCCCACTGATCGCCCCATCGCGCCAACATACCCTTCGACAGCCGGTAGGCGACGTACAAAAGGAACAGCAGAAGAGCGGCGTTAATGGCCAATTCTTTTGGGATGTGATGCAAAACGTAGTGCCCCATCTCGTGGCCGAAGACAAAGAGTGTCTCGGGGACGGTGGCTTTGGCAATGGTGTTGTCCCAAACCACGACACGTTTGGACGAGCCAAAGCCGGTGACATAGGCGTTCAAACCAGTCTGCTTGGAGCTGGCATTCATTACGAACATGTGGTCGGCAGGAATCTCCATTCCGCCGTGATGGACGACTTTCTGCATTTCCTCGAGCAGGACGGGCTGCACCGCCTGCAGTGGCGTGAATTCATAAAACAGCGGATCAATCACGATGGGCTGCAGAAAGAAGAGCGCCAGCAGGATGGGGATGGAAGCGATCCAGAAGTAGAGCCACCAGCGGCGCGGGCTCCGCCGGATCACGAAATAAAGGATGGCGACGAAGAGCGTTCCGACAATCAGCATGAGGGCCTGGTTCACGATCCAGTCACGAGTCCACGCTGCCCAGGTTTGTACGGAGAGACCATAGGCGCGGGACAATGACTCATCCCAGATATCGGAAGGAGCTCCAAGGACCGCAAGGGTCAGGAGGACCAGGGGTCCGAAGATGATTAATTGCACGGCGCGATTCGAGGAGGCGCGTTCGGCCAGGTTGCGAAACGCGGGCGCCACCCGCCATCGCAAGATCACCAGCAGGACGAGGAATCCGTAAAATGCGCCGATGAAGATGTGGGTATAGCGGGCGTTGGAGTAGGCTTTGGCGCGGGCGTACTCGGCTGGGGGTGGGGCGTATTCGACGATGGTGCCGGGCGGCGGCTGGATCAATTGCACCGGAACGCCGAGTCCGGTGGAGTCAGGCGCCGCGGAATTGGGATTGCTTTGCGCCAGGAGAATTAGAGAGAAGGCGCACGCGAAAAGGCAGAGCAGAACGAGGAAGCGCAGTTTTTTCATAAGGCCCAGTCTCCGGGGCTGATTATTGCAGAACTGCAGAACGAAAGCGGAAAAGAAACAGTACAACTGTATGGTGTGGCGGGCATACGCGGCTAGCCGCGCCCTACCCAAAACCCTTCGAACCAGAGTTTTCTGGTGGCGTTAGACGGGGCAAGCCCCGTCTCTACACGAGTTTTTCCGCAGTCTGTTTATGGCGCGCGGGGGGACGGCAGCCGCGGACGGTTTGGCGCTAATTTGGGCAAGAACTTACTTGACACACAATAGCGCAATGTCGAGCAATTGGCTTGCCATTCTACCCCAAAATGCACCCTCTGGATGATCTATGCATCCAACCACTGAAGAGGTCTTGCCTGCCCACCCCTTTCGGGGCATACTGTAGCCGCTATGAAAGAGCCTGCCAATGTCACCGTTACCGCGAGCGTTACCGTCCGTATAGAAGGCAACGTTCCTTGGCAATGGCGTGTGGGCTCCGGCGGTAACTACGTCGCGATCTGTGACCCGCTCAAGATCACACTTCAGGCACCAAGCTGGATCGAACTGATGGAAGATATTTCCAGCAGCCTCGATGCGTTGCTCAAGGATTTGTTGGAATCCAACGAACTCGATGCGTTCATGCGAGAACACGGATGGAATTTACTTGCTCCCATTCCAGCCCGGCCCAAGGGTATGCGGTTCGATGTGCCGTTTTCCATTTTGCCGGTAGCTGCGATGGAGGCAAATGATTCGCAGAGACTGCTTCATCAATAAAATCCGCGAGCTTAAATACTCCTACAAGTCTCAACTGCGAACTCAGCTATGGAAAAAGAAGGGTAGCACGAAGCGGATGTTTGTCCCGTTGGCAAATCTGCTCGAAGACGATTACGTTATTGGCGCTCTGCGACAAGCGGATGTGCTTGAACCGGAAATCCGATCCTTCCTCGCCTCCGCAAAGAGTTAAAAAAACTTCGGGGCGGGAACGTTCGTGGATTACGATGCTTTGTGCCATCAAATCCACTTTCGGGGCGGTCTCCCGGTTCAAAACAGGAACGACCAGTTGTTCCTACAGCGCCTCCGACCAGATTCAAGCGGATCGCTTCTAGGAATAAACGATGGGGATTGACGAGAACTGTGGCTGGATACAAGGCGGAGATTCCATCGGTCGGAGGGAAGGCACCAAAATGGGTCGTGACGAACCAGAATGACTCAAATGATTTTTACATCGCAAAGCTGGGAGCGACCAATGGGAGAGCAGAGACCTTTACTGAACTCTTCAATAATCAGCTCGGTGAAGCGTTGGGGTTTGAGATGGCCCACAGTGGAGTCGCGCGCCTCGATACGGAGATTTACTTTTTGACGAGGAACTTCAGGACACTGGGGGAACGTCTGGTTCACGGGAGTCTCATGATTGAGGAAGTATTCGGGGCGAAGCAAGAAACCGAACGCATCCACTACAGATCCGAACAGGCGTTCTACAGCATTGATTTTCTCGAAGAGGTCATTAACGCGTTCTGCAAGGATGACGCTCAAACCGTGTTTGGGAAATTTGTGGAGATGCTCGTCTTTGATGCACTGATAGGATCAATGGATCGACACGCACAGAACTGGGGCGTGCTCCAACAGACGAGTCTGCCGGAGCGTTATCGTTTCGCGCCGATTTTTGACTCTGCAAGGGCGTTACTTTGGTCATTGCCAGAGAAGAAGCTATGGGAATACAATGGGGATGAGGCGCTACTGCGGAGGTACATAGATGCCTCAAAACCGTGTATCGGTCCTCCCCGGAATCACCCTAAGGTCAATGCCTGCAATCATTTTGATGTAGTCGAGAATCTTGTGCAGCGGTATCCTCATCAAACGCGAGAGGCGCTTGAGAAAGTGTCGGGTGTCACTGCACGAAAGGCAGCCAAATTGCTCGATTCGTTCCCGTACCTTCGCTACTTTTCAGCGGTTCGGCGGAGATTGATCCTAAAGGTACTGGCGATTAGGGCCGATAAAATAATCAGAATTTGCACAAACTAAGCATGATAGAGTACACGAAAATGTTTCGCACACTATATAGTTCGCCGCCCCCCCAATTGCACGTGATGTTCCATGGCACTGATGTCGCGGAGCTAATGAGGCAGAAGGATCGTTACGTCTTCAGATATTTGGACGCCTTCAATCGGCTCGGACTCGCCCCGTTTCCCGGATTGCCAGATGTTGCACCTGGAAGAGAGTACGTCTCGACTGATCTACCGCGCTTCTTCGCGGAACGAATCCCAGATGTGCGCCGTCCTGAGATTAGAGAGCTGATTCGACGGGAACGGATCGACGAGCACGACGAGCTGGCGCTTTTGGCTGCGCTAGGCAGACTGTCGGTTACCGATCCATTTGAATTGCGGGCAGCAGTGGCAGCATCGGTATGACCACTGCAAAGACAGTTCGACGGAAGCTAGAGTTCGAGGAAGGCCCGAAGGCATTGGCGAACTTTAAGCGCACAATGACAGCCCTGTTCCGCGTTCCGAAATCAGAGATAGCACAGGTGTCAAAATCTCGGCAGGTGTCAAAACCTCGTCACAAGACGACGAAGGCCGGAACTTAACTCTTCCGGCCTCCGCGTCCCTGTCGCTGTTTTTCCTTGTCAGTTAATGATCTCAGGACTATTAGTCTTGCCTGTCAACTCGTCCCATGTCAGGCGACGACCAGCCACGCTTCCCATGACCGACCGGAAACGGTCTGCATCGTCCATTTCTTTCCGGTTGTTGTACCGGAACGCCTGCTCGTCGAGATAACGGAACAAATGGAACGGTTCAACGCTAACGTAGGTGCCGCCGATGCTGCGCTTCAAGAGCGACCAGAAGTTCTCAAGGCCGTTCGTATGGATGCGACCGTCAACGTACTTCACTGCATGGTCTATGACCTGATGCGCGTATTCAGTAGCGAGTCCTTCATACGAAAGCAGAGCGTCAGTGTAGAGAGCCGCGCCCGCCTCGACGTGCTTTTTAACTTCCGCTTGTAGAACTTTCTTACGACGGCTACCAACGACAACGGTACGAACTTCACCGCCTCGCTCAAGGATGCCCATGACAGCGGTTTTATCCTTGCCGCCAGTTCCGGTTATTCGACGCTGGCGCTTGCTCACGTGCATGTTGCGAGCCTTGCCACCAATGAACGTCTCGTCGGCCTCGATTTCGCCCGACAGTTTAGCGAACGAACCTGACTGCATTGCGGCGCGAACACGATGCATCATGAACCATGCGGACTTTTGTGTGATGCCGAGATCGCGAGCCACTTCGTAGCTGCTGATACCGTTCTTGCAATTCACGATCAGCCAAACGGCGGTCATCCACTTGTCCATTCCGAGCGGTGAATCCTCAAAGATCGTTCCGACTTTGATAGTGAACTGTTTTTTGCAACCCTTACAGAACCAGATGCGACGAGTGGACAGGAAGGAATGTTCGTTGTGTCCGCAACGCGGGCAAATCACGACGCCATCGGGCCAGCGCAACAGCATCGCAAACGCGAGAGCGCGATCCTGATCGGAGAAATATACAATGGCTTCTTGAAGAGTTTTGGGGAACGTGCCTTGGCTTTCCATGTCCCTATTGTGCATCAACTACCTTTGTGTGTCAAGTAAGTTCTTGCCCTAATTTGGCGCTCAATGCGTCATTACTTCGGATCCGTGCTTCAGACCGTCACTTCGGATCGTTACTTCAGAGAGGCTCTCTCAGGTGCGCGAATGGGCTGAATTCGCTACCATGGAATGATTCTGACATGCATCCGAAAACTATGAAGATTCAAGGTCTGTTGCCGCGTCTACTGTTGTCACTGGTGCTGTTGTGCCTGCCGATTTTCGCGGAGGATGTGCCGGAGGCTCTGCGGCCGCCTAAGGGTTCGCCGCTGGCGATCGTGGTTTTCGAGGATCTGCAATGTCCGCAGTGCGGGCGGGTTGCGCCTCTGCTGGCGCAGGCGGCACGGACTTATAAGATTCCGCTGGTGCAGCACGATTTCACCTTGCCGATGCACAACTGGTCACTCGACGCTGCCATACTGGCGCGTTCCTTCGACACGCATTCGAAGGACATTGGGAACGAGTTCCGGGCGTCGGTGTTCGAGCACCAGGTAGAGATCAATCCGCAGAACTTACGGGGATTTGCGGAGAAGTTTGCCGCCGATCACAAGATTGGTTTGCCGTTCGTGGTCGATCCCGATGGCAAGCTCGCGGCGCTGGTGAAGGCGGATAAAGATCTTGGTTTGAGTTTGCACATCGATCATACTCCGACGATCTTTGTGGTCAGCAACAAGCATAGCGGCAAGCCCTACGTCGAGGTGACGGACACTAACCAGCTGTATGTGATGATTGACGCTATGAAGAAAGAGTAGGGGGCGGCTCCCGAAGATTCGTGGTGGAAACTCCGGGCGACGGCTTGGAGGGTGTAGGGGTCCTTCGACTCCGCCGCTGCTTCGCGTTCCGCGAAGCGGCTGCTCCGCTCAGGATGACATTCTTATTCTCATTGCTCAGGATGACAGATTTCTGAGGTTAACTTCTGCAATCTGACCTCTAACCTCTGACCTTAATTCTTACTCTTTCCATCGGCGGAAGAGTAACGCGCCGTTGGTGCCGCCGAAGCCGAAGGAATTTGACATGGCGTATTCGAATTGCGTTTCGCGGGCCTGGTTGGGAACGAAATCCATTCCGTCGGTCTCAGGATCCTGATTTTCCAGGTTGACGGTTGGGGGCAGAATCTGATCGCGCAGCGCCAGCACCGTCACTCCCGCCTCTAATCCTCCGGCTCCGCCTAGCAGATGGCCGGTCATGGATTTGGTGGAGCTGACTGGAACCTTCTTTCCAAACAAATTTCTGATGGCGTGGGCTTCGAGCGTGTCGCCGATGGGCGTTGAAGTGCCGTGGGCGTTCAGGTAGCCTACGACGCTTGGGTCGAGCTTCGCGTCGCGCAAGGCATTGCGCATGACGCGAAAACCGCCTTCGTGCTCGGGTGCGGGCTGGGTCATGTGATACGCGTCCGCGGACATACCGTAGCCAACCACCTCCGCCAGGATGGGAGCGCCGCGGCGGCGGGCGTGTTCGAGTTCTTCGAGAACGAGAATGCCGGCGCCTTCCCCCATGACGAAGCCGTCGCGATCTTTATCCCATGGACGGCTGGCGCGAGCGGGGTCGTCATTGCGAGTGGAGAGAGCGCGCATGGCGGCGAATCCACCGACACCCATGGGAGTGATGGCGGCTTCGGAGCCTCCGGCAATCATTACGTCGGCATCGCCGTGCTGAATGATGCGGAAAGAATCGCCGATGGAGTGGGCGCTGGTGGTGCAGGCGGTGGCCGTCGCTTCATTCGGTCCCTTGGCGCCGAAGCGCATGGAAACGTGGCCGGCGGCGAGGTTGACGATGGCGGCGGGAATAAAAAAAGGCGAGATCTTGCGCGGGCCGCCTTCGATCAGCGCGGTATGTTCGCGTTCGATCACATCGAATCCGCCGATGCCGGAGCCGATGTGGACGCCGACGTTCTCGGCATTTTCCGGCGTGACTTTGAGCTGCGACATCCGCATCGCTTCATCGGCGGCTGCGATGGCGAAGTGAATGAAGCGGCCCATCTTCTTCACTTCTTTTTTCTCGATGAACTGGAAGGGATCGAAATCGCGGACTTCGGCGGCGATCTGGCAAGCAAAGGCGGAAGCGTCGAACCGGGTAATGCGATCGACGCCGCTCTTGCCCGCGAGCAGGGCCTGCCACACAACGTCTGTGGTATTGCCCACGGAACAGATCAAGCCGATGCCGGTGACGACGACCCGTCTTGCGGAAGTACTTGCCAAATTACTTGCCTGCCTTGGCGTGCTTGCCGATGTAGTCGACGGCATCGGACACGGTGCGAATCTTCTCGGCGTCTTCGTCGGGAATTTCGATATCGAAGGCCTCTTCGAAGGCCATCACGAGCTCGACGGTGTCGAGCGAATCGGCGCCCAGGTCGTCCACGAAGGAAGCGCTGGGCGTAACTTCACCCTCGTCCACACCCAACTGCTCGACAATAATCTGTTTCACTTTTTCGTCAACGGCTGCCATTGTTTTCCTCGTTTCAAGTCTGTGGAATCGCGGGTCCGGGTTTCGGGCCGGCGTTTGCTGATTGTCGGTTATTTACGACTGCATGTTGGTCATTGGATCGAATGAAGTCGAAACCAGTAGTCTAAAAGGGATCGGGAAAGTATGCAAAGGAGCGAGTGGAACAAAACTGAGATTTGCGGGAATCACTACGGAATCCTAACTGGCGGCGGGGAAAGCGGTCAAACGTTTGACCCTTGAGAACTTTATTCCTTGCCACGCCTTATCGTACCCAAGAAATTCAAAACATCCACTACCGACCCTTGTCATCCTTCGCGAAGCGAAGGACCCCTATTCCCTCCAAAATGAGCGCCGGCAATAGGGATCCTTCGACTCCGCAACTGCTTCGCGTTCGCGAAGCAGTTGCTCCGCTCAGGATGACAATCTATTGAAAGCGTCGACGGTGCATCGCATCATTTCGAATATTCATCTCTCAGCTGAGTCTGCCGAGTGGTCATTGGAATTGCGCGTCCCTGGATGAAGACCTGCTTCACGTTGGTCTTTATGTCCAGCGGATCGCCGTTTGCCATTACGACGTTCGCGGTCTTGCCGACGTCGAGCGATCCGAGTTGATCGGCTACGCCCCAGACTTCGGCGGCGTTTAAGGTGATCGCTTTCAGGGCTTCGTCATAGGGAAGACCGAAAGCGGTGGCGAATCCGGCCTGGTCGGGCAGGTTGCGCACATTGTGCGCCGAGTACGAAGCGAAGACGATCTTCACGCCTCGTTTGTAAAGCTGCGCGGGAAGACTGTAGATGGTGTCGTAGCGCTCGTCTTCTTTCGGAGCCTCGTAGATGGGGCCGACGATCACCGGCACCTTGAGACTGGCTACGTAGTCGAGGACGGGCTGCGAGTGGCTGATGTGGTTGAGCACGAACTTCAGCTTGAACTCGTTGGCTAGACTGACGGCGGTTTGTAGATCGCTCGGGCTTTCGGCTGCGAGGACGATGGTTTTCTTGCCTTCGAGATACGGGATCAGCGCTTCCGATTTGAGATCGCGCTTGGGAGCCAGAGGCTCCGGTTTTTTGTCACGTGCGGCGTCGGATTTCTTGCGGTCGTAGTCGGTCCACTTGGCTTTGTAGTCTTGCGCGTCGATGAAGGCCTGGCGCAGTTGCGCCGCCAGTCCCATGCGCGTCGCCGGGAATTTCTGCTTCTCGAAACCGCCTTTATTCCGGCGCTCTTCGCCGGTGAAGTTAAGCGGCATGGCATTATCGCGGATCAGAAGCATTTCGGTGGCGTTCGAGCCGGCGAGCTGAATGAAAGAATCCTGGCCGGGAAGCGTGTCCGAACTTTCCGGAGCTACGACGGCATTGGTGATGCCGTTGATACGGGCCACCGGAATCAGGACCGACTCCGCGTGAAAAGCCTCGGCGGTATGCATGTGCGGCATGATCTCGTCGCTCAGTTCGACCAGATCGTTGGTCATATTTTCGGCGGAGATTTCGGTGAGGCCGAGCTGGGTTTCCGAATCGATCAGGCCGGGATAGATGGTCATGCCGGTGGCGTCGATGACGTGGGCGGCGCTGGGGATGGTGACGGAGCTGGCCGCGCCTACGGCTGTTATCTTTCCGCCTTGCATGACCACCACTCCGTTCTCGATTACGCCGTGAGTTACGGTTAGCAGCTTGCCGCCTTTCAGGGCTACGGGTTTGTCCTGGGTGAAGGCTGGCGTTGACAAGATCAGGATCAAAAACAAGAGCAAGATCAACGGCCGCGGACAAGAGTGTCCGCGCCACACGGGCTTGGGGTGCATTATTCTGCCTCCTTGTAATGCGTGGTTCCCAGGCCGGGTTGGGAGCGATCGAAATAGATGTCGCCATCGATCAGGACTTTTTCGGGAACCCCGGTAGTGGAGAGTGGGTAGCCGTCCCAGATAACGAGGTCGGCATCTTTGCCGACTTCGATCGAGCCGACACGATCGTCGATGCCGATGATCCAGGCGGGATTGAGCGTAATCATCTTCAGGGCTTCTTCCTCGGTGGCGCCGCCATACCGTATGGTCTTGGCGGCTTCCTGATTGAGGCGGCGGGTGTAATCCTCGGAGTCGCTCTTGATGGCGACGCGGACGCCTTTGCGCATGGCCATCACAGCGTTCCACGGGATCGCGTCCCAAGCCTCCTGCTTATAGCCCCACCAGTCGGCGAAAGTGGCGATGCCGATATTGTTGGCCGCGATCTGATCAGAAACTTTGTAGGCTTCGAGCGCGTGGTGGAACGCGCGAATCTTATACCCGAATTCGTTCGCCATCGCGATTTCGGTCAGCATCTCATCGGCGCGATAGATGTGGATCTGCACCATGAGTTTGCCGCGCAGCACGTCAGCCAGCGCTTCGAGTTTCAAGTCGTGCTTCGGCATGGTGGCATCTTTGTCGCCGCGCTTGATCTTGTCGTTGTAGTTGTCCCATTCGCGCATGTAGTCCTGCGCGTCTACCAGGGCTTGCCGTTGAACCGCAAAATTGCCCATTCGGGTGGAGGGCAGTTGATCACGGCCGCCGTAGACGCGCTTGGGATTCTCTCCGCTCGCAAACTTGATGGATCGGGGCGCATCGGGGAACAACATGGCATCGCGCGTGTCCCCGTATTTGTGCTTGATGACGACCGCCTGGCCGCCGATCATGTTGGCCGATCCATGCAGCAGAAGCGAGGTGGTTACGCCGCCGGCCAACGCGCGGTAGATTGCCTTGTCCTGATAATCGAAGGCATCTTTCATCATCATGTGGGGCGTGATCGGGCTGGTGGCCTCGTTGACGTCGTCATCGAGCGCGATGTGCGAGTGACAATCGACGACGCCTGGGGTCAGGTATTTGCCTCCGGCATCGATGACGATTGCGCTCGCGGGCGCATTCACGGTTTCGCCGACCGCGGCGATCTTGCCGTCCTTGATATAGACGGAGCCATTCTTGATGTTGCCGTGGGTCACGGTCATCACGGTGGCGTTCTTGATGACAACGTCGTTGTGGGCGGCGGTCGCGGATTGCCCGAACGCGGCTGCAGAGACGAACGCCGTCAGGCAGACGCAATGAAGCGCAAATGTCCTTATCGACATCAATCGCATGTATTGAACTCCAGAAAAAGTTCGCTTGCGGAGAACTTCGGATTGTAGGGGGGTCGATGAGATGGGTCAACGACTAATGCATTGATCTGTGATTGTGTGGGGGTGTTTTGTCTTGGTTGGACCCTTCGACTTCGCTCAGGGCAGGCTCACGAGGGCGCCCGGCCCCACACTTGCTGCTCCACATCTGCTCACTTGCTCAGCTTGCGGGACTCGTGTCACGATCTGGACGTGAAAATTCTGACTGCGCTTGTTGTTTCGCAGACGCTCGCCGTAGAGGCCAGCCGCTGAATGCGCGCCGTGGTGCAGCGCGTTAGTCGTGCTCGAGTCACGGCGGGCGGCGAAGTTACGGGAGAGATTGGCCCCGGGCTGTTGGTGCTGCTTGGCGTGGGCGCGGGAGATACCCGCGCGGAAGCCGACTACCTCGCTGAGAAGATAATAGGCCTGCGTATTTTTGAAGATGCCGGCGGCAAGATGAATCTGTCCGTCGCCGAGGTGGGCGGCGCGCTGCTGGTGGTTTCGCAATTCACTCTTTACGGAGACGCGCGCCGTGGCAAGCGGCCGTCGTTTGATGCGGCCGCTCCGCCCGAACAGGCGCGCGAACTTTACGAATATTTTGTGGAGAAAGTGCGTGCTGCCGGGCTGCGCTGCGAGACCGGGCGCTTCCAGGAAACGATGCAGATGGAACTGGTGAATGAAGGGCCGGTCACCATAATGCTGGATTCGGCGAAGGTATTCTGAAAGAAGACCGCCCGCCGGTTTGCAGGTGTGAAAATGAGACTGCCCTTAACGCGGCTCGAGTCGGGGTTCAGCCGCCCCTCCGGGCTTGGCGCCCAGCCGCGCTCTAACCCGGCGCTGAAGCGCCGGGCTATTATCGGTTGTCCCTCCGGGACGGACAGTTTGCCAGGCGACACATCTTGATACAAAGCGCGACCCTAAACGCTGCAACGGACAATCCTCCTTCATCTTCCTGCTCAGGTTGCAAGGGAAAACCGTATCGGTTGGTGCTATTGACAACACTATACCTTGCAATACATAGTATATGAATTATGAAGGAGCGCGATCCGCGCGATGAAGAGACCGATGACAAGTGGGAAGTTCAACTCCGCAAAGGCTGCCTTGAGCTGGCCATCATGGCTGCGCTCTGGGACGACCGACGCTATGGGCTTGAGATTCTGCGGCGGCTGGAGAGTGATTCCGACTTGATCGTATCGGAAGGCACGATTTATCCGCTGCTCAGTCGTTTGAAGGCGATGGGGCTGGTGAGCAGCGAGTGGGTCGAGTCCGATGCCGGACATCCGCGGAAATATTATGTTCTCACGCGCACGGGGAAACAGCGCGCGGTCGAAATGGCCGGGATGTGGAAGCGCTTCTCCTCGAGCATGAGCAAGCTGCTCGCTCCACTCGCGAAGGAGAATCGATGACTATGGGAGGCGACTCGCGGCAGAGAATCGAAGCGTATCTCGGCACATTGCGTGGACGATTGCGCGGCATTCCAGAGCAGGAGGTCCGCGAAATCGTTGATGAACTGCGCAGCCACATTATGGAGAAAGCCGCCGCTTCAGGGGAAATGACCGCCGCTGGAGTTGATGTAACACTGGCCGCGCTGGGCGCTCCGGAAGAACTAGCCGACCAATACATGACCGATAACCTGCTGGCGCGGGCCGAGGTCAGCCGGTCACCTTTGCAGATTCTCAGAAGTTTGTTCCGCTGGGCCAGCCTGAGCGTTGCCGGCTTCTGTGTGCTGCTCGGCTCCGTCGTCGGGTATTTCTTCGGAGCGGTCTTCATTCTTGTAGGAATGTTGAAGCCCTTCCATCCGCACAGCGCAGGATTGTGGATTTTTCCCAATGGCTCCGGCGAATGTGAAATGTCTTTTCGACTCGGCTTCGGAAGTGTGCCGGCGGGCGGACGCGATTTACTCGGCTGGTGGATCGTGCCGATTGGGTGGATAGCAGGTTGCGGGCTCGTGATGTTGACGACCCACATTGCGGTCTGGTTTGTACGGCAATACCGGAAATCGTGGGTGCTTGCTCGAGGCTAACCCGCGCCGAAACTGCCATTGAAGGAGCAGCCAATGAACGGAACGACAAATCCAAGCGAGACGCCGGTTCACGGTGCGGTTGATCCGAGTTCGTTGCTGGTAAAACCATTGACCCCAACGCAGCGATGCATTTCTCTGGCAGAGTTTATCGTCGGGGCCGCGATTGTGATCGGACACAATGTCTATCACGTGATTCCGAACGAAGTGCCCATCCTCTTCGTGATCGGGCTGATTTCGCTGCGGGTACGGGACGGCGGATGGGGAGTGATCGGACTGCGGTGGCCCGCCTCGTGGCGACGAACCGTGTTGTTCGCGCTCGGAGCGGCTGCCGTAAGACTCCTGCTCGGTTCACTGGTGATCGATCCTATTACCGCGCACTTCTGGCCGGCGGCAAGAGGGCCGAGTGGCTTTGATGAAATCACCGGTCATGCCATGGTCGCACTGCGCTGGCTGTTTATTGTCTGGACCTTTGCCGCATTCGGAGAAGAGATTAGCTATCGCGGCTATCTGGTAACGCGGGCGGCAGACGTGGGCAACCGATCGAAGATTGCATACTGGATCGCTGTCCTGGCCGTATCCGTGCTTTTCGGAATCGGACACTACTACAAGGGTCCGGCGGGAATGGTGGATTCCGGTATGGCCGGGCTGGTTCTAGGAGCGGCTTATCTGCTGTCTGGGCGCAACCTGTGGGTGTGCATTCTGGCGCATGGGTTCATCGACAGCTTTGGAGTGGGTGCATTGTTCTTTGGGTGGTCGAGTTAGGCTAGACGATGGTAGCGGCCGAGCTGTGCTCGGCTGGACGGGCCGGGTCGCCCGTCCCCACACTTGCCCCGTCACCACACTTGCTCCACCACACACTTGCTCACTTCGTCGGACTCTTGTCACGAGATGTCGACCACCCGCCTGAAGATGAAGATCCGATGTCCGGCCGTGCGAGAAGCCTTCGGAATCGACCGTTGGGCGGGCCACTTCTCAAAGGCGAGAAGTGGCGCACCCCCCAGTTGTTTTTATTCCGGGTTCGAAAGAACTGGAGTTTTACTGAACGGTAGCTGAAAGAGTATTCTCCAAGGCCACGATAGACGCGCGCTTCGGAAGGATCTCCGCTTATGGTTGTTGCTGATGGTGAGCAGTCCGATGGCCTACGTCCGGCGCTTCCGCCTCTTGCAGTTGGCATTCTGATTGGCCTTTGTGCCGTCAAGCTGCTGTTGCACCTCTTCACCAGCGTCCGGCAGTACGGCTATTTTCGCGACGAGCTTTACTACCTTGACATGGCTCGCCACCTCGATTGGGGCTACGTGGATGCCGCGCCCCTGATCGCGGTGTATGCCAAGATCGCGCTGTGGATGGGCGGTTCGCTCGGGGCGCTGCGCATCCTTCCTGCGCTCGCCGGGGTGGCGCTCATCGCGCTCACTATGCTGATCACCCGTGAACTGGGCGGCGGACGCTACGCCCAGTTTCTCGCCGGGCTCTCCATTTTGTTGTGCCCCGCTTTTCTGATCATGGACAGCCTGCTCACCATGAATGCCTTCGAGCCGGTGTACTGGATGGGCTGCATCTGGGTGGTCGCTCGCATCCTGCGCACTGGAGACTCGCGGCTGTGGCTATGGTTCGGAGTGCTCGCCGGGCTGGGGCTGGAGAATAAGCATTCCACGCTGTCTCTCGGATTTGCGGTCACCGTCGCCCTGCTTTTGACGCAACATCGCCGCGAGTTCCTCCGACCGTGGATATGGATTGCGGGGGTCATTGCGGTCGCGATCTTTCTCCCTAACATTGTCTGGCAAATCCGGCATCACTTTCCGACGATTGAAGACCTTGGCAACGTCCGGCGCGAAGGCAAGAACGTTGTGCTGGGGCCGCTCGCATTTGTTAAAGAGCAGATCATCGACATGCACCCGATCCTGTTGCCAGTGTGGCTCTCGGGTGTGGTGTGGTTTCTCCGCGAGCGGCGCTGGCGGGTGCTGGGCCTGACCTTTGCGGTCTTTTTCGTATTGATGGAGGTGGCGCACGCGAAGAATTATTACGTGTTCCCGATCTATCCGATGGTCTTTGCGGGCGGCGCGGTCGTGTTCGAAGGGTGGTTGGCGAACCGTCCGGCGAGACTACGCACGGGTGGGCGCGTGGCCGTCGTCGCCATCATCGTGCTTGCGGCGCTTCCGGCTCTGCCGCTGACGACTTGGATGCTGCCGCCGGAGCGGCTTCTCGCCTATCAGAATGCTATCGGATTCAAACTCTCCAAGGCCGAGGTGCACCACGAGTCGCTGTTGCCGCAACCGATTGCCGATCAGTTCGGATGGCCGGAGATGGTGAGTGAGGTCGCCGGCATCTACAACTCGTTAACACCCGATGAACGCGTCGACACCGGCATCTGGGCGGGCAACTACGGAGAAGCGGGAGCGGTTAATTTGTTTGGGCCTGCGTACGGGCTGCCTCGCGCTTACTCCCGACATCAGAATCATTGGTACTGGGGTCCTCCGCCACAGGTCTATAAGAACCTCATCGTGATCGAGTGGAGCCTCGACGATGTGCGCGACAACTGCACTTCGTTTCAGGCGTTTCAGCACTATCAGCGCTTTGGTATGGACGAGGAAAACACGCCCATTTATCTCTGCCGCGGGGTCAAGTTTGATATTCAGAAAATCTGGTGGCGCTCGCACCATTGGAATTAGGAGTGGGCGAATTGGAGGTGCAGGCGGACTTATTGAATGGCGGATAGCGGTGCAAATTGCGAAATCGTTACCACCAAGGCCACCAAGGTACACGAAGGAAAAGGCGGTTTCGATTGACCGATTTCCACAGCGCACGATAGACTGGTTGAGTTTGCCTGTACTTGCGGACCCGTTCTGGGGGCGCGCCGCGTTTCCGGTTAGAAGCCGTTGCGGGAAAACAGCAAGCATATTTCAGGTTCTGCCGAGGTTAGCTCGGCTCGGACAGCCGAGGGCGGCTGTCCGTACGCGGACGGGCGAGGTCGCCCGTCCCCACACGAAGCATAAGGAGAGTCTATGTACGCGGTGATCCGCGCAGGTGGGAAGCAGTATCGTGTCGCGCCGGGTGACGTCATCCGGGTGGAAACACAGGAAGACAAGGACGGCAAGGTCGAGTTTGGCGATGTACTGGCGGTTTCCGCCGAGGCAGGCAGTGTCCTGCCTCCGGGGGCGGGGGCGCTGGTAAGCGGCGAGGTTGTGGAGCAGGGACGGGGCGAGAAGATCCTGGTCTTCCATTACAAGCGCAAGAAGCAATATAAGAAGCTGCGCGGGCATCGGCAGAATTACTCCGCAATCCGCATTACCGAGATTGCTTTTGATGGGCAGACGTTCAAGGCGCCGGAGCTTCCGAAAAAAGAAAAGAAGGTAAAGAAGGCGCACGAGGGCGGCGAACACGCGACTCACGTTGAAGTGAAGCGGTCGAAGCGGCCCGGGAAAAAGGCGACGAAGCATGTGGCGCACCCGCACGCTAAGAAAGCGGCTCCGAAGAAGAAAGCGGCGAAGAAAAAGAAGTAGTGGATGCTTCGCGGGCTGAGCGAGGACAAAGTTGAGGGGCATGAGGTCCTTCGCTTCGCTCAGGATGACAGAGTGTTTTTGGAAATTACTGGCAACTGGCCACTGGGAACTGATTTATGGCGCATAAAAAAGGACAAGGCACTTCACGAAACGGGCGCGATTCGAACGCGCAGCGGCTGGGTTTCAAGGCTTTCGGCGGGCAACTGGTCCCGGGCGGCACGATCATCGTCCGCCAGCGCGGCACGCGGGTTAAGCCGGGACTGAACGTTGGACGGGGCAAGGACGACACACTCTTCGCCAAGATCACGGGGCGGATCAAGTTCCTTGACAAGGGATCGATGGGGAAGTTTGTGATGGTCGAGCCTGAGGCTATCGAAGCGGAGTAGAGCTTGCTGTAGAGACGGGGCTTGCCCCGTCTTTTGGCACACGGCGGGAGACGCGGCAAGCCGCGTCTCTACGGGACATTTTACCGGCCTCGGCTTCGCGTCGAGGCTTTTTCGTTTCCTGGGTGCGGAGCTGCGCTCCGCGGATGGCCGAGGGCGGCCGTCCCTACGTGAGTTTCTTGGGCGCTGACTTTTCGCGGACAGGAGTGTCCGCGCCACACGAGCTTAGATATTCATGTTTATTGATGAAGCAAAAATTCGAGTGAAGGCTGGGGATGGCGGCAATGGCTGCATGGCGTTCCGGCGGGAGAAGTTCGTTCCCCGGGGCGGGCCTTCGGGCGGGGATGGCGGCAAGGGCGGCGACATCTGGATGGAGTCGAGCGAACAGCATAATACGCTGGTGCATTTCCGATTCAATCCTGAGTACAAGGCGGAGCGCGGTCGGCACGGCGAGGGCGACAAGAAAACCGGCCGCGACGGTGAAGGAATTGTCTTAAAAGTGCCGGTGGGCACGATCGTATTCGACGACGACACAGGGGAGAAAGTTTTTGATTTTTCGCGTCCCGATGAACGGGTGGTGATTGCGCGGGGTGGACGCGGCGGACGCGGCAACGCTCAGTTTGCCACCTCGACGCATCAGGCGCCCCGCGAGCACGAAGAAGGACGTCAGGGCGAAGAACGCAACTTCCGGTTGGAATTGAAGCTGCTGGCCGATGTGGGGCTGGTGGGATACCCAAATGTGGGGAAGTCGACGCTGATCTCGCGCATCTCGGCGGCGCGGCCGAAGATTGCGGATTATCCGTTTACCACGCTGGAACCGAACCTGGGAGTCGTGCTGGCGGGGGACAAGGGTAAAGAAGAGAGCTTCGTGGTCGCGGACATTCCGGGGCTGATTGAGGGCGCGCACGAGGGATCGGGGCTGGGGGCGCAATTTTTGCGGCATATTGAGCGCACGCGTTTGCTGGTGCATATGGTGGATGTATCGGATAGCAGCGGGCGTCCTGATGTGGTGAAAGATGTGGAAGTGATCATGGGAGAGCTGGCGAGTTTTGGCGCGGATTTGGAGAAGAAGCCGACTTTGATGGTCGCGTCGAAGATCGATGTGGCGAACCCGGAGAAGCTTAAGAAGCTGAAGCAGTGGGCTACGCGGCGCAAGCTGAAGCTGTATCCGATTTCGGCGGTTACGGGCGAGGGGATTGAGAAGCTGAAGTTTGCCATGTTGGAGGGAGTGGATAAGGTGCGGAAGACGCTGGCGGAGGCGCAAGCGGAAGGAAAGAAGATGTCTCGCTTCGAGGCTTAGAGGGTCGGCGGCTCCCCTGGTGCGGTCTTACAGTGGAGGTGGTGTAGGGGTCCTTCGACTCCGCGGAACGACCCGCTTCGCGAATCGTTCCGCTCCGCTCAGGATGACAGGGTGATTCTGTGCGGGCGTGCTAGAATTTCCACAGCTTTTGACCCTAATCCATTCTGGACCTGTTTTGATCGAGCATTCGATCCAACTAGCACCCTCGATACTCGCGGCGGATTTCGCCCATCTGGCGGACCAGGTGGAGCGGGCGACGGCGGGCGGCGCCAGCGTCATCCATGTGGACATTATGGATGGGCATTTTGTGCCCAATCTGACACTGGGGCCACCGGTAGTTAAATCTTTGCGGCGGGCAACCCAGCTTCCGTTGGACTGCCATCTGATGATAGAAAACCCCGACCAGTTCATTCCGGAGTTTGCGGAAGCGGGAGCGGACTGGATTTCGGTGCATCAGGAGGCGTGCCAGCATTTGAACCGGACGCTGAACCTTATCAAGGAGCATAATTGCCGGGCGGGAGTGGTGATTAATCCGGCGACTCCGGTGGAAACGCTCAGCGAAGTGCTCGATATCGTGGACTATGTGCTGGTGATGAGCGTGAATCCAGGGTTTGGGGCGCAGAAATTTATTCCGGGAACGCTGCATAAAATGAGGACCCTGGCCGAGATTCGCGCGAAGCGGGGATACTCGTACCGCATCGAAGTGGATGGCGGCGTGGCCATGGAAACGGTGACGGAAGTGGTGCGGGCCGGGGGCGAGATCCTGGTGGCGGGGAATGCGGTGTTCGGCAAGGGCGATCCGAAGATGAATGCCGAGACTTTGCTGGATGCAGCACGCAGCGCTAGTTTGCAGAAGGTGTAACAAGGTCAGAGGTTAGTGAGGTCAGAGGTTAGAGGTCAGATTGCAGAGGTCAACCCTTTATGCGTCGTAAGTCTATCTTTGTTCTTCTCGGATTGCTGCTGGCGTTCACGGTAGCCTGCACCAACAAAAAGTCGGTGAACCCGCTGGCGAACGTCGGATCGAAGCAGCCCGACAAGGTGCTGTTTGACCGAGCCATGGACGCGATGAAGCACAACCGCTTCGATGTGGCGCGGATGACGCTGCAGACGCTGATCAACACCTATCCGGACTCGGAATTTATCGCGCGGGCGAAGCTGGCGGTGGCGGATTCGTGGTACGCCGAAGGCGGCACAACGGCGTTGCAGCAGGCTGAGATCGAATATAAGGATTTCCGCACGTTCTTTCCGAATATGCCGGAGGCGGCCGAAGCGCAGCTGAAGGTGGCGAACATCCATTATGAGCAGATGGAAAAACCGGACCGCGATTACACCCACGCCATGCGGGCGGAAGAGGAGTACCGGGCACTGATTCAGGAGTATCCGGACAGCAAGCTGGTGCCGCAGGCGAAACAGCGGTTGCGCGAAGTGCAGGAAGTGCTGGCGGATCGCGAGTTCGGCATTGGGAAGTTCTATTTTTCGCGGCTGGCGTATCCGGCTGCCATTGCGCGGCTGAAGACGCTGGTGGACCGTTATCCGTTATATAGCGGCGCGGACCAGGCGCTTTATCTGCTGGGGCAATCGTATGAAGCGGAGATTAATACCGTCCGAAAGAACCCGCGCGGGGGCGAAGTGGTCAAGGCAAGAATGATTGATGACCTCACGAAGGATGCGGCGGCGGCCTACGCGAAGATCATTACGCGCTATCCAGCGATGGACCGGGCGTTGGACGCCAAGGCGCGGCTGGAGGCCCTGCATCAACCGGTGCCGCGGCCTACGCGAGCCGCCCTCGAACAGAACAAGAAGGAAGTGGCCAGCCGGCATGAAGAGGGCACGATCGCGAACATGTTGGGGAACTTCGAGAAGCATCCCGACGTGGCATTGGCCTCGCATTATGGCGAGCCGACGATGGTGGATCCCGCGCCGACCAATCCGCGAGATGTGGTGGGAAAGGTTGCAGCCGCGGCCATGGGAGGGACGGCAGGTGACGAGAAAATCGGAGTGGTAACCACCAATGGAACCGCAGCGCCGAACCAGCCGACCCCGCGTTCGGATGCTCCGGCAGCGCCGGCGGACTCGGCGGCGGCGCCTGCAGACCAACCTGCGACGACCGCGGCGGCGGAGTTCAGGCCAAGCGTAGCCGACCCGAATGAACTGAAGCCAAACGTTGAGGCGGATCCGAACGCGCTTCCCCCCCTCCAGCAGAGCAATCAACTGGATAACGGTGGAGGCCTGCAGAGCGCTCCCTCCGCCGGCGCGACGAAAACCGAGGAGATGGCGGATATTTCTTCGAGCAAGAAGAAAAAGAAGAAGGGTTTGGCGAAGTTGAACCCGTTCTAGGGTGGTGGAGGGAGATCAGGACGCAGGTGAAGTAAGATTGCGAATGAGCTGCGGCCAAGCATGAGCAAGTCAATGGCCGAGTGGCGCGACGACGAGGTTACGAACGGCACCAATTTTTGGAAGCGGCCCCTCTCCCCAAGAGGCTAGGAACGGTCGTAACCAGTTACCTCTGCAGGAATCGTTGACTTAGATTGATGGACAAGGTAGTTTCGCGTTATCTCTCCTTATTTGCCGAAGGATGACGCTTGGCGCGGAAAATACTGCTCGCTGATGACAGTGTGACAGCCCAGAACATGGGGCGAAAGATCCTGGCCGATGCCGGGTATGACGTCGTCACGGTCAACAACGGATCGGCCGCCCTGAAGCGAATCACCGAAATCAAACCAGATCTGATCGTGCTCGATGTGTACATGCCCGGCTACAGCGGGCTGGAAGTCTGCCAGCGGCTGAAGGATGCGACCGAGACGGCGCATATTCCCGTGCTGCTGACGGTGGGAAAGCTGGAACCTTTCAAGCCGGAAGAAGCGCGCCGGGTGAAAGCCGACGGTCACATCATCAAGCCATTCGAAGCCAGCGAGTTGCTGACTGCCATCTCACGACTCGAAGACCGCGTGGTGCCGCAGCAATCGGAGGCAGCGCGCTTCAGCGGCGAGGGAAGCGGCAGGAAAAGCGAAAGCAGCGCTGGGACCGACACCAGTTGGAAGAATCGGCTGGGTTTTGCGTCGAAGAAAAAGAAGGAAGAACCGGAGACGGAATCGGAAGATGTCGCGGCCGGAGCGAGTTTCCGCGATTTCCGAAAAGGCAAGGGCAAGACTGAGAGCACCGGGTTCACGGTGAAAGCCTCGTCGCCCGAATCGGTGGCCGAGGTCGTTCCGGATATTCCGCGCGACATCACTCCGGAAGAACTGGACGCGCTCAGTGCGCTGGTCGCGAAGCTTGACGGTCCGATTCCGCAAGCTGGGGATGCTGCGCCGCCGCTGGAGGAGATGGGCCCGGGGGCTCCGGGGGCAGAGTTTGTGGCGGCAAAGACTGAGCCCGAAGTTCCTACGCCTGCGTTGGAAGCAAGGCAAGAAGAGAACGCAGAAGTTGAAAGCAGGGCAGCTGTCGTCGAGCCCGATACGGCAGTTGTCGAACCGCCGGTATTAGCGGTCGAAGGAAAGACCGAAGTCGAGATTCCGGTCGAGCACGTCGAGCCGGCGGGCGAGGCGGCTGCGCTGGTTGCGGAGGCGGCTGCGGTCGAGACTCACGAGCCCGAGGCGCAGCGTCCCGAAATACAAAGTTTCGAGAGTCCGCATCCTGAAATGCCGGGTGTGGTCGACGCAGTCGCAGTCGATACGGCCGCACTTGCGCAGGAGCCGGCGCCCGTGGATAGGGATGACGAGCCGAGGTTCGCTTCGCTGGCGAGCGCGGGTGAGCAAGGGGCGGAACCGCTCGCGGAACCACATTTTGCGGCACCACAGTTTTCAGAACCACAGCTCGAAGAGAAGCCGGTCGAAGCCGTCGCCGAGAGCGCGGAAGCGGTTGCGCAGGAGATCGCATCCAAACCCCAAGAAGCGATAGCGGAAGTATTGCGGACGGAAGAGTCGCAGGCGGAGAAGATTGAGCAACCGGTATCGGTTGCAGCGAGCGGGCAAGACTCGACGGAGGCGGAAGACCGGGCGCCGAGCGACGAAGAGCTGGCGGCGGCGTTGCGCTTGCTGACACCCGCGACCGGGCAGGCGGATGGCTCGATGATTCCGTCGCGCGGGATGCTGGTAGCGGCCGGCCAGTTGCTGGCGGAAGAGGCGGCACGCTTTGCCTTAGCCGCTCCACGGTGGATTGCGGAGCCGGTGGCGATGAGTCCGGAGGAAGCCGCGACTTCGCTGGAAGCGGAAATGTTCCGCACTTTCGGCACAATGCCCGCGTCAAGATCCGGCGTCGACGGACAAGGGGAGCAGGTCACCGGCGTTTCAGCGATTGCGGCCACGGTTGAGAACAGGCTGGCGGAAGCGGAGATGGCGGCCGGTCTACAGGCTTTGTTGGGGCAAGGGATCGAGCACGCTTCGTCCGAACAGTCTTCGTCCGAGCATGGTTCCGAGGCGACCGTCGAAGCAACGTCGGTGGCGGAAGTTACGGCGGCGGTTTCGAGCGCAACAACTCCGGTGGAGGGCGCGATCGGACCGGAGAACGTCGAACCGGTGATGACCGAAGCGGCGCGGAAAGATTCCCCGGCGAAAGTGGCTGAAGAAGTGCGTGTGGAAGAAGTCGCGGCAGCGACGTTGGCGGCGGCGGCCGGTCAGAGTGGAGTTGGCTCTGGCGCGGAGCAAAATGGGGACAGCGTCAGTGGGATGCCGGCTGCGGTGGCAGCGGCTGTGGTGAGGGAAGAAAATCGGGATTCGAGTTCAGATGCCAGAGGTCGGCAATCGATGGGCAAAGAGGCGAAATCGAAAAAGAAATCGAGCTGGCGTCAGATCCGAAGCGCGGCGCCCAGTGCTGCCGCGAGCAGCGAAGCCGTGAAAGCGCCGAAACCGTCCGAACCCGCGGCCGTGGAAGCTCCGAAGACCATGGCGGCGGCAGCGGCGTCTGAGGGTTCCGCACCGGCCTCAACTCCCGCGTCTATGCCGGACGCCAGTACCATTGCCAGCATCGTGGACAGCGTAATGGCCGATCTTCGCCCGAAGATCGTGGAAGAGATTGCGCGGAAGCTGGCGGGGAAGTAAGGCAGCTTTCAGCCATCAGCTCCCAGCCTTGGCTAGCGTCCTCGCACGTTTGACGGGGATAGTCATAGTCAAGGGAAAATTCGGACACCCATCAGATGCTTGGGGCGATTACTTGACAGAATGTACGGAGCCTGGAGGAAAGAGATCCGCCTTGCATCCGGAGACACTCGAACACATCAGAAGCACGCGCCGCAGCAGGCGGGCGGAGCTGCCCGCAGGGAAGGCGACCTGGAAATTGGCCTCGGATAGTGCTTTGCCAGCGGACTTAAGTTTTTCGGAGCCGCTGATGAACTCCACAGCTTCCACCTTCGGGCCCGGGCTGAAGAGCAGAAAAAATTCCGCCGTTGCCGTCCCGGGGACAAGCCGTTTGAGTTTGACACTGCGCAGCTGACTCAATTCACTACCGTTCGGATCCTCGCGAATCAGGTCCGGGACGGTAGGCGTTTTCACGCCCGTCAAGTGTTCGAGACGGTGGCGGGTCTCGTCCGAAAAGCCAAGATGCGACTCGGGCGTGGACAGTGCCAGGCGATACATGTGGATCGCTTTCTCTGTTTTCTTTTGCTGCTCGTAGACTTGCCCGAGATGATCGGCTTCCACCGCCCCTTGCAACAGCAACCACGCCGCGTGGAGGTAGCTTTCCGCCTGATCGAGATGGCCGAGGCGAAAATGAACCCATCCCAGAGTGTCCCAGTAGAAACCAAGTTTCTGGGTACATTCCAGGTCCTCGGGAAGAAGGTTGGCGAGGTCCACGTCATGCGATTCCCTTTCCTGCGCATCTACTGCGCGCTGCGCGTACTCAAAGCCTTGGGTAGACTGGCGTTGGCTTCGGCCAGTTCGTAGGCAACATCATTGAGGGTCAGCGGTTTCGAGTCGCCTTCGACGTATTCTTGCAGGACGGCCGCGCCCGTTTCGATCTGTCCGCTGCGTAAGTAAGCGAAACCCAGACGGGACTTCCAGTTTCTCGGGTCTGCGCCAATTTTTATCCCAGCCTCAAAAGCCGCTACTGCTTCCGAGTATCGCTTCAATTCGAGGAGACAGCTACCCAGATTCGTCGGGCCGTCCGCGTCGTCCGGATGCGCTTTCATATAGTCCTGCCAGACTGGCACCGCCTCCTCGTACTTTGCAATCCCCATTAGGCCCCAGCCCAAGATCTTGGGGATGGCGCGTTGCCCTGGATCGGCGGTCATAGCTTTGTGAAATGCATCTACGCCCGCCTCCGTCTGTTTCTGCGCTAGCAACAACTGTCCGAGCGCCACCCACGCGCGCGTAAATTTCGGATCGGCAGAAACCGCACGATACAAAGACGACACAGCCTCCTGCGGGTTCTGCTTCGCGATCTCGTCGCGCGCTGCGGCCGCCAGCCGGTTAGCGTCAGGGGAAACGCTATCGGGCAGTTCAAGGATGGCGCGCAAGGAAGGTGGGAGCGCAGGGGGAAGCGAAGGGCTTGGCGTTCCCCACGCATTCAGCGGCGTGCCGTATGCCGCCGTCTGCACGTATTGGTTGACATCGTTCTGCAGATTCTTGAGGAAGGCTCTATAGTCGTCGAACTCGGCGACTGGAACTTCGTGGAGCTTGATCAGTAAAAGGCGTTTCGCGGTGAGAACGCCCTGATCCTGGTTATAGGAGGCATGGTATTCCGCGAAATCATACTTCAGGTCGACATTTGCCGGCATCCTGGGTTTGTAGCCGGTGGGAAGCTCGACCTTGGAGTCCGACACAGTTTCGAAGGGAGGCCCGAGCCAGAGCGGATAGTTGGCGTCATCTTTGAGAGATGGAAGGTAAAACGGCAGCCCCGGAACGGTAAATTGGTGGTTGCTCCAGTCGGGATAATCCTTGCGGTTGTAGGAATAAGAAAAGTGAAAGGGCTCGCCGATCGCTTCCGGTGTGCTCGCGCTGACGTCACTCACGGTGCCGGCGTACCCGAATGCGTAGGAAATCTGCTGCGCCAAATCTTTCCATTGAGGTTGCGGCACCTGGCGGAAGGCGGCGCGCATCGTGACCTCGTTATCTCCGCGAGTCGTATCCTAGCTTTCGCTTCGAACGTGCCGTCATCGCCGAGCCTGCCGTCGATTTTGAAGGCGTGAGTGCCGGGGAAAGGCGGGTCGGCGGGTGTGGTGATCAGCTGTATCGACTTGTCTCCCGCCATGACCAGTGCCTGTTTATCGCGCAGAGGTTGGAGTAGAAAGCCAAAGGGGGCAACCTCGGGCGTGGTATCGAGCCAGACTGCGTCATTGCTTTTGCCCTGTGGCAGATAGCCAATGACGTGGTCGAATTGCGACGGCGATGGAACGTCGGGATCGAGCTTCCGGCTGGAATTGATGAGGGCCGGATAGAGGTTAATGCCGGAAGCCTGAAGCAAAGACGCCAACAGGGTGTGCTTGTCTTTGCAGTCGCCGTAGTTATTGCTGAGAACATCATCGGCGGCATGCGGTTGGTAACGTCCGATGCCAAACGCGATGCCAATATAGCGGTACTGTGTGCTCACGAAGCTATAAAGGGCGCGCAGCTTGGCTGCGTCATCGGTCATGCCCTTGGTGAGTTCTGCCGCTTTGGCGCGGACGGCGGGGGTGGGTTCGATCCGGTCCTTCTGTAGATTCCAGTACCAGCGGCCCACGTCTTCCCAGCTTTGGAAGCTGCTGATTTGCACGTCCGGCGGGGGGAGAAGGCCACGCACTGCCTCGGTTTGCTTTCTTTGGTCGCTGTCCGGGTCCTTGGCGCTCTGCAAATTGGAGTAAGTCCAGGTATAGATGCGGGAACCCGCCTCGGTGGCGACGGTCTGCGTGGCTTGCGGCCCCTTCACCTTGACCGCGCGCTCACTCGGCACCTTGATCTCCAGGCGCTCGTCGAGCACGATGCCGTCGCGTTGAAAGCTGTATTGGAACCAGAATTGCCCCGGAATCAGTGGCTTGGTAGTGTGATAGTGCGCCTCGTATTCGAGAATGTCGCCTTTACCCAGGCCCTTGACGGCGACATGCTTTTCCCGCAGATCGCTGTAGAAGGGAGCGCTGCGAGTGATTTCCGAATCCAGATCCTGCACATTATCGGGCGGGGTAACCAGGGTGCTGCCGTCGGCCTTGCGGACCCGCACGTAATCGATCTCCACGATCTGGGTTGCCGACTGAAAGGGAAAGCTCAGCAGGCCCCACCGTTGCACGCCGGCATCGGTTTGAACCCGTACGCGGCAGGTTTGCTGATAGGTAAAATTACCGTCATTGCCGAAGGCAACCTTGGTCGACATCTCCTCAATAACGGCGGCCTCTTGGGAATAGTCGTCTTTGGGAGGACTCTTAGGCGAGGGAGTTTGTGCGTGTCCGAGTAACACCGCCAACACAATAGTAAGAGAAAGGACACACCACCGGCTGGCCATAACTTCCTTCCAACGGGCGGTCATAACGTCCTCATATTTATCGTTAAGTGGGGAGGAAAAGGCAAGCAAGAAAGATTATTGCCTCCCTAAGAGCCGGAATCGCGGCGTGAGATAGAAAGCCATTCTTTGTCGGAGGTGGCGAGGTATCACCATTCCGTGAACAATCCTGCTTGCTTGCAGTTCCGTTGAGATGCAGCCGCACTGCCTGCCATGCGCACGATGGTCACAAACTAGGGGTCGATAATCAGAAACAGGCGCCGACGATGCCCAGGCGTTGCAACGGGAAAATTATGAAGAATCATTTTCACTTTGACTTGCAGAATATTCGGCCGAGGTCTAAGGTTGGGGCCTTCAGTGCTTCTTAAGAGTTATCTCGTTTGTAGAAGTGATGTTATGCCAGTCGACGAAAAGCAGTTAATGCGGCGTTGGTTCCAAGAGGTATGGAATGAGGGTAAAGCCGAGACCATTCACGAGCTTCTTGCTCCCGATGCAGTCGCAATCGGACAACTTGAGGATCGTAAGGAGCTTCGCGGTGCAGCCGATTTCGTGCCATTTGTGAAGACCCTCCGCAGTGCCTTTCCCGATGTGAAGATGACTGTGGAGGACATCCTCCCGTCTGCAGCTCTGGCGGCTGACGAACGATGTCCGAGAAATGGTATGATCGGCACCCTTGGCTGATAGCCGTCGGCGCATTGTTGTGCAGCCTGGCAAACGCCTACGAGGCGATCTATCTTCGCCCTAACAGTCTAATGAGCATTATCGACTGGGCGTTTGCGGTAGTGGGTTTTCTAGCCTTCCTGGGACTCTTGCTGAAGGCAATCTCCGATCACTTTTCGGTTAATGAGTGATATCGGGAGTGGCTGTTGAAAAACTCCGTTTTCGCCCCGAACAGGCAAAATTGGGGGGATGGAAAATGTCCAGGCGCCCTGAGAAAGTCGCTTGTAGGGCTTCCTAACGCGATTTTATTTTTACCGATTTTGGGCGAACGAGTTTTTCAACACCCACAGGCGATTGCGCTCAGAACCCCCATTGCAGAGTCAATAAGTGTAAGGGGGATATTGCAACAGGTATCCACTGCGCCATAGCGACAATAGCTTTGCCGCAATCGGCGAAACAGCAATCGCGAGCACATAAAAAAGCGGCACCAACACGAGCGCAAAGGCGAGAACGCCAGAAGTGTGTTGGGCAATTATCTTGATGGGCGCACCGATGGGTGCAATTCCATAAAAGTAGATCAGCATGTTGTTGCCTGCAGCGAGCAGGCGCAACGCGACGAATCCTAGAGCCAAACTCAGCATGTGCAGGGGGGAAACATGTATCGCTGCAGGCGACCAGGGATTTAGATACATTTTGCGAAACGAGGCTATCGGCCGTAGAAGCCACTGGGGGTCAATGCTCTCTGCATAATTGGCGGAAAACATTACACACGCCGTCATGATTACAGCGCCGCCAATGTTTATGACCAACGCACGAGTTGGTATATACACGGGACCGTTCGTAGCAAATATATTTCCTTCATGAGCGCCCGCTCGCTCTATGGCCAACACAGTCGTCCACAAGTCCGCACATGCTGCTAGAGAATAAGCCAGCAGATACAGTCCGGCGGCAAAGGCAAGTCGGCGAGTCATACCTCGACGATTTTTCATGTTCAGCACTGTAGCGGACAGTTGCTCCGGAGTTCCAGCCGAATCGGTTCAACTGTCGTTATCAGGGATTTAGCAACAGTAGACCCGCCGACATCAAGTGTTCTTGCGGAAAACCTTTCGCGTATTCGAGCAGCTGCGGCTAATGATGCGCCGGGTCTCGAAGGCAAATATCCATTCAACCAACTATTGCACTCGTTTGAGGTCCATTATCCAATCCGTTTCCCACGTTTTACCACCGTCGGTTGATTCTGCCTGCTCCCAGTGACCTGAGGTGGGTGTGATCTCGGACCATATAAGCCGTGTGCGGACTGGTTTCCCGTCTTCGGTATCGTCGTTCGCATAGAACGATCCTACGCCATTGTGGAAGCTGCCTCTTACCGGCGGATCCATCGGACCAAGTGGCGTCCTGCTGTCCATCCACCAGATCGACCACTGCCCCGTCTTGGCGTTGAACGATCGGGGAGCTACGCCGCGGTAAGTGCCGCCCGGAACTTCGAACACGGTGTCGTCGACATTAGCGTAGCCACCCATCAGTGGCTGGCAGAATAATGTCCCTTCGAATTCGATCCACTC
>Ga0182015_10000854_pt1 | contig 42319 bp, 41 predicted proteins | sample 712P3MmetaG_FD_120478 | JGI IMG/M metagenome (GOLD analysis project Ga0182015, IMG submission 120478) | Permafrost microbial communities from Stordalen Mire, Sweden - 712P3M metaG | ecosystem: Environmental > Terrestrial > Soil > Wetlands > Permafrost | place: Sweden: Stordalen | collected...
CAGGGACAAACCGTAAGAGATGAACGTCGTCATCCGCAGCAACCGTAGCTCGACGGCGTTATTGGGAACGATCCGAGCGTCCACCTGCCACCGCGAGCCCGGCAAAGTATTAGCGTGCCGGACAGCAGATCGTCACGACGCTTCCCTTGATGGTGGCTTGGCCCCCGGAAGAAAACTGGGCCGAGCCGCCCGATACGATTGAGGTCGTGCCGCCGGCTTTGAACTGGGCAGAGCCCGCAGCGGTGATACTGATGTTGCTGCTCCCTAGAATTGTGACGTTCGCTCCGTTGATCGTAACGTTGCCCGCGCCATCGACCTTGACGTACTTCAAGAGCGCCGCCAGTTGGGGATCGGTTGACGCGGTTGGGACCACGACGGCAGCGACGGCCGCGCGTTCGGCGATGACGCTGACGAGCGCACCGCTCAAGGCCGCGATGGTGAAGGCGGCGGCGGCCGGGATGATCCGCGCAGAAAGCTTCATACTTGGAACTCCTTACTGAACGATAATGCGGGCGGCTTCATTCTCGGATAACGACGGTTGCCCGCTCTTGTCGGGCCTCCTACGAGGCTCGGAGGCTTGCTTTCCGAAGGTGGTCGTTCGTGGCCTCGATCTCGGTCGAACATCTCTTCAAGCGCTACCCCTCCGGAACGCTCGCTCTTAGCGACGTCAACCTCGATATCGGCGAGGGTGAGTTCGTGGCGGTGGTCGGGCCGAGCGGCTGCGGCAAGAGCACGCTCCTGCGCATCATGGCCGAGCTCGATACCCCGACCGAAGGCCGCATCGTCACCGAAGGCGGCGCCGGCCGGAAGGGTGGCCTCCCAAGCGCCGTCGTCTTCCAGGAGCAGTCGCTTTTCCCATGGATGCGGGTCGGCGAGAACGTTGCGTTCGCGTTCGATAGTCTCGGGTTGCCCAAGAGTGAAGTACGGCGGCGCGTGGATAAGGAGCTCGCGCTCGTCGGCCTCGCCAACTTCGCCAACGCCTACCCGCACGAACTCTCCGGCGGAATGAAACAGCGCGCCGCCGTCGCGCGTGCGTTTGCCGTCGATCCGCCGGTGCTCTACATGGACGAGCCGTTCGGTGCGCTCGACGAACAAACGCGAGTCGGTTTGGCCAACGAGTTGATGTCGCTGTGGGAGCGCACGCGCAAGACCGTCGTGTTCATCACGCACGGCATCGAAGAAGCCGTCACGCTCGCCGACCGTGTCGTCGTGCTCTCGGCCCATCCGGGCACGGTCAAAGCGATCATTCCGATCGACTTCCCGCGGCCGCGCGACGCGGTAGCGCTGCGCGGTGAGCCGAAGTTCGGCGAATACGTCGTCCGGATCTGGGACTTGCTGCGATGACGCGCGGCGAACGGGCGGTCGCGATTGCTGCGCCGATCTCGATCGTGCTGCTGTGGCAAATCGCCGTGTCCACCCGCTTCCTCAACCCGGGACTCTTCCCGCCGCCCTCGGAAATCGCCGCGAACTTCGTCGCGTATGCGCAGAGCGGCGAGCTCGCGACGAACACGGCTTGGACGCTCGGCCGGCTGATTATCGGATGCCTGATCGGCGGCGTGCCGGGGACGCTCATCGGTCTCGCGATGGGAATGAATCGCTGGGTGCGGGCGTACTTTCAGCCCGTCATCGCGCTGCTCTACCCGATCCCCAAGATCGCGATCTTGCCGTTGCTTTACTTTATCTTCGGAACGGGCGAGCAGGCGAAATGGGCAGCCGTCGCCGTCGGCGTGTTCTTCCTGATGGCGATCAACACCGAGGCCGGGGTGCGGCAGATCGAGCCCATCTACCTCGACGTAGCCCGCGCCTACCGCATCCGGCCGGCGTCGTTCTACTTCCGGGTACTCTTGCCGGGGGCGCTGCCGAATATCTACGCCGGGATCAAGTTGAGCATCGGCATCGCGATCGTGCTCGCGGTCGCATCCGAATTCCAGCTCACCCGCGTGGGCCTGGGCTTTGCAATTTTCAACGCTCAGCAACTGCTCGACGTGGATCGCCTCTATGCCGCGCTGGTCGCCGTGTCGTTGCTTGGCTGTATCTTGACATATGGGCTCGACCTCACCGAACGTTGGGCAATTCCATGGCGAAGAGCGCGGAAGTAAGCGTTTTCTTACAATTCACGCTCGATTTAGCGAGGCCTTACTGGGGTAGCAAAACGAACACTCGCTCGCATATGGGGGTAAGGTACCGTTAAAACGGTCTCGCCAATTTCGATTGTTCGTGCCCTTTTCGTCTCCAACGATTCGCTGCGTTGCGAGCGCTGGATCGAGCAAGCGGCTTCATCGTTCTCGCTCAATGCTGCCGTGGCGGCGTCGACTCGCGAGGCGCTGCTGCATTTGTCGGAAGAACCCGTCGATGTCATCGTCGCCGGTGCGACGCTCGACGACGGCACGCTCGATGTACTCCTCGGCGAACTGTGCGTGCGCCATGCCACTTTGCCGTTGATTGCGATCGGCCGGCCGAGCGCAAGCGCGCCGTTCGATACGCTCGCTTGCGGCGCGATCGAAGCGCTGGCGGATGATGAGACCGCGCGTCTGGGTCCGGCGATGCTGCGCGCTATTCGCGACGCCGGTTTGGGACGCGCGTTGCGCGCCGCGCGTGACGACTTGCACGGCGTGCTGACCACGAGCGATCGGCACGCTTCGCTGCTCACGAATGCTCCCGCGTTGATTTGGTCGACCGATGCGACGCTCACGCTCCGCGGGGTCGATGGTGCCGAAGCCGGACTGGGTGCCGTCGGCCTGCCGGTCGGCGACTGGGATCGCTCGGCGGGTTCGGCCGACCGCTCGCGCGTCGTCGATGCGCACCGTGACGCTCTCGCCGGCGCGACGACGACGATTCTCGTCACCTGGCTTGGCCGTCTGCGCTATCTTACCGTTTCGCCGGTGTACGACGGCGATCGCATCGACGGTACGGCCGGCGCGGCCATCGCAATTGCAGCCGGCGATGTCGGCACTTCAACGGTCGGATTCAACAACGATACCGGTACCGGTCTGCCGAATCGCGCGGTATTCGAGCACCACGTGAGCGCCGCTCTGCACGCCTTCGCGACCAGCGGCGAGCGGGCCGCAGTGTTCTTTATCGACGTCGATCGCTTCAAGACGGTCAACGATCTGGGTGGACACGCGGCCGGCGATGCCGTGCTGCGGGCGATCGCACACCGTCTGCAGCGCGCGATCGGGGAGCGCGATGCAATCGCACGCTTCAGCGCGGACGAGTTTGTGGTCTTGGCCGCAGGCCTCGACGATCCGGCGCGGGCCGCGCTGGCCACGGCGCTCCTAGCCACGTTTGCGGCGCCATTTACGTACGGCGAACACGTATTTCATTTGACCGCGAGCATCGGCGCGAGCGTAGGCCCTGATGATGCCGACGACGCGGAGCGCTTGATCGCGCACGCGGAAGCGGCGTCGTTCGATGCCAAGCGCATGGGCCGCAACGTCGTGCGCCGCTTTGTCCCGGCGATGATAGCGACGCCGTCCGAGCGTCATGTGCTGCATCGCGAGCTACTGCACGCGATCGAGCGCGACCAACTCGAGTTAGTCTATCAGCCCGTGTACGACGTGGTGTCGGGGAGCATCATCAGCGTCGAGGCTCTCTTGCGCTGGCGTCATCCGTCCCTCGGTATGATCGTCCCCGATCGCTTCATCCCGATGGCGGAAGAATCCGGCCTGATCTACAGCATCGGCGAGTGGGTGATCTCGCGCGTGTGCGAACAGATTCGGACCTGGGTCGATGCCGGTATCGCCAACGTACGCGTGAGCCTGAACGTCTCGGCTCGACAACTCGACCGGCTGGCGCTGCACCGCTTCATCGGTGATGCGATTCGCGCGAATGGTATCGATGCGTCGATGCTCGAGATCGAAGTGACCGAAACCTCGATCCTGCGCGATATCCACGGTGCGACGCTGTTGCTGCGGGAATTGCGCGACATGGGATTGCGCGTCGCGATCGACGATTTCGGCGTCGGCTTTACGTCGTTTGCCTACCTGCGCGACCTGCCGATCGACAACCTCAAGATCGACCGTTCGTTTGTGCGCGACGTCGCCACCGGCAATTTCGATGGAGCGGTCGTGCGCGCCGTCGTCGGCCTAGCACGCAACCTCGGCCTGCGCACGATCGCAGAGGGCGTCGAGGATTATGCGCAGATGGATGCGTTGCGCGACCTGCGTTGCGACGCGGTGCAAGGTTTCTTGTTCAGCGTGCCGCTCCCGGCGGCCGAGTGCGCGACGCTCTTCCACCGGACGATCCCTAGAGTTCCTCATCTTCCGGCGGTTTATTCTTCAAGAATGCTAGCGCCATATACAGCAGCACCGGTACGGCGACGGCCGCGAACGATGCACCGATCTGGATAAACGGGTTTTCCCCAAACGGGGAGTGTCCGCTGCGCAGCATCGCGATGATGCCTGCGAAATCGAGGACCTCGGGTCGTTCATTCGTTACGGGCTCTGCCGCAACGGGCTCGTCCACAACCGGCGGGGGCGGAGGCGGGGGTGCCGCTTGCGGTACGTACGGCGCGGGTACCGGGGGCATCGGCTCGGCACGCACGGGTTCGATCCATTCGGGTTCGGGCTGCTGGACGATCGTTTCCATAGCCGGCGGATCCGGATCGTCCTCGACCGGCATGTACGGCTCGAGGCTGCGGTGGTCGAAGAGTCCCTCAGCAGCGAGCGACGCTACATCGAACGAAAACGGTAGACCGTTGAGATTCTCGACGCGCTCGCAGTCCACGCCGTGCGCCTTGAGGTCGTCGTCGCGCAGGTAGAGGCGTGCGGTAACGTTGTCACCGGGACGATTGCCGGCCCGCGTTTGGATCGTCACGACGGCCCAAATGCGGTCGAACGACGCGATCTCGATGATGTTCCCCGCCCGCATGAAGCTGAGCGAGGGGTATTCACCCTCGACCGGCGTGTCGGAGAGGATCGTTCCGCGAATGAAAAAGCACGACGTCCCGACGCCGAAGTAGCCATCGATGGATTTCGCGTTTACCTTAGCGATGCTCCGGGGCATCATTCGACGTCTCATCCGTAGCTAGTCGTTCGGCGGACTCGGCAAGCGACCTTAGCCTTAGTCCTCGGCGTAATCGCGATCGGGGTGGTTGACCGCACCGATGCGCCAGTAGCCGCGCGTGATGATGCGCTTGCGATCGAGCCCCGACGTCTCCACGATCGCCTGGCGGATGCGCCGCATCGCGGCGGCCTCGCAGCCGACATAGACGCGGCCCTCGCCGGGCGGCCATGCGAACCCATCGAGTGCTGCCAACAACGCGCTTCCGGCTGCTTTGGGGTCATCGGCGCGTGTGAGCCAGCGCACCTCGGTACTCGCCGCACGGGGCAGGGCGCGCGCTTCGCCGGCCGCGACGACTTCCAGGAAAACGGTCACGTGCGCGGCGGCCGGCACGGCGTCGAGGATCGTCTCGATGGCGGGCAACGCAGCGTCGTCCGCGAGCAGCACGTACCAGGGCGCATCGGGGTCGATCTGATAACCCGGCCCGGGCCCCATCATAACGAGCTGCTGACCGGCCCGGGCTTGCGCGGCCCAGGTCGACGCCGGTCCATCGCCATGCAGCACGAAATCCACGTCGAGCGTGAGCGCTGCGGCATCGAAGCGTCGCGGCGTATAGGTGCGCGTGGTCGTCGGCCGCGGGCCGTCCGGTTCGGGCAACGCAACCGTGTCCAGTCCGAGGCCGGGTTCCGGAAAGATCAGCTTGATGTGGGCCGCCGGTCCGGACCAGACGAACGTCGCAAGGTCGCCCCCGCCGAAGGTTACGCGCCGCATGTGCGGGCTGAGTTGTTCTACGGCGAGCACGGTGATCCGGCGCGGGTTCGAACGCGGCCTCACCGGGCGCGTCGTTTCGGGTGAATGCTGCTGTTGCGTCACGCCGGAGCGTTAGGTGGGAACGGCGATTTTTCCCGGCATGATGTTGGCCGTGGAGCGCGCTTTGCGTTCGCCGTAGACGAAGGGCGTGTCGCGCGGCATCGAGGTATGCAAGTCTTCGGGAGCGATGTTCGTGGGGTCGGGGTTCGTCATCAGCGTGTGGATGACCGCGTCGTAGCTCGGATACATGAAGAACGGGATCGAGTAGCGGCGGTTACCGGAACGGTTTACGACGCGGTGAACGGTCGAGGAGAAGATCCCGTCGGTCCAGACTTTGAGCACTTCGCCGACGTTGAGCACGAACGTCTCCGCGACCGGCGGCACCTGAACCCAATTGCCCTCGCGATTACGAATCTCGAGGCCGCCGTTGTCGTCTTGCGCGAGGATCGTGAACGCGTTCGTATCGGTGTGCGCTCGCGCGCCGAGATTGATGCCCGAATCGTCCGGCGCTTGCGAAGGATAGTGCAACAGACGCAGGCTGTTCATGTCCTTGCGAAAGTATTGGCGCAGCGTCCCGGGCACAAGTTCTAAACCGAGCTCGAAGAGATCGAGCACGTCGTAACCGAGGCGGTCGAGTTTCGCATAATACCGCATCATGCGCGGCTCGAGATCGGGCATCGCGCTCGGCCAGGGGATCGTGCCGTGCAGCGGTTTACCGGCGAGGATGCCGGGATCGTCGGGCGGGAGCGGGCGCCGAATTTGAAACGCCTCTTGGAGATTCGCGGAAATCGTATCGTGCACGCCTTTGCTCCTGCCGTGCAGGTAGCCTTGAGCGTGCTGGTTCTTCGTGATCGAGACGTCCATCTTCGCCTCGAGCGGAAGATTGTGGAAGTCTTCCGCCGTCTTGAAGATCGCTTGGACATCAGCGCGCGCTACGCCGTGATTCTTCAAATAGACGAAGCCGACACGCCCGCACGCCTCGGCAAGTTCGCCGGCAACCGCCGCGCGATCCGCAGCGGATTCGGATGCCAGCGGTCCGAGATCGACGATCGGCACTTCGTTGAACGAGAGTTTGAGCGCAGTCGGCAGCATCGAGACCCTTTTTGCGGAAGGGGCGAAGTTTCCCAGGCGCAAGTGAGGCGTGTGCCTGCATATGTGATCGGCGAAGCCGAAATCGTCAAGCCCGAGGCGTTGAAGGCGTACGGCCCGCTCATCGCCCGCGCGGTCGAGAAGTTCGGCGGCCGCTACCTCGCGCGCGGCGCGAAACCGCACGTACTCGAGGGTGGACCGGCCCACAACATCCTCATCATCGAGTTCGCCGATGCCGATACCGCGCGCCGCTGGTATGACTCACCGGAGTACGCCGCGGCCAAAGCGGTGCGCGCCGGCGCTACCAACCTGCGGCTCATCGTCGTCGAAGATTTCGTGAAGAGCACCGCCGCCCAAAGCGACTAGTTACGATACGGGCCAAGCTGCTTGACGGCGTCGGCCGCAAACGTCGCATCGATCGCATCCTCGGCCGACATCGCCGGCGTATCGATCAAGCCCTGGGCCTTAAAAAAATCGAGATCGCCGCGCATCGTCGACACGTTTAGACGCCCGTTGGGGTTGTCGCCGCTCGGTGTGACTTTACTGAGCACGCTGCGTTCCTGATGCGTCGCGTCGGCAAAGATCGACATGATGATGTCGGCTTGCTTACCCGAAATCTTGCCGTTCTTCAGATTGTCGTTGTAGAGCCGGACGCCGCGCAAATAAGCCCGCATGAAGCGCAGGCCCGTGTCGCGGTGGGCTTTCAAAAAATTCGAACCGTAGAACATCGCGACGATCTGCTGGTTGGGATAATACACATCGTCGCGCAGTATTTTGGTGCCGACCTTTTCCATTTCGGCAATTGACGGTCCGGGCTCGGGCATCAGCGATGCGTCGAGCGAACCGTTGCGCATCGCGGCGATCTGATCGGCGACGGGCATGTAGAGCATGGTGACGTCGTTCATCGTCAGTCCGCCCGTTTTCAACAGCGCCGCGACGAGGGCCGAGGTGGAGATGCCGCGCGCGGTGATCGCAATGCGTTTGCCTTTGAGATCTTTGACGCTCTTGTATCCGCCGCTCGCCAAGAGGGTGTTGCTCACGACCAGGGTCTGAAAGCCGTAGCCGGGCGGATCGCTGCCGAGATCGGCGACGATTTTCAGGTCGATGCCCCGGCCGACCGCGTTGTAGAGTCCCGCGGTGATCGCGCCGCCGCCGACATCGAGTTGGCCCGCACCGAGCGGCGCGATCATCAACGCCGCCGACGGGAGCGGGACGAATTCGACGTTGAGGCCCTCGGCCTTGAAATACCCCATCTTCTCGGCCAGGTAGAACGGCGTCATCGTGATCGAATCGGTGCCGACGCCCAGGCGGACGGCCGTGCCGGTATCGTCCGCTCCGGCGCGCGTCGCGCCGGCCGCCATGAGAGCGGTCGCAGCGAGCGTCACAGCAAGAAGAACGCGCCGTAGTCTCATGATACCGGGCGTTCGCCGCCCGGCCGAGCGATCCAGCGGGGGGCGAGGCACCCCAGCGCTGAATTTAAGCGTCGTGAGTTTCGCCCCCGGACAAAGGAGTAGCAGCACATGATCGCACCCGACCTCAAACGCGATGTCAAGATCACGGTCCTCAACCCGATGGGATATCCGCCGGCGATTACGCGTAAAACGGCCGCCCCACGGCTCGAGAGCCTCGACGGGAAGACGGTCTACCTGGTCGATTGCCGCTTCGATGACTCGATCGAACTGCTCAAGCAAGTGCAAGCTTGGTTTGCGGAGCATATGACGAGCGTAACGACGAAGATCATCTCGCTCTCCGCGTACTACGGGCACGACGATCCCACGACGTGGGATGAGATCAAGAAGAACGGCGACGCAGCGATCGTCGGCGTCGGCCACTGCAGCACGTGCGCGCCGGCCGTCTCGACGCATGCGATCACGCTCGACACGAAGTACGGCGTGCCGGCCGTCGCCTTGCACACCGATAAGTTCGACAAGGTCGTGAAGTCGGTGACGAAGATGGGCGGACTGCCGGGAGCGCCGAGCGTGTTCGTGCCGCAACCCGTGATGGGTAAGTCGGCCGCCGAATTGCGGGCGTACGTCGACGGTAAGGATCCGATCACCGGACGCCCGGTGATGCAAGAGATCGTCGAAGCGCTGACGACTGCGTTGAGCGCCGCCTAATGACCGCGACGGAGGCATCGACGCCGCGTCTGGTCGAGCCCGCGACCGAAGACGAGCTGCAGCAACAGTTTCTCGACAACAACTGGACCGACAAACTTCCGATCGTTCTTCCGACCGAAGCGCGCGTCGCAGCGATGCTTGCGCACACGAGCCGCAAGCCGCAGGAAGTCGTCGGCCGGATGCAACCGACGGCCAACCGCGGCTTGTGGGAATACACGGTCGAGAAGGTCGCCGTCAACGCGGTGATGTCCGGCGCAAAGCCGGAGTATTTTCCGGTGATCCTCGCGCTCGCGGCGTCGGAAGTCTCCGCGCGCGGGAGCACGTCGAGTTCGGCGTCCGCGATGGTCGTCGTCAACGGCCCGATCCGTAACGAGATCGCCATGAACTCGGGCATCGGCGCGATGGGTCCATACAACCACGCGAACGCAACGATCGGGCGCGCGTATGGGCTACTCTCGCAAAATCTGCAAGGCGGCTCGGTGCCGGGCGAAACCTTCATGGGTTCGCAAGGCAACAACTACACCTACAACAACATCACGTTCGCGGAAAACGAAGAACGCAGTCCGTGGGAACCGCTGCACGTGCAGAAGGGCTTCAAGGCGAGCGATAGCGTCGTGAGCATTTTCTATGGCTGCCGCTCGACGACGTTTTGTCTTGGCGTACGCGAGAAGCACTGGCGCGAACACGTCAAGGATATGCTCGCCGGCGTCGATGCGAACACGTCCCCGGTGCTCTTGCTCGATCCGATCACCGCACAGCAATTCATCGACCGCGGCAACTTTGTGAAGAAGGCGGATCTCATCCGCTGGGTCCACGAGAACGCGACGATGCCGGCGGCCCGCTACTGGGATCTGCAACTCGTGCAGAACTACGTTTATCCGTGGGCCACGTTCGGCCGCGAACCCGAGGCAACGATGCTCAAGGCGGCGCCGGACGAACCGCTCCGCATTTTCCAGGAGCAGAACATCAACGTCGTCGTCGTGGGCGGCGAAGCCAACGGCTACTGGCGCATCATGGGCGCCACCTACCGCAAGTCCGTTTCGGTCGACGACTGGCGCTAGCGCGTCAGGCGCTGAGCCCTTGCAGATAGCGATGCGCGGCGACCGCCGCCGTCGCGCCGTCGCCCGCCGCTGCGGCCAAGAGCGCGACGGAATGCGCGCGAATGTCGCCCGCGGCGAAGACGCCGTCGAGCGATGTCTGCATCATCAGATCGGTCGTAATGTGACCGGCGGTATCGAGCGCGAGCAAGCCGCTCAGGAATGCGGTGTTGGGCTCGAGCCCGACAAAGACGAACACGCCGTCGAACGGTTCCTCACGAAGATCGCCGGTCGCGAGGTCCTTGAGGCGCACCGCCGAGACCGCACTCTCGCCGAGGATCTCTTCGGCCGCCGTCGCGAGCACGATCTCGATTCCCTCGCTGCCCTGCGCCCGTTCGAGCAGGGTGTGCGCTGCGCCGATCGCCGGCCCGCGATGGAAAACCGTCACGTGCGTAGCGAATTCTGCCAGCACCAGCGCTTCATCGATTGCCGCATCGCCGCCGCCGATGACGCACACGCGCTTGCCCCGGAAGAACGGCCCGTCGCACGATGCGCAGTGCGAAACGCCCCGCCCGAGCAATGCCGCCTCGCCGGGAATGCCGAGGTTGCGCAGCGTCGAGCCGGCCGCAATGATCAGCGCCGGCGCGCGCAGCGTTTCCGTCGAGCACGTTAGGAGACGCTGCGGTCCATCGAGCGCGAGCGATTCGACGGTGTCGAGGATGAACTCGGCACCCGCCGCATCGGCTTGCTCGTGGACGAGCGGGCCGAGTTCGATACCCGCGATCCCTTGAGGAAATCCCGGCATGTTGTCGATCCGCGTCGCGTTGATGATTTGCCCACCAGGTCCCATTTGCTCGACCACCGCAACGCGCAGCCCGAGGCGTCCGGCGAACATCGCCGCCGCCGCGCCGGCGATCCCGGCGCCCACGACGATCAGATCGAAATCGCGCATTACTTCTTCAACGGTTTGCCGCCTGGTTCGCTCGAGGCGACCCAGGTTTTCTTGGCCGCATCCCAACGGCAGACGACGATCGCATCCAAACCGATGCCGCGCTGGCTGCCGTCGCTGTAATCGTAGTAGCCGTCGGATCCCGGGAAGTGTTTGAGTCCTTCGATGTAGTCGAGAACTTGCTTCGGACTCGCGCCCGTTCCGACGTGCCGCAGCGCGTCGATGATGACGAGCGTCGGATCCCACGATTGGCTGTTGCCGACGTCGGGGTCGAGCCCTTGATCGTTGAACGCCTTGTAGAAGAGCTGCTGCGCATCGCGCACGGGACCCTTCGGCGTGATGTCGCGCGAGATGAAGCCGGGTGCGACGAAGTAGATTTCGCGCGGCAGGATCGTCGTGTATTGGTCCATCTGCGCGTGAATCACGTTGCCGAGACTCGACATGACGGGAAGGTCGTCGAGGCCGGCATCCTTGAGCGCGCGCAAGACGGTCGCGGTCGACGTCCCGACGGTCGCATCGATGATCACGTCGGGGTTGAGCGCCTTCATCTTCGCGACTTGCGCGGCGACGCTCGTATCGCTCGGCGCGAAGTGCTCGCGCGTGAGAAGCTTCAGCCCCGGATACTTGCCGGAGTTGTATTCATCGACCCAGCGGCCTTCGGTGTCCTGACCGGTGGCGTCGGTGGAGGCGATGAGAACGGCGTTTTTCCAACCCTTGGCTTCGAGGAACGTCATCTGCGCTTTGGCTTGGTCGTTGCTCGACGAGCCGCCGGAGAAGAGCAGACTCCCCGCCGCCGGATGCAGGGTCGGCGCGAAGCAATACATCACCGGACCATTGTTGGACGTCACCAGCGGTGCGACGGCAAGGCATGAAGCGAGATACGTCGGTCCCAACAGCACGTTGGGTTTCTTAGCGATGATGCCGCTCGCAAGTTGGACGGCAGTGGCCGGGTTCGACTGATCGTCTTGGATGATCATCTTGATCGGCTGGCCCTTGATGCCGCCCGAAGCGTTCACGATCTTTTCCAGCGCCAGAACCGACTTCGCTTCGGCCGAACCGATAAACGCGAACGGCCCGGTCAGGGAGACGATGACGTTGATCTCAAACGGTTCGGCCGCGCGGCTCGGCGCCGGTTGCAATGGGATAACGAGTGCGGCGACTGCGCTGACCGCGAAGATGACGCGGCGAAGTGCGCGATTGCTCATATGAGGGCCCTCCGGGAATCGTTCTTCGCCCCATCCTCGAGGCTCACCGTTTTGCTACAGACCGGAATGGCAGGCTCAATTCTTCAGGGGTTTGCCGCCCGGCTCGCTGGCCGCGTCCCAGGATTTCTTCGCCGGATTCCAGCGGCAGACGACGATCGAATTCAGGCCGATGCCGCGTTGGCTTCCATCGGTGAAGTCGTAGTAGCCGTCGCTCGCCGGGAAGTGTTTGAGGCCCTCGATATAGTCGAGGACTTGCTTTGGACTGGCCGCCGTTCCGACGTGCCGAAGCGCGTCGATGAGGACGAGCGTCGGATCCCACGACTGGCTGTTGCCGACATCCGGATCGATGCCTTGCGCATTCATGGCCTTGTAGAAGGTCTGTTGTGCATCGCGCACGGGACCCTTCGGCGTGACGTCGCGCGAGATGAAGCCGGGCGCAACGAAGTAGATTTCGCGCGGCATGATGGCGGTGTACTGATCCAACTGTGCGTGAATCACGTTGCCGAGGCTCGACATGATCGGAACGCTGTCGAGCCCTTCATCCTTGATCGCTCGCAGCACGGTGCCGGTCGCCGTTCCGGTGGTTGCATCGATGACGACGTCGGGGTTGAGCGCTTTCATCTTGGCGATTTGTGCGGCGACGCTCGTGTCGTTCGGCGCGAAATGCTCGCGCGTGAGGAGCGTCAGACCCGGATACTTGCCGGAGTTGTACTCATCAACGAAGCGGCCTTCGGTGTCTTGTCCGGTGGCGTCGGTCGTAGCGATCAGCACGGCGCGCTTCCAACCCTTGCCTTCCATGAACGTCATCTGCGCTTTGGCCTGATCGTTGCTCGACGAGCCGCCGGAGAAGAGCCAACTGCCTGCCGCCGGATGGAGGGTCGGAGCAAAGCAATACGTGACCGGACCGTTGTTGGCCGTTACGAGCGGAGCGACGGCAAGGCACGACGCGAGGTACGTCGGCCCCAACATCACATTGGGTTTCTTGGCGATGATCGCGCTGGCGAGCTGGACCGCGGTGGCCGCGTTCGATTGATCGTCTTGAACGACCATCTTGACCGGCTGTCCCTTGATGCCGCCTTCTTGGTTGACGATTTTCTCGAGCGCCAAAACGGACTTCGCTTCGGCCGAGCCGATGAACGCAAACGGCCCCGTCAGCGAGACGATCACGTTGATTTCAAACGGCTCCGCCGCGCGTCCCGGAGCCGGCTGGAGCGGGGCAACGAGCGCGACGGCTCCAACGAGCACGAAGGCGACACGGCGCAACGAAAGACTGAGCATCAAAGGTCCCTTCCGGTTACGAGAATGCGTCCGCGGGCAGCCCTTTGAGCATGCTCACTCGGCGAGAATAGTTTCGCCGCCGGTCAATGTCAAGTGAAATTCGATTTCCCGCCGGGCATGTTGCTCGTGCGGCGTAACGGAAAAACCCCGGAAACTTTGATTTCGCGGGGTTTTATGAATGTGCCGAGAGCGAGAATCGAACTCGCGACACCAGGTTTTTCAGACCTGTGCTCTACCGACTGAGCTATCTCGGCGTAGCCGGCTGCCTTGCGGCCGACACGACTGCTTCACCGGGCGGGTTCCCCGCCCTTCAATGCGTGGTGCGATGCAGCGATGCGGCCGTGGTACTGCCGGGGGGGAAGGCCGCGGCCTGCAGCGTCCCAGTGATCGTCCCGGTCGCCGGGCGGTTCCCGCCGCCGAAGTGACCGCTTTGACCGGCGGCCGGCGTCGCTGAGACCGTCACGGCGTACGTCGACGGGTCCATGGTCAGCATGAGCAAGCCATCCCCGTTCACGGTGCCTTGCCCGAATGCGAAGGAGGGCGAGAAATTCGTACCCGGGCAAAGCGTGCCGGCGTCATCGCTGCATAGCCCGACGTTGGACGAAACGAAGCCCGCTTTCGGACAGAAGACGTTGCTCGCACCGCTCTGCGGTCCCGGCAGCGCGTTGTTGCACGATGCCGGCTGTCCTGCCAGCGGCCCGATGTCGAAGGTCTGCGGGGGGAGCGGCGGCGGTGCGACCGTCATCGCCGGTGCGGACGGGTTCAGCGAGAATGTTGCATCGTGCATGCCGTCGCTCGTCTCGAACGTGGCGTTGAACGCGGTAACGACCGCGGTCGAATCGCCCTCGGGCATCGAGAAGTAGAAGTTCTGCGGCTGCGCGGCGGCGTCGATTTGGACGACCGTCGGATGGACGTCGCCACGGAAGGCGACGTTGAACGTCACCGCTATGGTACCGGTACCCGATCCGCTCTGGCCCGACAAGTTGAGCAGCGTATCGCTTTCGCTGTACGCGAGCTGACCGCGCCACTGCGTGAGCGGCACCGCGTTGCTTGCAATGCCGGCACTGCTGAGAACCTGCACGCTGCCTGCGGAACCGTTGCCGTCGGCCGGTAGCGTGAAGGTCACGTGGTCCGTCGCCCATGCCGTCGGCGTGAGCTTCGTCGTCCCGCTGCCGTCGGTGATTTGCGCCGTTCCGGACGATGCCGGAAAGCTGCCCATGATCGTGAGCGTGCCGCTCGTTAGACCCTCGGCGACCTGCATCGTAGCGATCGATGGAAATGCATATTCGAGCGGCGGATTCGCGACGCCCTCGCCGCCGAAGTCGCTGATGATGAGTCTGGCCGCCGTTTTGTCCGCACTCGGCGGAGCGATTGCATTGAGCGCAATCCCAACGTCCGAGAGCGTGTACGGCTCGCCGGTGGGGTTGGGAGGTTGGAGCTTGGTATTGCGGCTCTCCGCCAACACGGTCTCGATTTGGTCGAGCGGGAAGGGCCGCTGGGGCGGCGTTTTCTGGTTGACGTAGGTGTCGAGCAGCGTGACGCTCGGGGACTGCTCGCCAAGCATATGGTCGAAGATGAATGCATCCGTCTCGTCGGCGTCGTTGCCGGCGACTTCTTTCGTCCAACCGAGGTAGCGGCCCACGCCGGCCGCTTGAAGCACGCCTTGAACGTTGCTTGCGATGATCGGACTTTGACCCCAGCATGATTGATTGTCGACGATGGCGCCGGGGTTGAACGTCACGTGCTCGGTCAAGAATGTCGGCGTGAACGCGAACGTGTTGAGACTGATTGTCTGTTTGCTCAGCGTGAGATACATTGCGCTTAGGAGATTCCCGGCGTTGTAATCGGTCTGGTAGGTGCTTATCAACGCCTGCGTGACGGGCGTCGTGGAAAGCCACGCGTAGTACGTGTTGGTGGCCAACGGCGTATCCGGATCGCTGCCGATCATCCCGTGCGTTGCGATGTCGAGAAAATCCAGCGGGTGCCCTTTGCCGATGCTGACGAGGTTCTCGATGCTCATGTCCACAGCGTCGACGCCGTAGCCGGACACTGCCGGCGATTCGATTTGTGAGAACGCGTTTCCGAACGCGAATTGGCGCGTCGGCACGAACGCTCCACTCGTATCGCTCTCATTGACGAAGAGCGCCGTTTCGTGCGGGTTGGACGGGCTCAGCGGCGCATCGAGCGGAACGCGCGTGGAAGATGCTGGGATACGGCTCGACGAGGCCGTGGTGCCCAAATCTTCGAAGCGGTCCGCGAAGATCAGCACGGGCGTGCCATCCGGTAGCCGCGCGGAGATGCCGCCGGTGCTGACGATCGCCGACTTGAAGGCGCCGGATGATACCATTTGCGCCGCCAGCGCGCTGAGATCGCTCGCAGTGCTCGTGTGCGGTAAGCCCTGATACGTCGCCTCGACATTTTGGAATGCCGTCGTGATTTGTGCGGGGGTCAGCGTTCCCGTTGCGCCCGGTCCCGGAGTGCTGGGCGCGGAAGCGTGTCCCTTGACCGGCAAGGTTGAGACGCCGCCGCCGCCGCAAGCGGCGAGGACGCTCAGAGCAACGAGCAATAGCGCGCAGCGTATGGCGTTCATAGTGGCGACTTTGCCAAGCGGAGCCAATATGCCGCTTTCTCGCTCTTAGTGGCTGCTAGGCGTTCCTTCTAAGGTCCAGCTATGCAGGCCGTGTCCCGAGGCTGAGGCGGTGAGCTTGCCGTCGACGAGCGTTCCTTCGAAGATGCGCCCGATCGGGCCGCGGTCACCGAGCTGCAGCCAGATCTTCGTGCCGCTCAGGCCGCCGCTAACGCCGGTCAGCTTCCCCTCACTGGTGAGGAACGTGCCGCTGACGATACCGTCGGGCGTGATGCGTAGCCGAAGCCGCCCATCGTACTCGCCGGCGGTCATTGGGTCGAACTGGCGTGTCGCCAAGTTGTAGCTCACGGCGTTGCCGTCCGCCGCCAGGGTGGGAAGAGGAGCGAACGCCGCGGTCAGAGCCAGGACCGCCAGCGCCGCGATTGCGCGTGTCTTCATGCTCCACGTAACGTACGTACGGCGGCACCGGGTTCCGCTTCGTCCGTCCCAGCCCAATCCAAGGTGCGATTTCGTCCGTTAATGGGCTGTCTACCCCGTAAACAAAGCCGGAGGAGTCTGGGTGCGGATGTTCCGTGTTGTGGCGCTTGCGATCGTCACCCTTTGCTGCATGTCCTCGGCGGCCTACGCGCATCCGCTGGGAAACTTCACGAGCAATCATCTCACGCGAATCGACGTTCGCGCTGCATCGATCGAGCTGCACTACGTGCTCGATGACGCGGAGATCCCGACGTTCTCGCTCTTGCGCTCGCTCGATGCGCACGGTAAACCGGCGGCCGCCGCGTTGAACGCGTGGGCGCTGACGCACGCTAACGAAATTGCGCCGCAACTGATGCTGACGGTCGGTGGAAAGCCGGCCGCGCTGACGCTCGCCGGCGCGCACGTGCAATTGCGACCCGGTGCTGCGGGGCTTTCGACCCTGTACTTCACGGCCGATTTTCGCGCCGCGCGGCCACCGGGCGCCGGGCGGATCGAGTATAGCGATACGACGTTGCTTGGGCGCATCGGCTGGAAGGATGTCGTCGTTCTGCCGCAGCGCGAACCGACGCAAGAACTCCGGGTCTATCCGAATGCGCTGATTGGTTCACCGCGCGATCGTACGGCCGTGACGGTGACGGTGGCGGCCGACGGGGCGGTCGCCGTCGCGGACGTTTCGGCCGCGCCGGTCTTCGGCATCGCATCGACCGCGCGGATGAACGATCTCTCCGACGTGTTAGCCCGCAATCTCTCGGATCCGCTCGTGCTCTTCGGGGCCCTGCTGCTGGCGATCGGCCTCGGCGCGTTGCACGCGCTCGAGCCGGGTCACGGCAAGACGCTGCTGGCGATCTCGCTCGTCGGTGCCCGCGCGACGGTCTCCCAAGCCGCCATCCTCGCAACGGCGCTGACCATCGCGCATACGATCGGCGTTCTGACCTTCGGCGTCGTCGTGCTCACGCTCGCGCGCTACGTCGTTCCCGAGGCGCTCTATCCATGGATCGCGCTGCTCTCCGGAGTCTTCGTCGCGATTCTCGGAGCGCGCGCCTTGGCGCGTGAGGTCGCTCGCCGCCGCGCGCCGCTCGGCCACGACCACGATCGCCAGCATGCCCACGGCCACGACCATCATCACCACGATCACTCGGGCTTCGAAGAAGCCGTGCACGCGCACTCGCACCTCATCCCCGGATCTGCGCCGATCAGCTTCCGCAGCGCGATCATCGCGGCGAGCACCGGCAACGTTGCGCCCTGTCCGGCCGCGCTCGTCGTGCTGCTGGCGGCCATTGCGACGCACCGGATCGGCTGGGGACTCATACTGATCGTTGCCTTCAGCATCGGCCTAGCATTAACGCTCACGCTGCTCGGCGTTGCGGTGGTACGCAGCGCTGCCTGGCTCACGCGCCGGCCGCAATTCGATCGTCTCGCCCGCTACGCGCCGCTCGTTACGGCCGGCGCCATTTCCGTGATCGGTGCCTGGATGATCGGCGAAGGCGCCGTCGCGCAAGGCGTCGTCGCGACGCCGATCGTCGTGGCCCTTACCGTTCTCGCAACTATTGTCGCGTTCACCGCCGTGCAAACGCATCGGCACGCCGAGCGAGGGAACGCCCTCGCATGACCGACCCGTCCGACCCCCAGTCAACCACCGCTAAGGAGAAAACCATGAAAAGGATCCATCGGGTGATCGGCGGGCTACTAGCCGTTGCCGCACTCGTCGTCGTGGTGATCGCGTACAGCGCGCACGTCGTACGCAGTTCCGATCACCAAGACACCTACAACCTCGCGACGCGCTCGAACACGTCCGCCGACATCACGGATGTGTACGTGTTCCCGTCGCCGACGAATCCCGCGAACGTCGTCCTCGCGATGGACGTCTCGCCCTTGATCCCGGCCGGCATGGGTACGGCCAAGTTCTTCGATCCCACGCTGATGTGGCAATTCAAGATTTCACACGGCACCAGTGGCATGGAAGACGAGGTCATCCAGCTTGGAGTTTCCGGCACGACCGGCAGTCAAGTGATCAGCGTGTACGGTCCCGCGAAGCCGAACGAAGTCGGTACCACGAACACGTTCGTGCCCGTCTCCGGCAACGTAACGTACAACTCGTCGGCGACGCTCGCTAACGGGGTAGTGGTCTTTGCCGGACCACGCGCCGACCCGTTCTTCTTCGACTTATTTGCGTTCTTCTCGTTCCTCGGCGACCGCAACTTCTCGACCCACACCTCGCAGACCGATCCGGGTGCCGGCGATACGTTGACCAACGGCAACAACGTCGGCGCGGGTGCGGCGTTCGCAACGCCCGGCAGCAAGACCGCCAATCCGAACACGCCGTCGTTCGCCGCTTTCCCGGCGGGGACGATGTCCGGCGCGGGTGCCGGCGCTTACGCCTGCCGCACGGACGTCCCGGCGCAGAACGCGCTGGCCGACCTCGGCGGTGGCTTCAACGTCCTCTCGTATGTCGTCGAAGTTCCACGCGCATTGCTTACGACGGGCTACTCGAGCTCGATACTTCACGTATGGGCGACGGTCAACTCGTCGACCGGTTCATAGGAGCGCCACGATGAAATACAGCATTCAACTTCTGGCCATCGGTGCGCTCGGCTTCGGGCTCGCCGCGTGCGGCGGCAATAACGCCGTCAGCACGGTCCCGGTCCCGTCAGCGGGCGGGGTGACACAGTACAAACAGATCGAACTCCTCTCGCGTCCCGCGGTCAAAGAGTTGTTCGAAAAGTTCGTCGACCATCAGACGACGAACGCCGCCGAGCCGTACGCGGATACGACGCTGCAAGGCGAGATTGCGGCCTTCACGGACGCGCTGCGTCCGCCCAATGCCGGTCTCGGCAGCGACTACGGGCACGCGCTCGCGGGCGTTCTCTATCCCAACTGGATCACCGCCGATATCTCGCAAACCGGCGCCGCAGCGTACCTCGGCAACGAAACCGGCGGTGCGACCTCGACCACCCATAGCACCTTCGGCGGACGAGCGGTGACGGATGACGTCATCGACATCTCGCTTGGCGCCGTGTTCGGACACACGCTGGCAAGCCTTCATCTTCAACCCGAAGACAATGAAGAAAACAACTGTCTCACGACGGACAATGTCGCGATCAACGCGACGCAAGTTCCCACGGGGACGTTTCCCTATCTCGCTAGCCCACACTAGGCGCGATGCGGAAAATCGGTCTGTCCGGGCTCGTCGCGGTGACGATCGTGCTGTGCGCGATCGTCGCCGTTGCGGCTTGGCCGCGCTATATGGCACGCAGCACCAACGTCGCTGCGGCCGCAGCACTGCCGACGATGGCGCCCGTCGTCGCCGACTATCAGCAGCGCGATAAACTCGTCGCGTTCTGGGAGAAGGCGGAAAACGAGCATCATCCCGGCGACATGATCAGCCCAGATCACCTCGCCGAACAATACCTTCAGCGCTATCGCGAACGCATGGACATCGACGATGTTCTGCGCGCCGAACGCGCAGCGAAGCAATCGCTCGTGGCCCAGCCCGTCGGCAACATGCCCGGCGAACTGGAACTGGCGTCGATCGATCTGACGCTGCATCGCTTCTACGACGCGATCGCGATTACCAAACACATCGAAAGCTACGACCGCGGCGATGTCATGATGTACCCGCGCGAAGCCAGCCTCGATATGGAAGTCGGCGACTACGCCAAGGCCGAGAACCGGCTCGATGCGGTTCCGGAAAAGGATCGTGACGACGGTTGGCGAGTCGTCGACTCGCGTTATCTCGAGTTAACGGGTCATTTGGCTGCAGCACGCTCGCTGTTGGCGACGGCGTCGGCCTATCAAAACGCCGCCTTCGACGCGCCGGCGCAAGGGCGCGCGTGGTATTTCTTCCGTCAAGGCGAGATGGCGTTCGAAGCCGGCGACAACGACACGGCGCTGGGTGACGAGCGCGAAGCCGTGACCATTTTCCCGAACTACGCCGACGCGCTCCGGTCGCTGGCGCGCTTCGAGTGCGCGCGGCACGACTGGCAACAGTGCCTTACGGATGCCGTTTCCTCATCGAACATCGTGCCCTATCCCGAAACGCTGGGCTACAAGGCTGACGCGCAACGGGCGTTGGGCGACGTGTCCGGCGCAGAGCAAACCAACGATCTCATTCACACGGTCGGGGCGCTCGGGGACCAGCAGCATATAACCGACCGCTTGCTCGCGATCTACTATGCCGACCATCATCTCTATCCCGATGCTGCGTATGCGATCGCCAAAAACGAACTGAAGTCGCGCGACGACATCTTCACCGAGGACACGCTGGCGTGGGCCGCCGCGATGGACGCTCGCTGGGACGAGGCGCGCACGCGGATCGCCAAAGCCGATCGCTACGAGACGCAAAACTCCCTCATTGAGTACCACGCCGGCGTGATCGCCGCGCATTTCAACGACCGTGCCGCGGCAAAGGCCCATTTTCAGCGCGCCCTGGCCCTCAATGCCAGTTTCCATCCGGTCTTCGCGGACGATGCCCGAGCGCGGCTGGCCTCCCTGTGAGCCCGCAGCGAATAGAATCTACAGTGTATACGAGTTCCGGGCGGTTGCCCGTGGAAAATGTGAGACCGTGATAGGTGGTTTCGGTCCCGGCGCGCTCGGGCGCGTCTTCGACGACAACCCGGGCGAAGCGCGTTCGAAGATCGTCGCGATCTACGTCCTGCTCGCCGTGGCGAACGTGGGAGCGTGGGTGCTGGCCTTCGTCGCTTTTGCCGACCGGCCGTTGCTCCTGGGCACGGCCCTGCTGGCGTACACGTTCGGGTTGCGGCACGCGGTCGATGCGGATCATATCTCGGCGATCGATAACGTCACGCGCAAGTTGATGCAAGCGGGCAAAAAGCCGGTCTCGGTCGGCTTCTTTTTCTCACTCGGTCACTCGACGATCGTCTTCGCGCTCTCGGCGGCGATCGCGTTCGCGGCCACCGTCGTCCACGCATCGATGCCGGGTCTCGAGAGCCTGGGCGGCGTGATCGGGACGTCGATCTCGGCGCTGTTCCTCTACGCGATCGCCGCGATCAACATCGTCGTACTGATCGAAGTCTACCGGACGTTTCGCCGCGTCCGGCGCGGTGAAGCGTACTCCGAAGCGGCGGTCGACGGGTGTCTGAACGGGCGCGGACTCTGGTGCCGTTTCTTCGGACCGTTGATGCGCTTGATCGGCTCGAGCTGGCACATGTATCCGCTGGGCGTGCTGTTCGGGCTCGGCTTCGACACGGCGACGGAAGTCGGCATCCTCGGGATCGCCGCTCTCGAAGCCGGGAAAGGGCTGCCCGTCTACACGATCATGGTGTTCCCGCTCTTGTTCACGGCGGGCATGTGTCTGCTCGACACGACCGACGGCGTGCTGATGCTCGGCTGCTATGGATGGGCGTTCGTCAAGCCCGTTCGCAAGCTCTACTACAACCTGAACATCACGCTCGTGTCGGTGCTGGTCGCGGTGCTCGTGGGAACGATCGAGGCCTTAAGCATCATCGGCCCGCAGCTCGGCTACAAGGGCACGCTGTGGAGCGCCGTCGCACGGATGAGCGACAACTTTGGTATGGTCGGCGTCGGGATCATCGGGATTTTTGTGCTGAGCTGGTTCGTCTCGACGGCGATCTACAAGTTACGTCGTTACGATGAGCTGGAGCCGGTTACGCCGCTACCGTCGGGCTAGATCGGGAAGGCATAGGTCAGCCGGGCGACCCGCGACTCCGTCGGATGAAAGTGATAGTCGTTCACGCCGGATCCCCCGAGGAGCGGGTTGACCGCGGGATCGGTCGCGTAGACCGGGTTCTTCGCATCCTGCGGCAACCACGATCCGTAGTAGTACTCGACGTCGTCGCCAACCGAGTTGAGAACGTTGAAGATGTCGAGGCTCAAGCGCCACCCACTCCGGCCCTTGAGTGTGACTTGTGCGTTGACGAGGTTGGTCGGGGCAGATACCGCATCGCCCAATTGATCGAGAACGCGCGGTCCAAAGTAGCGGTAGCGCAGACTTGCCGCGAACGATGGTCCCTCGTAGGTGATGCCGGCGGTGCTTACGACGTTGAGCGATTCGGGGACAAACGTACCCAAATTGCCGGGGTCGGTCGTAAAGCGTGCGGCGGCGGTCGCAACGTCCGCGTCCAGCGTGAGCCGTTGCGTCACGTGCAAGAAGTTCGTGAACTCGATGCCCTTGCGCACGGTGGGTCCGTTCGGCGTTGTGACCCCGTGGTCGCCATCGAAGACCAACTCGGATGCGATGTTTAACTTCCAGTACGAAATCGTACTCGTCAGGCGCGATACGGAATAGCGATAGCCAACTTCCTCGCCCCACGCGCGAACGAGCGGCGAAAAGCGTTGCACGGGGGTCCCGCTCGGGTCGAACGGCGCGTGCGTTTGCGGGTCGAGCGTTTGCGTCGTTCCGCGTCCGTCGTTGCTGTGAAAGCTATCGCCGAAGTCCAAATAGAGCTCTTGGTGCGGCGACATCGCGTAGGCCGCGGTGAACTTCGGGTTGAGCATGGCTTCCGTGGTGGTGCCGGAATTCGCGGCTTGAAAATCGCTGACGTTGATGAAGTACGCGTCTTCACGCAGGCCGGCGACGAGGCGCAACTTCGCGCCGGCGCGATACTCGGTTTGCGCCCAGCTCATGATGTCGCGCTCCAGAACGCGGTCGTCGCTGAGGGTTCCGTTCGGGAGCGGCATTTGCGCGGTCGTCAGAAAGAGCCCGTCCGTGTAGATGTTGTCGTTACGCAGCCCGAGGCCGAATTCGCTTAAGGACCTCCCGGCAAGGAGACTGCGCGTCAAGGTGAAGCCCGAGACGAATCGCTTGTCCTCCTGTTCGCGCTGGTCACCGCAGCTATAGGTGAATTGACCGGTGCTTACGGGAACCGAACCCGGTGCCGTTGCGCCGTTGGTCGGGATCGCGTTCGACGGGCAGTATGAGGTATACGTGCCGGTCGATGTGGCCGTTCCGACCCGTGGCCCCGCGTAGCCGGCCAGTGCGGCATTGCACGGGGCGTAGACCGCGTTGCACGTCACCGGGTTTGCCGTCACGTTGTAAAAATCGTTGGCGTCGAATTGATAATAGGTGAAGTTCGAATAGAGATTGAGTCCGTACGAGAGCGCATAGGCCGTGAATTTTGTGGCGCCGCGCGCATCGTCGTGTTCCCACTCCGTGGAGAGGGCATAGCGGAACGTTCGCCCGCCGTCGGTCGGATCGACCGCGCCGAAGCGGTCGATAACGCCGTCGTCGACGAGCCGTTGGGGAATTTGGTCCGTCGAATTGAAGTCGCCGCGGTAGGCTTGCGCGGTAACGGCGAACGAGGAGTTCTGTGTCGTTCGGCTCCAGCGGAGGACGCCGTTGAGCTTCTTGTACTCATCCGGCCGGTCGAGCGTTCCGTTGTCGTGATAGGCCTCGAGCGCGTAGAGCAGATTCCCCGTGCCGATGCGCGGTGAATCTGCAACGAACAACCGGTCGTACCCGTAGTCGCCGAAACCGAACGAAGCCACCGGTGCAATCGTGTTGCGATAAAACAGATCGTAGGAACCGGCGGTCGAAAAATCGCCCTCGTCGGCGTAGTACGGGCCCTTCTTGAAGGTCACGAACGAGACGAGTTCCGGCATGAGCCAGTTGATGTCGGAATAGCCCTGACCGTGGGCGTGAGAGGGCATGTTCACGGGGATCCCGGCGATCGTTGCCGCGAGATCGGTGCCGTGATCGAGTTGAAAGCCGCGCAGGTAGTATTGGTTGGCTTTGCCCTCGCCGCTGTGTTGGCTGATGACGACGCCGGGAATCTCCTCGAGCACCTCAGCCGGCCGCAGAATAGGGCGATCGGCGATTTGCGCCTGATCGATCGTTCCTTCAGATGCCGCGCTCGCCGCGCCGACGAGATTCGCCGACCTGCCGACCGTGGTGGTGCTCCGTCCGATCTCTGAGAGCGTGCCGCTGGGCGCGGCGCACGGTGCCGGGCTCGCAACGCTGCCGGCCGGCGTTGCCGACGGGCACGGGGAAGGCGCCGCAACGATAGCATGTAACGCCGCCGCTAGGATAAGAGCCATCATCGCAGAGCTTGCTACGACGAGTGCGCTTAGCTGAACTCGTTTACAATGTAGTTAATACGGCGTAGTTAATACGGCGACGCCGTCAGCCTCGAGCCAACGTTCGAGATGCTCGACGTAGTCCGAACCGAACGTGTCTTGCAAGCTCGCCCGGTACTCGGCATACGCGGTCGGGACCGGGACGCGTTCTTCGAGCGCATAGCGATGGATCGACATATACCCGTCGCGCAGCCGCAGCCCGCCGTGAACGAGTTCGACTAAGAGATCGCTGGCCGAGCGGTGCGGGTGCGCCCGCATCCGCGCTTCGAGCCACTCGTCGAGCGCGATCGGCAAGCGCATCGAGCGCGTCGCGCCGGTCGTCGTTCCGCGCGGGCGGGGCACTAGCGGCGGTCGTCTTCGACGGGCTTATCGTGCGTGTGGATCACGCCGTCCCCGTGGTCGTGAGGTTCGCTCTCGTCGTGCTCGTGCCGGTGGTCGTGGTCGACGTGGCCGTGTTCGTGCCGGTGCATGATCCCGTCGGCATGGCTATGCGTGTGCGAATGCGGGTCGCCGGGCGTGGTACCGTCGGGCCGTTCGGTCATGCTGCATTATTCGGGCCAAACGTGGGAAAAACCCGGCAAACACTCCCGTCCCGAGAGGAGACTGCCATGGCTGCCACGCCGAAGAAGACCACGCCGAAGAAGACCACGCGCAAGAAGACCGCCCGGAAGAAAAAGTCGACCCGGAAGTATAGTCCCGCGGCCGGTGAAAGCGTGCGCAAGGAAATGGAAGAAATGAAGGCGGGAAAGCTGCGTTCGGGACCCTCCGGCAAAAAGGTTACGAGCCGCAAACAGGCGATAGCGATCGGGCTCTCCGAAGCGCGCCGTGCCGGTAAGAAAGTCCCCAAACGCAAGAAGAAGAGCTAGGGCTAGAGTTCGTAGTCGATCGTGACGGGCGCGTGGTCGGAAAACCGTTCGCCCTTGTAGATCGATGCGGCGCGTACGCTGGGAGCGAGATCCGGGGTGACGAGTTGATAGTCGATCCGCCAGCCCAAGTTGCGATCCCACGCGGCCGGAAAGTTCGACCACCACGAGTACTGCCGAGGCTCGGTGTTGATGACCCGAAACGCATCGACCCAGCCCACGCGTTCGGTAACGTCGTCGAACCACGCGCGCTCTTGCGGCAAGAAGCCCGTCGTCCGCGAGCACGACTTCGGATCGAAGACGTCGATCTCGCGATGCGCGATGTTGTAGTCGCCGCAGATCACGAAGCGGCGCCCTTCGTTTTTCATCTGCACCAGTTGCGCGATGAAGCGGTCGAGGAACGCTTCCTTAACCGCTTGCCGCGCCGGACCGCTCGTGCCCGAGGGCACGTAGAGGGACGCGATCGAGAAGTCGTCACCGAAATCCATCCGGACGAAGCGGCCTTCGACGTCGTACTCCTCGATGCCCAAGCCGCGCACGATGCGATCGGGCTTGCGCCGCGCGTAGATGGCAACGCCGCTGTAGCCTTTCTTCTGGGCGTCCACGAAGGCCGTGCTGAACTCCGGCCGATCGAGCGCCTCGGGCGGCAGCTGATGCTCTTGCGCTTTGGTTTCTTGCAGACAGACGATGTCGGGCTCTTGCTCGTGGACCCAGCGGAAAAAGCCCTTGCGGGCGGCGGCCCGGATGCCGTTGAGATTGCACGTGATGATGCGGAACACGGTGGGGATCATTCCCGGTGAAGCCCGTTCTCATCCCCCGCGACCGCCCGGACACCGTTCTGACCCCCGTTGCGGGCCGGAGCGTGCAGCTGACCAACCTCGATAAAGTGTTCTTTCCTGACACCGGGACGACGAAGCGGGACTTGCTGCAATATTACGCCGACGTTGCGCCCGTACTGGTACCGTATCTCGCCGGTCGCGCGATGGTGCTCAAGCGCTATCCCAACGGCATCGCCGGCGATTTCTTCTATATGAAGCGCACGCCGCCGGGTCGTCCGCCGTGGCTGCGCACCTGCGCGATCGAACACGGTTCGGGGAGCGTGATCGACTTTCCGATCGTCGATGACGTTGCCGGACTCTTGTGGGTGATCAATCTCGGCTGCATCGACCTCAACGAGTGGTACTCGCGCTGCGACGACACGGACCGGCCGGACTATCTGCACTTCGACCTCGATCCGGTTGAAGGCACGCCGTTCGCCACCGTTCGCGAGGTCGCACTGCGCGTGCGCGACGGACTCGATGGCCTGGGCATGAAGCCGGTGGTGAAGACGACCGGCTCGTCGGGCATGCACGTCTACGTGGCGATTGCGCGCGATCCGAAACAAAAGGAAGTCTGGACCTTTGCGAAAGCATTCGCGCAGACGCTCGAACGCATGTATCCCGACATCATCACGGCCGAGTATCGGATCGCAAAGCGCCCCGCCGGCCGCGTGCTGGTCGACTACAATCAGAACGCGTGGGGAAAAACGCTCGCGTCCGTCTATTCCGTGCGTGCCAAGCCGCTGGCTACCGTGTCGATGCCGGTGACGTGGGAAGAAGTCGAAGCCGGCATCGAACTCGATCACTTCCGCATCGATAACGTGCGCGAACGGTTGGCGCGCGTCGGCGATCTCTGGGCCCCGATGAAGGCCAAGAACGGCCGCTTCGATCTGCGCCCGCTCCTGCAGGGCAAGCTTTGACGCCTGATTTTGCGCCGATGGAAATGCGTTCCGTCGAGACGATTCCGGTCGGTCCCGAGTGGCAATACGAGCCGAAGTGGGACGGCTTCCGCGCGCTTACGCATCGCGACGGCGATAGCGTGGCGATCGTGTCCAAAAACGGTCAGCCGCTGGGCCGCTACTTTCCGGAAATCGTCGCCGCGCTCACCGCGTTGCCCGGCGAGCACTTCTCGCTCGATGGCGAACTCGTGGTTCCACTCGCCGGAGCGTTGTCGTTCGACGCATTACAGCAGCGCATCCATCCGGCCGCAAGCCGGGTGGCGACGCTCGCGCGTACCACGCCGGCCTACTATCTGGCGTTCGACTTGCTGCGCGCGGACGGGATCGACATCGGCGGCCTTGCGTTGCGCGACCGGCGCGTGCGACTCGAGCGGTTCGCGCACACGTTCCCGGCGGCCGGCCCACTCCGCTTGAGTCCGGTGACGACCGATCGCGCGGTCGTCGATGCGTGGTTCGCGCGTGTCGGCGGCGCGCTTGACGGCGTCATCGCGAAGCGGGCCGATCGCCCCTACACCGGCGGCAAGACCGATGCGGCCGTAAAGATCAAGAAGCTGCGGAGCGCGGATTGCGTGATCGGCGGGTTTCGCTATGCCGCCGGCAGCAAGGATCTCGTCGGCAGTTTGCTGCTCGGCCTCTATGACGATGCCGGGCTGCTCGACTACATCGGCTTCTGTAGCGCGTTCGCCACCGGCGAGCGGCGCGCGCTTGTGAAGCGGCTGCGTCCATACCTCGGGGGCTCGGGCTTCACGGGCGGAGCACCGGCGGAAGTACCGTCGCGCTGGAATCGTGGGCCGGACCGCGACCGCTCCTACGTGACGCTGCGGCCGGACCTGGTCCTGGAAGTCGCCTTCGATCAGGTGACGGGCGGTCGAATCCGCCACGGAACCTCACCCCTGCGCTGGCGCACCGATAAGTCGCCTCGCCAATGCACGGTCGAGCAACTGCAGATCGCGGGCAGCGTGCTCGGGTTGCTCGAGACCTGAAAGCGGCTAGGCCGCAACGCGGATCTCGAGGATCGCTTCGTGCAGCGCCTGCTCGTCGCCGAGGGCCTCGAGCAGCATCACGCAGGTCATGCACCGGGCAATATGCCCGAGGGCCGCCTCATAGGGTTCGGAATGCTCGGCTCGGCAGTCGGGGCACAGGTAGGTGTCGTCCATGCTCGCATCCTGACCCCTAGGAGTGCCAACTGTGTGGCACTCCGAACGAATCGTGCCCAGGCTCGGCGAAACCGCCCCCGAGCGCCGAAGTCATCGACATGGGAGTTGACGGACCTGTGAGTGGGCGCCGCCCGGTGCTGCTCTACGACGGCTCGTGCGAGTTTTGTACGCGGGTGGTCACGAAGGCAAAAGCGTTCGATCGGCGTCACAACGTTGACGTCGTGCCGTCGCAGTCTCTCGCGGACGCCGACTTAGCGAGAATCGGCGTTACGCGCGAGTCATGTGCCGAGGCAGTTCAATTCATCGATAGCGATGCGGCCGTGTTCTCCGGTGCGCGCGCGGCCAATCGTTTCCTAACGTCTCTCGGATACGGCGCTGCGTTGTTGCAGTTCATCGAAAAACACCGGCTCTTGTTCGCAGTTGAGGATCGGCTGTACCGTTTCGTTGCCAAGCATCGGTCAACGATTTCCGCGCTGCTCCCGAAACCTTGACGCTCGAAAAAACGTATGTTAATCTAGCCGCGACTTGTAAAGAGCTTGTTCGCGTAGCGAATGAACTGGTGATATTGATTGCGCCTCGGCGATATCCCGCGTAGAAACGCCTTCCGTTACCCGAACGGGATCGCCATTGAAACGGACGCTGCCGCAATTACATGGGCTGCGTTCAACGAGCGCATAAATTTTCTCGCCGCCGGCCTGCGCGAATTGGGGTTGAAGAAAGGCGATCGGATCGCGGTGCTCGCGCCGTCTTCGATTGAAGTCGCCGCAACCTATTTTGCGGCCGCCAAAATTGGGGCCGTCATCGTGCCGATCCCGATGGGACTCGTCGGGCGCGAAATCGCGTTCATGCTCGACGACGTCGGCGCACGGGCAATCGTTGCGGCGCGGGATATGGCCGTGCTCTTTGCCGATGAGATCGCAGCGGTAGGTTCCCTTGAATACCACGTTGCGATCGGAGGCGCGCCGGGCTTCACGACGTTCGCCGACGTACGGGCCGGCCGGGGCGCCGAACCGGCCGAGGCCGTGGACGAAGGCGACATTTTTGCAATTCGCTTTACCAGCGGCACGACGGGCCTGCCGAAGGGCGTCGTTAGTACGCACGGCGACTGGCTTGCTCGCTCCCGAAACTTCTTGCTCCATATCCCGCACACGCATGAAGATCGCGCGATTCTCGCATCGCCGATTTCGCTCGGCATGGGCTCATCACTGATGATGTCGTACGCCTATGTCGGCGCGCATCTCGTGCTGCGGCCGCGCCTCGATGCGACGGAATTTCTCCAGACGGTCGCCTCCCATCGTCTGACGACGTTCATGCTGCCGGTCCCCAGTCACTTCATAGCGCTCCTCGATGACCCGGCGTTCGGTGCGACGGACGTGAGCAGTCTGCGGATCATCGGTTACGGCGGCGCCGTGTTTCCCGTTCCGCTCGTCGAGCGGATGATCGCATCGTTTCCATGCGACATGTTCGGCATCTACGGCAGTCTGGAGTCCGGTGGCTTCTCGACGTACTTGCTGCCCGAAGATCACCGGCTCGCGGGCCTTACCGGTCCTGAACGCGAGTTGCGCGTTGGGCGGCTTCGATCGTGCGGGCGCGAAGGATTGCATGCCGACGTGCGGGTCATCGATGAAGCCGGACAACCGAAGCCGGTGGGTGAGGTCGGCGAAATGATCATCCGGACCGACGGCATGATTCGCGACTATTGGAATCGCCCGGGTGAGATTGAGAAATCGCTGCGCGACGGGTGGTTTCATTCCGGCGACGGCGCTTGGATCGATAAAGACCGGTACATCTATATGTCCGATCGCATCAAGGACGTCGTGCGCAGCGGCGGGATGAACATTTCGGCCGTCGAGGTGGAGGAGGTTCTGCTCGACGATCCCGGCGTTGCCGAAGCGTCCGTCGTCGGTCTGGCGCACCCGTATTGGACCGAAGCCCTCATCGCCGTCGTCGTATTGAAGGCATCGGGAGCGAGCGACGAGGCCGCACTCGTTGCCCGCTGTAAGGCGGCGTTGGCGAATTACAAAGTGCCGAAGCGCATCGTCTTTGCCGAGTCGCTGCCAAAAAACAGCATGGACAAAGTTGTAAAGCGCACGCTCCGTGAAAGCTACGCACATTTGAGTGCGGGCATCCCCGCCGCGAAAGAACGCACGAAGGAGATACGATGAGCGCGCAGCGTCGCAGCAAGGTAACCTCCGCGGCGCAAGCGCTGGCCGGCATTGAGAACGGCGCGAAAGTGATCGCCGCCGGCGTTCACTTCAGCAACACGCCGATGGCGCTCGTCCGGGAATTGGTCCGCCGGCGCGTCCGCGACCTCGAAATAATCCCCACCCCGGCGACGGGCTTGTGGGTCGATATGCTGCTCGGGGCGGGCGCGATCCGCAAGATCTGGGTTTCATATATCGGTATGGAATTTCTCGGTCTTGCTCCCAACTTTCGGCGCGCCGTCGAAGCGGGTGAAATCGAGATCGTCGATGTCGATGAGCCGACGATCTTTCTCGGGCTGCGAGCAGCGGCGGGCGGGCTACCGTTCGTTGCGATGCCGCCGATTCACAAGCTTACCGATCTACCCAAAGTGAGCCCGGAGGTGTATCGGGATATCATCGATCCCTTTACCGGCAAGACCGTGATTGCGACGCCGCCGCTCGCGCCCGACTGGGCGTTCATTCACGTTGCAAAGGCCGACGTTTTCGGCAACGGGGTGAGCCTCGGGGGCCGGCATATGGAAGACATCATCGCAAAAGCTTCAAAACACGTCATCCTCAGTGCGGAGGAAATCGTCGAGCCCGGCGCGATCACGTCGGCACCGACGCATACGACGGTGCCCGGCGTACTCGTCGAGGCAGTGGTCCACGCGCGCTACGGCGCCTACCCCGGCAGCTGCCCCGGGGTCTATAGCTACGATCGCGCGCATCTTGAAGAATATCTTGACTACGCGAAAGACAATCGCACGAGCGAGTACCTCGACCGCTACGTGTATGGCTCGCAAGATGACAGCGTCCTGCTGGCGGCAGCCGGTCCCGAGCGTCTGGCCGCCCTGGAGTTGCAATGACGCCGGCCTACTCGGTCGCCGAGCTCATGGCTACGGCGATCGCCCGTGAAATGCGCGATGATGACTTCGCGGCAATCGGCACCGCCTCCGAGATTCCGTTGTGCGCGATCCGCCTGGCACAAAAGACGCACGCGCCGAACATGTGGTTCATTTACGGCGGTTGCGGTGCGCTCAACTCGAAGAATCCGAAACTGGTCGAGATGGCGGCCGACTTTCGCAACATGACCGGTGCGGAATACCGCGCTCCGCTCGCCGATCTGATCGATTTTGAATTTACGGGACGCTTTAGCGTCCTATGTTTCGGCGGGATGCAGATCGACCGGTACGGTAATGTCAATATCACGAACGTCGGGGAATACGCGAACCCCAAAGTACGTGGCCCCGGAACGATCGGGTTGCCGTTCATGGCGTCGGTCAAACGGACGATTCTCTACGTGCAGCACCATCATGCGCGCTTGTTCGTGCCCAAGGTCGACTTCATTAGCGGGCCCGGTCACCTGCAAGACCCGGAGCTTGCGCAGTACCGCCGGCCGTGGGCAATCGGCACGACGCTGGTGGTTACACCGCTGGCGATTCTCGATTTCGAAACGCCGGACCGGCGGATGCGCTTGAAGTCGGTTCATCCGGGCCAGACCGCGCAGAGCGTCCAAGCTGCGACCGGATTTGAGCTCGCGATCGACGGGGACGTCCCGGCGACGGAGGTTCCGACGTTGGAACAACTCAAGATCATTCGCGAAGAAATCGATACGACCGGCGTACTGCAACGACTGATCGTGTGATGCCGGCGCTGCAATCACGCGAGGTCTCGGTGGCCGGCGTGAGGACACACTACCTCGAGGGTGGTGTGGCCGGCGGTGAGGTGATCGTGCTCCTCCATGACGGCATGTTCGGCGCCGGCGGCAGGCTCACGTGGTCGCCGGTCCTGGAGATGCTCGCCGAGCGCTATCATGTGTTCGCACCCGATCAGCTTGGCTACGGCAAGACTCAGAAAATCTACGACTTCGGGGCGAGCGCACGTTCGCAGCGGATCGAACATCTGGCGAAGTGGATGAGCGTAGCTAATATACGGAATGCCCACGTTGCCGGTAACTCGGCGAGCGGAAGTCTGATCCTGCACGCCGCCATTCATCAAAGCTGGCCGATGCGGTCCGGTGTGAGCGTTGCCGGAACGGGTGGCCCGTTCATGCGCACGGAATCATACGAGCCCCTGCAATCATATGTGCCGGATCGAATGAAGATGCGAGCGATCATGGAGCTGATGGTGGCGCGCCGCGACGAGATCTTCGACCGCCTCGTCGACGAGCGGTACGAACAGTCGTTGATCCGCGGCCACTGGGAAAATCTTTCCGCCCCGCGCCTGCGCGCGCCGGGTGGCGGCGCGCGCGTCGCTGCCGAAAACGACGAGAAATTTTTCTCTGAACTCGCAGGCGTCACGCTGCCGCTCCTGTTCATCGCGGGTCGCGAGGACACGTTACTCGAGTCCGGCTGGGAGAGCAAAATCGCGGCCCGCATTCCGGGCGCGAAAGCGCTTGCGATCGCGGGCGCGCTCCACCAGCCGCAAATCGACGAACCGCAGCGCGTCCATGACGCGATCGATGCATTTATTCGGGCACTCGACCACTAACACCATAGGTGCTTCTACCGGAAGGCGACTGTCAACATGACTCACTGGGACGAAATCATTGCGCTGCGCGATAAACAACGGGCGACGTTGCGCGATCCGATCATCATCGTGAAGGGCGCGAAGCTCGAGCAAGAGACGAGCGGGCTCGGCCTATTGCGTTGGTTCATGCACCCCTCGATGGTCAACAACGCCTTATCTACGATGCTCTTCTACGAGCAGGAGCTGCCGCCCGGAAGCCGCTCGGGACGCCTCCTCTTCCAGGGCGGCCAGGTCATGTTCATCACCGAGGGTCGCGGACACTCGATGGTCGACGGCGTGAAGCATTCCTGGGAAGCGGGCGACGTTCTCAACCTTCCGCTACGGCGCGACGGCATCGTGGTGCAGCATGTCAACGACGATCGTGAGAAGCCCGCCAAGTTCGTCGCCGTCGAACCGAATCTGCTCGAGACCACCACGGTCGATCGCGGCTCCGGCTTTGAATTGCTCGAAGCCTCGCCCGATTTCGTGAAGAGCGCGCGGCCGTGAACGAGCAAGAACGCACGCGCGTGCGCGAGCGCGAGCCGCTTGCCGAGACGCCCTATGAGATGTTCTTGCGCAGCCGCGCCAAGTTTGCCGAACGGCAAAACGGCGGTCCGATCGTCATCAAACCCCGCGAATGGACGATCACGCGCCAGGGCCGGATGTTCTACTACCTCAACGGACAGGCGTACACCGACACGCCATTGCAAGATTGGCGCGTCTTCACGCAAGATATCCAGACGCATTCCGGCAAACACCGGCATCAGGGCGGCTTTATCATCTATATCATCGAGGGCCGCGGCTACTCGGTCGTCGACGGCGAGCGGGTCGATTGGGAGGGGGGCGATCTCTTTCTGCTCCCGATCAAAAAGGGCGGCATCGAACATCAGCACTTCAACCTCGATCCCGGCAAGGGTTGTCGCTGGATCGCGTTTTGCTACATGCCGATCTTCGACCACCTCGCATCCGAATTTACGCAGATGCAAGTTTCACCGCTTTACCAGGGCTGAGGCCGCAGTAGCGACGCCCACGGAGAGGAACAAAAGATGAAGCGTTCGTCCGCACTCCTGGCGCTGACCGCGCTCGCGCTCCCATGCCGTGCCGGCGCCCAGGCATTGACGAAGGTAACGGTGGTGTCGCCGCCCGGAACCAGCATGACTCCGGCGCTCTACGCGCTCAAGGCCGGACTCTTCCGTAAATACGGCCTCGACGTCGACCTCCAGAAGATGAACAGCGGCTCCGCGATCTTGGCCGCGATCGCCGGCGGCTCCGTTCAGATCGGAGACGGAAGCGCGTTCTCCGTCGTGACGGCATACGGGCACGGCGTTCCGGTGCAGATTATCTGCGGCGGTTCGGTATACAGCGCAGACGAGGCGGTCCCGTACGGGATGCTCCTCGTGGGTAAGAACTCGCCGATCAAGACGGCCGCCGATCTCAACGGCAAGACGCTGGGTTTGGCGGTGGCGCGCGGCGATCTCAATGCGACGTCAACGCAGGCCTGGATCGATCAGCACGGCGGCGACTGGCAGAGCGTCCACGTCTTGGAGGTCCCTCAGGCGGCGATGGTCGCTGCGCTCGATCAAGGGCGCATCGATGCGATGACGATGCAAAGTCCAGGCGCCACGATCGCGCTCGCATCCGGCAAAGTGCGGATGCTCGGGAAGCCGTACGATGCGGTCGCCAAGCGATTTAGCATTGCGCCCTGGTTCAGCGCGACGAGTTGGGCAGCGCAGAACCCCGACATCGTACGGCGCTTCGGCCAAGCGGTCGGCGAAGCGTCGCGCTACGCCAATGCGCATCCGCAAGAAATGTTGCCGCTGTTGGCCGCGTTCTCAGACGTCGATCCCGCCGTTCTCGCGGCGGCGGCTAGAGCGCCGTTCATCGAACGTCTCGATCCCGCGGACCTGCAGCCTATCATCGACCTCGAGGCTAAGTACAAGGTCATCGACAAGGCATTCGACGCCAAGGATGTGATTGCGCCGGCCGCATTAGGCCATTAACCGGCGGGTACGGGCATCTCGGTGCGGGCCGGCGTTTTTCCGTTGGCTTGCGGGCCCGATTTTACGTGCGAGGCCGGGAGGTCTTTGGGCGCGATCCACATGTACATGTTCGGGATCAGCACCAGCGTGAGCACGAGCGAACTCGTGACCCCGCCGATGATGACGATACCGAGGCTCGAGCGCGAACCCGAACCCGGGTCGAGGGCGAGCGCGAGCGGCAAGTTGCCGAAGATCACCGAGCAGCTGGTCATGACGATCGGACGGAAGCGAGTGAAAGCGCTCTGTTTGATCGCGTCGAGCTTGCTGAGTCCGCGCCCGCGTAGCGTGTTGGCGTAATCGACGAGCAGGATACCGTTTTTGGTGGCAATGCCCACCAGCAGGATCGTCCCGATGAGCGAGAAGAGGTTGAGCGTCCGGTGCGTGACGACGAGCGCCGCGATCGCGCCGACGGCCGCAACCGGTACGGAGAAGATGATGATGAACGGATCGCGGTAGCTGTTATAGAGAGCGACCATCAGTAAGAAGACCAGCAGGATCGAGAGGACGAGCGAGGAGCCTAATCCGCGCAGCGTCTGGTTCATGAAATCTTGCTGGCCCAGCGGCGCCGGCGTCACCGTGATGTTCGGTGGTAAATGCAACGACGGCAAGGCGTGCACGAAGGCGCTTTGAACGCTCGAGAGCGAGGAACTCGGAGCGAAGTTCGCGTCAACGTGGATCACGTTCAAGCGGTCGGTACGCGTTATCAAGGGCGACGTCGGGGTCGATCTGAAACTCGCGAAGTCACTCAGGTGGACGATCGAGCCGTTCTGCGAGCGAATCGGCACTTGGCCGAGCGCCGCAAGCTCGGTCTGATCGCTCAAGGGATAGATGACCTGAACTTGCTCGAGGCCGGCCGGCGTTTCGAACTGCGTCGCCACGTCGCCTCCGAAGGCCGCGCCCGCAGCTTGGGCCGCACTCCCGAGGCTAACGTCGAGCGCCTGCATCTTTGCGCGATCGAACTCGACTGAGACTTCGGGCGCGAGGGAGGTGCCCGAACTGTTCACGCTCGTCGCGCCGGGTATGGTCTTGAGTAGCGCGAGCACCCGTCCCGCTGCCGCGGTCGGGTCGCCGCCGGTGATGTCCGAGACGATGAAATCGATCGGCTGTTTGTTGCCGCCCGTTTGCCCCGTCGACGGGACGACGACCGCGGTTGCGTTCGGCACGGTGCGATGCGCGATTTGGGTGAGCCGGCGCACCCATTCCGTCGTGCCGAACTTGCGGTCGTCCTTGAGGAAGATCGTGAGCTGCGCAACGTTGCTCTGCGCGACATAACCGCCGAATGACGCGGAATAGCCGCCGGCGGTCGTCGCTTCCGCGTCGACGTCACTCTGTTGATCGACGACGTGTTCGAGCTTGAACGCGTCGTCGCGGACCTTTGTCAGCGGAGAACCGATCGGATAGGTGAGCTGCATGAAGATCTGGCCGCGATCGGTCGTCGGGATATACTCTTCGCCGACAAAACCCAACGGTACGAGCGAGATCGCAAGCATGAACGTAACCGCGCAGAAGGCCGCGACGAGCACGCCGTTGCGCAGGCCCCACGGTAGGACTTTGTGGGCGTACCAATTGCGTACGCCGTCGAAGCCGTTCGAGAATCCATTGATGAACGCCGGCGGATTCCAGTGCGAGCGCAGCGCCCAGAGTCCGGCGAGCGTCGGCGTGACCGTGAACGAAACAAACAACGACGTGAGGGTCGAGATCACGACGACGATCGCGAACTCGACGAGTTGGCGGCCCACCTGACCGCCGATGAAGGCGATCGGGAAGAAGACCACAACGTCGACGAACGTGATCACGATGGCTGCCGCGCCGATCTCAGCGCGACCTTCGATCGCGGCGTTTTCGGGCGTCTGGTGGAGTTCGGTAAAATGCCGTTCGATGTTCTCGAGGACGACGGTCGAGTCGTCGACGAGTATCCCGATTACGAGCGACATCCCGAGCAGCGAAATCGTGTCGAGCGTGAACCCGAGGAGTTTCATTGCGGAGAGCGCGATTGCAAGCGAGGTCGGGATCGAGACGCACACGACGAGCGCGCTGCGCCACGAGCGCAGGAAGAAGACCATCGCAATGGCGGTCAGTAACACCGCCTCCAGCAACGTGCGCGTCACCAGATCGATCTGCTGCTCGGTAAACTTCGATTGGACGTTGATGACCTTGAATTGGATCGCCGGAAACTGCCGCTCGACCCGCGGTAACGCCGTGAGGACCGCATTCGAAGCATCGACCTCGCTCGCCGCCGACGCCTTTTGAATCTGCAGGAAGAGTCCCGGCCGGCCGGAGATCTGCGCGTACTGCTGGCGCGGTTCGTAACCGGCGATGACGTTTGCAACATCCTCAATGCGGCGCACGGCGTTGCTGGCCGTCCAGGTATCGACGCTGCCGGGCAACCCGGCGAGACCGTCTTGGTAGGTGGCCGTCGCGCCGGCCGCGCCCGTAGCACCGGTCGTCGACGCCGTCGATCCTCCCGAAGCCGACTGGATCGGCAGCTGGGCGACCGTGCTGATGTCCTGGATGTCGCCGCGGACGTCGACCGTCGTTTGGCGGTTGGATTCGTAGACGGTCCCGCCCGGAACGCGCGCGTTGTCGTCGCCGACGGTCGCGATCACGTCGTCGAGCGTGAGGCCGGACGCGGCCAGCTTCGCCGGGTCGACGTCGATCTCGTAGGCGGGCGTCACGAGGCCGGCGACGTTCGCATACGAGATGCCGGGGAGTTGCTCGAGCTTCGGTGCGATCACGTTCTCGGCGAACAGCGAAAGCTCGCCGGGCGAGAGCTTCTGCGAATATAGCGCCATCGTCACCACCGTCGATTCGCTGGGGTCGCGAATCGAGACGGAAGGCGGGGTGATATTCGTCGGCAGCACCTTTTCGGCCGATTGGATGTCTTTGTTGACGAGCGCCAGATCGGTGGCGAGGTCCGACGTGATGACGAAGGTGGCGGTAATCGTCGCTTGGCCTTGCTCGACGACGGAGCTGAACGTCTGTAAATCCTGTGTTCCGGCGAGGTACTGCTCGATCGGCGCGACGATGTTGTCGCGCATCTCGGTTACGGACGCACCGTTATATTGCACCGTCACCGTTACGGTCGGCTGATCGACGTTGGGAAAGAGCTGCTTGACGATCGTTAGGATCGAGATGACGCCCGCGAGCGACATGATCGCAATGAGCACGAAGACCAGCGTCGGCCGGGCGACGAAAAGGCGGGTCAGATTCAACGGACGGCAACCTTCTCGCCGTCACCGACGCTCGTCTGGCCGTTACTGACGACGCGCGTTCCGGCCTCGATGCCGGTCACGATCGAGGTGCTCCCATCGTTCGCGATCTCTGCGACGTGCACGGTTGTCACCGTGCCGTTCTGCACGACCATCAGCGCGTCGTGGTTGTCATCGGTGAATGCCGTTTGGGGGACGCGGATGCCGTGGACGCCGGGAAGGCGGACGGTTCCCGAGACCGCCATTCCCGGACGCAGCGAACTGTCCGGATTTTGCAGCACGACCTTCACCTGGAAGTCGGTCGAACCGGGGACGATTTGATTGAGAACGCCGGCGACCATTCCCGTCCGCTGCGAACGTTTTGCATCGGTACTAACGATCGTCGCCGTCGCGCCGGTGGCGATCTGGGCGATCTGCGCGCCCGACCCGTGCAGGATTGCGTAGATCGGGTTGACTTGCTGCAGGGTGAAGAGCTGACGCGTTCCGGGATATTCGCCGGGATTGAGGTTGCGGTTCACGACCACGCCGTCGATCGGTGAGACGATCGTGGCCTTGGCAATTTGGACGCGCTCTTGGTTCGCGTTCGCTAGGGCGACTTGCTCGGTCGCTTGCGATGCCTGCACGGTCGAGGATTGGAGCCCGGGCGCGGCGAGGTTCGAGCCGTTCGCGGTGACGTTGGAACGCGCACTCGCGACCGCAGCGAGGTTCGAGCGAAGCGTTTGCGCGTCGTCGTTGACGGTGGTCTGCTGCTGCGCAACCTGCTGCTCGGCGATGTAACCGTTCCGCAGAAGTTGCTGATAACGGTGCAAGTCCGTTTGGTCGCGCGTGAGGTTGGCTTGGGCTTGCAGCGCGGACGTTTGAGCGGACTGCAAACCATCGACGCCTTGGGCGATTGAAAGCGAGCCGGCAAACACGTTGTGGGTCGTCGAAGCACGATCGGACTGGGCTTGCGCAACGTCCGATTGTAACGCCGCCTCGAGGTCGGCGGTATCGAGTTGTGCGAGGACCTCGCCACGATGCACGACGTCGCCTTCCTGAACGTTGACCGCGTCCGCCGGCTCGGTCAGCGTCGACGAGATCGCCACGTTCTGGTAGGGTGCCACGACGCCCGCGAGCGCTTCCCCCGGGGCGATCGCACCGAGGCTCGCGACGCTCGTTTGCACGTACGGTGCCGCGGCGGCGACCGGCTGCGCGGCGTGACCGCAGGCGGCCAGGGCCACGCCGAGCGCTCCTGCCGCGATTGCCTGCGCGATGCGGCGACTTGGGCAAGCGATCCTAATCATCAAAGCATCGATCAGTATACCCGCCGCCGCGCCCTGCGATCCTTGAGGATTTCTTGGAATGAAACGCGCGATATCCCAGCAAACGGGTAGATACTACGAGGGCGATGGAAAGTGTAGGTGCGCGCGTGCTCGTCGTCGACGACGAAGACGCGCTCCGGGAGATGCTGAATTACGGCTTGCGTCAGGCCGGGTTTGCCGTGCGGACCGTGGCCGACGGCGCGGAGATGCTCGAAACGATCCCCGCCTGGCAGCCGGAAGTCATCGTCCTCGATGTGATGCTCCCCAACGTCGACGGCTTCACGTTACTGCCTTCGGTGCGCCGCTTGACGGACGCGCCGATCATCATGCTCAGCGCAAAGACCGAGACGGCCCAGAAGGTGACGGGACTCTCGCGCGGCGCGGACGATTACGTCGGCAAGCCGTTCGAACTGGAAGAACTGATCGCGCGCTTGAACTCGGCCTTGCGCCGCCCGCGGATGGAGTTGCGCGAGCAATACCGCTATTCCGACGTCACGGTCGACGTCGGCCGGCGCACGGTCTATCGGGGTCAACGGCGCATCGATCTTTCGACGCGCGAGTTCGATTTGTTGCTGACCTTCGTTCGCAATCCCGAGCACGTCTTCACCCGCAGCATGTTGCTCGATCTGGTGTGGGGCGTCGACCGGGACGTCGTCCCGAACACGGTCGAAACCTACATTTCCTATCTCCGGGCCAAGATCGACAGCAACGAGGGGGTCAAGCTGATTCATACCCTGCGCGGCGTCGGCTACTCGATGCGCGCGATCGGGCGATGAGCACCTCGCTCGAGCGGCGCCTGACGATCGTGTCGGCCGTCGTCATCGGCGGCGGCTTCTTCGCGATCGTGATCGCGCTCGCGCTCTTCGCGTTCTCGGTGTATATCGGAACGCTCAACCGCGACGTCCGCGACGCGATCGTCGACGTCACCAGCGTCTTGCAAGAATCGGGCGGCCCGCCGGACGACGCGCGCGTCGCGGGCCGGCGCCTAACCGCAGGCTTTTTCAGTCCGCAGATGCTGATCGCGGTCTTAGACCAACGGCGGCGCGTCGAGATCTACCGCTCTTCGGCGACGATGCCGTATGCGGTCACCGTTGCGCCCCGCAACGACGTGGCCCGCGACTACCAAGTGAATACGTTCGCGGCGCGCTCGACGATGGCCCTGGCGACGCTCTTCGGCCTGCACCCACAGCGCGCCGCGCTCGGGGGACTGCTGGTCGTGGTGCGCGTTCAAGAAGCCGCCGTGGTGCGCGGCGTCGTCCAGCTGCTACCGATGTTGTCCCTCGCGCTGATCTGTGCTATCGGGCTCAGTATCGCGTTCGGGCGCGTGCTCGTACTCCAAGCCCTGCGCCCGCTCAGCGACGTAACCGGGGCGCTGGAGCGCTTTGCGGCCGGCGACCTGACGCCGCGCGCCATTGCGGCCCACGCGACGCACCAGTTGCAGGATCTGACGCGGGCCTACAACGGTGCGATCGCTCAGATGCAGCGCGCGTTTGACGAGCGCGACGAAGCGCACGAAGCGATGCGGCAGTTCACGGCCGACGCCGGACATCAACTGCGTACGCCGCTCACCGTGATTCGCGGTTTCATCGGCGTGCTGCTCCGCGGCGACCTGCGCAATCCCGCCGATCGTTCCGAGATTCTCACGACGATGAACGCTCAATGCGTGTTGATGGGCTCGCTGATCGAGAAACTGATCCTGCTCGACGTTTGGGACCAAGCCGAACAAGGCGCGCCGCCCGAAGTGGTGGACGTTTCGCAGCTGGTGGAAGACGTTGTCCTGCCGATCGGGGAGGCTTGCCCGGCGCGCGCGGTCGCGCTGAACGTGCAGCCCGGGGCAATGGCGCGCATCGATCCAATCGGATGCTCCCACGCGCTGACGAACCTCGTCGACAACGCGCTGAAGTATGCGCCGGAGAGCCCGATCGAGGTAACGCTTTCGTTCGATGCGCAATCCATCCGGATCGTCGTCGCCGACCACGGCCCGGGGATGACGGAGGAGGAAGCGCAGCACATCTTCGACCGCTTCTACCGCGGTCCACTCCGGCGCGACGTTCCCGGTTCGGGATTGGGGCTGAACATCGCCCGCAGCGCGATCCAGCGCGCGCACGGAACCCTCGTGGTCGAGAGCGCGCCCGGCCGCGGCGCGCGTTTCATCATCCGCCTGCCGACGGCTCTCGTCGTGCCGAGTGTGAAGGGCGAGTACGCCTACCGCTAGGGTGTGGGGGTGGCGGAAGCGTGCGGCGCAGCTCATTTCCGGCGGCTCCGGCAAGGTCAGCCTCCCTCGGGCGCCATAAAGACGTCATGCAATGGCTTTGCGCAATCGTCGCGTCGGGGAGCGGCGTCTCGAGAGCGTCCTAGCGATCACGCGTGACATCCTCCGGGCGCCCGATTTGGATTTCGCGCTCGAATCGATCGCCGCCGGGGTTGCCGAGATGTTCGGCTTTCGCTTCGTGACGATCGTCATCGCCGAGGACGACAGCGACGTGATGCAGCGCCGCGTCCTGCACGGCTTCGCGGCCGAGACGATCATCGAGCGCAAGAACGAGGAGGTCTCGCGCGCCGACATGATCGCGCTGCTCGACAAGCGTTTCGAGAGCGCCGAGAACTGCTTTTACTTACCGGCCGAAGCGGAAGCCGATTGGGAGCGCTCGATCTACACCGGCACGCTGCCGCGCGACGA
>Ga0182015_10000855_pt1 | contig 42318 bp, 45 predicted proteins | sample 712P3MmetaG_FD_120478 | JGI IMG/M metagenome (GOLD analysis project Ga0182015, IMG submission 120478) | Permafrost microbial communities from Stordalen Mire, Sweden - 712P3M metaG | ecosystem: Environmental > Terrestrial > Soil > Wetlands > Permafrost | place: Sweden: Stordalen | collected...
CCACCGCGCGAGCTGAGTGCGAACCGGGCGCGGTGCAGGCGCGCCGTATGCTTCAGGTGGGATGCAAACCTGCACAGAGACCGACCGGGCGCATCTGGCGCGCGCGATCGAGCTCGCTCGCAACGGCGTCGGACGCGCGAACCCCAACCCCGTCGTGGGGGCGGTCGTCGCGGTCGACGGCGCGGTGCTCGGCGAGGGCTGGCACGACGAGCTCGGCGGCCCGCACGCGGAGGTCAATGCGATCACCGCCTGCGGCGAGCGCGACCTGGCTCCCGCCACGCTGTATGTCTCGCTCGAGCCGTGCTGCCACCAGGGGCGGACGCCGCCGTGCACCGACGCGATCCTCGCCGCCGGCATCAGGCGGGTAGTCGTCGCCAGCGACGACCCGACCGAGAAAGCGTCCGGACGCGGGCTCGGCATCCTCCGCGACGAGGGCGTCGAGATCCTCCTCGCCGACGGCGAGCTGGCGCATTCCGCGCGGCTGCTGAACCAGGCATTTCGCAAGCACGCGCGAACCGGGCGACCCTGGATCCTCTTCAAGTCGGCGATGACACTCGACGGCAAGGTCGCCACGCGCGACGGCGACTCGAAGTGGATCTCGGGCGTCGAGAGCCGCGAGCTGGCTCACCATTGGCGTGCCTCGGTGGACGCGGTGGCGATCGGCATCGGCACCGCCCTGACCGACGACCCGCAGCTCACCGCACGCGTCGAAAACGTCCACCGCCAGCCGCGACGGGTGGTGTTCGACTCGCTCGCGCGGCTGCCGCTGGCATCGCAGCTGGTCTGCCTGACCGGCGGGCTGCCGCTGATCGTCGTGGTCTCGCGCGCGGCGGCGCGCTCGGAGACTGACGCCCTCGAAGCCGCCGGGGCGGAGGTGCTCGTCGCGACCGGCGAGAACGAGCCCGCTCGCGTGCGTGCCGCGCTCGACCAGCTCGGCTCGCTCGGCATCGCGTCGATCCTGTTGGAGGGCGGGCCGCACCTGGCCGGAGCATTTCTGGACGCCGGAGAGATCGACGAGGTCCGACTGTTCCTCGCCCCGATGCTGCTGGGCGGGCGCAGCGCGCGCGATCCACTGGAGGGCGAGGGTGTCGAGCGAATCGCCGAGGCGATCAGCGCTCTGACGCTCGACTGTCAGCGCGTCGGCGAGGATCTGCTGATCTCGGCCCGGCTGAGGGAGTGGTGATGTTCACAGGATTGGTGGAGGCAGTCGGCGAGGTGGTCGGCCTCGAGCGTGACGAGCAGGGAGCGGTCATCGAGATCGCATCGCCGATTGCCGGCGAACTGAAACCCGGCGACTCGATCGCGGTCAGCGGCGCGTGCCTGACCGCGCGCGAGATCGACGGGCGGATCTTCCGCGCGGACGTCGTCGCGGAAACCCTGCGACGCACGACGCTCGGCGAGCTGGCCGGCGGCTCCCGGGTCAACCTCGAACTGGCGCTGCGGCTCAGCGACCGGCTCGGCGGCCACGTCGTGCTCGGCCACATCGACGGCGTCGGCGAGGTGCGCGCCCGTCGCGACTCGGGCGAGATCGAGGTGGAGATAGACGAGGAGCTGTCGCGCTATGTCGTCGAAAAGGGCTCGATCGCGCTCGACGGCGTCAGCCTCACCGTCGCTGCGGTCGACTCCGCCACGGTGACGGTCGCGCTCATCCCGCAGACCTGTGAGTCGACGACGCTCGGTGAAGCCGGCGTCGGCGCGCGCGTGAACGTCGAGGTCGACATCCTGGCCAAGCATCTCGAGCGACTGGTGAGCCGATGAACGCAAAGCGCTCCGATAGCCCGTTCTCGACGATCGAGGAGGCGATCGAGGAGATCCGCGCGGGCAGGATGATCGTCGTCTGCGACGACGAGGACCGCGAGAACGAGGGCGATGTCGTGATGGCGGCGCAGTTCGTGACGCCCGAGAGCATCAACTTCATGACCAAACAGGCACGCGGCTTCATCTGCCTCGCGCTGACGCCGGGGCGCTGCGCTGAGCTCGGCCTGGACCTGATGACGCCGAAGAACGAGTCGCGGATGCAGACGCCGTTCACCGTCACGATCGAGGCGCGCGAGGGCGTCACCACCGGCGTCTCCGCGCACGACCGGGCGCACACCATCCAGGTCGCGATCGACTCCGCCAGCGGCCCCGACGACCTCGTCCAACCGGGACACGTGAACCCGCTGAAGGCGAAGGCGGGGGGCGTGCTCGAGCGCACCGGGCACACTGAGGCAAGCATCGACCTGGCCCGGTTGGCGGGTCTGACGCCGGCCGGCGTGATCTGCGAGGTGATGAACGACGACGGCTCGATGGCGCGCGTCCCCGACCTCGTCGAGTACTGCGCGCGCCACGGGCTGAAGATGATCACGATCAAGGACCTGATCGTGTACCGACGCCGCCGCGACCGGCTGGTCGAACGCGTCGTCTCGACCCGTCTGCCTACCGGCTTCGGGGTCTTCGAGGCCGTCGGCTACCGCTCGCTGGTTGACGACAAGCACCACCTCGCGCTCGTCAAGGGCGACATCGCGGGGCGCTCCGATGTCCTCGTGCGGGTCCACTCGGAGTGCCTGACCGGCGACGTCTTCCATTCCGAGCGCTGCGACTGCGGCGGTCAGCTGGCGTCGGCGCTCAACCGGATCGAGAAGGAGGGCCACGGTGTGCTGCTCTATCTCGCGCAGGAGGGACGGGGGATCGGGCTGCTGAACAAGCTGCGGGCATACAAGCTCCAGGAGGAGGGACTCGACACCGTCGAGGCCAACGAGCGACTCGGGCTGCCGGCCGACCTGCGCGATTTCGGCATCGGTGCGCAGATCCTCGTCGATCTCGGCCTGACCTCGATTCGGATCCTCACGAACAACCCGAAGAAGATCCGGGCGCTCGAGGGCTACGGCCTCTCGGTCACCGACCAGATCCCGATCGAGGAGCCGCCGAACCCGGAGAACGTCGCCTATCTGCGGGCCAAGCGGGAGAAACTCGGACACACGCTGCACCACCAGGGACTCGATCTCGACGGCGAGATGTTCCTGCGAGAGCGCTCGCCTCAGTCAAAGCTGCCCGGCGAGCGCTGATGGCGACCTATGCGCTGGTCGTCGCGCGCTTCTACGAGGACCTCGCGGCGCGGCTTGAGTCCGGCGCGCGCGCGGTGCTCGAGGAGCACGGCTGCGCGGTCGAGACCTTCGACGTGCCGGGCGCCTTCGAGTTGGCGCCGGCGGCCCAGTACGCGGCCGCCAGCGGCCGCTTCGACGGCGTCGTCTGCCTCGGCGCCGTGATTCGCGGCGAGACCGACCACTACGACCACGTCTGCGCCGCCGCGGCCCGCGGGATTCAGGACGTCGGTCTGAAAACGGGCGTGCCGTGCTCGTTCGGGGTGTTGACCGTGAACACCTACGAGCAGGCGCTCGCGCGCTCCGGCGGCGACCGTCGCGACGGCGGCGCGCTCGCCGCACGCGCGGCGCTGGCGCTCGCCGAGATCCGCGCCGCGCTTCCGAGCGGCTAGACTGCTCGGCGAGATGGCCAAGGTCTGTCACTCATGTGCGAAGGGCCCCGCGTTCGGCAACAACCGCAGCCACTCGATGGTCGCGACCCGCAGGCGCTTCAATCCGAACCTGCAAAAGGTGCGCATCCTCGACGGCGGCGCGCCCCGGCGGGTGTACGTCTGCACGCGCTGCCTCAAGGCCGGCAAGGTCACGAAGGCCAGATAGCCGGGCAGGGTCGTGCCTGACCCTAACCTGATTCGCTTTCGCACCCTGGTGGCTGGGGCGTTGGCGCACCTGGAGTCGCGCCGCCAGGAGGTCAATGACCTCAACGTGTTCCCGGTCGCCGACGGCGACACCGGCGACAACATGGTCCTGACGATGCGGGCGGTGCTCGCCGAGCTCGACAGCCTCGCCGCGGGCGGCGAGCGCACAATCGACGAGATCGGCCGCGACGAGATCGTCGAGAAGGTGGCGCGCGCGGCGCTGCTCGGGGCGCGCGGAAACAGCGGCGTCATTCTCTCGCAGCTGATCCACGGCGCGGCGGAAGAGCTGTTCAGCCGGCCCGGTGAGCTGATCGACCCGACGCTGATCGGCGCCGCCCTCGCTCGTGCCGCCGACCGGGCCTACGCCTCGGTGCGCGAGCCCGCTGAGGGCACGATCCTCACCGTCGTTCGAGAAATGGCCTCGCGCGTGATCGTCGAGTTGGCACACATGCCCGACACGCGCCTGGGCCCGGAGGTCACCCCCGCCGAGCAGGATGACGCGATCGCCGGAGTGCTCGAGCGGGCCGTCGCCGCGGGCGAGGCCTCTGTGATGCGAACGCCCGACCTGCTCGCCGTGCTGCGCGACGCCGGCGTCGTCGATGCGGGCGGCTACGCGCTGGTGGTGATCTTCGCCGGGATCGTGGCCGCGCTCCGCGGCGACGAACCGCCCGCGCTCGAGCACCACGCTGCAGCGCGCGTGACCCATCCGCAGCACCTCTCCTCGACGTATCGCTACTGCACGAACTTCGCCCTCACCGGCGCCGGTCTCGAGCCGAGCCGCTTCAGCGAGGCGCTGGAGGCGCTGGGCGACTCGGTGCTGGTCGTCGGCGACGCTCGCACGCTGAAGATTCACGTCCATACCGACCAGCCCGAACAGGCGATCGCGGTCCTGGCCGGAGCCGGCGAGGTGTCGCACCTCGACATTGCCGACATGCATGCGCAGGTCGCGGCGCGAGCGCGCCAGCTCGCCGAGGGCGCGCGTTGCGGTGTGCTCGCGGTCGTCGCCAGCGCGGGAATCGGCAACCTCTTCCAGAGTCTCGGAGCGCACGTGCTGGACGGGGGGCCGACGTTGAACCCGTCGACCTACGAACTGCTCGCGGGGATCCACGCCGTCGCCGCGGAGGAGGTTGTGGTGCTGCCGAACAGCGCGAACGTGATCATGGCGGCCGAGCGCGCGGCCGAGCTGTCGGAGAAGCATGTTGTCGTCGTGCCCTCGCGCAGCCAGCAGACCGCGCTCGCGGCGCTGGTCGCGCTGTCGCCTTCGCAGGGGGCGAGCGAGAACGCCGCGGCGATCGAGTCGGCGCTGACGCGCATCCGCAGCGGCTCGGTGGCGCCCGCTGCTCGTGACGACGCCGACGGGCGCTTCAGCGTCGGCGAGGCGGTGGGCTTCGTCGGCGAGTCGCTGGTGGCGTGGGGGGAGCCCGAGGCGACGCTGGCGCATGTCCTCGCGAGCCTCGGCGACGGCAGTGAGCTGATCACGTGCATCGCCGGCGCCGGCGCGCCGCTCAGCGAGGAGCTGATCACCACACTCGCCCCGGAGGCGGTTGAGCTGGAACACCGCCACGGCGGCCAGCCGAGCTACTGGTGGCTGCTGTCGGCCGAATAGCGACCGCGCCGCGGATCATCATGGTGCGATGAGGTTGTTCGCACACTCGCCACGCTTGGCCGGCGCCCGCGGCGAGTGCCGCGCGCAGCGGCGCAGGGACGCGGTGAGCTGGTCCTCCCGTGAGCATCACCCGCCCGACCGCGGTCGGAACCGCCGCCGCGACCATCTCGGCGCCGATGCACGCGCGGGCGGGCTGTCATGAGGGCCTCCAGCGGACCGGGACGCTCGGCGAAGGCCAAGGCGCCGCGCGCCTTCGCGGGCATGGCGGCTCCCTCGCGCTCCGCGCTGCTGGCGGCGCCGGTGCGCACGCCGCGGCCGTCGCTGCTTGCACGCCAGCTCGAGCTCGCGCCGAAGGCAGCCGAGGCCGCCGGCGCTCTCGGCCTGCGATCCGTCGGCGACCTGCTCGACCATGTGCCCCGCGCGCGCCGGGAGGCGCGCACGGTCGCCGCGCTCGCGCCGGGGGAGACGGCGACGGTGCTGGTCGAGGTCCGCTCGATTGCGGCGCGCCCGGTGCGCCGGCGCGGGATGCGCCCACTGGTCGAGGCGACGGTCGCTGACGCCACCGGTCCGATGCAGGCGACGTTCTTCAACCAGCCGTGGCTCGTCAAGCGCTACGAGCCCGGCACACGACTGGTGCTGCACGGGAAATTCGAGGGCCGCGGGCGCTTTCGCGTCGCCAACCACGCGACGACCGACGAGGCCGGCGCGAGCACCGAGGAGGTATCGCACTACGGGGCGAGCGAGGGCATCTCGAGCACGCAGATCCTCGCGCTCGTGTCGACCGAGCGCCCGGCGCTGCGTGAGGTCGTCGAGGCGCTCCCGGGACGCCTGCTGGCTCGAAACTCACTGCCCGCACGCGGAGCGGCGCTTGAGGCGATGCACTTCGGCGAAGGACCCGAGGAGGTCGAGATCGGGCGCCGGCGGCTGGCGTTCGAGGAGCTGCTGCTCGTTCAGCTCGCGCTGCTGGCCCGCCGCGCACGCGAAGATGGCGGATCTGCGGCCGTCGCCCTCGCGGGGCCGCCGAGCCTGACCCAGCGTTGGCTGGCCCACGAGCTGCCGTTCACGCTCACCGCCGACCAGCTGGCCGCGATCGAGACGCTTCGCGGCGAGCTCGCCGGCGTGCGTCCGACCCAGCGCCTGCTGATGGGCGAGGTTGGCAGCGGCAAGACGGTCGTCGCGCTGTTCGCGATGCTGCGCGCCGTCGAGCACGGCTTCCAGGCGGCCCTGATGGCGCCGACGGAGACGCTCGCGGAGCAGCATTTCGCGACGATCCAGCGCCTCCTGGGAGGGCAGACCGTGACGCTCGCGCTGCTGACGGGCTCGACTCCGGCCGCCAGGCGCACCGAGGTCCTGGCGCGCCTGGCCAGCGGCGAGTGCTCGCTGATCGTCGGCACGCACGCGTTGATCGAGGAGCCGGTTCGCTTTCGCTCCCTCGCCGTCGCAGTCGTCGACGAGCAGCATCGCTTCGGAGTTCGCCAGCGCACCGCGCTGCACGGTAAGGCACCGGACGGCGCCGCCCCCCACGTCCTGCACATGACCGCGACGCCGATCCCGCGCACGCTCGCGCTGTGCGAGTACGGTGACCTCGACCAGACCCGCTTGCGCGAACGTCCGCTCGGACGTCGCGCTACGGCAACGCATCTGGTTTCCGGCGAGCGCGAGCGCGCGCGCGCCTACGAGCGGATCGCCGAGGAGGTGCGCGCCGGCCGCCAGGCTTTCGTGGTCTGCCCGCTGGTCGAGGCGGGGGAGCCCGACGAGGGAGTCGGCGCGGCGGCGCAGGCGCGCGCCGCGACGGAGGAGTTCGAGCGGCTGCGCGCCGGTGAACTGCGCGATTTCCGCCTCGTGCTGCTGCACGGGCAGCTCGGGCATCGCGAGAAGCAGGCGGCGATGGCTGCGTTCGCTGCCGGCGAGGCCGACGTGCTCGTCGCCACGACGGTGATCGAGGTCGGGATCGATGTGCCGAACGCGACGGTCATGCTGATCGAGAACGCCGAGCGATTCGGCATCTCGCAGCTGCACCAGCTACGGGGGCGCGTCGGGCGCGGCGAGCATGACTCGCTCTGCCTGCTCTGCGGCCCGAAGGGGTCGCCGAGGCTGAGTGCGCTGGAGCGATACGACGACGGCTTCGAGCTGGCGGAGATCGACCTGCGCCTGCGCAAGGAGGGCGAGCTGGTCGGCACCAGGCAATCGGGCATCGGCCAGTTCGCACTCGCCCAGCTGCCGGCGGACGAGGCCCTGCTGATGGCCGCGCGCGACTGCGCCGAGGCGCTGATAGCCAACGACCCGCAGCTCTCCCGTCCCGAGCACGCCCTGCTCGCGGATCGCCTGGAGGAGATCTACGGTGAGATCGCGGCGCACCCGATCGCCGCGTGAGCGCAGGGCGCCGCCGCGATGCGCGTGATCGCGGGCCAACTCGGCGGGCGCCGCCTGCAGACCCCACGCGGCGTGGCCACGCGACCCACCGCCGAGCGGGTCCGCGAGGCTCTGTTCTCGATCCTCGGAGAACTCGACGGAGCCGTCGTGCTCGACCTCTTCGCCGGGTCTGGCGCGCTTGGGATCGAGGCGCTCTCGCGTGGCGCGGCGAGTGCGACCTTTGTCGAGCGCGCGCCGCGGGCGCTGGTCGCGTTGCGTGCCAACCTGGCCTCCCTGGCGCTGACCGATCGCGCGCGGGTGCTGGGCGGGGACGCGCTCGCGGCACTGCGCAGCGCTGACAAATACGATCTGGTGTTCCTCGACCCCCCATACGCGACGGCGCCGGTGCTGGCCGAAGCCCTGTCGCGCGATCTGCCCGGCGTGCTGTGCGCCGGCGCGCGCGTCGTCAGCGAGTCAGACCGCCGCGCTCCGCTGGAGCTGGCAGCGCTACCCGTCCGGATAGAGCGGCGCTACGGCGACACGATCATTCGCATCCACGAAACGAGCAAGCCCTGAGCAACGGCCACCGCATCGCTGTCTGTCCCGGCTCCTACGATCCGATCACCAACGGGCACGTGGACGTAATAACCCGCGCGCGGGCGCTGTTTGACGAGGTGATCGTCGCCGTCGTCGCCCACTCCGTGCGTAAATCGACAACGACGCTGTTCGAGCTGCCCGAGCGCCTGCAGTTCATCGCGGCGGCGACGGCCCACCTGGACGGGGTGCGCGCCGAGCCCTTCGACACGCTGGTAGTCGAGTTCGCCCGGCGGGTCGGCGCGAGCGCGATCGTGAAGGGGCTTCGCGCGATCTCCGACTTCGAGTACGAACTCGAGATGAACCAGCTCAACCGCCGCCAGGCGCCGGAAATCGAGTCCGTGTACATCATGGCGAGCCCCGAGTTCAGCTTCGTCTCCTCCAGCGGCGTCAAGGAGCTCGCGACCTTCGGCGGGCGCATCGAGGGTCTCGTTCCCCCGGACGTCGCCGCGCGTTTGCAGGAAGAGCTGGGCCGAACGCGAAAGTCGTGACGACAAAGCGCCGTTTGGGGCGCGCGTTACCCTGTAGCCATGGACGTTCTCGTACTCATCGACAAGCTTGACGACTTGGTGCACAACGCCAAGCAGGTCCCGCTCACCGATCAGGTGCGCGTGGACAAGGAGGAGATCTACGATCTGCTCGACCAGATGCGCGCGACGATCCCGGAGGAGATCAAGCAGGCTCGTTGGATCGTCAAGGAGCGCCAGGAGATGCTCGCGGAGGCCAAGCGTGAGGCTGAGCGGATCGTCAAGGAGGCGCGCGAGCGCCAGGAGCACCTGATCTCGGGCGAGGAGGTCACCAAGGCCGCCGAGCGCGCCGCCGAGGACATCGTCGAGGAGGCGCAGGCGCGCGAGCGCGAGATCCGCCTCGGAGCCGAGGACTACGCCGACGAGATTCTCAACACGCTGGAGATCAACCTCTCGAAGTTCATCGCCGCCGTGCAGCGCGGCCGCGATCGCCTTGCCGGACGCGACGAGTCCGCTGCGGCCTAGCTTCGAGGCCTCGCTCGCCCGCACGCCGCGCAGCCCGCACGTCGCGTCGCCGATCGTTGCCTGCCGCCGCGCCGCGGAACTGCTTGGATAGCGGCGTGAACCTCGGACGGATCGACACAACGCTTCGGACCGGCCTGACCTTGGCCCGTGTGGGTGTGCTGCGCCCCGACCGTCCCGACAAGCTGGCGCGCGTCGGGCTGACGCTGCTGCGGTGGGGGCCCACGCCGGCGTCCGGCTACGCGATCTCGGCGCTGCGCACCCCGAATCGCCCGGCGATTCACGACGAGCGCGGCACGATCACCTTCGCCGAGCTGCAGGCCCAGACCAACGCGCTTGCGCGCGGTCTGCGTGGTCTGGGTGTGCGCGAGGGCGATTCGATCGCGATCTTCTGCCGCGACCACCGCGGCTTCGTGGAGGCCTCCGTCGCGGCCTCCAAGCTGGGGGCCACGCTGCTGCTGCTGAACACCTCCTTCGCCGGCCGCCAGATCGCCGAGGTGTGCGAGAACGAGCAACCGCGGGTACTGATGTACGACGAGGAGTTCAGCGACCTGTGCGCCGCCGCCGCCGTGGGCCGCACGAGCGTGATCGCGTGGCAGGACTCGGCAGGGCTTGCGCACCCGACGATCGACGAGCTGATCGCGTCCTCATCGACGGCGGCGCTGTCACCGCCGCGCGATCGCGGGCGCGTCGTGATTCTCACATCGGGGACGACGGGCTCCCCGAAGGGCGCCTCGCGTCGCCAGCCGCGCAGCCTCGACCCCGCTGCGGCGTTCTTCTCGCGCATCCCGCTGCGGGCGCGCGAGACGACCCTGATCGCGGCGCCTCTGTTTCACTCGTGGGGGTACGGCCATTTCACGATGGGCCTCGCCCTGTCCTCGACGCTCGTCCTGCAGCGACGCTTCGACCCCGAGGCGACGCTGGCGGCGGTTGCGACCTGGCGACCGAGCGCGCTGATCGTGGTGCCGGTGATGCTGTCGCGGATCCTCGAGCTCGGGCCGGAGGTGATCGGCCGCTACGACGTCAGCTCGCTGCGGGTGATCGCGGTCAGCGGCTCCGCGCTGCCGGGCGACCTGGCGCTGCACACGATGGACGCCTTTGGCGACGTTCTCTACAACCTCTACGGCACCACCGAGGTCGCGTGGGCCACGATCGCGTCGCCGGCGCAACTGCGTGCCGCGCCCGGTACGGCGGGCACGCCCCCGCGGGGAACACGGGTCCGTCTGTTCGACGACGCCGATCAGCCGATCACCAGGCCCGGCCAGCCCGGGCGCATTTTCGCGGCCAACGAGATGGTGATGGACGGCTACACCGGCGGCGGCGGCAAGCCGATGATCGGCGGGCTGATCGCGACCGGTGACGTCGGCTACCTCGACACACACGGGCGCCTGTTCGTTTCCGGACGCGATGACGACATGATCGTCTCCGGCGGCGAGAACGTCTTCCCGCGCGAGGTCGAGGACCTGCTCACCGAGCATCCGGAGATCGACGACGTCGCCGTCATCGGCGTGCCCGACGAGCAGTTCGGGCAGCGGCTGCGGGCGTTCGTCGTGCGGGCCGCCGGATCGCAGCTGAGCGAGGACGTGGTGCGCGACTACGTGCGCGACAACCTGGCGCGCTTCAAGGTTCCCCGCGATGTCGTGTTCGTCGACGTGCTGCCGCGCAACGCGACCGGAAAGGTCCTCAAGCGGGAGCTGCGCGCGAGGTGAGCGCCCGAAAGCTGCGCGCACGGTGAAGACCGACGCCTTCGATCTCGGCGGCCTGCGCCTGGGCTCGGGCGAGGGACGCCGGCTTGCGCTTGCAGTCGAGCAGGATCCGCTGGAGCTGGCCGGCACGAGCTACGTCGTGCTCCCGCAACTGGTGGACGTCACCGTTGATGTCTCGCGCACGACCGGCGGCGGATACGCGCTGCGGCTGCGGCTCACCGCGAGCCTGCGGGGGCCGTGCATGCGCTGCCTCCTCGACGCCGAGCCGAGTTTCGAGGTGGACGCGCGCGAGGTCGAGCTGCCCGGCGGCGGAGAGGAGCTGGACAGCCCCTACGTGCACGGCGAGCTGCTGGACCTGCGCTCCTGGGTGCACGACGCCGTCGCGCTTGCCGCCCCAGACCAGGTGCTCTGCGAACCGGGATGTCCCGGACTTTGCCCGCTCTGCGCGGTGCGGCTGGCGAGCGCCGGGCCCGAGCACCATCACGAGCGCGAGCCCGACCGGCGCTGGGAGAAGCTCCGCGAGCTGGACCTCTCCTGAGTTGCCCTTGGCGCTCGTCGCGTCCACTTGGGGCAAATGCGTGCGCCGACCCGGGCGAGTTGTGCATGCACCTGCCCGAACAGCCCTTTAGGTAAAAAGCTCGGTATGCCGCTGCGCTCCGGCCGCCGAGTGTGTGATGATTGACGGAGCGCTCTCGCGCACGCCGTCCCGGCGCTCGCGCTGCGCACAGGAGTCCGCCGTGTTCCACAGGCCCCCAGCTGTGGGTTGGTGGCACGCGTGGAACACCGTTGGCAGTCACCGAACCCCGACCCATAACCATCCGCCAGGCGCCTGCCGTGCGCGCGGCGCCGCCGGGCGAGTTTCAGCCGCCGAGCAGCCACGACCGCGCCGACCGCGTTGCGACGGCGATCGTCACGGTGCTGCCGGTGGTCGCGCTGGCGGTGGCCATTCCGCTCGCCTGGGGCAGCGTCCTGCACTTTTACGACGTCGTCATTTTCGCGCTCTGCTACGTCCCCACGGGCCTGGGGATCACGGTCGGTTTCCATCGCCTGCTGACGCATCGTGCGTTCGACACGACGCCGGCGATCCGGGCGCTGCTCGTGATCTGCGGCTGCATGGCGATCGAGGGGCCGCCGATCGAGTGGGTGGCCAACCATCGCAAGCACCACACCTACTCCGACGAGGAGGGGGACCCCCACAGCCCGCACGTGAACTTCGCCGGCGGCCTGATGGGCTCGCTGCGCGGCCTCTGGCACGCTCACCTCGGCTGGGTCTTCGGCGGCGGCATGGCCAACGAGGCGCGCTACGCGCCGGACCTGCTGGCCGACCCCGTCGTGCGTTTCGTCGACCGCACCTTCGCAGTCTGGGTGCTCGCCGGCCTGGCGATCCCGTTCGGGCTCGGCTGGGCACTGACCGGCGGAACGATCGACGGCGCCCTGACCGGGCTCTTGTGGGGAGGCGCCGTGCGGGTCCTCGTGCTCCACCACGTGACCTTCTCGATCAACTCGCTGTGCCACTACTTCGGCAACCGCGACTTCGAGACGACCGACCATTCGACCAACCTCGCGTGGCTGGCGCCGCTGTCCTTCGGCGAGTCCTGGCACAACAACCACCACGCCTTCCCGCGCTCGGCCGTGCACGGTCTCGGCCGCCGCCAGCTCGACCTCTCCGGTCTCCTGATCAACGGCCTCGCGAAGGTCGGGCTCGCCTGGGACCTGGTGGTCGTGACCGAGGAGCGCCAGGAGCGCAAGCGCTGCGCCGACCCGTTCTGAGCTTAGCGGCGGCTCGCCGAGGCGTTCGCCGCGCCACGGACTGGTAGGCTTGCCGGCCGATGCAGGCTCCAAAGCAAAAGCAGTCGCACAGCCGGACCGCCAAGCGCCGCGCCCAGCACAAGATCGTCGCACCGACGCTGAACTCGTGCCCGCGCTGCCACAGTCCGCGCCGCCCGCACCGCGTGTGCGCGGTCTGCGGCACCTACGCGGGGCGCGAGGTGCTCGCGCCGGTGGAACACGACCACGACCACGAGCACGACCACTAGGTGAGCGCTCCCGGAAGCTCCGCCGCCCCGAGAAGGCTGACCAGGGTGGGAGTGGAGGACTAGACGTGACGGTCATCGCGGTCGACGCCAACGGCGCCGATCTCGGGCCGGGTGAGGTCGCCGCGGGGGCGAGGATCGCCGCGCAGCAGGGAGTCGAGATCCTGCTGTTCGGGCCGGCCTGCGAGCTTGGCGAGGCCGTCAGCGGCATCACGATCGTCGATGCCCCGGTATCGATTGCGAAGGATCCAGATCCGGTCGCCGCCGTGCGCAACACACCGGAGGCCTCGATCGTGGCGGCCGCACGCGCGGTTGGGGAGGGCCGCGCGCAGGCGCTCGTCTGCAACGGCTCGACCGGCGCGGCTCTGGTCGCCGGGTCGATGCAGATCAGACGCGCGCCCGGCGTGCACCGTCCGGCGCTGGCGTTGACGCTGCCGGTGCCGGGGCGGCCGGTGACGCTGCTCGACGTCGGCGCAAACGCCGACGTGCGCCCGGAGATCCTCGTGCAGTTCGCCTTCATGGGGGCGGCCTACGCCAGCGCCGTGCTCGGCGTCGCACGCCCGCGGGTCGGCCTGCTCTCGAACGGATCCGAGGCCGAGCGCGGCAGCCAGCTGGTGCTCGAGACCCACGCGCGGCTGCTCGCGCAGTGCGCCGGCAGCGAGGCGCTGACCTTCGTGGGCAACGTCGAGGGCAGCGGCCTCACGCAGGGCATCGCCGACGTCGTGGTGACCGACGGCTTCACCGGTAACGTCGCACTCAAGCTCGTCGAGGGGGTTTCGCAGGCGACGCTCGGCGCGATCCGCGATGTCGCCCTGGCGTCGGCGCGGGGGCGTGTCGGTGGGATGCTGCTGCAGAGTGGCCTGCGTGCGTTTCGCGAGGAAATCGACCCGGAGCGACAGGGTGGCGCCTACCTGCTGGGGCTGCGGCAGCTGGGGGTGCTGGCACACGGGAGCTTCACGCGCAACGGCATCGCGCGGGCGATCCTGCGCGCGCGCCGCGGCGTGGAGGAGGATCTCGTCGGGCGCACCCACAGTGCGCTGGAGGCCGCCGGGGCGCTGCGGCGCGCTGACCTTGCGTCCGCGGCGGGCGCTACGGTGCTGACCGGAGACGTATGACCCGCGAACAGGTGCTTGACATGATCCGGGCGCATCTCGCCGACGAGCTCGAGCTCGATCCGGCGACGATCACCCCGTCGACCCGTTTTCGAGAGGATCTCGCGGCGGACTCGCTCGACCTGTACACGCTCGTGCAGGAGCTCGATGACACCTATGGCGTGAAGGTCTCCGACGAGCAGGCGGCGCAGCTCCTGACCGTCGAGTCGGCCATCGACTTCGTCCTCTCTCACGCCGCTGACCGCTGAAGCGTCTGCGCGAACTGATGGCGGAACTGCCGGAGGACCTCTACCGGCAGGTCTTCACGCACGCCTCATGGACAGCGCGCCGCAGCGACTCCTACGCGCGACTTGCGTTTCTCGGCGACAGCGTGCTTGCGCTGTCGGTCACGACGCACCTCTATCCGCGCCTGGAGGCCGAGCAGTTCGGTGCCGGGCGCCTGACGAAGATCCGCGCGCAGGCGGTGTCAGGACCGGCCTGCCGTGCGGTCGCCGAGCAACTCGGGGTGCCGGAGCTGCTGCGTGCGGCGGCGCCGGCGGGTACCGCGGCGGGCGCGGCCGCCGTGGTCGAAACCGAGCGCGTGCTGGCCTCGGTGATCGAGGCGGTGATCGGCGCCTGCTACCTCAGCGCCGGCTTCGAACGCACCTCGGCGGCCGTGGCCGAGGCTTTCGCCGAACAGATCGAGGAGGCGCTGGAGCACCCGGTGGATTTCAAGTCCGCGCTGCAGGAGCGGCTGGCACGTGGCGGCGAGACGGTCCTCTACGAGGTCGCCGAACAGTCCGGGCCGCCGCACGACCGCACCTTCGCGGTGGTGGCGATGGTGGGCGAGACGCAGATCGCGCAGGGCTCTGGGCGCAGCAAGAAGCTCGCCGAACAGGACGCCGCCCGCCGCGCGCTGGACGCGCTCGCGCAGGCGGACCCGCCGCCCGAGCCCGCGGCGGAGTGAGCCAGCGATGCATCTGAAGTCGATCACGATCAAGGGCTTCAAATCCTTCCCCGACCGCACGCGGCTGGAGTTCGGCGAGGGCGTCAGCGTGATCGTCGGTCCCAACGGCTCGGGGAAGTCCAACATCACCGACGCGGTGCTGTGGGCGCTCGGCGAGCAGTCCCCGCTCGCAGTTCGCGGCCACTCGATGGCGGACGTCATCTTCGCGGGCGGGCGCGGCATCCAGGCGCGCGGCGAGGCCGAGGTCGAACTGGTGCTCGACAACGCTGACGCGACGATCGCCGACGGGGCGAGCGAGGTCTCGATCCTGCGTCGCTACAACCGCGCCGGCGAGGGCGAGTACCGACTCAACGGCGCTCACTGCCGTCTCGTGGACGTGCTCGAGCTGCTCTCTGACACCGGTCTCGGGAAGGAGGCACATTCGGTCATCTCCCAGGGCCGGGTTGAGGCGATCGTGACCTCCAAGCCGCGCGACCGAAGGCTCCTGATCGAGGAGGCGGCCGGACTGGGCAAGCATCGAAAGCGCCGCCGGCGCGCGCAGCTGAAGCTCGAGCGCGTGGAGGAGAACCTCGACCGCGCGCTCGACGTCGAGCGCGAGGCTCGCGGGCGGCTACGCCCGCTCAAGCGCCAGGTCGAGGCCGCTGAGCTGCACGAGCGCCTCGAGCGCCAGACGCTCGAGGCGCGCTGGGCGATCACGCGTGAGGATCTGAGGGTGCGGCGCGAGCGCCTCGCGGAGGGCGAGGCGACCGTCGCCGGGGTGCGCGCGACGCGAGCGGCGCTGGAGGGCCAGATCGAGCAGGTGGCAGCGCAGCGCGAGCAGGCCGAGCAGGCGCTCGCTCAGCGCAGCGAGCGCCACGACGCGATCGCCGGCCGGGCATTTGCGGCGCGCTCCGCGCGCGAGCGGATCGCGATGCGGCTCGAGCAGGCTCACGCGCTCGCGTCCACGCTGCAGACACGAGGCCAGCGCCGCGAGGCCGAACTGGCGGACCTGCAGGCGCGCACCGGCATCGAGGAGAGCTCCGGCGCCGGGCGGATCGGACAGCTCGACGCCGAGCTGGCGCTGCTGGACCGCCGGCGCGAGCAGGAGCTCGCAGGCGAGCTGGCGGAGCTCGAGGCGCAGCACGCCGAGGCTGCGAGTGTGGTCGAGGGGCTGGCGGGGGAGCGCGAACAGCGAGCACGAGAGAGCGCCGTCGCCGAAGCGGCCGTCGCGGCCGCCCGCGAGGGGCTGCGCGCGGCCGAGCGGGCCGTCGAGGAAGCCAGGCGCGAGGCTGCGGCGGTCGGCGCGCAGCTCGCCGGCGTCAACCAGTTCCTGCGCAGCCACGCGGCCGCAGGCGCCTCGGCCGACGCGCTGGAGGGTGTTCTGAGCGTGGCCGCGGGCTACGAGCTCGCACTCGCGGCGACGCTCGGTGGTTCGCTGTCGGCCGCGGTCGTCGCCGATCGCGCGCAGGCGGACGCCCTGCTGGCGCGCGCCGGCGAGGAGGGTGCGCGTGCGCTCGTGCTCGATCGCGGTTCGCCGCCGCCCGCCGGGGGCCCGCCTCCGCTTGCGGGTGCCCTGCCGCTGCTCGAGCTGCTCAGCGGCGAGCCGGCGGTGCTCGAGGCGGCTGCTCGGCTGCTTGCTGACACCTGGGTCGTCGAGGACCTGGCGAAGCTGCCCGCAGGCTTCGCCGGGACCGCAGTGACGCGCGCCGGGCGCGTCTGGAGCGCCGCTCGCGGCGAGCTGCGACAGGCGCCGAGCGGTGGCCGCGAGCGGGCGCTCGAGCAGCGCAATCGCCGCGAGTCGCTGCTGGTCGAGGCCGAGCGCGCCGCGCAGAGTGAGCAGACGGCGCTCGCGGTCGCGCAGGGCGCGCAGGAGCAGGTCGCCGCGGCGCTCGAGGAGCGCGAGGCCGCTGACGCGCGCAGCCGCGACGCCGATCGCAGGCACGCGGAGACGCTCGAGGCGCAACGCCGCGCGAGCTGGTTGATCGAGCAGCGCCGTGCCGCCCCCGATCAGGGCGAGACGGCGGTGCGCCGCGCCCAGCTCGCGGGCGAACGAGCCGCCGAGCAGCGCGCTGTGGAGCGGATCGAACGCGAGCGCAGCGCGCGCGAGCAGCGCCTTGCGGCGCTCGCCTCGCAGGCGCTCGACGATGGTGAGCTGCGGCCCTCCGCGGTGCGTCTGGTGGCCGCGCTGGAGTCCCTCGGCGCCGCGCTCGAAGCGGTCGTGATCGGATTCGAGCGCGAGCTTCAGGCCGACAGCGCGGCCGGCGAGGCGCTGGCGGGCGCTCTGCGCGAGTGCGCCGGCGAGGAGACCGGCCTGCAGGCGCGGCTGCGCGAGCTGGCGGAGACCGTGACCGCCGCCGAGGTTGGCGCGCAGCAGGCTCGCGACCAGGCGGCCGAGGCGGAGGGCGAACTGAGCGAGTTGGCGACGCGGCTCGGCCTGGAGGCTACGGCAGCCGATCAGGAGCTCCCCGAAAGCGAGCTTGTAGCCCTGCGCGATCGCGTGCTGCGACTCGGTCGACGCCGCGAGGCGCTGGGCCCCGTGAACCCGCTCGCGGCGCAGGAGTATCGCGAGGCCCTCGAGCGCGTCGAGGAGCTCGAAGCCCAGCGCAGCGACCTCGAGAATGCGCTGCGCGAGCTGCGCGCGCTGATCCGCAACACCGACCGCGAGATTGCGGACAGCTTCCAGCAGACCTTCGCCGCGGCCGCCGAGAACTTCGAGGCGCTGGTCGGGGACGTGTTCCCAGGCGGGCGAGGGCGCCTACGACTCGTGCGCGATCAGGCCGCTCCCCGGGCGGTGCTCGGCGGCGAGGCGCTCCAGGCGGGAGCGCAGGATGAGGATGGCGCCGAGCTCGAGGCGGCGGCGCAGGAGGCTGCCGCCGAGGGCCTCGGCCCCGACGAGCTGCTCGGTGTCGAGATCGAGGTGACGCCGGCCGGCAAATCGATGAAGCGTCTGTCGCTTCTCTCCGGCGGTGAGAAGTCGATGACGGCGATCGCGTTCCTGTTCGCCGTGTTCCTCGCGCGGCCCTGTCCGTTCTACATCCTCGACGAGGTCGAGGCCGCGCTCGACGACCTCAACATCGACCGATTCCTCACGCTGCTGCGCCGCCACAGCTCGCGTGCGCAGTTCATCGTCGTCACGCACCAGAAGCGCACGATGGAGGCCGCCGACTGGTTGTACGGCGTCTCGATGGGCGGCGACGGGACCTCCAAGGTGGTCTCGCGCCGCCTGGGACGCGACGCCCTCGCCGAGGTTGAAGCCGACGCGGCCTGATGGCGCGCGAGTGGTCCGAGCTGTTGGTGCTCCGTGACAGTGGACGCGCACCGCCAGAGGAGGAGGAGAGCGCGTCGGAGCGTCGCGGTTTCGTTCGCCGCCTGCGCGCCAGCCTACGCGCAACACGCGAAGCGCTCGGTGCGGGCTTCGCTCAGACGCTCGACGAGGGTGACTGGGAGGCGCTCGAAGAGGCCCTGATCCTCGCCGACGTGGGCGCCGAGAGTACCGCCGCCGTGGTGGAGGAGCTGGCGAGCGCCGCGCGCCGCGAGCGACTTGCCGGCGACGATCTGCGCGAGCGCCTGGCGTCGATCCTCGCCCGCAGCGCGCGTGGCGGCGACGACGAGCCCGACGCGGCGATCGACCTGCGCCCGTCTCCCACCGTCGTCTTGATGGTCGGTGTCAACGGCACCGGCAAGACGACCACGCTCGGCAAGCTCGCCTGGCAGTTGCGCGAGCACTTCGGCCTCTCGGTGCTGCTGGTCGCCGCCGATACCTACCGCGCTGCTGCGGGTGAGCAGCTGGCGGAGTGGGCGCGGCGCGCGGGCTGCGAGATCGTCGTCGGCGAGCCGCGCGCGGATCCGGGAGCCGTTGCGTTCGAAGCGCTGGCGAGGGCACGCGCAGGCGGGCACGATGTGGTGTTGATCGACACGGCCGGTCGCCTGCACAACCAGGAGCCGCTGATGGGGGAGCTCGAGAAGGTGCGCCGCGTGATCGGCCGCCAACTTGACGGCGCCCCTCACGAGACGCTTCTGGCAATCGACGCGACGACGGGGCGCAACGGCGTGCGTCAGGCAGAGCTGTTCGCCGCAGCGGTGGCGGTCGACGGCATCGTGCTGACCAAGCTCGACGGCAGCGCGAAGGGCGGGGTCGCGATCGCGATCGCGCGCGAGCTCGGGATCCCGGTCAAGTTGATCGGCGTGGGCGAGCAGCTCGAGGACCTGCGTCCGTTTGACGCCGAGGAGTTCGCGCGGGCGCTGATCGGCCTGGAGTGAGCGCGCCGCCGCGGCGTGGGTGGCCAGGACAGCGACCGATCGCCGCCGCGCCGGGTTTTCACGGCGGCGCTGGGCCTTGCCGCGGCCGTGATCTCACGCCGAGGGTCGCGACGCGCCATAATCGATGAATGGGTTCATGGGTGCTGTGGACGATCGTGGCCGCTGCGTTCACGCTCGGCGAGCTGCACACGAACTCGTTCTACCTCGCGCCGTTCGCCTTCGGCGGCGCGGTCGCCGCCGTTCTCGCCGCGCTCGGTTCCGGCGGGCTGGTTGCGGTCGTCGCATTTGCCGCCGCGGCGATCCTGTTCCTGCTGCTGCTGCGCCCGATCGCGATACGCCACCGCAAGGGAGTTCCGGCGATTCGCACCGGCGCCGCGGCGCTGGTCGGCCAGCCGGCGCTCGTGCTCGAGCGGATCGCGAACAACGAGGGAGTCGGCACGGTGAAGATCGGGGGCGAGGTGTGGACCGCGCGGGCCTACGACGAGGAACAGGTGATCCCCGCCGGGGAGCACGTCGAAGTGGTCGAGATCAGGGGCGCCACGGCGCTCGTCATGCCTTAGCGAGGAGTCCCACGTGGTCGGATTGATCGTCGTAGCAGTGCTCGTAGTCGTTGCGCTCGCGCTCGCAGCCAAGACGATTCGAGTGATCCCGCAGGCGCGCGCCGCGGTGCTCGAGCGCCTCGGTCGCTATCACCGCACACTCGAGCCGGGACTCACGTTCGTGACGCCTTTCATCGACCGCGTGCGGCCGCTGATCGACCTGCGCGAGCAGGTCGTCAACTTCTCGCCCCAGCCCGTGATCACGCAGGACAACGTCGTCGTCAACATCGAGACGGTGCTGTATTTCACGATCAACGACGCTCGTGCAGCCACCTACGAGATCGCGAGCCCGCTGCAGGCGATCGAGCAGCTCACGGTGACGACCTTGCGCAACGTCATCGGCGGCCTGACGCTCGAGCAGACGCTGACCAGCCGCGAGGGCGTGAACACGGAGCTGCGCGCCGTGCTTGACGAGGCCACCGGCAAGTGGGGCATCCGGATCAACCGCGTCGAGATCAAGTCCGTGGATCCGCCGGCTGATATCAAGGCGGCGATGGAGAAGCAGATGCGTGCGGAACGTGACCGCCGCGCCGCGATCCTGACCGCCGAGGGCACCAAGCAGGCGGCGATCCTGACGGCCGAGGGCGAGCAGCAGGCCGCCGTGCTGACGGCCGAGGGCGCGCGCCAGGCGGCGATCCTGCGGGCCGAGGGCGAGGCGAAGGCGATCGCCACCGTGTTTGCGGCGATCCACGCCGGCAAGCCCGACCAGCAGCTGCTCAGCTACCAGTACCTGCAGATGCTGCCCCAGCTCGCCCAGGGCGAGGCGAACAAGGTGTTCGTCATCCCATCGGAGTTCACGCAGGCGTTCGCGGGCATCGGCGACTCGCTGAGCCGCGCGCGGCCGGCGAAGTCCGAGGAGAAGTGACGCTGGGCTCCTCCCCGCCGCGCGGGGCGCGAGGCAGCCGCAGGCTCGCGCTCCAAAGCGCGCGGCGAGCCCCCGTGGCCCCTGCCGCTGGGCGCTGACGCCGTGTTCGACTCGCTCTCGGAGAAGCTTCAGGCGACCCTCTCGGGGCTGCGCGGTCGCGGGGTGCTCAGCGAGGAGGACGTCACCCGCTCGCTGCGCGAGATCCGTCTCGCGCTGCTGGAGGCCGACGTCAACTTCAAGGTCGTCAAGCAGTTCACGGACACGGTCCGCGAGCGCTGCCTGGGCGCCGATCTCGTCGGTCGGCTGAATCCCGGCCAGCAGGTCGTGGCGATTGTCAACGACGAGCTCACGGCGATGATGGGGGGCGAGGGCCCCGGCGTCACCTTCGCCTCGAGCCCCCCGACGGTGATCCTGATGGCGGGCCTGCAGGGGTCCGGCAAGACGACGGCGGCCGCCAAGCTCGCCCGCCTGCTGCGCACCGAGTACCACAGCTCCGTCGCACTGGCGGCGTGCGACGTGCATCGTCCCGCCGCCGTGGCGCAGCTCGTCCTGGTCGGCGAGCAGGCCGGCGCCACCGTCTATGAGCAGGGCACCGAGCACTCGGCGCCCGAGATCGCGCGCTGGGCGCTCGAGCGCGCGCGCACCGACGGCAAGGACGTCCTGATCGTCGACACCGCCGGACGGCTGCACATCGACGGCGAGCTGATGGCAGAGCTCGTCGCGATCCGCGATGCCACCTCGCCCGACCAGATCCTGTTCGTCGTCGACGCCATGACCGGCCAGGACGCGGTCAACGTGGCCGAGCAGTTCGCCGAAGCGGTCGACTTCGACGGCGTCGTGCTGACCAAGCTCGACGGCGACGCTCGCGGCGGCGCGGCGCTGTCGGTGCGCGCCGTCACCGGCAAGCCGATTCTGTTCGCATCGACGGGCGAGAAGCTCGACCAGTTCGAGCGCTTCCACCCCGACCGAATGGCGCAGCGGATCCTCGGCATGGGCGACGTGCTGACGCTGATCGAGAAGGCCGGCCGCGAGGTCGACGAACGCGAGGCCAAGACGCTCGAGCGACGTCTGAAGGCGGGCGATTTCGACCTTGAGGACTTTCTCGCCCAGCTGCGCACGATGCGGCGCATGGGCCCGCTACAGGGCCTGTTGGGCATGCTCCCTGGAGTCGGCGCCCAGATGCGTGGAATGAACGTGGACGAGCGTGAGATCGACCGGATCGAGGCGATCATCCTCTCGATGACGCCGGAGGAGCGCCGGCGACCGGATTTGATCAAGGGCTCGCGGCGCCTGCGGATCGCCCGCGGCTCGGGGACCAGCGTGCAGGCGGTCAATCAGATCGTCAAGCAGTTCGCGGCGGTGCGCAAGGTGATGCGGCAGGTCGGCCGCGGGCGGATGCCCGATCTCGGCGCGATGATGCGCCAGCAGCGCTGAGCGGGCGCTCTGCCGACCGCGACCGCGACACACTCTCGCACCGCGCCGGGCGGCGCTCCGAGCGCCTGGAGTGCCCACCGGTAGGGCTCTGCGACGCGAATGCCCGCGGCACTCCGGGAAACCGCCGCGGCGGGCCGGTCAGCTAAGGTGATGGACCGCTTTCCATTGATCGAAGGGACAACGTGGCTGTACGACTGAGGCTGACCCGCGTCGGGGGACGCAAGGATCCGGTGTGGCGAGTCGTCGTCGCCGACCAGCGGTCCAAGCGCGACGGGCGCGTAATCGAGATCGTCGGGCATTACAACCCGCAGACCAATCCGTCGACGATCACGCTCGACGAGGCGCGCGTACGCGATTGGCTCGCGCGCGGAGCGCAGCCGTCCCAGACCGTGCGCAAGCTGCTGCGCATCCACGGCATCGCCAGCTGAGCCGGCACTTCGCGCCATGGATCCGACCGAGTTGCTCGAGTACCTCGCGGAGGGGCTTGTTGACGACCCTGAGCAGGTGGAGGTGGAGCGCTTCGAGGAGCGCGACGGCACGATCGTGCTCGAGCTCGCCGTCGGGCCCGACGACTACGGCAAGGTGATCGGGCGCGGCGGGCGCACCGCTGCGGCGCTGCGGACCGTGATCGCCGCGATGGCGTCCGGCGATGGGCAGCGCGTGGTCGTCGACATCGTGGACTAGTTTGGCCGGCGAGTTCAGCGCGCCGGGCTCCTGGACGGTCGCGGGCATTGTCGGGCGCCCCCACGGGCTGGACGGAAGCTTTTACGTCGGCCTGGCGGACGCCGAGCTGCTCGCGTTGGGAGCGACGGTCACGGTCGGCGGCCTGGAGCGAGAGATCGTCAGGCGCGCCGGCACGCAGGCGCGCCCGATCCTCCGCCTCGCGGGTTGCGAGGACCGCGACGGGGCCGAGGCGCTTCGGGGGCAGGAGCTTCGCGCGTCCCCGCCGGCACGAACGCCGCTCGGGCCTGACGAGTGGTGGGCGGAGGAGCTCGAGGGGGCGCGCGTGTTCGACGGCGAGCGAGAGCTCGGTATCGTGCGCCGGCTGCTCGCGCTGCCTTCGTGCGAGTGCCTCGAGGTGGCGCGCACACAGGGCGGCGCCGACCTGCTGGTGCCGCTCGTGCGCGACGCGATCCGCACCGTCGACGTCTCGGCACGCCGGATCGACATCGATCTGCGCTTCCTCGGGGAGGCCTCGTGAAGCTCGACATCGTCACCCTGTTCCCTGACTGGTTCGACTGGTTTCGCACTCAGCGGCACGTCGCCAACGCGCTCGCGGCGGGCACCACGCTGACGCTGATCAACCCGCGCGACCACACGCCCCTGGGCGGCGGGCAGGTCGATGACGCTCCCTTCGGCGGCGGCGCCGGCATGGTGCTGCGCGTCGACGTGATGGACGCGGCGCTGAGCGGCCACTACGGCTGTGACGCGACCGCGTTGCGGGGCCGCCGCCGCGTTATCGCGCTCAGCCCGGGCGGACGGCTGCTCGATGACGCGCTCGTGCAGGACCTCGCCGGCGAGGGTGCGCTGACCTTCCTCTGCGGGCGCTACGAGGGCTTTGACGAGCGGATCGTCGAGCATTTCGCCAGTGACGTCGTATCGATCGGGCGCTACGTCCTGGCCGGCGGCGAACTCGCCGCGATGGTCTGCGCCGACGCCGTGCTGCGTCATCTCCCGGGCGCTCTGGGGCATCCCGATTCGGTGCTCGAGGAGTCCTTCAGCGAGGCGCTCGAGGGGCAGCCGGAGTACCCGCAGTACACCAGGCCGGCGGAGTTTCGCGGCTGGCGCGTGCCGGACGTCCTGCTCTCGGGCCACCACGAGGAGATCCGCCGCTGGCGCCTGGCGCAGGCCCGGGAGCGCGGCTGAGCCGGCCCTGCGGCGCCGCGGGGCGGGCGAGGCGGAAGCGAGCGCGCTAGGATTCGCGAGCGCGCAGGCGTGAGCGTCGTGCGCGCCTTCTCTCCATGAGCACCGTCATCGACACCATCGAGCGCGCCCAGCTGCGCCGGGTCCCGGAGTTCCGGGCCGGTGACCGTCTGCGTGTGCATTTCATCGTGATCGAGGGCACACGCCGGCGCACGCAGGTCTTCGAGGGAGTCGCGATCAAGCGACAGGGCCAGGGCGTGCGCGAGACCTTCACCGTGCGCAAGCAGTCCTTCGGCGTCGGCGTCGAGCGGACCTTCCCGCTGCACTCGCCCAAGATCGAGCGGATCGAGGTCGCTGCGCGCGGCGACGTGCGCCGCGCCAAGCTCTACTACCTGCGCGACCGCGTCGGCAAGGCGGCGCGCGTCCGCGAGCGCGGCTACGTCGGGCCCGAGGAGTCGATCGAGCCCGGTCTGCTCCACGCCCGGCCGGACGATGCCGAGTTCCCAGCCGACGACGCCGGCGATGCGCAGGCGCCCGCGCTCGAGGCGACCGAATCCGATGCGCCCGAGCTCGAGGCGCCCGAGTCGCAGGCGCCCGGGTCACAGGCGGCCGGGTCCGAGACGGCCGAGGCTGACGCGGAGGGTGATGAGTTGCCGGCGCAGGACACACTCACGGAGGAGCCTGAGGCCCAGGCGGTGGCAACGGAGACAGCCGACGCTGAACCGGCGGACGCCGGAGCAGCCCAGGATGATGAACCGGTGGCGGCCAATGACGCGGCGGAGGAGCCGCAGGGCAGCTCGGACGACTCGGGCGAAGCCGCTGCTCAGTCGGGCGAGGACGGCGATCCGGCGGAGCCGGAGGCTGACTTGTCCGACGATCCGGCGTGAGTCTCCGGCGGATCGCGCGCGGCAGCCAGGCCGTCGAATTCATTCTGATTGTCGTGATCGCTCTCGCGGTCGCGTTCGGTCTGCAGGCGTTCGTCGTCAAGCCCTACCGGATCCCGAGCGGCTCGATGAAGCCGACTCTCGCGATCGGACAGCGTGTCCTCGTAGACCGCATCGGCAACGACTTCTTCGCTCCGTCGGTGGGCGACATCGTCGTTTTCCACCCGCCCGTCGGTGCCCCCGGGCAGATCTGCGGCAACACCGACGAGAAGCCCGGCCAGGCCTGCGACCGACCGACCACGGGGGAGTCGACCGAGAACTACATCAAGCGTGTCGTGGCCGGGCCCGGTGACACGCTCAAGATCATCGATGGCCGCGTCTACCTCAACGGCAAGCGCGAGTCCGCGAAGTACGCCAGCTTCAGTGGCTGCACCCCGGCCAACCCGGATTGCAACTACCCGACGCCGATCACGATTCCGGCCGGTTACTACTTCATGATGGGCGACAACCGTGACTACTCCGACGACAGCCGCTTCTGGGGACCGGTCCCGCGCAGCTGGATCATCGGAGAGGCCTTCTTCACCTACTGGCCTCCAGACCGGATCGGTTTCCTCTAGCGCCGGTGCCGCCGGCGTGGCGCCCGCCCGCCCAACTGGATCGCGCTCCTCGAGCGCGAGGGCGCGGCGTTCGGCACGGCGGCGGACCAGCGGGCATCGACTGTTCGCCTTCGATCGCGCGCTCGGCGTGCGGTTCGTCGCCGGCGCCGACGAGGCCGGCAGGGGCTGCCTGGCCGGGCCGCTCGTCGCGGCGGCGGTGCTGTTCGACCACCACGCGCTCAGCACCCGCGAGTTGCGCTCGCTGAGTGCTCTCAACGACTCCAAACAGCACGACCACGCGGCGCGTGAGGAGCTCTACCCGCGAGTGCTGGCCTGCGCGCGCCGGGTCGTCGTCGTGTCGCGCTCCGTGCGCAGCATCGACGGCTGCGGGCTGCACGTGATGAACCTCGAAGCCCTCCGCGACGCGCTCAGCTCCGTTGCGCGAGAGGGTGCGCTCTGCCTGATCGACGGCTTCGCGGTTCCCGAATTCGGCTTCGAGCAGCGGGCGATCGTCGATGGCGACGCGACGAGCGCGGCGATCGCGGCCGCCTCGATCATCGCGAAGGTCACGCGCGACCGATTCATGTGCCGCGCCGACGAGCGCCATCCCGGTTGGAAGTTCGCGACTCACGTCGGCTACTCGACGCCCGAGCACCGGGCCGCGATCGCGCGTCAGGGCGTCTCCCCGCTGCACCGCATGTCGTTCCAGTCCAGCGCGTACGAGCAGCTGGCGCTGTAGCGGCCGCGACGGCGGGTCACCCCGGCGCCCGAAACAGCTCGAGCGTCACGCCACGTTCTCGAACTGCTCGAGCGACACGAGCGTGCTGCGCTCGTCGATCAGCACCGCCACTGCGTCGATCCGCAGCGCCGGAGTGTAGGGACGCGCCGGGTTGCCGGCGAGCCAGGCGGCGGCGAGCCTGCGCATGCGGCGCCGTTTGGCAACCGTCAGCGAGAGCAGCGGATCCAGGCCCCCGGAGGTCCGGGTCTTGACCTCGGCGAACACCGTTGTCGCGACGTCGCAGACGATCAGGTCGATCTCGCCGGCCGCGGTGCGGTGGTTTCGCTCAAGCAGCCGGAAGCCCAGCCGCTCGTAATGCTCGAGCGCGAGTCGCTCGCCGAGGCGGCCGAGGACCTCTCTGGCGGTTTCAGCCACGCCACGACGGTAGCCGCGGCTGCGGTCACTTTATGGGCGTCCGCGAGACCGCATCGCGACGGAGCCGCGCGGCAGGCTGCGATCGAGCGCCCGATCGACGAGTTCCTACCCCGTCGGCTGCTGTGATTGCTGGATGCTCGTGCACGGCAACGGCTTTGCAGTCGGCGGCGGCGCCGCCGAGCGCGTGCGGGTGGAGCTCGACGCGCGCGGCGGGCTGCCGGGCTTCGCGTTGATCGGGCTCGCCGGTGCGCCGGCGCGCGATGCACGCGAGCGGGTGCAGGCGGCGGTGCTAAACAGCGGCTTCGCATTTCCGCGTAAACGTCTCACGGCGAATCTCGCGAGCGGCTCCGCGCCGCGAAGCGGGCCCGCATTCGACCTCGTGCTCGCGTGCTGCGTGCTCGCCGTGCAGGACGAGTTCGATCCCGAGAGGCTGGGGCAGATTGGCCTGTTCGCAGAGCTTGGGCTCGGCGGTGACCTGCGGCCCTGCCCGTCGGTGTCGGCCGTCACGCAGGCCGCCGCGGCCGCAGGCCTGTCCGGGCTCGTCGTCGCGCAGGCGGACCTCCGCGAAGCTCATGCGATCGGAGCGCTGCCGGTTGCCGGCCTGCCAAGCCTCGCCGCCGTGGCGGCGCTGCTGAGGGCGCGGCCCGGAGGCGGCGGACCGCGGGCCGGCCGCGCCGCCGTGGCGTGAGGGCCCCTGCGGACCTCGCGGTTGGCGGTGGTTGCGCTGTTTGCGATAATCGCCCGATGCGGCTGCTCCGGATGAAGCCCGGACATGGAGAGGTGCTCATCGCCGAAGGCGACGTTGAGATCGCTGAACAGGAGCTTGAGTTGATCGAGGCCTTCCGCGCGCAGCTCGATCAGGGGATGTGGGCGGCGGTTCCGGTGGTTGCGCCCGACGGGCGGCGGCAGGCCGAACTCGTGCGCGCGTTCGACGAGATTCCGCGCGACGCCGATCGCGTGATCTTCTTCCCGCGCGCGGCCGGCGGCCGCTGAGGCTGAAACTCGTGCTGGCTGCCCTCGGCGTCTGCGCGGTGGTGGCCGTCGTGCTCGTCTGGGACGTGGTTGCGCCGGAGCTGAAGCCGCAACTCGCGCGCTGGCGTGCACATCTGGCGACCGGCTGGGGGGAGGAGGTTGCGGCATACGACCCCGGGCGCGAGCGGCGTGCGGAGCAGCGCGCGCGTGAGCTGCTGCGCTCCTGCGTCGACGAGGAGGACTGGGAGATGTACCGCGATCTCGGCTTCCTGCGCGTGTGGGGCAGCGACGGATCCGGGACCGGGGCCGGCCACGGCGTCGCCCCGTACGCGTACCTGATCTACCCGCACAAGCCGATCGTCGCCTACGTTCCCCGCAGCTCGCGGCTGCTCAGCGAGTACTGCGTCGACTTCCCCGACCACGAGCGGCCCTTCGGCAGCGGCCGGCTTCCGCCCTCCGACGACGTGTTGGCGAAGTGGATGGCGCTGACAGCCGACGAGCGCAGGCTGATCGAGAATGCGAACCTCCATCTCGCCGGACGCCAGCTCGACCCGGATGTGGTGCGGTCAGACATCGCCGCCCTTTCGCGGTGGGAACGCGAGCGCCAGCGCCGGCGCGACGCAAGTAGTCTTCCCGCCACGTGAGCACGGCGACCGGATTCGACCTCAAGCACCGCAGTCGCCAGCTCACCGAGGGGCCGGAGCGCGCGGCCGCACGCGCGTACCTCAAGGGCATCGGCTACGACGACGAGGCGCTTGCCAAGCCGATCGTCGGCGTCGCGTCGACGTGGATCGAGACGATGCCGTGCAACTTCCACCTGCGCGCTCTCGCGGCAGCGGTCAAGGACGGCGTTCGCGCTGCGGGCGGCACGCCGATGGAGCTCAACACGATCGCGATCTCCGATGGGATCACGATGGGCACGGCCGGCATGAAGACCTCGCTGGTCTCGCGCGAGGTGATCGCCGACTCGATCGAACTGGTCGGCCGCGGCCACTACTTCGATGCGATGATCGCGCTGTCGGGCTGCGACAAGACGATCCCGGGGACGGTGATGGCGCTCGCGCGGCTCGATGTCCCCGCCGTGATGATCTACGGTGGCTCGATCCCACCCGGCCGCTTCCAGGGCCACGACGTCACGATTCAGGACGTCTTCGAGGCTGTCGGCGCCCACGCCGCCGGCCGGATGACCGACGACGAGCTGGCCGAGCTCGAGAGCGTCGCCTCGCCGGGCGCCGGGGCATGCGGTGGCCAGTTCACCGCAAACACGATGGCGATGGCGTACGAGATGCTCGGGATCTCGCCGATCGGCGACTCCCTGATGCCGGCGCAGGAGCCGACCAAGCCGGCGGCGGCGCGCGCCTCGGGCGCGCTCGTCGTCGACGTGCTGCGCCGCGGGATGCGCCCCAGCGAGATGATCACTCGCCGCGGCATCGAGAATGCGATCACGGCGATCGCCGCCAGCGGCGGCTCCACCAACGGCGTCCTGCACCTGCTGGCACTTGCACGCGAGGCCGGCGTGGAGCTCGAGATCGACGACTTCGACACGATCAGCGAGCGCACGCCGCTGCTGTGCGACCTCAAGCCGGGCGGGCGCTTCGTCGCAGTTGACCTCTACCGCGCCGGCGGTGTCGCGCTGCTCGCCCAGCGACTCGCACAGGCCGGACTGCTGCACGAGGATGCACCAACCGTGACCGGACAGACGATCGGCGAGATCGCCGCAGCGGCGCGTGAAACGCCAGGGCAGGAGGTGATCCGGCCGCTCGCGAATCCGATCAAGACGACCGGCGGTCTCGCGATCCTCCGCGGCAACCTCGCGCCCGAGGGCTGCGTGGTGAAGCTCGCCGGCCACGAGCGCCGCCACCATCGCGGGCCCGCGCGCGTGTTCGAGGGGGAGGAGGCCGCGATGGCTGCGGTGACTGCAGGCGCGATCTCCGCAGGCGATGTGATCGTGATCCGCAACGAGGGGCCGGCCGGTGGCCCCGGCATGCGGGAGATGCTCGCCGTCACCGCTGCGCTCAGCGGTGCCGGGCTCGGCGAGCACGTCGCACTGCTGACGGACGGGCGTTTCTCGGGTGCGACGCACGGTCTGATGGCCGGTCACGTCGCGCCTGAGGCTGTGCGCGGCGGACCGATCGCCGCGGTGCGCGACGGCGACGAGGTCACCTTCGACGTCGACGCGCGCCGGCTCGATGTGGCGCTCAGCGAAGAGGAGATCGCTGCGCGGATCGCGGCCTACGAGCCCCCGCCGAACCCCGACCTGACCGGGGTGTTGCGGAAGTACGCGCGCGTCGTCTCGAGCGCGTCGCACGGCGCGATCACGATCTGACGCGCGCGGCGCGCCCCATCCTCGTGCACGCCGGCGCCACGCCCCTGACGTTTGGCGATGGCGACCTGCGGAAGGTTGCCGGGCGCTTCCGGCGAACAAGGGACAATCGTGACGATGACGACAACACTCTCGCCGGGCGCGCCGGCGGAGTCCTGGGCGGGGGCGCTGCGCGAGTTCGACGCCGACCTCGGTCTTCGCGCCGCGGCCGAGAAGACGAGGCGCGCCTATGGGAGCGACCTCGCTCGCTTCGCGCGATGGTGCACGGCGCGCAGTCTCGAACCGGCCGCCGTCGATACGCGCATGCTGCGGCGCTACGCCGCGAGTCTGTCGCAGGGCGGCTTGAGCCCGAGCTCACTGGCGCGCAACGTCGCCTCGCTTCGCGCGTTCTATCGGATGCTGCGCGAGCACGGTGTGATCGCCTCAAACCCCGCGGAGCTGCTGACGCTGCCAAAGCGCCCGCGCTCGCTGCCGCACGTGCTGCGCCCCGACGAGTTGGCGCAGTTGCTCGACAGGATCCCGCTGACGACGCCGCTCGAGCTGCGCGACCGCGCGATGCTCGAGCTGGCCTACGCCTCAGGCCTGCGTGCAGAGGAGCTTGTGACGCTGACGGTCGATTCGGTGGACTTCGACGCCGAGCAGGTGCGGATCGAGGGCAAGGGCTCGAAAACGCGCTTGGTGCCGGTCGGGGAACCGGCACTGCGTGCGCTGACGCGCTACCTCGAGCGCGCCCGGCCGGCGCTCGTACACGATCAGCAACGGGCGCTGCTGCTTTCCAAATCGGGCCGGCCGCTGTCAACCTCGGACGTGCGCCGGCGGCTGCGAATCTGGTCCACGCGGGCCGGATTGGGCGGTGCGGTGCATCCGCACGCGCTGCGGCACTCCTTCGCCACGCATCTGCTCAACGGCGGCGCGGACCTGCGGGCGATCCAGGAACTGCTGGGTCATTCGAGCATTTCGACGACACAGGTCTACACTCAAGTAGAGTCTGCGCGCCTGAGGCGCGCCTACGCAAGCAGTCATCCGCGAGCGTAGCTGGCTCGGTCAGCCGGATCCCGGGAGTCCTGTGCAGACGAACGTAAAAGCGGTCGAGCTCCGTGATCTGTGGCGGCGCTACAAGACCTCGAACGATCAAAAGGCGCGCGACAGGCTGGTCGTGGCGTACTCGCCGTTGGTCAAATACGTCGCCGGCCGCATGGGCGCCGGCCTTCCCGCGCACGTCGACGAGGCCGATCTGATCTCCTACGGCCTGGGCGGCCTGATCGCCGCGATCGAGCGCTTCGACCTCAGCCGCGAGATCCGCTTCGAGACCTACGCGATCACGCGCATCAAGGGCGCGATCCTCGACGAGCTGCGGGCGCTCGACTGGGTGCCCCGCTCGGTTCGCGCCCGCGCACGCCAGATCGAGCGCGCCAACGTCAAGCTCGAGGCGAAACTGCAGCGCGTCCCGACCGACGAGGAGCTCGCAGCCGAACTCGAAATGAGCGTCGAAGAGTTTCGCAGCGCCCTGCTGCAGATCGCGAACTCTTCGATCCGGGCGCTCGACGAGCTCTGGAGCCCATCGGATTCCAGCGGCGACAGCATGTCGCTGCTCGACACCCTGAGCGACTCAAATGCTCCGGACCCTGAGCGGATCGTCGAGCAGAACGAGCTTCGCGACCGGATCGCCGAGGCCCTGGAGCGGCTCCCCGAGCGCGAGAAGCTGGTGATCGCGCTCTACTACTACGAGAACCTCACACTGCGTGAGATCGGCGAGGTTCTGCGCGTGACCGAGTCGCGTGTCTCGCAACTGCACACCAAGGCGGTGCTCGGACTGCGCTCTCACCTCACAGCCGGGCGCTGATCCCACCAGTCCGGCGGCGCGCGTTCGCGCTATGTTGAGCGCCCCGAAGTAGAGGAGAGATCGCATGGCGTACAGCGCGGAAGCGATTCGCAATGTGGCCCTCGTCGGCCATCGCGGCACCGGCAAGACCTCTTTGCACGAGGCGCTGCTGTTCGAGGCCGGGGTGCTCGGGCGTCTGGGCTCGGTGAGCGACGGCACGAGCGCATCCGATACCGAGGCCGACGAGCAGGCGCGACAGATGTCGATCTCGATGACGCTCAGCTCGTTCGAGTGGTCGGGCTGCAAGGTCAACCTGCTCGACACCCCGGGGGAGCCGAGCTTCATCGCCGATGCGCTCGGAGCTCTGCGCGTGTGCGAGTCAGCGGTCTTCGTGATCAACGCTGTGATGGGCGCCGAGGTCACGACGCGGCGGCTGTGGAAGGTCGCCGCCGAACGCGATATCGCACGAATGCTCTTCGTCAACATGCTCGACCGTGAACGCGCCGACTTCTACCGCACGCTCGAATCGCTCAAGTCCGCGTTCGGCCCGCACGTGGTTGCCACCGAGATCCCGATTGGTAGCGAGCAGGCGTGCAGCGGTGTGATCGACCTTGTCGACATGCGCGCCTATCGCTATGAGGGAGCCGGCCGCGGCAACGCTACAGAGATCGAGATCCCGGACGAGGAGAGCGCGAGGGCGCAGGAGTACCGCGAAAAGCTGCTCGATGAGGTTGCGGAGGTCTCCGACGAGTTGATGGAGCGCTACCTCGAGGGGGCCGAGATCTCCCACGAGGAGATCGTCGACGCGCTGGGGCGCGGGACCAACCACGGCTCGATCTTTCCCGTCGTCTGCGGCGTCGCGACGCGCAACCTGGGTACGAATCGGCTGCTCGAAGCGATCGTCGAGGACCTTCCGTCGCCGGTCGAGCACGGCGCCTTCGAGACCGACGAGATCACCCTGGAGCCGCTTCCCGAGCGCGAGCTCTTCGCCTACGTGTTCAAGACTCGCGCTGACCCCTTCGCGGGGCGCATCAACCTTCTGCGGGTCTACCAGGGCACGCTCGCACACGACACCCAGGTGGCCAACACGCGGACACACGCCAAGGAGCGGATCGGTCAGCTGATCGTGTTCGCCGGCAAGGGGACGACGACCGCCGACGCCTTCGGGCCGGGCGACATTGGCGGCGTCGCGAAGCTGAAGGACACGCGCGCCGGCGACTGGCTCGCGGCGCGTGAGCAGCCGATCGTGATGCCCACCGAGCGGCTGCCGGCGCCGGTCATGGCATTTGCGATCGAGCCGAAGACGAAGGGCGATGAGGACAAGGTGTTCACCTCGCTGCGCCGGCTGCAGGAGGAGGATCCGACGATCGATCTGCACCGCGACGCGCAGACCGGCCAGCAGATCGTCGCCGGCCTCTCGCAGATCCACGTCGAGGTGATCGTCGACCGCCTGCGCTCGCGCTTCGGTGCGGAGGTGACGCTGAAGCCGCCGCGTGTGCCCTACCAGGAGACGATTCGCGGCGCTGCGAAGGCACACGGGCGCCACAAGAAGCAGTCCGGCGGCCGCGGTCAGTTCGGCGATTGCCACATCGAGATCGAGCCGCTCGAGGCGGGCGCCGGCTTCGAGTTCGTCGACCGCATCAAGGGTGGTGCGATTCCCGGCTCGTTCATCCCGGCGGTCGAGAAGGGCGTGCGCGAGGCGATGGAGCACGGCGTGCTGGCCGGTTATCCCGTCAAGGATGTGCGGGTGACCCTCTTCGACGGGTCCTTTCACAGCGTCGACTCCTCCGAGCTCGCCTTCAAACTGGCGGGCTCGCAGGCGATGAAGCAGGCTTTGGAGCAGGCCAGCCCGGTTCTCCTGGAGCCGATCATGCTGGTCACGATCTCCGTCCCCGAGGACACGGTCGGCGATGTCATCGGCGACCTGAACTCTCGCCGCGGGCGTCCGCAGGGCATGGAGCCCAATGGCTCGATCACCGAGATCAAGGCTGAGCTGCCGATGTCCGAACTGCTGGCGTACGCCCCGGATCTGCGCTCGATCACGGGCGGCCAAGGCGACTATACGATGGAGTTCCTGCGTTACGAGGAGGTTCCGGCCCACCTCGTCTCAAAGGTGCTGGGGGCAGCAGCCGAGGAGCCGGTGCGCGCGTAACGCGCCAGGCCGTCGCTCGCAGCGCGCTGCGCTAAGGTGGGCGCGATGGCGACGCGTCAACTGCAGACCAGTCAGCAGCCGGTCACATGCGAGGTCTGCGGGCGCAGGCTCCTGCGTGGCGAACACGCGGCGGCGTTTCGCAGCGGCAGCGGACTGCACGCCGTCTGCGAACTGTGCACGGTGCGTGCGCTCGGCGAGGGCTGGGTGCGTGAGGGCGCGCCGGTTGCCGACGCGCTGGCAACCCGCAGCGTGCGGGCGCGCTCGCTCGTTGGGCGACTGCGTGCGCGGCTGGACGACAGCCACGCGCCGGGCGGCGGCGATCGCGTCGAGATGTCCGCCTCCGAGCGCCATGTGCGCGCCGTACCTGCCGACCAGCGCGGGCAGCTGGCGCGCGCGGTGACGCTGTTCAACGCGAGCGAGCACCCGAAGACGTTGTTCGGCGTGATCCGCTCGCTGGGTGCTCCCTACGTGCGCGTCGGTCCCGTGCATGACGAGGTGCTGGTCGAGATACTCGTCGCCTGGGAGCTCTGCTGGTACCGCTTCGAGGCTGACCTTGAGGGCGACATCGTGCATCGCCGCGCCCAGGGCTATGAGCTGACCGAGCTGGACGGCGAATTGGCCGAGGCGAATGCCGCCGCTGATCCTGACGGCCGACTTGCGCTCGCAGTGTAAGCTGGGCGGCATGATTTACTCGGTCGTCCCACGCGAGCTCGAAGACCAGCTGTTCGACAAGCTGACGGCCCACTACGCCGATCAGGCTGACGTCACAGTGATTGTCGACCGCCGCCACGGCGAGCGCCGCTCGCGCCTGGCCACCACAGACGCAGAAGTGCGTCAGCAGCGCGAGCTCCGTGACCGCCGCCGCCGGCGCGCCGGCGGCGAGTTCGCACCGCTGCACGGCGAAGGATCGCTGACCTCAGCGGCGTGAAGGTCGTCGTCCACGTCGACGGCGGCTCACGTGGCAATCCCGGACCCGCAGCCGGTGCGGCGGTGATCCGCGCACCAAATGGTGAACTGCTCGCGCAGGCGAGCGAGTTGCTGGGGGTCGCGACGAACAACGTCGCCGAATATCGCGGGCTGCTGCTCGGGCTGCGGCGGGCGAGCGAGCTCGGCGCGACCGAGGTGGAGCTGATCAACGACTCCGAACTGGTCGCCAAGCAGCTCAGCGGCCTCTACAAGGTGAAGCACCCGGCCATGCGCCCGCTGCATGCGGAGGCGCTCGCCGCACTCAGCGCGTTCGAGCACTGGTCGATCCGCTCGGTCCCGCGGGAGCAAAACGCAGCGGCCGACGCGCTCGTCAACGCCACGCTCGACGCCGCGCGCTGAAGTTCGCCGCACCCCCTCCGTCCAACAGTCGCCAACCACTACCCTTCGGCGGTGCTCAGCGCTCGCAATCGAGAGCTGGTCGGCCTGGTGCCGGCGGCGCTGATGGTGACCGCCGGTTTCGCGGCGATCTTCATCCAGTCCAACAACGCGCTCTCGACGGTGTCGTTGACCTACGGCGGCGCGTTCCTCGCGCTCTGCCTCGCCGGTCACCTGGTGATCCGTCGCGCGCTTCCCTTCGCCGACCCCTACCTGTTTCCGCTCGCCGCGGCGCTTGCGAGCGTCGGGATCGTGGAGATCTACCGGATCAATCCGACGCTCGCGCGCGACCAGGCGCAGTGGCTCGTCGTCGGCCTGGTGCTGTTCGCGGTCACGATCGTCGCGCTGCGCGACGGGCGCTATCTGCGCCTCGAGAACTATCGCTACCTGATCGCGATCGTCGGCGTGGGGGCCCTGCTGCTGCCCCGCCTGCCCGTGATCGGCGGGCAGCAATACGGGGTCTACCTCGCGGTCCACGTCGGCGGTCTGAGCTTCCAGCCGTCCGAGTTCGCCAAGATCGCGATCGTCGTCTTTCTCGCCTCCTACCTGCGCGACAACCGCCAGGTGCTCGTCACGGCGGGGCGGCGGATCCTCTGGCTGACGCTGCCGCCGATGAAGCAGTTCGGCCCGCTGGCGCTCGTCTGGGGATCGGCGATGGCGATGCTCCTGGTCACCCGCGAGATCGGTACCTCGCTTATGTTCTTTGGCGCCTTTCTCGCGCTGCTCTACGTCGCGACGGGGCGCTTCTCGTTTCCGTTCCTCGGCCTGATCCTGTTCGCGCTCGGCGGCTACTACCTCGGAACGCACGTCGCGCACATCCACGATCGCGTGATCGCCTGGGAGCATCCGCTGAGCCCGGCGCTCTACCATCGGACCTCATACCAGCTCGCCAACGGGCTATTCGCGCAGGCCGACGGAGGGCTGCTCGGCGTGGGGTTCGGCCAGGCGCTGATCAACCTGATCCCGGTTGCGGAGAGCGACTCGATCTACGTCGTCATCGTCAACGAGGTCGGACTGGTTGGTGCGATCGGGCTGCTCGTCACCTACCTGTTGTTCGTCGCTCGCGGGCTGAAGGTCGCGACGCTCGCCCGCGACTCCTTCTCCAAGCTGCTCGCGACCGGCCTGTCGTTCATCGTCGCGATGCAGGTGTTCGTGATCGTCGGCGGCGTGACCGCGGTGATCCCGCTGACCGGCGTGACGCTGCCGTTCGTCGCCTACGGCGGGTCCTCGGTCGTGATGAACTTCGTGCTGCTCGCGCTGCTGCTGCTCGTCTCAGACCGGGCGCGTCGTCCGGCGTAGAGTCCATCCGAGAATTCCTCGCGCACGTCTGGCGGCGGCGGATCGTCGCGGATGCATCGTCCTTACCCCGTTCGGGGCACAGGCACTCGCGGCAATGGCCCCGCCATTGCCCGCTCGCTGCGTCCTCACCCCGTTCGGGGCACAGGCACCCCGCTCGACCCGGCGCTCGCCAGCCACACACGCGGAGTTCTCGGATGAACTCTTAGCGCCGCCGCCCGCTGCCGAAGCTCTGCACCGGTGGAGCGACCGCGCGGAAGCCGGCGCCGGCAACCCTCTGCTCGGCCGGTTGCGTGGGCGAGTGGACCTCGCGTGCGCCTAGGTGGGCGATCGGGGCTGCGGCGATCCCGGCCAGCTCCTGATCGAGCGTACGCAGGTCACGCACGAGGACGTTGATCGCGCCACCGCCGGCCGGCGGTCGTTCGAGGCGGCCGTGGGCGAGGATCAGCGGCTCGGCGCGCACAAGGTGCCGGCGGCGTTCGTAGAGAGCGGGGGGGACGATCAGGTTGACGGGGCCGTGCTCGTCCTCGAGCAGCATGAAGACGACCCCGCTCGCCGTTTCCGGGCGCTGGCGGGCGACGACCAGCCCGGCGACGGTGACCTGCGTGCCGTGGCGGATATGCGGCAGCTGGGCGCTGGTGGCGACGCCCTGCAGGCGGGGACGCAGGATCGCCAGAGCGTGGTCGTTCAGCGTCACCCCGCTGGTTGCGTAGTCGGCGATCAACGCTTCCCAGCGGCCCAGCTCGCGCAGCTGCGGGAGCGGCCCGGCGTCGAGTGTGAGGGCGAGCTGGGTCCCGCCGGGAACGCGGCGGCCTGGAGTCGCGATGCCCAGATCCCACAGCGCGTGGCGGCGCTCGCGGGCCAGCGCGTCGCAGGCCCCGGACCAGGCGAGCTGCTCGAGAGAGGCACGCGCCGCGGGAACGCGTGCCGCCAGATCGGCGACGCTGGAAAAAGGCCCGCCCTCCTCGCGCGCGTGCACGAGCGCCGCGACCTCCTCGGCGTGCACCCCGCGTACGTAGCCGAGCCCGATCCGCACGATGCCTTCGGCCTCGATCGAGCATTCGGCGAGCGAGGCGTTGACATCGACGGGACGTAGCGAGATCCCGCGCCGCTGAGCCTCGTGGGCGAGGCTGTCGGGCGGGTAGAACCCCATCGGCTGCTCGTTGAGCAGCGCGCACAGGAATTCTGGGCCGTAGTGGACCCGCAGCCAGGTGGATTGGTAGGCGAGCAGTCCAAAGGCGGCGCTGTGAGCCTTGGGGAAGCCGAAGCCGGCGAAGCCCGCGACCATCTCCCAGACCCGCTGAGCCAGTGCCTCCGGGGCGCCGACGTGGGTGGCGGCACCCTCGATGAAGCGGCGGTGGTAGCGCTCGATCGCAACGCTCGCGCGCTTGCGGCTCATCGCGCGGCGCAGCCCGTCAGCCTCGCCCGGTCCAAAGCCGGCGAAGGCCTGCGCGACCTCGAGCACCTGATCCTGGAAGATGATCGTGCCGAGCGTCTCGCGCAGCACGCCGGCCAGCGAGGGGTGCAGGCATGGCGGCTCATAGGTCGGGTCCTCGCGCAGTCGCCGGCGGCGTTCGATGTAGGGGTTCACGGCCCCGCCCTGGATCGGCCCTGGACGGATGATCGCGACCTGCACCGCCAGCTCCGCGAGGTTCTCCGGGCGTGTTCGCCGCAGCGACTGCATCTGCGCGCGGCTCTCGATCTGGAAGACGCCGGTCGTCTCGGCTGCCGCAATCGCGGCGAAGGTTGCGGGATCGTCAAAGGGGATTCGCGAGAGGTCGATCCGCTCACCGCGCGTGCGGGCGATCGACTCGACGGCGCGCTCGACCGCGGAGAGCATTCCCAGCCCCAGCAGGTCGATCTTCAAAAAGCCGGCGTCGGCGCAGGAGTCCTTGTCCCAATGCACGAGCTGGCGGCCCTCCATCGCGGCGGGCAGCACCGGGCAGCAATCGATCAACGGCCGGGTTGCAACGATCATCCCGCCGGGATGCTGGGAGATGTGCCGCGGCAGCCCGAGCGCCTCCTGCGCGAGCCGTGCCAGCCAGACCCAGCGACCGCCGTGTGCGCGTGTTCCCAGGGCGCTCGCCAGGTCGCGCTCCACCGCGTGCCCGAAACCATCCGCGCCGCGTGCAACGCGCTCGATCTCGCCCGGCGGCAGGCCCAGCGTCTTGCCCAGCTCACGGATCGCGCCACGGGCGCGAAAGCTCGGAAAGGTCGCGACGAGCGCGGCGCGGTCGTGCCCGTAGCGCTCGTGGACGCGGCGGATCAGGACCTCCCGCACATCGCGCGGAAAGTCGATGTCGATGTCCGGCAGCGAGGTCAGCTCGGGGTTCAGGAAGCGACCCATCGCGAGTCCGCCGGCGAGCGGGTCGATGTGGGACAGGCCGGTCAGGTAGCAGACGATTGAGGAGACCGAGGAGCCGCGTCCGCGGCCCGGCGGCAGCAGCGCGCGCGCCGAGTCGGCGCCGCGGACCTCTGTGGCGACCTCGCGCGAGAGCTCGAGGATCTCGTGGTGCAGCAGGAAGAAGCCTGCCAGCGAGAGCGTTTCGATCACCGCCAGCTCCTGCTGCAGCCGGGCGCGGGCTTCGCGCAGCGCCATGCCCGCATAGCGCTCGAACAGGCGTTCGCCGCACAGTTGCGCCAGACGTCGCTGGGCGGTCTGGTCCTCGACGCCCGGGTAGCGGTAGCCGAGGTCGCCGGTGAGGTCGAAGTCCAGCTGCTCGGCCAGCGCGGCGCTCTCGGCAATCGCCTGAGGATGGTCGCTGAAGCGCGCCTGCATCGACGCCGGGGAGGCGAGCACGTGCGAGCTGTTGGGGCGTCGCAGCGGTTCGCTGGACTCCAGTGTGAGGTGATGACGGCGCGCCACGAAGGCGTCCTGGAGCGGCACGCGCGCAGCGGCATGGGCATGGACGTTGCCGCTCGCCACGCAGCGCAGTTCCAGGCGCGCGGCGAGCGCGGCGAGCGCGGCGTTGCGGGCGCGGTCGCCGGCGAGAAACGGTCGCTGCAGCTCGACGCGCAACCGTTCGGGGCCGAAAGCCTCGCGCAGCCGCCGCACGCCGGTCTCCTCGTGCACGCCGTGCTGCGCGCAGCCGGTCAGGCAGACCAGCCCCTCGGCGTGTGTGCAAACGGCCTCCAGCGAGACCGCAGGCGCCGTCGGCTCGCGTGGGCGTTCGCGGGTGTGGGCGTGGGCGAGCGTCAGCAGGCGGCAGAGATTGCGCCAGCCGCGCTCGCCGGCGACCAACAGCGTGAGGTGACGGCCGTCGGCGAGGCTGAGCTCGGCGCCGTGAATCGGGCGCAAACCCAGTCCGCGGGCTGCGTGTGCGAACTCCATCGAGCCATAGACGCCGTCATGGTCGGTCAGCGCGAGCGCCTGGTGGCCGAGCTCCAGCGCGGCGGCGGCGAGCTCCTCGGGCAGCGAGGCGCCGTCGAGGAATGAGTAGGCGGAGTGGCAGTGCAACTCGACATAGGCCGAGGTCTTCCCCGCGGCCCTGACCTTGCCCGCGCTGCTCATCGCTGGCGAAACCAACGGCCGTCGGCGAGGTCGTGGAAGACGACGAGGTCGCGTCCGGACTCGCTGACGAGCTCCCAATAACGACGGCGCAGCGGCTGCTCGGTCCACCAGCGATCCTCGACCAGCCAGGACTCGCGCACGTGTGCGATGACCCGGCCGTCGACCGCCAGCGGCTGCCCACCGGGGGCGGCTCGCACCCGCGCGGCGCGCGGCAGGGCGAGGCGGCGCGGCTCGCTCACGACTCGAACGGGGTGAGCATCACGCGCCGCTCGGGAACGCGTGAGTCAAGCTCGAGGCAATGGATGCGCAACGCAGCGTCGGCTCCGGCGGCGCTGCGCATCTGCTGGATGGCCTCGCGAAGTCGCGCGCGTCGATCTTCGCCTGCCTGGTCAAGCAGCGCACACTGCTCGCCGGCCGGGGGGCCGAAGCGTTCGGCGGAGAGTGTCAGCACACTCGCGGGGGAGGGCAGCGCCTGCAGGCGCGGGAGGAGCGCGAGACGCATCCGCTCCGGCTGGGTGAGCGCCTCGCGGAAGGTGACGCTGTTGCGCCAGCTGCCGCCGTCAACCAGGCGTGCGGCGATTGTCGCCGCGCGCAGCGTGCGCCCGCGACGTTCCGGGCGCGCCAGCAGACGGTCGATCAGCAGCGTGAGCGCGCGCTCGAGAGCCGGCCCGCCGGTCGCCTCGGGGAGCTCGAGCGACTCTCTCAGCGGTGTCTCGACCCGCCGCGGGCTGGGAGGATCGTCCTCGCCGCAGGCGAGCCGGTGCGCCTCGATCCCCGCCGCGCCGAAGCGATCGGCGAGCGAGGCGCGGGGGAACGCGGCAAGCTCGCCGAGTGTGGCGATCCCGAGCCGCTCGAGGGAGCCCACCAGCGGCGCGGTGTGCCCGCGTGAGCGCAGCAGCGCGACCGGCATCGGCGCCAGATGCGCGCGGGCGCTCTCACGGATGATCAGCGTCCGCCGCGGGCGGGCCGCGAGCGCGGCCGCCAGGGCACAGAAGCGGGTCGGAGCGGCGGCCAGGCGGGCGGGACGGTCCAGCGCGCGGCGTGCCGCCACGAGCACGAGCTCGTCACCGCCCCCGTAGAGGCCGCGCAATCCGTCGAGCGAGAAGCAGGCGAGACCGGGGCGCGCGGCCTCGACGCCGGCCCCGATTCCCTCCAGCGTGCTCAGGGTGCGCTCCCAGGCGGCGGCTACGGCGATCGGATCGGCGCGGAGCAGTTCAAGCGTCGGGCAGCGTGCGAGCGCCTCACCGAGCGCCATCCCGCTGCGCACGCCAAAGGCCTGGGCGGCTCCGGAGACCTCGCCGATCGCTCCCGAGCCTCCCTCGGGCGCGACCGCGACCGCGCGGCCGGCCAGCGCCTCGAGCCCGCCGGCGGCGACCACGAGCTCGAAACGGGGGATCAGGACGCATGCGATCATACGAACATATGTTCGCATGCGGGGGGAGCGGATGCAAGCCCTCGCCGCAGCGCCGGCGGACGCAGCCGGCGATCAGCCGCGCTCGCGCTACTGCTTGAAGCGCTCGACCGTGTCGGCTGAGCGCATGCTCACCTCGTCGGGGTCGAGCCCGAACTCCTCCTGCGCACGACGCTGGCGCAGCAGGTCCCAGTAACGGTCGAGTGAGACACGGATCTGCTCGAGGCGCGCCCGCTCATCGACCGTATGGCCACCCTCGCGTCCGGCGGCCGCGTGCAGCTGCCGCTCCTCGGAGACGAGTGCCTCGATGTGATCCTGCACCTCGCTGTCGTCCATCCTGCCTCCTGCTCGATCGGCATCTCGGTTGACCACCGGAGGTGGCGGGCGGCGCCGCCGGGGGCCGCGGTCCCGCCAGTCTTGCAGCGTCGGCTGCCGATGTCGAGCAGAGGGCGCCGGTCGGGCCGATCCGCCGCTGCAAGGATTCTTTCCGCTCCGTGGCCCAGGATCCGTAACACTGTTTGGTGTCATGTGCCACGAACGTGTGGAGGGGGGGATCGGCTGATGGCGGAGCCGCCGGAGGAGCAGCCTGGGGGCCTGTTCGAGGAGCCGCCGCACGAGCCGCTACGCGAACACTTCGGCCGCCACCAGGAGCCGCCGCAGGAGCCTGCGGACGAGCCGCGCGAGGAGTCGCCGCATGAGTCGTACGGCGGCTACCGCGAGTCCCACGACGAGCCGCCGCAGGAGCCGACGCACGCCCCTTACGGGGGCCACGACGAGCCG
>Ga0182015_10000856_pt1 | contig 42257 bp, 36 predicted proteins | sample 712P3MmetaG_FD_120478 | JGI IMG/M metagenome (GOLD analysis project Ga0182015, IMG submission 120478) | Permafrost microbial communities from Stordalen Mire, Sweden - 712P3M metaG | ecosystem: Environmental > Terrestrial > Soil > Wetlands > Permafrost | place: Sweden: Stordalen | collected...
CCAGACATCAGGTGCGCTCGTCTCGAGCCGGTCGTTGACCGCGACATATCCCCTTGTGTCGAGCGCGACGCCAGCGACCTCGAGCCCGATCCCGGCGGTATTGGGCGTGCGTCCGGCCGCGACCAGAATGTCGCTGCCTTCGATGGTCTGATCGCCCGAGGGCGTTTGCAACTGGAGGCTGACATTTTGCCCGGACCGGCCCCGCACACCGAGAACCTTTGCTTCGAGATGCACCGCGATGCCTTCGTCGCCCAGCATCTCCTGCAGTGCGGCCGCGACATCGGGATCCTCCCGGCTGGCGAGCTGTGGTCCCGTCTCGACGATCGTCACGCGGCTGCCGAACCGGCGATAGGCTTGTGCCAGTTCCAGCCCGACATAGCCGCCGCCGATGACGACGAGGTGGTCGGGGAGTCGATCGAGTTCGAGCGCCTCCGCATTGGTGAGCGGCTTTGCCGCGGCTAGACCCCGGATGTCGGGGATCGTCGCATGCGTTCCGAGGTTGAGAACCACACGATCACCGGTCAGCACGCGAGTACCACCGCCGTTCAAACTCACCTCGATGGTCTTTGGTTCGGTGAACCGACCCGTGCCCATCATCAGCTCGGCGCCGCTGGCCTTGTATTGGTCGAGGTGCAAGGCGATTAGCCCCTCGACCATGTCGCGCTTGCGCGCCAGCACTCTCTTCATGTCGGTGGCGACGGAACCGGTCACCATTCCGAACCGATCTGCGTGGTGAACAAGATCGGCGACTTTTGCGCTCCAGATCTCGTTCTTGCTGGGTAGGCAGTTGGTGTTCGGGCAGGAGCCGCCGATCAGTTTGCGCTCGACGACGGCGGTGCGATGCCCCGATTTGGCCATCTGCCAGGCCAGTAATTTGCCGCCTGCTCCGCTACCGAGGACGAGCATTTCAAAGCGTTCCGCTTGGGACATCATCAACTCCTTGCAGGTGGCTCTTCACCACGTAACACCGGTCTCCTTTCAGCCCGGGCCGATTACGCATACAAACCCAACGGTACCGCAAACCTCTTATGATGTCCGCGCGGCTCGAAGGCTGGCGGCACGTCAAGGTCACGGATCGCTACGCATGGTTGTCGATATGACCGAGACAAACCCCCATCGGCGAAATCGCGGCCCTAGCGCAGCCGCGTGTGACCTGATACGATGCTGAACGCCATGGTTGTGATTTTGCCGTGCCGATGCCCGGCGGCTCCGGTCCTGTGCCAATGGCCTTGTCTCGCCCAGCTGTGTCTCGTCCAACGGTGCCAGCTCGCGTGGCGGTGGCGGTGATGCGACTCCCCCGCCATGGCCACCTCGACACGGGCGTTTCCGGTTAATGCCTCCGCGTCCTGGCCGTCCACGTCCGCGCTTGCGCGAGTTCCGCCGTGGCCGCGGGCCACCGGGCCGAATATGGCCAGGCACTGATTGTAGGCGTCGGCCGCCTGAATTTTTTCGCAGTCGTCGATGCTGCGCGGAGCGGCTATCGCATGAGCGGGAACCGCGGCCAGCGCGGCCACGAAAACGACGGTCAAAATGGATCGCAAGACTTTATCCTCTCAGGCTCGCGCCGGTTTTCTTCGCGACCTCGGCGACGATCTTGCCGGCTGCGGCGTCGATCTCGGCCTCGGTCAGGGTTTTTTCGCGCGGTTGCAAGGTGACCGATATGGCGACCGATTTCTTCCCTTCGGGAATGCCCTTGCCTTCATAAACATCAAAAACGCCAGCGTTCGCGACGAGCGCCCGTTCGGCCGAGACGGCCGCCTTCACGATGTCGGCCGCCTTCACGGTTCGATCAGCCAGGAAGGCAAAGTCGCGTTGCACGGGCATGAACTCCGGAAGTTCGAGCTTCGATTTGGTCTTTGTAGAGCGCGATTTCGGCGACGGTATGTCATCGAGGAGCAGTTCGAAACCGGCGACCGGCCCCTCGGCGCCAAGGGCTTCGAGGTGGCGCGGATGGATCTCGCCAAACGCGCCAATGACATTTTTTGGCCCCAATTGGAGGGTGGCCGAGCGGCCAGGGTGAAACCAGGCGGGCCCGCCGGAAATGAGCTGCAATCCGCGGGCCGGCACGCCGAGCGCCGAAAGAAGCGCGAAGGCGTCGGCCTTGGCATCAAAGAGATCGACCCCGGCGGACGGCATCGACCAATGCCTCCCCGTGCCTTTTTCTCTCGCCATGCCGCGCCGGATCGCGCTGGCCGCGATCTTCTGACCCTCCGCGTCGTCGCTCAAGAAAACTTGCCCAACCTCGAAAAGCGCGACATCGCCGTGGCCACGGTCGGCGTTGCGTTGCCCCGCCGCGATCAGTCCTGGCAGCAGACTCGGCCGCATGTCCGAAAGTTCTGGGGCAATCGGATTGGCGAGCGCGAGAGAAGAAGCGCCGCCGCCGAATAAAAGCGCGCGCTGGCGCGAGACGAACGACCAAGTCACCGCTTCGACAAGGCCGTTGGCGGCAAGCGCCCGCTTGGCGCTTTTCACCCGCTTTTGCAGCCACGACAGCACAGGTCCCGCGACATTTGCGCCTTTCGCGCGCGGCATTCGGGCTGGCGCAACGCGATCGAGCCCCGCGATCCGTACAATTTCCTCGACGAGATCGGCCTTGCCTTCGACGTCAGGCCGGAACGAGGGCGCCTTCACAATCGCCGCTCCGGCGGCGCCGGCAAAATTGACGATCTCGAACCCGAGGCTCTCGAGAATGCCAGCCATTTCCGAACGGTCCAGTTCGAGCCCAGTCAGCCGCTTCACCTCGCTCCACGGAAAGACAATGCGCTGGGCGGGCCGAGGAATCCGCCCGGCAAGGGCGATTTGCGAGACAACCCCACCGCAAAGTTCAACCACCAGCCGCGTCGCAAGCTCAAGCCCAGGAAGACAGAATGCCGGATCGACGCCGCGTTCGAACCGGTAGCGCGCGTCCGAATGAATGCCGAGCCTGCGTCCGCTGCGGGCGATATTTGCGGCATCCCAAAGGGCCGATTCGATCAGCACGTCCGTCGTCGCCGCGTCGCAGCCCGAGGCTTGGCCGCCCATGATCCCGGCCAGAGATTCGACGCCCGCGTCATCGGCAATCACCACATTGTCCGCGTCGAGTTTATGAATCCGGCCATCGAGCGCGGCCAATTCCTCGCCCGGCATCGCGCGGCGTACAGTAATGTTCCCCTTGACTTTTTTTGCGTCGAAGACATGCAACGGCCGGGCCCGGTCGAAGGCGAGATAATTGGTGATATCGACGAGCGCATTGATCGGCCGCAGCCCGATCGCCTTGAGCCGCCTTCGCATCCAATCGGGACTTTGCCCATTGCGGACGCCTTTCACGAGGCGCAGCGCGAAGGCGGGCGCGAGATGCGCGTCCTGCGGCGCGAAATCGAGCCGGACCGCAACCGGACAAGAAAACCCGCCCTCGACCGGCGCCACGGCCTCGCTCTTCAGTTTGCCGAGCCCCGCCGCGGCGAGGTCGCGGGCAATGCCGTTTATCCCCGCGGCATCGGGGCGGTTGGGCAGCAGATCGATCTCGATGAGCGGGTCGTCGAGCGACGCCCATTGGGCATAAGCCGCGCCCACAGGGGCCGCGTCCGGCAGATCGAGAATGCCGTCATGATCATCGGACAATTCGAGTTCGGCGCCCGAACAAAGCATGCCATTCGATTCGACGCCGCGGATAATTCCCTTGCCGAGCGTGATCTTCTTGCCGGGAATATAGGCCCCCGGCGCGCAAAATACCGACTTCATGCCGGCCCTCGCGTTGGGCGCGCCGCAGACGACCTGCACTAAGGCCACGCCCCCGGCATCGACGAGACAAACCCGCAGGCGGCCGGCATTGGGATGGGGTTTTGCCTCGACGACGCGGGCAATTACGAAATCCTTGAGCGCGAGGGCCTTGTCATCTACGTGCTCGACCTCGAGGCCTATCTTGGTCAGCGCTGCCACGATCTGGTCGAGGGTGGCAGCGGTCTCGAGATGATCCTTGAGCCAGGAGAGGGTGAATTTCATTACGGCCCCAAAAAGCGCCGGGCTTGCACGGAACGAAATGCATTTCGCCCGCCGCCCGTGATTCTCGTCTCCCGTTTCTAAAGCTTTTCTCAGCCAAGAGGAATTGCTGTTCAATTCGAAATTGACCAAAGGTTTCAGCCGCTCTGCAAGCCAAAACGCGCCATTTCAACTGGAGCGGGTACAGGAGCGGGTACAATCGAACATGCGGGCCACGATCGGCGCGGCTTGGGTTCCCCTTAAATCGGCGATGGAATTTTGGTCGGGGCGACGCGGTGGGCCGTATTCAGCCCATTTTCCATCGCAAGGCATGGCCGCGCCCGGCCTCCCCATGCCGGCCTTGACGTCCGGCGCCGGCGGTTTCGGACTTCATCCGCGCGATTGCCGACGATTTCATGACAGCGACAAGCGAATTTTCCTCGAACAAATGTTGAGGACGGTGCCGGATAAATCTATCTGGCGCGCCGCAAATCTTGGCGCGCCTCGTCTTGCCTTTGGCCAAGCCAGATTTTTGTGGCTAGCTCGGTGGAATTGTGAACATCGAGAGTCTGATAGAGCTTTTTGCTGTGATCCGCGACCGAGGAGGATTGGATGCCGAGTTCATCGGCGATCGCCGACCTCGACTTGCCAAGGGCAAGGTGAATTCCGACTTTCGTTTGCGCCGGAGTGGCGCCGCTTTCGCGCAACACGCGAGCGGCATGGGCAACCGCAGGTTCGTGGAGTTCGATCGTTACCGCTATGAGACAGGAATTCGGGTCCTTGGCAACATCTACGGCGACTGCGCCCTCTGGCACGAGCCATTTGGCTTCGAGGGTGACAACACCATAGGCAGTCGAAACGTGCACGCGCGGCGGGGTGTTCGAAGTCCCGTTCGCCGTGCCGGCGATCCGCGGGAGAAGCTTCAAAACCGGCGCGGGCAGCCTATCGCGGACTAGCACATAGCGCGTGTCATCACCCTGGCCTCGCACAAGCATTCGAAGCAAGGATTCGGCGCCAGGCGTTTGAAAGACGAGCTTCGCGTTAGGCATCAAGATCAACTGTCCGCTGCATACCGCCGCTCCTATAATGCCCAATGAATCCTCATCCGCCGGGCGCTCACCGGAGGGTTGGGGACGCAGCGCATGCGCCAGCCAGGGGCGCAGCCGGTCGAGGCATTGCACATCGTCCGCGGTGAAGGGGCGGGCGCCGCGCGGACGGGTCAGCATCAGATGTGCCAAGGCAAAATTCCGGCCGGCTTCGCTGACCATCGCGTCCAAAATCCAGCAGGAATCGAGGGGAGCCTCTAGCTCCCGATACCAGCCGCTCTCCAGCCAACTGCGGCCTTGCAAATGCAACGTCCAGCCGATCGCATTCGCGCGGAAGGCAGGCGCCAAAAGCGACACTGGGCTCAATCGGTCATCGATGAAATGCCGCTCGCGCTCGCGGAAGATCGCCGCCGTCGCCGGGTTTTCGGCATAGCCGGGGCCGTATTGGGCATCGGGCTCCAAGAGAATCATCCGGCACCACCCGTGCGGTAGGATCTCGTGCAGCAAAGGCGCGACCGCGATCATCGCGCTCTCGGGCTTGAGCCCGAGGCAGCAAAGTGTTTTGAGATGCTCAACCGCTCCCATCGGAATCCCCCTCGGGCGTCGGCGCTACCGCAATCAAACTACACGTTATCACAACACCATTGGATCCGCATCAAACGTTTGTCCTAAATCGAAAAAGAGGTGATAGCTACGGCAAAGCGGTTCATGTCATTAAATAATTGGTGACAAATAATGTATAACGAAAGACGATATCTATCTCGCACTTCCGCTCGAGTGCCCGCCTGGAATATGCGCCGCAAAGCACGTTATAGGTTCTCAAATGATGCAGAGTTGTGCCGAAAACCCGCGAAATCCGCCACGGCACCCCCCAAGCAGGGGGTGCGGGAATGAAATGAACCGCTTAAAGTATTGGCATTTAGAGCATGAAGCAATTTTTCCCCGTTGCCGGCGGATCTCCAGGGCTGGCAACGGGGGCTTGTTTCTTGTTCCGCGCGATTGCCAAAGGCTGGCGAAGTCCGCAATGATCAAACGTGAGGTTTGAGGATAAGGCCATGATCACAATGTTCAGAGCTCGCGACGCGGCCTGGGCAGCAGCAAGGGAATTATCCCAGCTGGTCCCAGCCCATGATTACGAAGCATGGCCAGATCGGGGCTCCTGGGTTCTCGTCATGCGGTATCGTGATGATGAGGGCCATATCCGTTTCAAATTCGTGGAGCCTGAGGACCGCATAAGCAAAACGGGTAATATTCAAGAAAAAATCCTGGCCCCGGAGAGGCGGCGAAATCTGCAGCCTGATAACCTCGCGGCAGAGCTTAAACCTTCCGCCTTACGCAAGCTCGAACTACACCGCCGAGTCTGCATCGAAGCGGTGCAGCAAGAGACGAACTCAAGCGGTTCCTGGCCAGCGCAGCCGCCATGTCTTTAAGCCGGAGCGCGGGTTCACGCCTTCCGCGGCCTTGGCAAATCCTTCGCGCGCATAAAACGCTAGCGCCCGGGCATTGTCCTGATTCACATCGAGAGCGAGACCGTTCGGCGAAAGCCGGCGGGCCTCGTTGAGGAGGAACTTTGCCGCGCCGGTTCCTTTCGCCTCGGGCGCGACGGCGAGCTGATCGAGATAAGCCGTTGCCGGATCGAAGGTTGCGAAGCCGAGGAGCCGGTTTAAGTCGTCGAAAGCGCAGATCGTGATAGCGCCTGCTGCTTCGAGCGCCCGCAAATGATCGAGAAACCACGGCCGCCGCGCCTCGAAATCGATATCCGGCATCGCCTCCCGCCAGCTGGCGATCCAAAGATCGGCAAGGCTCGCGCAATCGGCATCGGTTCGAATCCGAAGGCACAATCCCGCGGTTTGTGGAGGATGCCGCGTCACGTTGCTAAGATCCCAAGGTTTCATAACTAGCGAATGAGATAGAAAGAAAATCAGGATCGCGGCTTATCCGGCGCGCCGCAAAAATTGGCGCGCCTCGTCTTGTTTTTGGGCCAGCCAGATTTTTGTGCCTAGCTCGGCGGAATTGTGAACGTCGAGGCTCTGATAGAGCCTTCTCGTGAGATCTACGACCGAGGAGAGTTGGATCCCGAGTTCGTCCGCGATCGCAGGTTTCGTCTTGCCCAGGGCGAGCTGAATGCCGACTTTAGTCTGGGCCGGCGTCGCGCCGCTTTCCCGCAGCACGCGGGCCGCATGGGCAATGGCGTGTTCGTGGAGTTCGATCGTCACCGCGATGAGACAGCTTTTCGGATCCCTGGCGGCGTCTGCCGGAAGGGTGGCAGTGGGCACGAGCGATTTGGCTTCGAGGGTGAGAACGCCATAAGCGGTCGAAATTCGCATCCGAGGTGGCGTATTGGAAGTGCCGTTCACGGCACCAGTGATCTGCTGGATGAGCTTCAGAACCGGCGCGGATAGGCTCTCGCGAACTGGCACGTAGCGCGTGTGAATGGCCGGCGCTCCCTCTAGGATCCTGAGCAGGAATTCGAGGCCACTGGTCTGGTAGACGAGCCTCGCATCAGCAGTCACGATCAACTGACCGCTCAGCACGGCTGGTGCTGCTGTGCTTATTGGAGCCTCATCCTCCTGGTGCGCCTTACCGCATGCCGGCCGCCGGAATGCGTGCGCTAGCCAGGGCCGGAGCCGATCAAGACGCTGAACATCGTCCACCATAAAGGGCCGGGCACGGCGTGAACGCGTCAAGTGAACAAATCCAATAGTCCGACCGCCATCGCCGATCATCGCGTCTAAAATCCAGCAAGAATCGAGCGGTACCTCCAATTCCCGGTAATGGCCACTTTCCAGGTAAGCGCCGCCCTGTCGGTGCAAAGTCCAACCGAGGCCCACGGCGCGGAACGCAGGCAACCACAGAGAAGCCAGGGCCGATGGATCATCCATGAACCGCCACATACGCTCACGGAAGACCGCCGCCGTTGCAGGGTTTTCGGCGTAGGTGCTCGACATCGTGGCATCGGGCGCCAAAAGACCCAAGCGAGTCCAGTCATGCGGAATGATCTCGTGCAGGATTGGCGTGACGGCGACCATCGCGCTCTCGGGCGGCAGCCCGAGGCAGCACAAGGTCTTGAGATGTTCGACCGCCCCCATCGGTCCCTCCGGCGACGCCGCGCGCCCGAAACAATACCGCCAACCGCTCCCCCTGAACAGGGGGAGCGGAGGAACAGAAATTATGATCATTTTGCGGGTGCCGGACAAGTTGGACATGGTCCGCTTGCCAGGCAAAGACAAGCTTTTCGGACAAGTCGGGTTTGATCAAAACCTGCATTGCCGGGAGGATGTCTCTAACTTTGGATGGCACATTTAGCTCTCAAAAAGGAGATGATTATGAAAAAGCTGTTATTTGGCGTGTTATTCGCGTCAATGGGGTTCGGAGCCAATACCGCCATGGCGGACGGGTGGCCGCTGAGTGTATTGGGAAGTTGGAACGTGTTGGCAAATCACTCTACCGGCACGCTCAGCATTACCTCTCAAGGTACTACTGGCAACTGTCAACCGATCGCGGGGACTATTTTTGGTAATCCCATTGTGGGTTTCTACTGCTCATATAGTGGCCGCATCCACTTCCTGCGCAATTCTGGCCCAACTACATTCCAGGATTACACCGGCAACCTATCGCAGACAGGATCTCCACTTTACATGGGAGGGACATTCGCATCTGATTCGGGTAATGGTGGGGAATACAATTTCGGGGCCACATCGGTACCAAACATTCAATAAAGTGAAACGCCTAAGCGAGCCGCGCGATTGATCCAACAATAGGATCGATCGCGTCGGCTCGCAGTCACTTCAAGGGCGCTGTCAACTGGTGGTTGAGAAGTACAAGACTAAGATTGTCCGCGCAGGCGCGGGAAGGCGGTCAAGACCAGCGCGGGGAACGAGTGGACGGTCACCAGCTGATCGCCCGTCATCGGAAGCGGGAGCAAGCTTCTTGTCGAAATGGCTGGAAAGGAGCCCGCCGATGTCGTATCCTCCGCCATGGCGAGGCAAGCTAGCGCGGATAAAGGTGGTGGGCGGGTTGCGACCGGATCCTTCTCGGGGACGCTGCCGAGGCACGGGCTAAGCCTGTTGTGATTGTGAATAGTTCCATCAGCCTAGAGATGTGAACATGAGTTCAATTGCCATTGAAGATTTCGCAAAATATTTGGCGGACAAACATTTTCTGCTTTCGGATACGGAATTTGACTCCGCATCCTCTAGCGCGTCCAACCCGGAACGATCCTTTCGCAAACTTTGGGAGTCGACCGAGCTCACCGCGAACGGATTTGCCGATGAAGTTGCCCAATTTTATGGCTTGAAGCGGCTTACCTTGCCCCAGCTCGTTGCCGCGCCGGCTTTAACTGGACGCTTTTCGCCGCGCTTCTTGCGCGACACCGCGGTCTTCCCCTTCGAGCTGCCGAAGGGTCAATATAAACTTGCCGTCGCCGACCCGAACGACGCCGCCGCTGTCCATGCCGCCGAAATCGTCCTTGGCGCACCGGTTTTGGTCGAGGTCGCCTCCTTCGAGGATATCGCGACCGTTCTCGGCGAGCAGCTTGGCGGCGAGGAAACAGCGGCCGGGGACGGTGGGGCCGCGAGCGCCGGCGCCGAGGACGACATTGAAAGTCTGCGCGATCTGGCGAGCGGCGCCCCAGTGGTGCGCGCGGTCAACGATTTGCTCGAAAAAGCCATGGAGCTTCGGGCCAGCGATATTCACATCGAACCGTTCCGGAACGGGCTTGTGGTGCGCATGCGGGTCGATGGGTTGCTGCGCGCAGTGGCCGCGCCGGCCAATGCCTTGCCGCAAGCCTTGATCTCCCGGATCAAGATTCTCGCCGGCCTCAACATCGCCGAACGGCGCCTGCCGCAAGATGGCGCGGCAAGGCAGAAGGTCGCGCGCTCGGAGATCGATATTCGCGTCGCCACGATGCCGTCCCAGCACGGCGAATCGGCGGTCATCCGCCTGTTGCCGCGCGATCGTGGTTTGCTCGACGTCGCGAAACTCGGCTTGTCGGTCGCCGACGAGAAAATTATTCGCCGTCTGCTTGCGCTCCCGCATGGCATGATCGTCGTGACGGGGCCGACCGGCAGCGGCAAGACGACGACCCTTGCGACCATGCTTTCGATCCTCAACGACCCGTCGCGCAAGATTCTCACCATCGAGGATCCGGTCGAATATGAGATCCAGGGCGTGAATCAGTCGCAGGTGAAACCCGCGATCGGGCTGACTTTCGCCACCGCGATGCGCGCTTTCGTCCGGCAAGATCCAGATGTCATCATGGTTGGCGAGGTGCGCGATGCCGAGACCGCGAACATCGCCGTGCATGCGGCGCTCACCGGCCATCTCGTGCTGACCACGCTTCACACGGAAAACGCGGCGGCGGCGGTGCCGCGCCTACTCGATCTAGGAGTTGAGGGTTTTTTACTCAAATCGACATTGCGGGCGGTGATCGCGCAACGGCTGGTTCGTATTCTTTGCGATCGGTGCAAGCGAAAACACATTCTCACGTCCGGCGATCTTGCCGCCGATCCGCGCTTTGAGGCGCTTGGCTTGCGGTCCGGCGATTGCGTTTACGAACCGGCCGGCTGCGAGCGCTGCGGCGGCGCCGGCTATCGCGGCCGCAATGGGGTATTCGAAGCGCTTGAATTGAAGGATGCAGTGTACGACCTAGTCGGACCGCACGCCGATGCGCGCGCGATCGATCTTGCCGCGAGACGCTCCGGCATGACGACGATGGTCGAGGACGCTGTCGCGAAATGCCGCGCCGGCGTCACCTCCGCCGCCGAAGTTCTTCGCGTCACGACCGTGCGGTGAGCCATGACGAGTTTCCGCTACCGGGCCCTGACCCCTAATGGCGAAGTTGTGAGCGGGTCGATCGCGGCCACCACGGCGGCGGAGGTTGCCGAGCGCGTCGAATATCTCGGCCTCATTCCGATCGAAACGGTAAGCGATGAAAGCGGGCGGGCCGGCCCGCGCTTCGACTTCAATATCCTGTCGCGTCCGCGTCCCGCGGACGTGACGATTTTCACCGGCGATCTTGCGCTTCTTTTGCAAACCGGCGCCCGCATCAACGATGCCCTCGAATTATTGGCGGACGACGCGGACATCGGCCGATTGCGGCCGACGGTTGCCAAGATCACCGCGGCCATTCTCGCCGGCGAAAGTTTCGCCGATGCGCTGGCTCACCATCCAGCTTTATTTTCGCCGATGTATGTCGAGCTCGCGCGAGTGGGCGAGGCCTCGGGCACGCTGGTCAATATTTTGGAGGTGCTCGGTGCCGAGCGGGTCCGGGCCGAGGCGCTGCGCCGGCGCTTCGCCGACGCCTTGCGCTATCCCGCCTTTGTTTTGGTCGCCGCAAGTGCCGTGCTTGTCTTTTTCCTCACTTTCGTGCTGCCGCAATTTGGCGCGGTCCTACGCGACTTCAACGCCAAGCTCGACCCGATCGTGCTCGGCTTCCTTGCGCTTTCCGATTTCCTGCGGGGGCATGTCGCGGCGATCGCCGCGGCGCTTACCGTTGCCATCGGCGGCGGCTGGTTTTTGCTGCGCCGTCCCAAGGTGCGCGGCAAGTTGATGGAAGCGCTCGCGCATTTGCCTTTCATCAGCCGGGTTTTGGATTTTCATCGGACCTCCATCTTCTGCCGCAACCTCGGCGTCCTCTTAGCAAGCGGAGTCCCGTTGACGGCGACGCTGCGAATACTCGCCGATTTGATGGCAACGACGGGACGCTTCGCCGCCTGGAGCAAAACCGTCGATCTCGTCCGCCACGGCGGCAAGCTGTCCGACGCGCTCACCAAGACAGCGGTGATTCCGGCGATGGCGATTCGGACCTTGCGGCTCGGCGAAGAGTCGGGGCAACTGCCGATGCTAGCGCAACGCATCGCGGAGTTTTACGAAGCCAAGCTTCAACGCAGCCTTGATCGGCTAGTCGGCATCGCCGGCCCACTGGCGATCGTCTGCATCAGCATCATTGTCGGCGGTCTGATCGTTTCGGTCATGACCGCTCTTATGTCAGTCAGCCAAGTCATCGGATGAATAAGGATCGATCGCGATGAAAATTTGCAAGATGTTGCCTCGCGGGTTCCGGCGGCCGGAGCGAAGCTCGGAACAAGGCTCGCATGAAGCCGAAACTGCCGCCGCCTCCCGAACCGGCCATGAAGACGGCTTTACTTTGATCGAAATCCTGGTCGTGATCACGATCATCGGCTTGCTCATGAGCCTTGTCGGCCCGCGGGTCCTCAATTACCTCAGCGAGTCCAAGGTGAAGGCCGCCTCCATCCAGATCCAGAGCTTCGCGAGTTCGCTCGATCTTTTCTATCTCGATATGGGACACTATCCTCCGACCTCAGAAGGCCTTGGTGCCTTGGTGCAGCGTCCTGCGGGAGAAAATGGATGGAACGGCCCCTATTTGCAGAAGGGCTACGTGCCCAACGATCCTTGGGGGCATCCCTATAGCTACCGTTCGCCGAGCGAGCACGGCCCCTATGAGATCGTCTCGCTTGGATCGTCCGGCAAGGAAGGCGGGACCGGCACGGCGGTCGCCATCAAGAGCTGGGAGCGACGATGAGGCCGCGCCGGGGCGAGAGCGGTTTTACCTTGCTCGAGATCATTTGTGTTCTCGCCATCATAGTAATGCTCGCGGCGATCGCGTTGCCGGCGTTTCCGCGTGGAACTTCGAAGGCAATGCTCGAAGCTTACGCTTTGGAGACGGCGGCCTTGCTTAAGGCCGATCGCAACGCGGCGATCCGGCGCGGCGCCGCCGTCGCGACGGACCTTAGCGCGATATCCCGCACGATCCATTCCGGCGCGACTGGGCGCGTGCTGCAATTGCCCCAAGATGTCGGGTTTAATGCAGTTCTTGCGAGCCAATGCGACCGCCACGCCGCCGGACTGGCGATCGAGTTCCTTCCGTCTGGAATGTCCTGCGGCGGCACGATTTTCCTCTCGCGGCTTGGCACAACCCTCGAAGTCCGCGTCACCTGGCTGACGGGGGGGGTCGAAATTGTTCCAAGCAATGCCTACTGAGCGCAGCGGCGAGGAGAGAAAGGCCAGCGCGGGGTTCACCCTCATCGAGGCCTTGGTTGCGCTCGCAGTCGCGGCAGTTTCCTTGGCTGCCATCGGGTTGCTCGTGGCGGGAAATATCCGCGGATCGGGAAGGATCGAGCAACATCTCGGGCTCGTCGCGACGGTGCGGGCGGTCGAGGCCGGCCTTCCCGATCGAGCGAGCCTTGCGGCCGGAACCCTCACCGGCGAAATGCATGACCAAGCTTGGTCTGTCGATATCGCGCCTTTTCCGGGCGATTTCGTCAACCCGCGCGCGGCCCAGTTCTGGACACCCCAAATCATTGTCATCAAGGTGCAATCGCCGTCTGGAGCGGCGCTTCGGATCGTGACCATCATGCTTGGCAAGAGGACCGGCGAACGATGAAAAACCGGCGCATCTCTGCCTGCCGCGGGTCCGAGGTTTGCGGGTTCACGCTGCTCGAAGCTCTTATCGCGGTCGCCCTGATGGGCGTGCTCCTCGCGACACTTGCCACGCTCACGGCGCAGTGGATCCCGGCCTGGAGGGCGGGCTTTGACCGCGTGCAGAGGGCCGATCTGCTCGGCCTCGGCCTCGACCGGATCGTCGCCGATGTTGCCGCGGCGGAATTCGAATCGCCGGGCGGCGTGAACGCGCGGCTTCTCTTCGACGGGACACCATCGTCGGTGACCTTTGTGCGATCGGCGATTGGCCCAAATGCATCGGCCGGGCTCGAAATTGTGCGCATCGGAGAAACCGACGATGAGCGGGGCCGCGTGCTGGTCCGCTCGCGGGCCCCGTTCGTGCCGGTCACGACCAAGGACGTGGACACCGGCGAGCTTGAGTTCACCAATCCGATCGTGCTGGTCCGCCCACCGTTTTACGTTTCGTTCGCCTTCGCCGGCCGCGACCGCATCTGGCAAGAAACATGGCATGACGCAAATCAATTGCCAAATGCGGTCCGCGTGACTGTGCGCAATGCCACGACAGACGAGATCTTGCCGGTCTCGACGGCGACCTTGCTCAATGTGACCGCGCCGGCCGAATGCGCGCGGGGTACGGGAACCGCTTGCGGCAGCCAAAATAACGGAGGGGCGAACCCAAACGGACCTGGGGCGGCCCAGCCGGGGACGCCCCAGCCGGGGACGCCCCAGACGTCCCAGCCCGCGCCGGCACCGCCGCCCCAGTAAGCCGCGTTGCTCCAAGCGGCCCTGGCGGCGAAACTCGTGTAAGGGTATTTTGACCGGATTTTCCAGCCGGTTCGCGACATGAAAATGCGCCAAAGTGAAATTCATTAAGAGTCTAACCGTGCCAAGAGTCTAACCGCGACCAACGGAACCCCGACCGGCGCGGCCGCGCGCGGCGAACGACGAGCACTATCGTCATCCCCTGAAGAGGGGATGCGGCGGAAGCGGTTTCATGGTTGGATTTTGCGATCGACGCAACAAGCGAGCGAGCCGTTGAAGACTGAAGAGCCTTTTTATGCTTCGACCGGAACCTAAGAATGCTCCAGGCGCGGACGGTTTTATTATCGTCGCGGTGCTCTGGATTCTTGCCGCCCTGGCGGCGCTCGCCTCCGTCTACGCGGTGTATGTCGCCAACACGGCGGTGGCCGCACGCGTGTACGACTCCAGACTCGAGACCGAAGCTCTGATTACCGCTTCGCTCGAACTCACCGCCTACCGGTTGATTGGTTTTGACGACGCTTCGCGCCCAAGTTCGGGCGCCTTCGACTTCCAACTCGGACCATCCCATGTTAGCGTGGCGTTTCGTTCCGAGGGCGCGCGAATCGATCTCAACCTCGCGCCCAAGCCATTGCTTGCGGGGTTATGCGTGGTCCTTGGTGCAAAGCCCGACGACGCGAATTCCTATGCGGATCGCATCATCGCGTGGCGGACAAAACCGCCGCCGGGAGACCGAAACCCAGAAGCCGACGCCTACAAGGACGCGGGCTTAAACTACGGGCCGCGCCAAGCTCCTTTTCAAAATGCCGCCGAATTGCGGCTTGTGCGGGATTTGCCGGCGGCGCTCGTGGACTTGGCTCTCCCCTTTGTGACGGTTTTCAACGGCCGGGCGGAGATCGATGCCAACGAGGCCGCGCCAGAAGTGATCGCGGCCTTGCCCAACATGAACTCAAACGTGGTCGACGAAATTCTCAAAGAACGCGATCCGCAAAATCCGCAAAGGGTTTTGAGTCTGCTTGGCGCGGCGGCTTCCAGTGTCGCGGTCGGCGGGCGCAAGGCGGCACGGGCCGCCGTTCACATCACCCTTCACACTGGCCGCAAGGTGAACGCCGATGCCGTCCTCCTCGTTAGCGATAATAATAGCCCAGAGCCCTTTCGCATCCTGGCCTGGCACGACGATTTCGATGGCCCCATCTGAGTTTGGACGAACAATGGAGATCAAATGAATTCCTATCGCGCTATTGTCAACACCGCGTCCCGATGGATCGACCAGGTTGCAACGACAATCGTCGAGGGCCGTGAATCATTGCGAACTCGGCGTCTCTACCGGCTCGTCGAGCAACAGGATGGCGCTTTCGTGCTGCAAGGCACCTCGCAAAGGGAAGCGTTGGGCTCGTCTTTCGACCCGGTTCACATCGTCGAGGGGAATATCGATGCCTCCGTTTCGGCCAAACTTGCGGAAATATTGCGCGGCGCCCAAGTCGAACTCGTGCTGCAACCCAATCGTTTCATGTTCCGGATGCTCGAATTGCCGCGCCGTGCCTCGGATTTCCTCGAAGGGATTATCCGCGCCCAGATCGACCGCCTGACGCCTTGGAGTGCCGCCGATGCGGCCTTCGGTTGGTATCCTTCGACCGAAACCGGCACCGACCGGATGGCCGTCACAATCGCCGCGACGGCGCGGACGCTGATCGCGCCGTTCATTAGCGCGATTGCTCGTCTAGGCGCCGACACGATCGTTGTATCGGCGGCATGGCAACAACCCGGGCCGGATCTCGCGGCCATTAAGATTTGCGAGCAGAAGACCGGACAGGCGGAGGCACAGCACCGTATTCGGCATATTCTGATCTTGCTGCTTGTTGGCGCTGGCGCGCTCGGCGCCTTGTCGGTTGCGGCGAGTGCTGTCATCGGCGGCGCGATCGAGACGCAGCGAGACGATTTGACGCGCCGCATCGCGGAGCGGCGTGCCGCGATCCAACCTGGTCACGACGGGGCGAGCGAGGCAGCGCTCGATTTGCAGCGGCATAAGCATGAAGCGCCATCGAGCGTCATTGTCATCGAAGCCTTATCGCGGGTGCTGCCAGACGATACTTATCTAACCGAGCTTAGAATTCTTGGCGACAAGGTGCAAATGGTCGGCGTGACGCGAGATGCCCCGTCCTTGATCCGCCTCATCGAACAGACTTCGCATTTCAGCCGCGCGACGTTTTTTGCCCCGACAACGCGATCGCCATCGGAGTCGGGCGAGCGATTCTCCATCGAGGCTCACATCGAGCCGGTTTACACGCCAGGTCTATGATCAGCCCCATGCTCCGCGCCCATCCGGTCCAAAAGCTCTTTACCCGCGCGCACGTCCTGCCGCTTTTGGGTTATGCCGCGCTTGTCATGGGTTTGGCGGTTACTACCTGGCTCGCGCTTGCCAGCCTTGCCAGCGATTACGCGGATTACACGGCCGCTGCGGATTTGCTCGACCGCCTTGAAGGCCGCAAGCCTTCGACCGGACGGGCCGGCCTCGCGTTGGGCATGTCCGGCTCGCCGTTTCTGGAAGGACCGACGGTGGAAGTCGCTGGCGCCGCACTGCAACAGCGGGTCGTCGCGGCGGTCAAGGATGTCGGCGGGAATGTGCTGTCCTCGCAGGTCGATTTGCAAGGGTCGCAGGCCAAACAAGGCTATGTCAGCCTCTCGGCAAACTGCGAGGTCGGCCAGAGCGCCTTGCAGCAGTTGCTTTATGATCTGGAATCGGGAATGCCGTTTTTGTTTATTGACCAACTTGTGGTACAAGTGCCGCAATCGGGCGGTGGAGCGGGCGTTGAGACGGAAGCTGCGCGGATGCGCGTGCAAATCGATGTCTCGGGGCAATGGCAGGTGACCAAATGATAAGGCTTTGCGCTTGCGTGATCGTGGCAATGGTCGGTTTTTCCGCCAGCCAAGCGATCGGCCAGGCGCCGGCCGGCGCGACCCTGAGGGAAACAGCCGCGGGTCAGACCAATTTAAACACGGAGCAACCCCCTGCCGCCGCCAGGGAGGTGGCCGCGCGGCCCCCGCCGGGCGGCAATCCGCTGTGGGGGATTCCAATTAGCGCGCTCGACGCCACAAAGGAACGGCCAATTTTTTCGGCGTCCCGGCGGCCGGCGATGCCGCCGGTCGTGGCCCAGCGGGTGGTGGCGCCCCCGCCTCCGCCCAAACCAGCAGAGCCCGAGCATCCGCTCATCACGCTCGTCGGAACGGTGATCGGCAAGCCGAAAAATGTCGCGGTTGTGCTCGACCGAGCCACGAAAACCATTGTTCGTCTCCATGTCGGCGAAGCTGCCTCGGGGTGGATTTTGCGCTCGGTCGATGCGCGGACAATGACAATCGAGAAAAATAGCCAGACCGTGACCTTGGCTCTCCCGGCGCCTGGCGCGGCGCCGGCGAGCCCGTTTCCTGTTTCGGAAGCTTCCGGAGCTGCCCGCGAGTTTTGAGCCAAGTTTAAAGCGGACATAGCTCACTTCTACCCACGCGGTGGCGCGGCTGCCACCGATTTGCAATCACCCTTCCTACATGGTAGCGATAGCCTGGCGTTTGTTTAGGCGAGGCGAATTCCTACCTATTTGCCAGAAGCGGCACCGCAGATACCAATCTCAAGAAACGCTTCAATAAGAGGAAAATAAGAGGAACAAGAGGAAATATTCATGCTTAAGCAACTCCAGATGGCGGGCGCGTTGGCATGCTCGTGCTCGACGGCCGCAATGGCCGCGCCTGCGCCCTCGATTACGGTTCCGCCCAGCTGTTCCAACGGTGTCTCTCTATCCGCGGCCGATTACGCGACATTCAAAGCCCAGCTTGCATTAGCCGTTCAGGCTAGTGGCAACGGCGGCCTCGGCTTCAACATGTGGGGGACCATCGTCGCCAGGGACGGCACGGTTTGCGCCGTCGCCTTCTCGGGCAGCCACTTAAGGGATCAATGGCTGGCCAGCCGGGTGATTTCCGCCCAAAAGGCCGCCACGGCAAACAGCCTGAGCTTGGGTCCGGTCTCCGGCGCCAGCACCAAGGGACAACTTGCAATGTCCACGGCCAATCTCTACTCGGCCACGCAGCCCGGGGGCAGCCTCTACGGCTTGCCGGACAGCAATCCTGTCGCCGCCGCGGGAGCATATGGGGATGGAATTAACCCCAGCACCGGCGCTTTTATCGGTCCTTCCAACACGCTAACCTATGGCACAGCCACCGATCCAATGGTTGGTCAGGTCATCGGCGGCATAAATGTCTTCGGCGGCGGGCTCGCTCTGTACAACGGTAGCAACAGAGTGGGCGGTGTCGGCGTTAGTGGCGATACCTCTTGCACCGATCACATGGTCGCTTGGCAACTTCGCCATGGTTTGAACCTCGACCTTCTAACGGCGGAGAGCATTAGCGGGCCGGCGTCCCTTTTCACGCCCGACACGAACCATCCCGACAATATAATTTACGACATCACGCCCAATCCCAACGGAGGCACCGGCATAAGCGTCAGCGGTTTCGGCCACCCGACGTGCCTGAAAAACCCAGTGGTCAACCCGACGACCGGTACCCCTACGTCTCTTCCGCCGGTACAGTAACGCGAGCGGGACGTTGGCGCATTGCGTGGCGGCCAGCAATAGGAAGCGGCCTATCGCCGTTTCCCTATTTTAATGGGCGTATCGCCAACGGACTGTGTCTTTTTTCCTGGTATCGGCAAAAATGCAGGGACCGAAACGGGACATTCGGCAATTCCTCCCAAACAATTCCGGCGACTGGCAGCAAGTTGCGCCCCTGCGAAGTTGGCGTTAGCGCCGGTCCCGATCAAATGCACAACTTCTACTTGTCGATTATAATCTTGATGATAGCTGCCCCAGCGCGGGCGGCGTCCGTCGCCATAGATAAAGAATTCTCCATTGCGCAGCCGGAGCGGGAAAAAATCCCGGCGCGACAAGCTTATGCGCCGTCATCGGCCAGCATGGCGGCGATTTCCGCCTCGCACACAAGCAGGCCGTCCACGAGGGCGCGGCCCTTGTACCACCACATGGTGCGGCGCCGGTTGGTCTTGGTCATATGAAACTCGACCCGGTCACCCGGCATGACCGGCTTACGAAACCTGGCATTGTCGATACTCGTGAAATAAACAAGCGGCGGCTTTCGGCCGGGCGCATGCGCGTTGATGCACAAAACCCCGGCGGTCTGGGCCATGCCCTCGATCAGAAGAACCCCGGGCATGACCGGGCGCTCCGGGAAATGCCCCTGGAATTGCGGCTCATTAATGCTGACATTCTTGATGCCGATGCCGAATTCGTCGCCCCGCGCCTCGATCACGCGGTCGATCATCAGAAATGGATAGCGGTGCGGCAAGGATTTCAACAAGCGCAGAATGTCGAACGTTTCGATCGTTACAGGCTTCACCTCGTGCATAGTGCCCACTCTACCCGCCGCCAAATAGCCGCCCGATCGTACACGCGGCGCTCCGCACGGCGCCAACGGCGGCTCTTTGCAAAGCGATAGCGGAAATTCTCGCAGCGCGCCATCGCTCATCGGCGCCCTATCGTGAAAGGACGTAAGGATGTAAAGGAAGGCGTCTAATCCTTTGCGGCTTTTCAATTTCCGCGTGGCCGCAGCCGCGCCTTTGCTGGCCGCGGTCATGCGCGCTGCCGAGTCTCAACTATGAACCTCTCCGCGCCTTTCATCGCGCGTCCGGTGGCGACCACCCTCCTTACCCTGGGGATTGCGCTTGCCGGGTGCCTTGCGTTTCTGAAGCTGCCGGTCTCGCCGCTTCCGCAAGTCGATTTTCCAACGATCCTGGTGCAGGCGCAGCTTCCCGGCGCGAGCCCGGATACCGTGGCATCGAGCTTGGCAGAACCGCTCGAACGCCACCTCGGCCAGATTGCCCATGTCACGGAAATGACCTCGGCAAGTACCCTCGGACAGACCCGCATTATCCTCCAATTCGACATCGACCGCGACATCGACGGCGCCGCCCGCGACGTCCAGGCGGCGATCAACGCGGCGGGCGCCGATCTGCCAACGAACCTGCCCACCAATCCGACCTATCGCAAGATCAATCCCGCCGACGCGCCGATCCTTATCCTCACCATGACGTCTAAGACCAAGTCGCGCGGTCAGATGTATGATCTCGCCAGCAACATCCTCCAGCAAAGGCTCTCCCAGCTTGATGGCATCGGCCAAGTTTTCATTTTCGGCGGTGCCTTGCCCGCGGTGCGCGTCGAGCTCAACCCGCACGCCTTGTCGAAATATGGCATCGGGGTCGAGGACGTGCGCGCGGCGCTCGCCTCCGCCAACGCCAACAGCCCGAAAGGCGCGATCGAGGACGGCAAACGGCATCTCCAGATCTATACCAACGATCAAGCGACCCGGGCCGCCGATTATATTCCTCTCGTCATTGCCTACCGCAATGGCGCTCCGGTGCGGCTCACCGACGTCGCCGACGTGCTGGATTCGGTCGAGGACGTGCGCAATCTGGGCCTTTCCGACGGCCGGCCCGCCGTTTTCGCGGTCATTTTCCGTCAGCCCGGCGCCAACATCATCGATACGGTCGAGCGCGTGAAGGCCGAACTGCCGCATCTCCAAGCGGCGATGCCAAACGATATCGAATTCTTGCCCGCCTCCGATCGCAGCATCACGATCCGCGCCTCGTTGCATGACACCGAATGGACCTTGGCCATCGCGATTCTCTTGGTCACGCTGATTGTCTTCTTGTTCCTGTTCGATATTCGCGCCGCGATGATTCCAAGCGTCGCGGTGCTGGTTTCGATCGTCGGGACTTTCGGCGCGATGTATCTCATGAACTTTAGCTTGAACAATTTGTCGCTGATGGCCCTGACCATCGCGACCGGCTTCGTGGTCGACGATGCGATCGTGGTGCTCGAAAATATTTCCCGCCACGCCGATGCGAGTAGGGGGCGCGTCGCGGCGGCCCTGATCGGCGCGCGGGAAGTTGGATTTACCGTGCTGTCGATCAGCATCTCGTTGATCGCGGTGTTCATTCCGATTCTTCTGATGGGCGGGATTGTCGGCCGCCTGTTCCGCGAATTCGCGCTCACTCTTTCGCTCGCCATCCTCGTCTCGCTTGCCTTATCCTTGACCTTGACGCCGATGATGTGCGCGCTGTTTCTTCGGCCGCCGCCGCCTGGAGAGATTCGTCAACGCCGGTTCGACCCGTTCGCCAGAGTCCTGCAGGGCTACGAGCGAACGCTCGGCTGGGCACTGCGCCACGGCATATTGGTGATGGTGGTTTTGCTTTCGACTGTTGGCCTCAATTTCGTATTGTTCAAGATCGTGCCAAAGGGCTTCTTTCCGCAGCAGGACACCGGCCGCATGATCGGCTCCATTCAAGCCGACCAGGCGATCTCGTTCCAAGCGATGCGTCTGAAACTCGAGCAGCTTCAGGCGATCGTGCAAGCCGACCCGGCGATTGCCAGCGTCAAGGGCTATACCGGCTCGGGCTCGGGGACCAATTCCGGCTCGGTTTATATCGACCTGAAGCCAAAGTCTCAACGCAGCGAGACCGCCGACGAGGTGATCGCCCGCCTGCGCCGCAACCTCAGGCAGGTGCCGGGCGCGCGTCTTTTTCTGCAAGCGGTGCAGGATATCCGCATGGGCGGGCGGGCGAGCAATGCCGAATACCAATTCACCTTGCAGGGCGAGAGCACGAGCGGACTCTATGCCTTCGTGCCGCGTCTCGTCGACGCCTTGCAAAACAGTTCCGTGCTCGCGGATGTCAATTCCGACCAGCAGCAGACCGGCCTGGAAACCGATATCGACATCGATCGCGACACGGCGTCCCGTCTCGGCATCGTCGTGAGCCTGATCGACAGTACACTTTATGACGCGTTCGGACAGCGCCAGGTCTCGACCATCTACAGCGCGGTCAACCAATATCATGTGGTGATGGAAGTCGACCCGCGCTATTGGCAAGACCCCTCGATCCTGAAAGATCTCTATGTCAGCACGTCCGGCGCCAGCCCGAGCGGCACGGCGACGTCCAATGCCGTGGCGGGAACGGTCACGCAAAGCCCCGCCTTGCCCACGCCGGGGTCATCGTCATCGAGCCTCAATTCCAGCGCGGCTGCGAACACAGAGGGAGCCGAGGCGCGCAACGCCCAATCCAATGCACTGGCCAATACCGGCAGGGGCAGCACTTCGGCCGGTTCGCCCGTCAGCACAACCCAGGAAACAATGGTTCCGCTCGCCGCCTTCAGCCATTTTCGGCCGGGCCACACGCCGTTGGCGGTCAACCACCAGGGCCTGTTCGTGGCAAGCACCATTTCATTCAATTTGCAGCCCGGCGCATCACTCGGCGACGCGGCCACCGAACTGCAGGCGGCGATGAAGGGGCTCCACCCACCAGCCACGATCCACGGCAGCCTGCAAGGAACCGCCCGTTTATTCCAAGAGTCCTTGTCGAATGAACTCTTGCTGATCCCCGCCGCGCTTGCCGCCGTCTATATCGTTCTCGGCATTCTTTACGAAAGCTTCATCCATCCAATTACCATTCTCTCGACGTTGTTTTCGGCCGGCGTCGGCGCGGTCCTCGCGCTTTTGCTGTTTCATACCGAGTTCAGCATCATCGCGATGATCGGGGTGATTTTGCTGATCGGCATCGTCAAGAAAAACGCGATTTTGATGATCGATTTCGCGCTCGAAGCCGAACGAACGGACGGGCTTTCGCCGCGCGACGCGATTTTTCGCGCTTGTATTTTGCGATTTCGGCCGATCATGATGACGACGTTCGCCGCGATTTTTGGCGCTGTCCCGCTGCTGCTGAGCTTCGGCGAGGGGAGCGAGATCCGGCGCCCGCTCGGCATTGCGATCGTCGGCGGGCTGATCGTCAGCCAGCTCTTGACGCTTTACACCACGCCGGTGCTTTACCTCTACCTCGACCGGTTCCGCCTCTGGTCGAACCAACAATGGCGCCGCCTATTTCCACGGCTTTCGGGCGCCGCTCCGGAACGTTCCGGGTAGCCAGAACCTTATGCCGCCGCGGCGATGCGCATCATCGGCTACCGCGACAATCCACGGGGGCAGGCCCTATTTGATCGCGACGACCATCGAGTCCGGCCCCGCGAGCGGCTCGACGCGGGTTTGCGAAAAACCGGCCTCGCGCATCCAGGCCTGGCAGTCGGCTCCGGTAAAATCGAAGCCGCCCGTCGTCTCGATCAACATGTTCAGGCTCATCAACAGGCCAAAGGCGTTTTGGCGCCGCTCGTCATCGATGATCGACTCATAGACAATGAGCGCGCCGCCCTTTCGAAGGGCGGCAAAGGCTTTTTCCAGCAACATGCGTTTCTGCGAAAGATCCCAGTCGTGCAGAATGTGGCCCATGATCAGGACTTCGGCTGCGGGCAGGGGGTCCGTGAAAAAGTTTCCGCTAAGAAATTTCACCCGCTCCTTCATTCCATGTTGGGCGATGAATTCCTCAAAGACCGGCTTGACTTCGGGCAGGTCGTATCCGGCGCCCGCGAGATGGTTGTGCGCGCGGGCGATGGTAACTGGCACCATGCCTTGCGCGGTGCCGATGTCGACGAAGGTTTGATAATCCTTCCATGGGAATTTGGCGGCGATCGCCTCCGCAGCGCCGAGGCTTACTCCGCTCATGGCGGCGAGGAACAAGCGCAACCGGTCCGGATCGGCATAAAGCGCGGCGAACACATCGCCCGATTCCTTGGCCTCATTCTGGTTCCGGCCGGTCTTGAGCGCCTTGGTTAACGAGCCCCAAGACACATAGAGACGGGCGTTCGCCATTTCGAGAAGCCCGCCGGCATAGCTTGGTTTGGCCCTGTCGAGAAAAAGATCGGTCTCGGCCGTATTGCGATAGAGCCCATCCTGGCGGTCGAGCACTCTCAGCGCGACAAGTGCGTCGAGGAAATCGCGCGCGGAACGATCGTGCAACCCGAGCCGGCGCGACAAATCGGCAAGATAGGCCGGACCCTTGGCAAGCTCAGTGAACAAGCCAAGCTCCACCGCGCTCAACAGCGTCTTAGATTCCCAAAAACCAAATCCAAGTTTGAAAATATTGGCGGGCGTTACGGCATCGGTCACGGCGGTTCTCCATCAATGATGGCGCCCCCCTGCAAAATTTTCACTCTTTGCAACGGTGGCTGACGAGCACTTGCCAAGCCGCATCCCGGGCCAGCACCTCGATTGCTATCTCGACGAATTCACTTTCCGCTTTAACCGCCGGGCTCACGCCCTTAACGAAAGGGCGTTCAGGCCGCTTGCCCGATATCGGCTTCCTCGGCCTCGTTTTCTTCGGTCTTGCCGCGGCGCGGGCCTTTTTGCAGTTGCGTCTCGATGACTTTCAACGATTCCGTCTCGGTCAGCTTTTGCACGACAAGGATTTCGCGCGCCATGCGATCGAGCGCGGTCTCGTAGAGCTGCCGTTCGGAGTAGGATTGCTCGGGCTGCGTATCGGAACGGTAGAGATCGCGCACAACTTCGGCGATTGCCTTCAAATCGCCGGAGTTGATCTTGGCTTCATATTCTTGCGCCCGGCGCGACCACATGGTCCGCTTGACGCGGGCCCGGCCCGTCAAAGTGTCCAATGCCACCTTAACGGCGGGGGCATCGGCGAGCCTGCGCATTCCGACGCTGGCGGCCTTCGTCGTTGGCACCTTGAGGATCATTTTGTCCCTGACGAATCTGACCACGAAAAGCTCGAGTTTGAAGCCGGCGACTTCCTGTTCCTCGATGGCGACGATCTGGCCGACGCCGTGAGCCGGATAGACCACATACTCATGCGGCTTGAACATTTGCCGCTGAGCGGTCGCGGTCTTGGCCGGCCTATGCGCGGGGGGGACCGATTTCCCGCCAGGCTTTGCTTCCGCCAAGTCCGTTTGGGCGTCGAGGCGCGCCGGCGCCCGCGCGCCTGGCTTGCTCTGTTTGCGGGGCGGCGTCTCGGAATCCGGCGCCTTCACGGCGATCTTCGCGGCAATAGGCTTGCCCGGGCCCTTGGCGACGGCTTGCGATGGGCCGTCCGCCGCCCCACCGTTCGGCGGGACGCGCGCGGCAATGGCGTCCGTTGCGCTCAAAGCAGAACCTGCGGATATTTCCTGCTCGGATTTTTTGCTCAACGGCAGCCGTTCTTTTGAGTCTAAATCCAGCTTCGAAGAGCGTTCGGCCGGTCTGTCGGCAGGCGGCGACGGCGCTTGCTTGCGCGCCTCGGAAAGCCTCGCAGCGTTTCGCTTAAGGGCGAGAATCGCCGCAGCGGCCGCCTTGCTCGCGGCGGTGTTTTGCGCGGTGCGAGTTGGGGCCTCGACGGCCTCGCGCACGGCCGTTGCCGGTTTGGCGGCAATGCGGCGCGAAACCGCGATCGCCGGCGTCTTTTGCGGCGCGGACGCCGGCTTTCCCCGGGCCGGTTTATTGCCGAAGCCAGGCCTTGCGGTCTTGCCCTTGACCGATTTGGCGTTCGCGCGTACTGACGCGCCGCGCTTAGCGCCGGCAGCGCGGGCAAGCACCGGCTTGGCGTTCCGAGCCGCGCCCTTTTTTGGCGCGCGCTTCGGGTTGCGCGCCTGCGGCGCGGCGCGTGCCGCCGAAGCCTTTCTCCTGGCCACCGGATTTGCCGCGACCGGGCCATTCGCGCGGCGGGTCACAGCGGCCGTTTTTGTTTTCGTTCCGCGCGAGGACTTCGAGGACTTATTGGCGGCTACTTTCTTGGAAGCAAGCGCGCGCGCGGCGGCGGCCCGCTTGGCTTTGAGCATCGCGGATTGTTTCGCCGCTTTTGCCTGGGGGATTCCCGGCCGTTTCGCCTGTTTTGTCTTGGACGATTTCATGGTCTTCTTGACAGACGCCATACCAAGCGCGCTCCTTTTTTCTGTCCCGCCTTGGAGGCGAGACGGCTCTCGACGGCGGACAAACCATCAGCCGTTCGGAAGCTTTGAATTTCGGCCCTGGAGAGGCGCCAAGCGGGAGGCTCCTCAACGAAGATTATCCGACCAAGACTTGGCCGGATTGACGCGCCAAGATATTTTGGGCCACGCCGCCAGGTAATCCTTATCCTGGCGGCGCTAAAGCCACCAGGACGCCGACGACGGGAGGCCGCAAATTCCCCCATCTGACGGCCACCAACAAGCAGTGTGACACAAAAAGCAGCAAAGATCAAAAGATATACTGCTCGCGGGCAGCTTCAACCCCGGTTTTCCGTCTGTGCGCCGGATTCTTTGCGCGATCACGCAACCGGTCGCACCGTACCGTGGCGTTAGAGCTTATCCAGAAAACTGCTCGACTTTCCGAATCCGGCATGCTCGAAGGCGTCGATTTTGAGCTAGTCCTCATCGACCAAATGATTCTTTTCGATCGGGACGCGCTCTAATCTCCTTGGCCTGGATTTGAGGAAAAATAAGCGTCTAGCTTGCCGGGCGTGCCGTCGAATGCCTTGGCGTCCGGAGGGGCATCGCGCTTAATTGTGATATTCGGCCAAGTCCGCGCCATGTCGAGGTTAAGCTTAAGCCATTTTTCGAGCGCCGGTTCGGTATCCGGCTTGATCGCCTCGGCCGGGCACTCGGGCTCGCAGACGCCGCAGTCGATGCATTCGTCCGGATGGATCACAAGCATATTCTCGCCCTCGTAGAAGCAATCGACAGGGCAGACTTCGACGCAATCCATGTACTTGCATTTGATGCAGTTTTCGACGACGACATAGGTCATGATCAATTTCCTTCGCGGGCAATCGCCGCATCGCCGGCGCGGCCAGTCAGCGACCTAATGCCAAAGGGCAAGGAGAATAACCGCCGATACCCCGCTCGACTTGCCATCCCAGCTAGCACGAAGCCGAGAACGGCGCCATGGACCGGAACTCCATAGTATCACAGTCTTTCCAAAACTTTCCAGAAACGCGCCTTGGCCCAAGCGGCGCCTTCACGAGCCCCATAGTGCGGCACTCGATCTATTCCATGTGGATGATTTGCTTTAGCGCAGTTGGTCGAAATAGTCCAAGAAATTCTGCAAGATTTTTGCAAGAATCCCGAATGCTTCCGTGGCGCCGACCGGAGAACGCTCAAGTTTTCAAATAGGTCCGTCGGCAGGGCCGGGCGAAGAGCAAACCCCCGGATCAGGCAATTCCTCGAACAAGCAAGATGCTTCGGAAAAGCCGCCCCGGCGCGCACCGGGAGAAACGACCTTAAGAACCCGCACCTGCCGCTCCAGCGCGATCGTCAGGACATCGCCGGGTCCGACCCCCTTAGCCGGGGTTTCGATCCGCCGCGCGTTGACGCGCACGTGGCCGTCGGCGACAAGCCGGGCGGCAAGACCCCGGGTTTTCGCCACACGCGCGAACCACAGCCATTTGTCGAGCCGCTGCCGCAGCGCCATGCCTTTCCTTACGCCACTCCCATTCCCAACAAATATCCACCAAAAGCGGGATTTCAAGCGAAGAGAGCGCCATTGGGCGGCCCTGGGCGAAGAAACATTTGATCGGGAACCGCTCAAGCGGCTCCCCTCTAAAGGGTCGCCTCCTTGCCGGCCCCGAGAAAACCGGTGATGGCGGTCGACGGGAAAGCGCGGGCGGCTTTTTAGCAGAAGGGTCATCGGCGGCGGCAAGGCGGGCGAGACGTGAGCAAAAGCTCATCGCTTGGCATGCTTCTCTGGCGTCTTGCTCTTCGTCTGGCCGGCTTGCGCCGTGACTTTCGCGGGGAAACGGGCTGCAAAATGCGCCGTGGGATGCGCCTTCTTGGCAAATTTTGGGGCGAATTTCGCATGTTTGTGGACGCCCGCCTTGGCGAAGCTGGCTTTTCTTCCTGCGACTTTGCCCGGCGCTTTTTTCAGAGCCTTATGCCAAGCTTTTTTTGTCATCTTGCGGGCAACCGGCGGGTCTATGTCGCCGGTTTCGCTTCGCGCTAGCCGACGGGGGGGGAGGACATCGGGCGTCGCGGTGGCTTGCTTGGCCGCGTCCTTCATCGGCAACGCTGCGGCATCGGGGGCGAGCGGCGTGTCGTCGAGCGCGGTTGCCGGCGTGGCGGGGGCATAGGCGCTAACGATGCTCGGCGGTTGCGCTGTCCCGACCGGCGAATGGCCCGGTCGTGCTTGTGCGATAACTCCCGCATAGCCCTCGGGCACACCGGCATAGACAGGAACGGGATCGAACGCCGGACGCGGCACCATGCTAATTCGCAGGGCCATCGGCAGGGTCCCGGCAAGGGCCTCTGTTGCCGCCGGAACAAAATGCCGTGTCGCCGCGGGGGCTCTGGCCTTGGCAGCGCGCAACGGCGCCATCAGCCGCGCGAGTTCCGTGTCAAATTGGGCCACCGCTTTACCGCGTCTGCGGCAGATTGTTTCATGCATGTCGGGCGCCGCAGCGGGGCTATTCATTGATGTCTGCGCCATAAGGTCGGCGAGCGACTTCGTGGGCTGGTCGATTCCGGCAAAGCCGCGATCGAACAAGGCCGCGGCCATGATCGTCCGGCTGCGCAGATTGGGCGCGCCCATAATCACGGCAATGAGCTTGCGGCCGCCTTGGCTCGCGCTCGCGACGAGATTGAACCCGGCGGCGCAGGTAAACCCGGTTTTCATGCCGTCGGCGCCCGGATAGCGGCCGAGCAGATTGTTGTGATTTGGGATGATTTGGCTGCCGAGCCGCAAGGCGCCAATGTTGAAGAGATTGGCCTGCTCGGGAAAGGTCAGATAAAGCGCGCGCGCAAGAATCGCGAGGTCGCGCGCGGAGGAGACATGCTCTGGGTCCGGCAGGCCGTTTGGATTGACGAAGTGGGATTGGGTCATGCCGAGCGAACGCGCCGCGTCGTTCATATCGTCGGCGAAAGCCTCGACCGAGCCCGCAACTCCTTCCGCGATCGTGACAGCCATATCGTTCGCCGATTTCACCATCAGCATTTTGAGGGCATTGTCGAGCGTCACCAGCGAGCCCGGCCGGAAGCCCATCTTGGACGGTGGCATCATTGCCGCGCGCGCCGAAACGGAAAGCGGCGTGTCGAACTCAATGTGATGATCGCGCACCGCGCTCAGCGCCACATAAACCGTCATCAGCTTCGTCAGGGAGGCTGGATACCAGGGCTCAGTCGCATGATCCTCGTAGAGGATCGCGCCGGACGGCATTTCGATCACCAGCGCGGGGTTGGCCAAGGCATGGCTAGCACAAACGCCGAGCAGGGCCGCGAGGGCAGAGAGCACCCACCCGCCGACGCCTATGCCTTGACGCGGTTTTCCGCCGCGAACCGTGTTGCATCTTGCCGGCTTATGGCTTTGGCGTATTGGGGTCATGTCCTGATTCCGGCCGAATCGCGGCAGTCGCCGCGGGAAACCTGACATTCGTCCCCCCGCCGCGCAAGCGCGGTGGGAGAGTGTCCACACAAACCTACAAAAGCAACACGGCAAAGGTAGGGCAGGGGCGGGTCTTGGAACATCTCGATAAACGCCATCGGCCGGCCGGAAATATCGCGAAGCAGATGGCCTCCCAACCCCGAAGGACCGAAGCGTGCGCCAAAATGGATAAGCTTAGGGGCAAAGTCAAGCGCGGCTTCGCTTTTTTTGCGGTCACACCGGCAGCTGACCGATCCTAGGGAGGCCGAGTCTCGACCACGCGTGCCCGCGGCATTCCAGGGAGGAAGCGGACGCGGGCGTCAGCGAACTGCAAAGTAGCAGGGAACGCCGCGGATGTTTAGTCCCACATCGAGGCGGTATGACCGACTACAACAGGAGGCGTGGCGCGCTTCCCACCATGCATCGAAGCGACGCGGACGCGCGGCGGCGAGGCAGGACTTCCCCGCCCAAGGCAACCGCCGCGCAATCTTCAGTCTGAGAAGGCCTGGGCGCGATCCCGCGATGGCGCCGCACGATCATGTCTTTGTCCACGCAGGATTGACTGCACCCCGTCAACCGGCACTGCATGTGTCGTGCAGAGAATAGCCGCCCGTGGTCGTCACGTTCTTGAAGGTCAGCGCGCCGGAGGCACGATCCAGATAGTAGTAGCCGCCGTGCAAAGCGTCGTGCCAGGAGATTTGGCTGCTGGTGATATTGGCCGGAAACGAATCGACCGTGTTCCGGTCGTAATCGACGTTGACGTTCCACGTCGCACCGCTTTTCGGATTGGTGCATTGCAATTTGGAGAATTGAACGTCATGGGATTGCCGACCCGGCTGAGCGCTCACCGCGCCAATCGAGGCGGCCAGGGTTGCGACAGCAAGTGCCGACGTCAGCGCGAACCCGGCATAGGCAGCGCCTTCCCGGGATGAATTTGAAAAAATAGTCATCAGCTTTCTCTCCTTGAGTATTGCCCCTTTGAGATTCCAGAAAATGGAGCGCGGCCGCTGCAAATGGTACTGGGACGAATACGGGGGAACTCCGCCTCGGTTGGCCCCGGGGTCGCAGGGGCAGCCGACCGCTTTCGTTAAACAGGCAGGGCAGAGCCAATCGACGGTGCCGCCATTATTTTCAAGCAGGTGCAGGAACCCGTCGGTGCCAGTGCCGCGCGGAGAACGCCGGTGCCGCCCGGTCGAAGCTGAGCGTAGCGGAATCGCCTATTCGCGTCCGCTTTCTTGCGCGAGATTATTTGTCGGCAGCAGAGTCGGCATTGCGGAGGGCCGCGATAGGTGGATCAAGCGATCCGCAATTGAGCCGATGCCGCAATAGCAGGATTTCGGCTTCCAGCCGCCGCCGCGATTTGAAGGAGTCGCATAGCATGCAGTGCACGAGGTCGGTCGCGTTCTTCGCGCTGAGCTTGCGCATGATGTTTTCGCGGTGAAATTCGACGGTGCGCGGGCCGATGCCAAGCGCGCGCGCAGCTTCCTTGTTGGAGGCTCCCCTCACGATTTGCGCCAGCGTCGCGCGTTCCCGCGGTGTCAACAACTCGTGACCAGGAAAAGGCTCCAGCATGACGTCCAGTGCGCCGCTCAGCTTCTCGATTTCCCACTTGGCTTGCGTGAGGTCGGGCGTTTCCAGCAACTCCCAACTGCCGTTTCGCCTCGTTATGGTACACTGGTGCGCACGCGCCACGTCCAGCATGTCCACGGCCCTGCTCGTCTGGAGCGAGTAGGTGCAGAGAGCGATCATTTTCTGGCCGGCGAGAGAGCGATCGAGTTCATGCTCGTAATCGCGGAACCCCTTCCAATATTTCGATTCGAACCAGAACGCATTGCCGCTGACCCTCATCCCCTCGTAACCCCTGGCCAAGGCGCCGTTGAGCTTCTCGCTCCAGCCGCCGTTGACCTTATTCAGATCGAACTTATCTCCTTTGATATACCACTCGGTGCCATCGAGTATCTCGATGCGCCTGTACGCGAGATGCTGGTCAAAATCCGGTATCTCGCGGGCTAACAACGTCTTTGCGTTTTCCGCCGTGATTGGATCGGAGACCACCCACACGCAGAATTCGTTGCTTGCCAGTCCGGCCGCGAAATAGGTGGCCGCGGTGTTCAGCAAGTCCGCCTTGGTCTCGAAGAAAACACAAAGATGCGCCCCCCAGGGCATGTCGCCAATGACGTGGATGCCGGTTTTGCGTAACGCCGGATCGGGGGAATGCTGCTCAGCAAATTCGGCTTCGGCCTGTCGCGGGGACGAGACCTCGCGGCCGCGGCTTAAAATTGCGTTGTCGTTGGTTGCGCGCTCGCGCGAGCGCAATGGCTCGCCCGCCTTCTCACTGAATATGTTGGAATCCGATGACACGATGCGCTCGAATCTCCGCACGGCGGAATAAAAATCCGCTGCCCTACCGCTTGGCGACTCCCCACTGCCGCTTTCATTCCAGGCTGCCGCCCGCGGCGGCCAGACCATAAGGCGCGGCGGCACAAGCCGCAACCACTGGCGACGAATAGGAGCACCGTTTTCGCCAGAGTCGCACGCGTTGGAGCGAAAGGGGTAGCTTCCGGCGATACGCTGGATACTATACGCAGGCCATCGTTGGCCAATCTATCGGATTGGAGCGCTTGGCTAAGCCGGTCCGGTCGCCGGCCCGAAAGGAGAATGCGATGCCAAGCGTCTTGATCACTGGCGGAAATCGCGGTCTCGGGTTCGAATTCGCCAAACAATACGCGGCCGATGGCTGGCGTGTTTATCCCGCGTGTCGCGACCCGAACAACGCTTCGGACCTGCGACGGTTGGCCGAAACGAAGGAAGGGCTAGTGGAGGTCCTGCCCCTCGACGTGACGGATCTTGCTAGTGTCAGATCGGCAGCCGCCAAGCTCGAGGGGCGTCCGGTCGATCTCTTGCTCAACAGCGCCGGAATCGGCGGGCCGCCGCGTCAGACGGTTGGGGCCATCGATTACGGCGCGTGGGCGAGAGTGCTCGATGTCAACACCATGGGGCCGACGCGCGTGACGGAGGCGTTCACCGACAACGTGGCACGCAGCAACCGCAAGCTTATCGTCACCATCACCAGCGGCATGGGCTCAATCGCCGACAATACGTCCGGCGGTTCGATCGCCTACCGCAGCTCGAAGGCCGCAGTGAACATGGTGATGCGGAGCCTCGCAATCGATCTCGCACCGCGCGGGATCAGCTGCGTGCTTGTCAATCCAGGATGGGTGCGCACCGACATGGGCGGCACGGGCGCAACCCTTGCCCCCGCCGAGAGCGTGGCCGCGCTGAGGCGCCTGATCGAGACCCTAGGGCCGGCGCAGTCGGGCAAATTCTTCCATTACGACGGCCGCGAATACGCCTGGTAGTCGCCATCAACCCAGAAGTACGCTGCGAACAGAGGTTGCTTTGCACCGCCGTCTGGCAGCTCAAGGTGCCTTTCATCCGTACGAGTTCCAGCAGCTTGCCAGCCCGGCGCATTTTCAGCCGCTCATGCTCGTCGAAGTGCTGGGCTTTACGGTGGCGACACGCAATCGCATCGACAACACGGAATCCCACATTGATCCTACATGCGTTTCAACGACGCCGAGGCGGTGCAATTTTTCCAAAAGCCCTTTCTTGAAGCCTTTGACCCGGAATTGCGGAAAGGCGTCCGGTCCATGTTGCGACTGGACCGGAACTTCAATCGTCGATCGAGGCCAGCAACGCCGTTCCGCCCCGCGCAGCCCCTATGGGTTAGCCGGACAGGGCCGGCCTTCTGGGTATGTTTTTTCGCTCTGGTCCGTCGAGCCAGCCGGCATTCTAAAACCAGCGATAAGTGGTCAAAACCGGACAGCGCCGCTCCCGACAAGGCGTACTGATGAATGAACTGCTGCGTCAGCTGAGCTTTTAATTCGCCCAATCCACCTAAGCTCGTTGAAACGGGGGAAAATTTGGCGGAAGACCCAATCGATCTCGATGGTCGGCGAGGGGTGGCGGCACAGAAGGCGACCACAATGCGCCGTCAGCGCGCCGCGACCGATGCCCGCGGTGGCGAACTGGGGGTGCGCCAGATGGAACTCGACGACTTGCTTCTCGCCGCGCCGGCCTCCGGCTGGGTTGAAGCGGTGACCAAGGCCCGTTATCTTCTAGTCCTGCTTGCGCGGACGCCGGCCGCCGAAGATCTGCGGCGAGCGAGGCTCATCGCGGACGTTTTCGCCGACTTCGAGCGGCTGCTTGCAGAATCGAAAAACCCGCCCGTCGCGGGTGATGCCGGGCTCGCGCCCGCGAGCCTCATTCAGAAGAGGATAACGATGGCAAAAGGTCAGCAACGCGGGAACCGCGAAGCCAAAAAGCCGAAAAAGGAAAAGCCCAAGGTCGCCGCGGCCACCCAGGCCTCGTTCGGGCTCAATCCCCAGAAATCGGCGGCGGCGAAGGACGATCGAAGCAAGAAAAAATAGGCCGCCGAAACACAACTTGGCGCACATGCGATCGGCGCGAGGCGGTCCGCGTTCGGCGGGACTTTGCTGTTTTGGGGATATCCAAGGCTCGGCGGCTCGCCTTCGCGGTCGCACGAGGGTCCAGGATGTTGGCCGGTTAGCCTTTGGATGCGATCGAGAGGAGGGGTTGGCCCTGGCGTAACACCGGCCGCGTGCTACAATGCTTGACCAGGAATATGGCGGCACGATTTGCGGCCCTGTTGAGCTAAGCAAACCGGAGATTCTGCCGCTCTCGTGCTTTGATCGTTGCGAGGTCGCGATGAACACATCATCCATCCCGCCAAAGAGTGCCCGGGGTGCGACGGGCGCGGAGATGGTTGGCATCGCCGTATTCGTAGCTCTTGCCCTTGGTTTTCTCGGCTTCATGGAGTTTAAGGATGTGCTCATCGGCCCTAAGGCGGGCGGCTATGTGGACATCGACGCGATCGCGGGAGAATGGCAGGCGGCCGGCCGCCCCTGGCACATCGTTTTTCGAACGGACAAGACGCTTGGCATGAATTTTATTGGTTCCCCGGAACAAGGCAAAATGGAACCAGGGACGTTTCGGCTGTGGTCGGAGGGAAATGTCATAATCGACATGAAGAACGGGAGAAATTTCACGGCGACATTTAGAGCGCTTACGCCCAACCAATTCGACCTCGTGGACTCGGAAAACGGGGCGGTGACGGTCTTCGCGCGAGCGCCATAGCGCTGGTCAGCCAGAAATAATCGCCATTCAACAGCGGTCTTCCATCGGAGCCAGTGAGGGGCGCCACGCGCGTCGGACAGCTTTTTCCTTTTCGTTGACCCGAACCTAACGGTTGCGCCACGTTCGTATAACCCAAATAGGTGTTGCCGAGTGCCGTTGCCCAAGCGTAGCGTTCAGGCCGCGGCTTGAATCCGGCAATGAAGACGCCGCTCGACTTTTGGGAGGGTCACATGGGGATCATATATCGTATCGTGCCGGCACTCGTCATGTCGTGGGATTGACGGTAGGGGCGGACGGAAAACTGTACCTCACCCTCAACAACTTTCCCGGGACGAGCGGCGGCGCCGATCAGACGTTGAAGATCAAGCTGGATTAGGGAGAAGGGGCCCGTTTCCCGCGACTGATCACGGGAATTGGATGAACCGGCCGGCGTAGCCAGTGGCTCCGGTATGGCAGCTGGGGCTGGCGCTCGCCGGGGAAGAATCTACGCGTGCCAGAGGCTCCGTTGCATTGCAAGGCCGCCGGTACAAAATGCCCTACCCAAAGGCGTTTTTCAATTGGCGAGACGAAACAGGCGACGCGATCGGGTGTAGGACCCCATTCCTCGCCCTCATGCTGAGGAGGCGGCGAAGCCGCCGTCTCGAAGCACGCGGGCGAGGGCCGGATACGCCATTTGCGATTCCCTCGTCCTTCGAGACGGCCCCTATGGGGCCTCCTCAGGATGAGGGAACGTTTTACCCGCTCGCCCTGCGAAACTGGCGGCGCGCGCGCTTCACTCCCCGTAATTCTCCTTGAGATAATCCCCGATGGTCTTGGCGTCCGCCGGATCGATCGGCGCGCCAAACTCCTTGATCATTTTGGCGACTTCGGCGTCCCAATGCGCCGCGTCGAGAAATGGCGAATTCATCGGAATGTAATCGAGGCTATGACAAGCGCCGCAATGGCCCTCGACAACATCCACTCCCGGCGCCTGTTTGAGATGCACGGCCGGTTCATCGGCACTGACCGGCGCCGGGACAAAGGCCAGCGCGACAAAAATCGCAATCCACCACAAGGCTGTTTCCTCAAACGACATCGAGCGTCACGGTCTGCGCGACGTTGTTACAATAGCCCGCCGGGTTTGGAATCGGCTCCCGCGTCTGGGTTTGGCCGATCCAATTGGTGGCGCGCGCGATCAGCGCCAGTTTTCCGCGCCGCTCGGGGGTAAACTCATGGCTCCAGGTGCGAAACGCGAATTTGCCGGGATCTTCTCCGAGCGCCGCTTCCATCCAGCTCTTGCCGTCGTCGGCCGAGATCTCGACTGAGCGAATGCCGTAGCCGCCGTCCCAGGTAATTCCGCTGATGGCCGTCCTGCCTCCCGCGTCGATGCTTGCGCCATCGGCCGGGCTCGTGATGAACGAGTTCACGACGATCTCGGTGACCGGCGTGGTGGCGGCCGTCTCCTGCGAAATAAACCGCGCCACCAAAGGAAATATTCCAACCGGAATCCGGTAGGCCGACTTCATCCAGTACCCATCGAAGGGCCTGGTCACGGCCGTGATGCTGGTAATGTGCTTCACCCAATAGGTCGCGGTCCAGCCGGGCACGACGATCCGCGCCGGAAAGCCGTTCCAGTGCGGCAGCGGCTCGCCGTTCATCTCATAGGCGACGAGCGTTGTCTCCTCGATGGCTTTCCACACGGGGAGGCTTTTTACGAGGTCGGGCGTCTTGTCAAGGACGGGGCCGTCGGCGCCATCGAACACCACTTCGACCGCGTCCTTCCTGAGCCCAACCAAGTCGAGCACATCCTTGAGCTTGGCGCCTTTCCAGCGCGCGCAGCCCATCGCGCCGTGGCCCCATTGGACGCCGGGGACATGGGGTTGAAACAAGCCCCGGCGATTTCCCGAGCATTGGCAGACGGCGGCGACTTCGAATACGGGCAGCCTTTTCAACTCGTCGAGTCCGATCTGCAAATTGCCGTTGGCGCCCTCTCCGCCAATATTCAGCTTCCAAGTACCGGCGGCGACCTCCGGAATGTCAGCCAAATGGTAGCGCACGAAAAATTCGTCGTTCGGAGTGATGGCGGTGCGCAAATAGGCGAGCGGCGCCTCGTAATTGGGCGCCCGGCCGGTCAGCCGGATCAGCGGCTTTTTGCCGGGCAGCGTGTCGAGAACTGCGTTCGCCCGCGTTCCCGCCGGCAGCAAGGGCGAAAGCCAGAGGAGACCGCTGTTTGTCGACCCGGCGCCGCCCGCCGGGGCCGTCAAGACGCCGCCGCCCGCAAAGGCCAGCGCTCCGCCCGCCGCTTCGAATAAACCGCGCCGTGTGATCATAACAAAGCTTCTCCCTTGCGGCGGCCCCGGACACCGGCGGGCGAGCTAAAGAGTCTAAGCTCCGCGGAGGTGGATACCGGCGATGGCAAGTGCAACCTGTCGGCGCCTATTTGCATCGTTCAAAGCCTTTTTTTTGTGAAACTTAGACTCAAATTGCTGAGGTCCCCATACCGCGTTCTTAAACGCCCCTACGTAGGCTGAGACGCCCAGTACAGAGTTAGCTTTGATTCGCGACGGGGACCACATGTACGCCGTTTTTAATTGTATTGCGTACGAACATGACTTGCGGCTCGTGGGCTTGGCCGCCGTTATATGCACGTTGGCCTCGTTTACGGCGATCAGCCTGCTCCACCATGTGCGCACGTCCAGCGCCCGTATGCGGCGGGCGTGGCTCGCTGTTTCCGCGATTTCGACCGGCTTTGGAGTCTGGGCCACGCATTTCATTGCGATGTTGGCATATTCTCCCGGAGTTCCGACCGCCTACAACATCACACTCACCGCGCTCTCGCTGGTTGCCGCAATCTTGCTGACCGGAGCGGGCTTGGCCGTTGCGGTCGAGTCGATTGCGGGTGCGGGCGCCTGGCTTGGCGGCGCCATGGTCGGCGGCGGCATTGCGGCCATGCATTACACCGGAATGGCGGCGTTCGAAATCCCGGGGCACATCGTTTGGAATCCGGTCTTAGTGGCGGTATCGATTGCACTGGGCGGGCTCCTAGGCGCCCCCGCTCTGGCGATCGGATTGCGCGGGGACTCTGTGAAATGGAAAATCCTTGGCGCGTTATTGTTGACCGCGGCGATTTGCAGTCACCACTTCACCGCGATGGGCGCAGCCAAGATCGTCCTCGATCCGACGATTGGACTTTCCGGAACAGCGTTACCGCCGGGTTTGCTCGCGATCGCGGTGGCATTCGCAAGCTTTGTCATTATTGGTCTCGCGCTTGGGGGCGTCGCGATCGAGATGCGCGCTCGCCGGCGCGAGCGTGAGACCGAGCTCATGCGCGGCACTGCCAACGCCACTTTCGAGGGGCTGTTGGTTTGCGATGGCGCCACCATTGTTACTGTCAACGACAATTTTGCCGCTCTCATCGGCTGCTCCACGGACAGCGTGGTTGGTGCGAGCCTTGAAAAATATTTTGCAGACGCGGACATCAGCCGCACGTTCTTCGGGCACCCGAACCAGTCTATCGAGGGCACCTTGGTTCACTTCGATGGCTCGAAAATACCCGTCGAACTCGTCCAGCGGTCCATCGATTTCGGTGGCAAGCCGCATCGCGCTGTTGCGGTTCGTGATCTTCGCGCGCGCAAGGAGGCGGAAAAGCATATCCGCTTTCTCGCCCATTATGACGCGCTCACCGAGCTTCCCAATCGGGTCAGCTTCAACAAGAAGTTGGATCAGGAGATCGAAGTGGCGCTGGCGAAGGGGCAGCGGCTCGCTGTCTTGTGCCTCGACCTCGATCGGTTCAAGGAGGTCAACGATTTATTCGGACACGCAGCGGGCGACCGGACGCTTCAGTCCGTCGCAAAACGCATTAGTGAAGTGTTGGATGAAAACCAAATGTTGGCGAGACTGGGCGGCGACGAGTTTGCCATCATAGCACGGGGCCTTTCCCCTCCCACCGCCGCCGGCCGCATCGCCGAGATTATCCTGGAAACCCTGCAAAGCGCGGGCGCGAACATGGAAATCGATGGGCCTATCGCGGTCTCCATTGGGATTGCCATCTGTCCCGATGAGGCGACTGACCGGCATGCCCTGCTCTCGCAAGCCGACACCGCCCTCTACCGCGCCAAAAATGAAGGCAGGGGAACCTATCGCTACTTCGACGCATCGATGGGCGCCGCGCTCCGTGACCGCCGCCTTCTGGAACACGACCTGCGCAATGCGATCTCCCGTGGAGAGTTGAGGCTCGTTTACCAACCAGAGAAAAACGTCCACACCGGCAAGGCCGTGGGCTTTGAGGTGTTGTTGCGCTGGAAGCACCCAACTCGCGGGGAGGTTTCACCGGCAGAGTTCATTCCTATTGCCGAAGATACCGGCGTCATTCTTCAGATCGGTGAGTGGGTGCTGCGGACAGCCTGCCGTGAGGCAGCGACCTGGACCAAACCATTAACCGTCGCGGTAAACGTATCGGCCGTGCAAATCCATAATGCGAACTTCGCCCAACTGGTCCATGAGATTCTCTCCGAGACCGGCCTCGCCCCCGGGCACCTGGAATTGGAGATCACCGAAACGGCGCTCATCCGCGACTTCAACCGCGCGCTGGCGACACTTCGGCGAATCAAGATGCTGGGTGTCCGTATAGCGATGGACGACTTTGGTACGGGTTACTCGTCGCTCTCGAACCTCCGTGCCTTTCCATTCGACAAGATCAAGATCGATGGCTCCTTCGTCAAATCGGTCGAAAGCGGCGGCCAAGCGGCCGCAATCGTACGTTCAGTACTCGGGCTCGGTCGCGGGCTGGATCTTCCTGTGCTCGCGGAGGGCGTCGAGACAAACGCTGCGCTTGCCTTTCTTAAGTGCGAACTCTGCGACGAGGCGCAAGGCTACCTCCTGGGAAAGCCCGCGGACATCGAGAGCTACCGTCGACTGACCCATGGGGGCGATGCAGTCGAGGAGCGGCCAACCGTGACCCACCTCGTGGCCAAAGCGTCAGTCGGGTAATCGAGGATCACGTCGCGATTTGTCCGCTCAGGGTCAAAAGCCGAAATTCAAACTGACCAACGACCGGATTCTCGCCGCCCCGCTGTTTGTTGACCCGGCGCCGCCAGCTGGGGCCGTCAAGACGCCGCCGCCCGCAAAGGCCAGCGCCCCGCGCGCCGCTTCCAGCAAACCGCGCCGTGTGATCATGAAGCGTCTCCCTGGAGGCGGCTGCCAGCCAGCGCCTTTGGTAGGTAAGCCACGGAAGAGGCAAATTTTCAAATCTCGATTAAGTGAGGCATGGCTTTCCAATTTTGATCGCTATTGTTTACCGTTGGAGGTATTTTCCTGGCAATTGAGTGGGATGCGACGGCGCTTCGAAGGAGCGAATGAACCAAGCAAAAAGGAGCGAAACATGTCCAACAAATCGGCGAAGGCAGGCGGCGAGCCTCATGATGTCGTGATCGTCGGAGGCGGATCCGCCGGCATCGCGGCGGCCGCGAGCCTGCTCAAGCGGCGGCCGGACCTCGATATATTGGTCATCGAGCCGCAAACAAAACACTTCTATCAACCCGGCTGGACAATGGTCGGAGGCGGCATCTTCCGGGCGGCCAGCACCGAACGGGACGAAGAAGGGCTCATGCCTCGCCGCGCGCGCTGGCTCAAGGGCGCTGCCGCGGCGTTCGCGCCCGAGGCCAATGAGGTCATCCTCGACAATGGCGAGCGAATTGCTTACCGCGTGCTCGTCGCGGCGCCCGGCATCAAGCTCGATTGGGGCGCCGTCGAAGGCCTTCCCGAGACGCTGGGCAAGAACGGCGTCACGTCCAACTATCGCTATGACCTAGCTCCCTATACTTGGCGGCTTGTGCAAGAGTTCCGTGGCGGGCGCGCGCTCTTCACGCAACCCCCCATGCCAATCAAATGCGCCGGCGCTCCGCAGAAGGCGCTTTATCTCTCCTGCGATGAGTGGTTCCGGAACGGACATCTTAAGAACGCAACCGTCGAGTTTCACATCGCGGGCGGCGTGCTCTTCGGCGTCAAGGATTATGTCCCGGCGCTGATGGAATATATCAAGAAATATGGCGTCGCACTCAACTTCAATAGCCGTCTCGTCAGGATCGACGGCCACGCCAAGAAAGCTTGGTTCGAGGTGACCAAGGGCGACGCGAAGGAGACCATCGAACGCGGCTTCGACATGATCCATGTCGTTCCGCCGCAGCTCGCTCCGGACTTCGTCCGCTCAAGTCCCCTGGCCGACAAGGCCGGCTGGATCGACGTCAACCAAGACACCTTGCAACACGCGCGTTTCGCCAATGTTTTCGGACTCGGAGACGCCTGCTCGGCGCCGAACGCCAAGACCATGGCGGCGGCCCGCAAGCAAGCACCTGTCGTGGCGGAGAATGTGCTGTGCGTTCTTGCCGGGAAGGCCCCGCGCGCCACCTATGACGGATATGGAGCGTGTCCATTGACGGTGGAGCGCGGCAAGATCGTATTCGCCGAATTTGGCTATGGCGGCAAACTGCTGCCGACCTTCCCCAACTGGCTCTTCGACGGCACGCAGCCGCGACGTCTCCCTTGGTTCCTCAAGGTGCGCGTGCTCCCGCCGGTTTACTGGAAGGCGATGTTGAAGGGACGCGAGTGGCTCGCTCGTCCTTCTATAGTTCCGGCGGTTGCCGTGCCAAGGAAATCGTCCTAACCCGAAGGTGTGGCCACTTCATCAATCGCCTGCACGTTTGTCACCCTTCACGATGAGCGAGGAGCGCCATGATTCGTGGCTATAGCGATCATGCGGCCAATGAGCGGACGTTTCTTGCCTGGGTGCGCACCGGCATCGCCGTGATTGCCTTCGGGTTTATCATCGAGAAATTTAATCTATTTGTGCTTACCAGCGCAAGCTCCGCCTCCGCTGAAGTGGCGCATCGATTGCAGCTCGAAAGGCTGTCGGGACCGCTGCATCGCTACGGCGGCGTTGCTCTCATCTGCGGCGGCCTCGCGCTTATCGTGGTCGCAACCGCGCGCTTCGTCCGCACCGGGCGATTGCTCGATGACCCTGAGCTGCATTCCGCCAGCGGCGTCCGCGCCGGGCTGATCTTCTCGCTCGTGTTGGTGCTGCTTGTCGCCGGTTTCAGCACTTATCTCGTGCTCGTCTGATACCTTGGCGCTATCGCCGGAAGCGGATATCTCATCGCCCGCGCGGATGCGCGGAGCGGTAGGCTTCGAGAAGCCTTGCGCTGTCGACGGCGGTGTAGATTTGGGTCGTCGAGAGCGAGGCATGGCCTAGCAGCTCCTGGATCGCGCGGAGATCGCCGCCGCGCTCCAATAGATGGGTGGCGAAGGAATGGCGCAGCGCATGCGGCGTCGCGCTATCGGGAAGCAAGAGCGCGCCGCGCAAGCGTGCGACGGCAAACTGGATGATCCGCGGCGAAAGCGGGCCGCCCTTGGCGCCAAGGAACAGGGGTTTTTGCGGCGCGAGCGCAAAAGGGCAAAGCGCAATGTAGGCTTCGATGGCTTGGCCGACCGGCGCGATGATCGGCACGGTCCTGGTCTTTTGGCCCTTGCCGGTGACCGTGAGATAGTCGCGCGCGCCGACCGGTGCCTCGGAGCGCTTGATCGCCAAGGCTTCCGAAATGCGCAGGCCCGCGCCATAGAGCAGGCTCAAAACGGCGGCATCGCGCGCGATGATCCAGTTCGGCCGGTTTTCGCCGGCCCGTGCGTCCA
>Ga0182015_10000857_pt1 | contig 42206 bp, 34 predicted proteins | sample 712P3MmetaG_FD_120478 | JGI IMG/M metagenome (GOLD analysis project Ga0182015, IMG submission 120478) | Permafrost microbial communities from Stordalen Mire, Sweden - 712P3M metaG | ecosystem: Environmental > Terrestrial > Soil > Wetlands > Permafrost | place: Sweden: Stordalen | collected...
GAGTTGGCCACCTCATATTGGGCGGGGGCATTCGATCTGGTGCTCGTGGGATTCGGCGCCGAGCTGGAGCGGTTCGACAGGGTCCTCAGCGCGTCGGACACCCCGGCATTGATGGACCAGGTTTGTCGTAGGCGGCTGAGCGGAGCACAGCTCTTGCAGTCCACCGGATATCAGTCCTTCGCCCAAGCCCGCTGTGTGGAGGGCTCGAAGAGGTGGGACCCGCTGGTGGTGATCTGCGGCCCGACCATGCCGGAGGCTGACGTAGGCGAGTTGGTGGCCGTGGCTGACGATCCGCGACTGGGTATCGCGGTCGCCGCCGTCGGAGGTACGGCTGCGGCCGCGCACGTACTGAGTCTTTCGGGGTCGGGTCATGCGTCCTCGCTCGAGTTGCTCAGATCGGTGATCACGCCGCAACGGGTGGAGGCCGACGAGCTCGATGAACTCTCCTCCCTGGTCGAAACGGCCAGCAGTCGTCAGTCGGTGTTGCGGTCGGACGAGCCGTACGTCTCGCTGCCGATCCCATTGCCGATCACCGCGGTCAGAGAGAGCACTGCGCCTGACCGTTCGCATCCATCGGCCCGGCCCACGACGGACGTGACTGTCCGGGGCCGATCCTGGGAAGACATAGAAGTCGAGGTCAGTGTGCTCGGTCCGATCGAGATCCGCGGAGCAGCCCGCGAATTCACTAGGGCCTGGGCAAGCGAGCTGGTCGTCTATTTGGCCATGCATCCCAAGGGTGCTTCCAATGAGGCGTGGGCGACCGCGCTGTGGCCCGACCGGCTCATGGCTCCCTCGAGTCTGCATTCGACGGCCTCGGTCGCCCGTCGGTCACTCGGTCAAGCACGGAGCGGCGTCGACCACCTGCCTCGTTCGCACGGAAGGCTTGCGCTTTCTGCCACCGTCGGGACCGATTGGGCTCGATTCGTGGAGCTCGCCGACTCGGATGACACCGGGAGGTGGCGATCTGCGCTCGATCTGGTGCGGGGGATGCCATTCGACGGTCTTCGATCCGCGGATTGGCCGATACTGGAGGGCATCGGCCCGGCCATTGAGGCTGCAGTGGTCGACCTGAGCGGGCGATTGGCGGGAGCGTGCCTCTCCAGAGGCGATGCCCGCGGTGCGCAGCGGGCGGCGCGCCACGGCCTTCTCGTCAGCCCCTATGACGAGCGCTTGTACCGGATGTTGATGCGCGCAGCCGATCTCGGCGGCAATCCGGCCGGGGTGGAGTCAGCGATGTCCGAGTTGGTGCGATTGGTTGCTGACGACATCGAACCACTGGACTCGGTTCATCCATCCACCGTGGAGCTCTATCGCTCGCTCACCCGACGGCGCAGCGGCAGCACGGGGCTTCGCTGATTCGGACGGTTTCTCGCCTCACGTGAGGGTTGGGGAGTCGTGCGATCAGCCTCGTCGGCGATGCGGCCGACGATTCCCAGTACAGAGGTCTGCTATATCAGCAATGCGTCGATCCTCGGCGCTATGACCACGGAATCACCGCTGGTTCCCGCCCAGGCCGACGGATTCTGAATCAATCCGGCGCAATCACCGGTAATCTGCATTCGGCGGCCCCGTTGAGCAAGGTTTCCGCCAACCGTGCTCCGGGGCCGCCCTTTTGTGTACCAGTGGAGCTGCCACCCCGGTCGTTTTCGCGTCCGGAGCGCCTACAGCACCAGCTCTGCCATGGTCTGCAGAGTGTCCGGGTTGCCGGCCACCAGCAGGGTGGTGGCGATCGACTCCCGCCAACCTTCGAGGTCGTCTCGGATCTTCTCCTTGGGCCCGATCAGGGCGGTGTCCTCGATCAGAGCCGTGGGGACGGCGGCGGCGGCCTCGTCCTTGCGCCCGGCCAGGTAGAGCTCCTGGATCTTGCTGGCCTCGGCCTCGTAGCCCATCCGCGAGAAGACGTCGAAGTGGAAGTTCATCGACTTTGCCCCCATCCCGCCGATGTACAGGGCGATGTACGGCCGGAAATTGTCGGCGGCCCGTTCGAGGTCGTCATCGATGAGGGTCGGGGCGAAGGCGATGACCTCGAAGTCGTCGGCGCGGTGACGGGCCCCTGGCCGGGCGAATCCTTCCGCCAGCGCCGGCTCGAAGGCCTTGACCGCGTTGGGCGAGAAGAACATCGGGAACCACCCGTCGGCGATCTCCGCGGCGAGGGCGACGTTCTTCGGTCCCTCGGCTCCCAAAATGATGGGGATCTCCTTGCGAAGGGGATGCACGATTGGCTTGAGCGCCTTCCCCAGCCCGGTGCCGCCAGGGAAGGGGAGCGGGTAGTGGGGACCGTCGCTGGTAACCGGCGCCTCGCGGGCAATCACCTGGCGCACGATGTCGACGTACTCGATCGTCCTGGCCAAGGGCTTCTCGAACGACTGGCCGTACCATCCCTCGACGACCTGAGGGCCGGATACGCCGAGCCCGAGCACGAAACGTCCCCCGGAGAGATGGTCGAGGGTGAGCGCCGCCATCGCCATGGCCGTTGGGGTGCGGGCGGAGAGCTGGCAAAGCGCTGTGCCCAGACGAACCCGACTGGTCCTCGACCCCCACCAGCTGAGTGGTGTCAGGGCATCCGAGCCGTATGCCTCTGCGGTCCACACCGAGTCGAAACCGAGCCGCTCGGCCTCGGAAACCATGGTGGTCGCGTCGGCGGGTGGGCCGGATCCCCAGTAACCGAGCTGCAATCCGAGTTTCATGTCCTGCATGAGTTCCTCCCCAGCGTCATGGTCCGACCCTAGCGTCGTCCGATCGGTTCAGGCCATGGCCGCAATGATGTTCTCGGCAAACTGCTCACAGACCGCGACCCGGGCGTCGTGGACGGACTCGGGGGTGTCCCCTTCCTGCGCAGTGACCGCCATCCACGGCGCGCACAGGAGGTCGGTGACACCAGCGTCCTCGAGTTTCCGGTATATCTCGAGGTCGGGTAAGGCCTTCACCGCCAGGTAGACCGAGAACGAATCATTCTCGCGACCCGCCCGTTTGAGGGCGTCGTTGATCTTTCCAGCTTGGGTCATCGCTACGTCGGGGGTGGCGGCGCCGGTGTTGATCCATCCATCACACAGGGTGGATGCTCGCACCAGGGCGGGCTCGGAGTCACCACCGCCAAGGATTGGAACCGGCAGCGTGGGTGCCGGATTCATCTGGCAGAGCGGAACGTCGTAGTGGGACCCGTGGTACTCGACCCAGCCACCCTTCCACAGGGCCCGGAGTGCCGGGATCATGTCGTTCAGCCGTCGGCCGCGGGTGTGGAAGTCCTGACCAGTCTGGATGTACTCCTCCTCGCACCAGCCCACTCCGACACCCAGTCTGACTCTGTTGTTCGACAGGACGGCGGCGGTGCCCACCGTCTTGGCCACGGTGATCAGGTCCCGTACCGGCGCAACGTAGACACCCGTGGTGAAGGTGACGCTGGTCGTCACCGTCGAGAGGGCGGAGATCAGGCACATCGGGTCCGGCCACGCCGTCTCCTTCTCCCAGAACGGGGCGCCGTCCGGGGCCTTCGAGTAGGTGTAGCGCGACGTCAGGTCTCGTGGGTTGAAGAGGTGGTCGGAGAAGTAGATCCCCGAGTAGCCGATGCCGTCGGCCACCACCGACAGGCTGAGGACCTCGTCGAGTGGGAGGAAGGTGACAGCGAGGTGGAAACGCATGAGCCGGTCCGCTTTCTGTCTGGCGCCGTGTCGCGAGCGACCGAGTGACTCAGCGGCCGAGCGCGGGCGAGGGCGTGAATCCCACAGGGAGGTGCTTAACGCCGTTGATGAAATTCGATCGGAGCCGCTGCACCTCGCCGTTGAGCCTGATGTCGGGGAGCCGGTCGAGCAGGCGGTCGAACATCACCCGGATCTCCATCCGGGCCAGGTTGGCTCCGAGGCAGAAGTGAGGCCCGCCGCCACCGAACGCCATGTGGTTGTTGGGAGCTCGGCCGATGTCGAAGGCATCCGGATCGGTGAAGACAGACTCGTCACGATTGGCCGAAACGTGCCAGAACACAACCTTGTCGCCGTCGGCGATCTTCTGGTCGCCGATGACCACGTCACCGGTGGCCTGCCTGCGGAAGTGCATCACCGGTGACACGAATCGCAGCATCTCCTCGATGGCTGACGGGAGCAGGGTGCGGTCGGCCCGGAGTCGCTCCCACTGGTCGGGGTTCTCGAAGAAGGCCACCATCGCCCCGGAGATGAGATTGCGGGTGGTCTCATTCCCGGCCACTGAGAGCAGCAAGAAGAACAGGTCCAGCTCGAGTTGGGAGAGTTGGTCACCCTCGATCTCCGCCTGGGTGAGAACGCTGAAGAGGTCCACGTGTGGATCGAGTCGCTTCTTGGCGCACAGTTCGTCGGCGTAGGCGAACAGCTCCATTGCCGCCTGGGCCGGAGCGTCGACATCGATTTGATACTCGGGGTCGTCGGACCCGATCATCTTGTTGGACCAGTCGAAGACGAGATGGCGGTCATCTTGGGGCACTCCCATCAGGTCGGCGATGACCTGGAGAGGAAGCTCCGCTGAGATCTGCTCGACGAAGTCCGCCGTCCCGACCTCGCAGACGCTGTCGATGATGGAGTCGGTGGATGCCACCACCTTGGCCTCGAGGTCCCGGATCATCCGAGGGGTGAATCCCTTGTTGACCAGTCGCCGGTAGCGGGTGTGCATTGGCGGGTCCATGTTGAGCATCATCATTCGTTGCTGGGCGAGGCCCTCCTCGTCCATGTCCTGGAACAGCGCCGCAGACCGGTAGGACGAGAAGTGCTCGTAATCGCGATTGACGTTGACACAGTCGTCGTAGCGAGTGACCGACCAGAATCCCTCGGCGAATCCGTCTGGGTCCGGGTGCCATTGGACAGGAGCCTCGCGCCGGAGGTAGGCGAACCACTGGTGGGGGACGGCGTCTACGAAGTTCGCCGAGTCACACAGGTCGATATCGGTTAACTCCATGGTCTCTCTCCCCCTGGGATGGGCTCATGCCACCCGACGGCCCTGACCTTCGACGACGATGACGTTTCTAGAACGTGTATCAGTTATCATAGGCGAGTGGCACCGTGACCCATGTCAGACGCGGGCCCAGGGTCTCCGGAATCAACGGTAGGGAAGGCAGTCGCAGGGGGTCGGACGGTCCAAGTAGGACGGTCGGCTGTGGCCTGTCGCCCGTCGCCCGTCGTCGATGCTGCGTGTGGTGGCACCGGCTGGTCGACGGTCACCAGGCCTCAAGGAGTGGAGGAATCACCGGTCATGTACCTCGAGGAGACACCAGAGCAGCTGGCACTTCGGGCGGAGCTTCGGGCGTACTTCGCCGGGCTGTTGACCGACGACGTCCGGCATTCCCTCGACACCGAGAGCGAAGGCGGCGAGGTCTTCCGCTCGCTGGTACGGCGCATGGGCAAGGACGGTTGGCTCGGAATCGGATGGCCCACGGAGTACGGGGGCCAGGGCCGACCGACCTCGGACCAGTTCATCTTCTTCACCGAGGTGCAGCGAGCCAGGGCGCCGTTCCCGTTCGTGACCCTCAACACGGTGGGGCCGATGATCATGCGCCACGGAACCGACGAGCAGAAGAGCTTCTTCCTGTCGGGGATCCTGGCAGGCGAGATCAATTTCGCCATCGGGTACACCGAGCCCGAGGCTGGCACCGACCTCGCTTCGTTGCGGACTCGCGCCGTGCTGGATGGAGACGAGTGGACCATCAACGGGAACAAGATATTCACCAGCGGGGCCGACCAGGCCGATTACATCTGGTTGGCGACGCGCACTGACCCCGACGCTCCCAAGCACAAAGGGATCTCCATCTTTCTGGTCCCCACGTCGTCGCCGGGCTTTTCGTGCACCCCACTGGTGACGGTGGGGGGAGTCGCCACCACCGCCTCCTACTACGACAACGTGCACGTGCCCCGCTCGGCCCTGGTGGGAGAACTCAACGGGGGGTGGCGCCTGATCACCGGACAACTCAATCACGAGCGGGTCGGGCTGGCGGCAGTCAGTGCCCTGGCACAGCGCCTGTGGGTCGAGGCCGCCGACTGGGTGATCGACCATCAGATGGCCGACGTCGGGTGGATCCAGGCCGACTTGGCACGTACCTACGCCCTTCTCGAAGCACAGAAGCTGCTCAACTGGCGGATGACGGCAGCGGTGGCCGACGACACCCTGGGTCCGGCCGATTCCTCGGCGGTCAAGGTCTTCGGGACCGAGTCGACGGTCGAGATCTACCGGCGGCTCCTGGGCGTGGTCGGGGCCGGCGGTTACTTGAGCCCGGACTCCCCGGGCGCGGCTCTCCACGGTGAACTGGAACGCGCCGGCCGCCAGTCGCAGATCAACACCTTCGGAGGTGGCGTGAACGAGGTCCAACGGGAGATCTTGGCCACCGCCGGGCTGGGGATGAAGCGGGCGGCGAGGTGACGCCAACGAAGGCAGCCGTGCCGGGTGGCTCGTCCCCGAAGGCAGCCGCTGCCACGCTCGACGAGCAACTGCAATCGTTCGTCGGCCTCTCCTCCGGTCCCGGGCTGCTGGGGGCCGATCCCGTGAACCTCCCCATGATCCGTCACTGGGTGGAGGCCATGGGTGACCACAACCCGGTATACGTGGACGAAGCCGCGGCGCGTGACGCCGGGTTCGGCGGGATCATCGCCCCCCCGACCATGCTGCAGGCATGGATCATGCGTGGTCTGCGGGCCTCCCAGGCCTCCGACGCGGCCCGCGCCGACGGGATGTCGGGGGAGTCAGCCTCTGACAGGCTCATGGTCATCCTCGACGATGCCGGGTTCACCTCGGTGGTGGCCACCAACTGCGACCAGCACTATGCGCGCCCTCTCGTTCCGGGTGATCATCTCGAGGTCAGCTCGATCATCGACGCGGTGTCATCGGAGAAGGCGACCGGCCTCGGGGTGGGGCACTTCATCACCACCCGTCTGGAGTTCACCGATCAGCACGGCGAACAGGTGGCCACCATGTTGTTCCGGATCCTCAAGTTCAAGCCACGCCCGAAGGCGGGAGTCGTGTCCTCCCACGCTGAACCGGCCGGCGCCACCTCGTCTGTCCCGCAACCATCCACTCGTCCCCTGCGTCCCCGGCCGGCGCTGACCCAGGACAATCGGTTCTTCTTCGACGGGGCCAAGGAGCGCAAGCTCCTGATCCAGCGGTGCAGCAGCTGCGGCGTCCTCCGGCATCCGCCCAGACCGTCGTGCGCAAACTGCCGGTCCTTCGAGTGGGACACTCTGACCGCGTCGGGCCGCGGCACCGTCTACAGCTTCGTTGTCAACCACTACCCGCAGGTACCCGCGTTCGACTATCCGCTGGTCATCGCGCTGGTCGAACTCGAAGAGGGCACCCGGCTAGTGGCCAATGTCGTCGGCATCACGCCGGACACGGTGGCCATCGGCATGCCGGTGGTCGCCGGCTTCGAGGACTTGGACGACGATCTGACCCTGCCAGTGTTCCGCCCGGCGCCGGCCACCACGGCCGCTGACAAGACCGACGAGAAGAGGAACGGTTGATGGACTTCACCTTCGACGAGGAGCAACGAGCCATCCAAGAGTCCGCCGACGGCATCTTCGCCGGGCTAGTCACTCCCGACCGGGTGCAAGCGGTGGAGGCCTCTGAGGACCGCGTCGATCGGGAGTTGTGGGCCGAGCTGGCCCGGGCCGAGCTGCTCGGGCTGATCGTTCCCGAGGCCTTCGGAGGCGGCGGCTACGGCATGGTCGAGCTTGCCCTCATCCTCGAAGGCCAGGGACGGTCGGTGGCCCCAGTACCGCTGTGGGCCACACTGGCGTTGGGGGCGATGCCCATCGCCGAATTCGGTTCGGACGCCCTGAGCGGACGAGTCCTGCCCGGTGTCGTCGCCGGCGACACCATCCTCACTGCGGCCCTGGCCGACGTGGCCGGTGACATCGCCGTGGGCGGACCGGGACGGCCGTCGGTCGCTGCTGTCCGGGCCGAGGATGGGGTGGTGCTCTCGGGCACCGCGTTCGCCGTCCCCTACGCCCATGTCGCCGATCGTGTGGTCATCCCGGCGTCACGCGACGGCGGGGTGGTGGTCGCGGTGGTGGACCCGACGGCGACGGGAGTGACCGTGGAGCGGACCGTGACCACCAACCGCGAGATCCATCCGCACCTCCATCTGGACGGCGTAGCCGTCGCCGGCGAGGACCTCTTGGCCGGCGGCGAGCCATCGCATGGCCACGAGGTGGTGTCGTGGATTCTCAATCGGGCCTGGACAGGGCTCTGTGCACTACAGGTCGGCGTGACCGAGGCCGCCGTGTCCCAGACCGCCACCTATCTCAACAACCGTCAGCAGTTCGATCGCCCCCTGTCGACGTTCCAAGGGACCATGCTGAAGGCGGCCGATGCGGCCATCGACACGGAGTCGATCCGGGTGACCATGTGGCAGGCCGCGTGGCGGCTGGACAACGGACTGGACGCCGACGTGGCGGTGAGCGTGGCCTCGTGGTTTGCCGCCGAGGCCGGACAGCGCGCCGTGTTCGCCACCCAGCACCTCCACGGCGGCATGGGGGCCGACATCTCTTACCCGATCCACCGGTACTTCCTGTGGGGCAAGCAGATCGAGTTGCTGCTCGGTCCTCCCAGCGGCCAACTGGCCCGATTGGGCCGGCAGCTGGTTGCCGAGTTGCGAGCTGGCCACACGGTGTCGGCATGAGCGCGGGATCAGAGGGCACCTCGGTGTCCCGCCCGACCACGCTGCTCTTCGAGGACGTGTCTGTCGGAGACACCCTGCCCGAGCTGGACATTCCCCTGACCCGTACCCTGATCGTGTCCACGGCGATCGCCTCTCGTGACTACCAGGACGTGCACCACGACTCAGTGCTTGCGATGAAGCGGGGATCCAAGGACATCTTCATGAACATCCTGTCGACCAACGGCCTGGTGGGGCGATACGTGACCGATTGGACCGGGCCTGGTGCCGTGCTCACCGATGTCAAGATCCGTCTCGGCGCTCCCAACTATCCCGACGACACCATGACACTGACCGGATCGGTCAGCGCCAAGGACGCGGCTGTGGACGCCGGTGGCAAGGGTGGCGTCGAGGTGACCCTCCGGGGGGCCAACAGCCTCGGAGATCACGTCACCGGCACGATTCGACTCCTGCTCCCGTCGGGCGTCGTCCCGCGGGAAGTCGGATCGGCGGGAACGGCTCGATGAGCGGAACCGAGCACGCCTTCACCGGCACCACCGCCATCGTCGGCATCGGGGCCACCGAGTTCTCCAAGGAGTCCGGCCGCAGCGAGCTCCGGCTGGCAGTGGAGGCGGTCGACCTGGCCCTCCGTGACGCTGGCATCGAGCCGGACGAGGTCGACGGGCTGGTCACCTTCAGCTCGGACACCAACCCGGAGATCGAGATCGCCCGAAGCCTCGGAATGGGGGAGCTCACCTTCTTCAGCCGGATCCACTACGGCGGGGGGGCTGGGTGCGGGACCATCCAGCAGGCGGCGATGGCAGTGCAGTCCGGAGTGGCCGACGTCGTCGTCTGCTATCGGGCGTTCAACGAGCGGTCGGGGAACAGGTTCGGGGCCGGCGTCCAGAACCGACCGCCGATACCCAACGCCGAGACCGCCAATTTCGCCTGGTACGCGCCGGTCGGGCTGCTCACGCCGGCCCAGTGGGTGGCCATGGCCGCGCAGCGCTACCTGCACATCTCCGGCGCAACGTCCGAGGACCTGGGCCGGGTGGCGGTTGCCGATCGCAAGCACGCCGCCACCAACCCGAAGGCATGGTTCTACGAGAAGCCGATCACCCTCGAGGAACACCAGGCCTCGCGGTGGATCGTCGAGCCGCTCCATCTCCTCGACTGCTGCCAGGAGACCGACGGCGGTCAGGCCCTGGTGGTCACCTCGCTCGAGCGGGCACGCGACCTCCGGGCCACGCCGGTGGTCATCGAGGCGGCAGCCCAAGGCGCCGGGCCCGGACAGGAGATGATGACCTCCTACTACTACGACGACCTGTGTCGATTGGGCGAGATGGAAGCGGTCGCCCGCCAACTGTGGCAGACCTCAGGCCTGTCGCCTGCCGACATCCAGGCCGCCGTCCTCTACGACCACTTCACCCCGTACGTCCTCTACCAGCTCGAGGAGCTCGGCTTCTGCGGGAGGGGCGAGGCCAAGGACTTCATCCGTGACGGCAACATCGAGCTGGGTGGGGGACTGCCCGTCAACACCCACGGTGGTCAACTGGGTGAGGCCTACCTGCACGGGATGAACGGGATCGCCGAGGGTGTCCGGTTGGTCCGGGGAACGTCGGTCAACCAGGTGCCCGACGTGAGCCACGTGCTGGTCACCGCAGGGACCGGGGTGCCGACCAGTGGGCTCATCCTCGGGGTGGACTCCTGAGATCCACGACTGGGTCCGGCACCGTCGTCAGCTGCCTTCGTCCCGCCATCGGCGGAATAATTCGGTGAACTCCTCTCTGACCTCGGGGGTGAGGTCATCAGGGTGGAGGGAGCCGGTGGCCCGGATAGTGGCCCGCATCTGCTCGAGATAGTTGGTGCAGTTGGGGCACTTGCGCAGGTGAGCCTTGAACCGTCGACGATCAGCGCGTGACAAGGCTCCTTCGAGGTAGTCGCTGACCAGCTCAACCACCTCCTGGCACACCAGGTCGTTCCTGCGGCGCACGAGCACGATCAACGTCCCTTCACGGCGAGCTCGACCTCGAGTATCGATCGAAGTCGACTGCGGCCCCGGTGCAGGAGGACCCGCTGGTTACCTTCGCTGATGGCCAGCAGGGTACAGACGTCCTCACTGGCCAATCCCTCGACGTCGCGGAGGAGCACGATCTCGCGTTGCCGTGGTGGCAAGGCATCGAGGGCGGCACTGAGGCACCTCGACCAGGTGGCGGCCACGAGCCTGTCGTCTGCGTCTTCCACCCAGGCCACGAGTGGCTGGGCCCACGCCCCATTGGTATCGAAGCGGGCAGGGTCGACGGCCGGTTCGTTGCCGGTCAGCGGAAGGTCGCGGTGTTCTCGCACGCCACACGAGCGCGCTCGGTTGATCAGAATCCGGAACAACCAGGTCTTGAACGATGACCGGCCCTCGAATCGATCGACCCCCCGGACCACTCCCATCCACGTGTCTTGGACGGCCTCTTCCGCCACCGCGTGACTGGGCACGTAGGTGCGCGCCAGCCGCAACAGCGAGCTGTTATACCTGCCCACCAGCAGTACGAACGCCTCCTCGTCACCGGAACGGAGGCGGGCGAGGAGCTCCGTGTCGGTCTCCATACGTGGCAGCGTAGATCCACGTCTCGCCGAGCGGGGCGCGCCGGGTACCCGCCCTTCAGCGGACATCGCGCATCGGGCATCGTGGGGCAGGGCTTGGTGGGGCGAGGCATCGGACGCCGGACCTGGTGCAGTGGACCACGGTGCAGCCACGGTCATCCGTACTAGTGGACTCGACACACCGGAGTAGTGAGTGGCACGGACGAACGTGTTACGTCACCAGGGGCCGTGGTGCCGGAGCCCCGGATCGATCGGGTGGGACCCGGGGGTGTAACGCCACCAGCCCGCGGCAGACGGAACAGTGACAACACTGTCCTGCACAAGGAGATGCACATGAAGCGTTCCTCCCATCTGGCCGCGCTCCTCGGGGCAGGCGCCGCCGTCGCCGCCCTCTGTCTCCCGGCAGCAGCCGGAGCCGCCGCCCTCCCCGGACTGTCGCCGTTCGGTGGCCCGGTGTTCGCCCAGACCAATGACCCGAGTGGCAACCAGATCGTCTCGTATGTACAGACCGGCTCGGGACTCCGTGAGGCGGGCCGCTATGACACTGGTGGGCTGGGCGTTTCCATTGGCGGCTCGGTGGTCGACAAGCTCGCCTCTCAGGGCGGCCTCACCTATGACGCCGCCGATCAGTTGCTCGTCGGTGTGAACGGAGGCAGCAACACCATCTCGGTGTTCCACACCTTCGGTCCGTTCCTCGGGCTCCGCCGAGTCGTGCCGTCGGGCGGGACCACGCCGGTGAGCGTGGCCGTGCACGGCGACCTCATCTACGTGCTCAACGCCGGAGGCACCGGAGAGGTCCAGGGCTACTACGCCTCCACCCTTGCCCCTATCCTCGGTAGCGCCCGGTCCCTCGGGCTGACCCCCGGCCTGACGCCGCCGTACCTCAATACCCCGGGCCAGATCGGATTCTCTCCTGACGGCCGGCACCTGGTAGTGACCACCAAGGCCAACGGGAACGACATCGACGTCTTCGGCATCTCGTTCTTCGGGGGATTGTCCAGTACCCCGACGGTGAACGCATCGGCCACTCCCGTGCCCTTCGGGTTCACGTTCGACAGGTCCGGTGATCTGGTGGTTGCCGAGGCCGGTGTCAGTGCGCTGACCACCTACGCGGTCAACGGCAACGGGACACTGACCGAGCGGGGCTCGGTCACCGATGGAGAGGCCGCGCTGTGCTGGGTTGCCGATGCCGGGGGTCGTTTCTTCTACGGTGCCAACGCCGGGAGTGGCTCGGTGACCGGCTACACCATCGGCGCCAACGGTCAACCGGCAGTAATCGGCACCACGCCTACCGACCCCGGGCCCATCGACTTGGCCGCCACATCCGACGGGTCCGCGCTCTACGTGGAGACCGGTGGGAACGACCTGATCGACTCGTTCATCGTCTCACCGACCGGATCGCTGGTTGCCACCGGGTCGGTGTCCCCAGAGCTCCCCGGCCACACCGGCCTGGAGGGGATCGCCGTCGGGTAGCCCGCCGAAATCGGGTGGGGATCGGAGGCGAGTCCGATCGGACGCTGTCGGCCGCCGAGCGCAGGCGACTCAGTGTGCCGCCACCGCCTCGTCGAGCGCCTCGGCGTCGGCGGTGAGGAGCGGTCGGTAGGGGGCATCCCGCTCCGGCCGCCACCACACCGGTTCCGTGCACCGCCAGCGCTCGGCGCGGAGGACCCGCTTCAGCACCTTGGTGGTGGCGGTGACCGGAAGCTCGTCGGTGATCCGTACGTATCTCGGGGCCCACTTGGTCCCCATGTCCGATTCGCCGGTGAGGAACTCGGCGAATCCCACCGGGTCGAACGAGGTTCCTGGACGCAGCAGCAAGGTGGCCATCACCTGGTCACCGACCACGGTGTCGGGCACCGCGTAGACCGACGCCAGCACCACGTCCGGATGCCTCTGCAGCACTCCTTCGACCGGCGCGGCGGCGAAGTTCTCCCCATCTACCCGCAACCAGTCGAAGTCCCTGCCCCCGAAGTAGAAGAAGTTGTTCTCGTCCCGGTAGGCGAGGTCGCCGGTCCAATACCAGCCATTGCGCACCCGGGCCGCTTCTGCCTCGGTGTTCCGCCAGTACCCCTCGAAGCCAGTCCCCCCGGTCTGGCTCACCATCTCGCCGATTGCCTCTTCGGCATTGAGAAGGCGGCCGTCCTGGTTGAACACGGCACGAGGGCATTCCTCGCCGGTCTCGGGATTGATGATCAGCGTGCCCGGGGCGGCCCGTCCGAGGGCCCCGCGAGGGGTGTCCGGCGTGCGCTGCACGGTCGCGCCCCCTTCGGTCGAGCCGTAGGCATCCTGCACGGTGCATCCGAATCGTTCTGCGAACCGGGACACGTCGGCCTCGGCCGCCTCGTTGCCGAATGCTCGGCGCAGGGTGTTGTCGGCGTCGTCCGGCAGTTCGGGGGTGGCCAGGATGTAGGAGAGCGGCTTGCCTACGTAGTTGAAGTAGGTCACGCCGAAGCGGCGAACGTCGACCAGGAATTGAGAGGCGCTGAACCGTTCCCGGAGGGCGATGGTGGCCCCGACAGCCAGCGCTGGTGCCCATCCGGCCATCAGCGCATTGGAGTGGAAGAGGGGCATGGCAAGGTAGCAGACGTCCTCATCGGTCAACTCGAACATGTCGGCGACGATCGATCCGATGCGGGTCAGGCGCCCCTGACTGCAGAGGCACGCCTTGGGGGCGCCCGAAGTCCCCGAGGTGAACAGCAAGAGGCCGAGTGTCTCCTCGGTGATCGCGGTCGTCGCCGGATCAGGGAGCTGGGCTGCTCCCATCCCATCGAACAGGGTGCCGTACGAGGTGACCGGGTCGGAGCGGGTGTCCCCCGATGGATCGTCGATGACCAGGATCCTCGTCGGTCCCAGCGCGGCACCGAGATCGTGCCCGTCGACCAGCTTCCGATACTCGGCGCTGGTCACCAGCAGCTGGCACTCGGTGTGGGCGAGGTCTCGGGCCAGCTCATCGCCCCGGTGGGTCGGGTTACCCCCGACCAGGACCGCACCGGCCAGGGCGGCGGCTCCCATCCAGAAGACGTACTCGGGCACGTTGTCGAGCAGGAGGGCCACGTGGAATGGTCCCGGCTGCCGCAACGACGCCAGCAGCGCGGCCCGCTGGGCCTGGGCCGCCACCACTTCGGCGTGGGTCCAGGCCCGATCGGCGAACAGCAGGCCGACCCGCTGGTCGGCCTGGCGTCGTCGGATCAACTCGTCGATTGTGGGCATGGGCTCCCCCTGCTGGTGCGCCCGAGAGTAGGGCGAGTGACCCGTCTGGGGGAAGGGCCAGGCACAAATATGGAACGCGTTGCAATTTATCAAATCACCGTGTTACCGTAAACCGACGCCAGTGCGGAGCGAGAGGAGCACCACCGCGATGGAGTTCGGAGTCTTTCTCAACGGCTACCTTCCCGGTCCGGCCGCCCACGATCCCGCCTGCGAGCACGAGATGCTCAAGAGGGAGATGGCCTACGTCATCGAGGCCGACAAGTACAACTGGAAGTACGCCTGGCTCGGTGAGCATCACACGCTGACCGAGTACAGCCATATGTCTGCTCCCGAAGTGGTCATGGGCTACCTGGCCCACGCCACCGAGCGCATCCACGTGGGCACCGGCATCATGAACATCTCGCCCCGGGTGAATCACCCGGTCCGCTGCGCGGAGCGGGTGACCATGCTCGATCATGTCTTCGAGGGTCGCTTCGAGTGGGGGACCGGTCGTGGTGCCGGTAGCCACGAGATCGCCACATTCAACATCCTGGACAAGAACTCGACCAAGGCGGAGTGGAACGAGGTCATCCGCCAGATCCCTCGCATGTGGGAGGAGAAGGACTACATGTACGAGGGCGAGAGCTTCACCGTCCCGTATCCCCACAACGTCCTGCCCAAGCCCTATCAGGGCAAGGGCCATCCTCCCATCTGGGTGGGGTGCGGCAACCCGGGCACCTTCACCCAGGCCGGGGAGCTCGGCATCGGCGCCATCGCCTTCAACTTCGAGCCCATCTACAACCTGAAGGGACGGATCGATGCCTACAAGGAAGGCATCGCCAACTGCACCGAACCCCTTGGGCAGTACATGAACGACAACGTGATGATGACCAACGCGGTCATCTGTCTCAACGACCGGGACAAGGCACGCCAGATCGCACTGCGTCGAGGCCGCGGCTACCTGTATTCGATGGTGTGCAACTACCACGACACCATTCCCCACCAGGAGGGCGTGCCGGTCTGGCCCGAGCGGCCTCATACCATCACCGACGAGAGCATGCTCGACTACCTCATCGAGGGGGGGTGGCTCCTGTGCGGCGAGCCCGACGAAGTGGCCGAGCAAGCGGAGAAGTACCAGACCGTCGGCTGTGACCAACTGGTCTTCGGTCTCCCGTCCGACTCGCTGATGGAGGATGAGATTCACGAGATGCTCGAGGTCTTCGGATCGAAGGTGATTCCCCAGTTCGATCCCGATCCGACCCACTCGACCACCCGCTACCGCCAGACGGCGAAGCGGAAGTACCAGGACTTCAATTTCCCGGTCCCGGACATCACGGTCGAAGAGTTGCCCACCAACGCCATGATCCAGCTGGACGGTACCCGCACGATCTGAGTGCCGGGCCGTCGAGGCGTCCGCCCCACGGAACCACCACATGCGGCGCATTCGGTGCTCTGACCGGAACATGTAGGTCAGATCTAGACGCGCTCCAACGTGTTTCGCTTAAGTTCTGTGAAAGTCGCGATGGTGTTTCTAGCACGCTCTGGGCTTTTGGCTGGGAAGGCAATAACCAAAGCAAGGACCAAGCCGGCGCAGATCGGCCACCAAATCCATTCGGTATAGATGCGAACGTTTGCTGCCCAAGTGACGCCTAGCGCACACACGCAGATAAAGAACATTCGCTTCCACGGCTGTACAGCGCCGCTCACAAGTACTATCGCCAGGGCTGGCCACACGTAGTACGGCGCAACGCCCGCCTCAAACAGGAACCGAAGGGCGAGAACCAGCGCCACACACCATACATGCATCTGTGGTGGACGCTCGTTTCGCATGAACCACACTCCAACTCCAACAGCGATTGCGACCGCGATCAATCGGGTTGGGCCTCCCGCTACAGATCGGCCACCCATCCAGGTTTCATTGGCAATGTGAGGAGCGAATCTAAGCCACACGGTGGGGCGGACGAGCTTGGGAAACACAGGTTGAACTACCACTGCCCGATATGTGTCCGGCCAGTCCGAAGCGAATGGTACGAGCAGAAGTGCTGCCGCCGGCGCAAGGATCCGGAGCACGAGCGACGGCAGGCGACGCCATCCAGCGGAGAGGATGACTACGGGAATGGCCAAACCGATCAGGGGCTGGAATGCGAATCCGACCCCCAACAGCCACGCGCATGACACCCAATGCTTCCCAAGAGCAGATCGCATGGCAAAAAGAAGAAAGGCCACGGCCAGGGCATCTTCTGGATGACCCCACCAAAGCACATTGCCCAAGGCGATCGCGCCACATGCTCCGATAGCCACCCGGCGCCTCCAGTCCGCCCCAATCGCCTGCGCAATCGAATCGGCGCCGAACAACGCGGGGGCACACAGTAAGACGCTCACGGGCGCAACGATTGGCCACGCCGACGGCCTCGATACTGGAAGTCCGAAACCTGTTGCAAGACCAAAGTGTTGCGTTAGCTGTTCGAGTGGGAGAAACACCAACAGGATGGCGGGCGATGCCACCAGGCTTGCTCCGTTGTAGATATTGGCGTAATCGCCGACAGAGATGTTCTTTGCCAGTTGATAATTGTCCCAAATATCGGGGGGGTAATGCCATCCCACGCTATGAACGATCAGGGGGGCAATGACGAAACTAGCTAACAAAAAACCCGTCATAAGTAGGGCGGTCGATACAACGGCGACCCACCTCCGACGTAAGAACCGAACAACGGGGCCACGCCCGCCGTCATCTAGCCACCGTCTAGCGGACACTAGTGCATCATCGGCAGCTCGATGGCCGAACATTAGTAGTCGGGTATGGGTTACTCTGGTTGCGACCCACCGATGCGAAGGTGTCCCACTCCGGTACCTGGGCGAGTTGCCCGTTGCCGGTCACTGCGGTAAGTGAGGGATCCCGATCTCCCTATCCCGCGTAATCGCCGGTCGCGCACTTGACTAGGCAAGCGGCCTCTAGTCGGGATTCGGATTGGTCCCCCCCGGTCTTGCCGGAGCCGAGGAGCCGCCACCGATCATCCGCCCTGCGCGCCGCCCCACGCCTCGATCAGACTGTCGACGGTAGTCACCGTGGAGATCAGCGGGAACGTGTTGTCCAGAACGGCGTCAGCGTACTCCTGGGGGAGGCCGGCCACCGCGTCACGCGGCACCACCACGCCGTAGCCGAGGTTCACCGCCTCGATGGCCAACCCGAGCACCCCGAGGTTGACCGACACACCGGTGGCCACCACGGTACGCACGCCGAGATTGCGCAACCAGGTGTCGAGCGAGGTGCCGGTGAAGGGGGAGACCCCGTGGAGGCGCGCCGACACCAGATCGGACGGTTCCGGACCCAACTCGGCGATGATCTCGACGGCCGCAGAGCCCGCCAACAGGTGCTCGGGATTGCGAAGAACGGCAGCCACCAACTGGCAATTGACGGTGGTACCGGCCCGATCGGACCGGAACTCGGCCGTACAGTGCACCACCGGCACGCGGTGCGAGCGAGCGGCACGGAGCAGCCGGGCTGTGTTCGGGACCACCCCGGCCCTCTGTGCGGCCTCGGCCAGCTGCGGAAATGAGCTCAGGTCCCCGATAACACCGCGTTGGACCTCCATGGTCAGCACCGCGCACCGCGCCGGCGCAGCCAATTTGCTCAAGTCGACGGGCACGGCGTTCGCCTCACTCGTGGATCAGGGAAGGACGGCTCAGTGGCCCGAGGCGGTCCGCTGGCCGCCGCTGTCCGACTCCGAGGGCGCCTCGGCCACGATCTCTGCCGCCCACCGATAGTCGGGCTTTCCGCTCGGGGACCGCACGATGGCCTCCACCACATGGAGCTGTCGGGGGACTTTGTACCCGGCGATCGCCTCGCGGCAGTGGATCTGGATGTCCTCCAATGTCGGATGGCGGTCTGCTCGGGGCTGGATGATGGCGGCCACCCGCTGCCCCCAGCGGCTGTCGGGGGCCCCCACGACGATGGCGTCGAACACCTCGGGATGAGAACGCACCGCCGATTCCACCTCTTCGGGAAAGATCTTCTCACCGCCGGAGTTGATCGACACCGATCCGCGGCCGAGCAGGGTGATCGATCCGTCCTCTTCCACCGTGGCGAAGTCGCCCGGCATCACGTAGCGGGTTCCCTCGATGGTGATGAACACCTCGGCAGTCTTGACCGGATCGTTGTAGTAGCCCACCGGGATGTCACCGGATCGGGCGATCTTTCCGATCACCCCTGACCCAGGCGTCACCGGCTTCAGCTCCTCGTCGAAGACCACGGTGTTCCCGAGGACTGTCACCGTGGGTCCGCTCTTCATGGCCGTGTGGCCCTTCCCCATCGTGGCCATGCCGTTGTTGCCGGACTCCGACGACCCGACGGCATCGACGATCACCAGGTTCGGGAAATGCTCGAAGAACTGGTCCTTGACCGGGGCCGAGAACAGCGCCGCCGACGAGGTGACGGCCAGCAGGGAGGAGAGATCGTAGGAGGCTCCGGGGGCGTCGAGCGCTTCGACCAGGGGCTTGCCCATGGCATCGCCGGTGATCATCACCGAATTGGCTTTCTCGCGCTCGACCAGGCGCCAAACTTCGTGAGGGTCGAACTTGGGCACCAGGATGGTCCGGTTGCCCATAAAGCTCTGTCCCATCACACACCACTGGGTGGCGCCGTGCATCAGGGGGGCGATGGGCAACAGCGTGAGCTGGCCGCCACGCCCCTTCTCGACCATCTCCTCGGGCTTGAGGATCCTGGTATTGGTCGAGGGGTCGACGCCGCCGCCCAGCGCGTAGAAGACGTCCTCGTGCCGCCACACCACGCCTTTGGGCATCCCGGTGGTGCCCCCGGTGTAGAGGACGTAGTGGTCGTCGTTGGAGCGGGGGGCGAAGTCACGCTCGGGACTCCCGGCGGCGATGGCGTCCTCGTAGGCGATGGTGCCTTCGGCCAGTGGCTCGCCCGATCCGTCCTCGACGCCGATCACTAGACGGAGCTGGGGAAGCTCAGGGAGCAGGGCCGCCACGCGGGGCCCGAATTCGGCCTGATGGACCAGGGCCACCAGGTCCGCGTTGGCGAACAGGTACCGGAGCTCCTCTTTCACGTAGCGGAAGTTGATGTTGATCCACACCGCACGGAGCTTGAAGACCGCCCATGCCGCCTCCACCCACTCCACGCTGTTCAGGGAGTAGATGCCGACATGATCGCCGGGCCCAATCCCCTGGTCGGCGAGGAAGTGGGCCAATCGGTTGGCCCGTTCCTCCATTTCGGCGTAGGTGCGCCGCTCGTCGGCGGCCACGAGGTACTCCCGGTCGCCGTAGGCGTCCACGGCCGCCTCGAAGAGATCAGCGAGGTTGAACGTCATCGGGCAGTCAGTAGAACACGTTTCCATTCTGGCGGCAAACGGCGGACAACTCGGTGCCGGGTACCGAGCGACAGCACCCGGAGGGACGCCGTTGTGGTGCCGGGTACCCCTGCCGTCGGGCGCTACTCCAGTGCCTCGTTGCTGACCACGGTGGGCGGGAACGACCCGGTCGACTGGGTCGGGAGCTCGCCGGCGAGCGCCTCGGGATATTCCCCCGACAGACCCCGCAGTGCCTCGTGAACCGAGCGGGCCAATCCGGGCCCGTCCAGGCCGAGCTGGGCAAGGATCTGGTCGGGCTTGCCCTGGGAGATGTAGGAGCGGGGCGTCCCGAGCGAAATCACCGGTGGGGCGGCGCCGTAGGGAGCGGTGGCCCGGAGGGCGTCGGCGATGAACATGCCGGCGCCGCCCTGGCGAGCCCCGTCCTCGGCGGTGATCACCACTCGGTGCTCGGCGGCATCGGCCAACATGGCCGGATCGGGGTTGGAGACCACCCGAACGTCCCACACGGTGACCTTGAGCCCCTCGGCTTCCAGCTCATCGGCGGCGGACTCGGCGGCAGCGAGCATCTTTCCCACCGCGAGGATGCACGCCGACCCGTCCCCGGATCGGGTGCGACGGGCATGCATCCCCGACCCGAGTGCTCCGGCCGCCACCCGTGGCGCCGGGGTCTTGGGAAAGCGGATGATCGAAGGACCGTCCAGGGTGAGAGCCTCAGCCAGCATGACCTCGACCTCGGGTGCGGACGACGGAGCGAACACGGTCACGCCGGGGATGGAGAGGGCCAACACCATGTCCAGCACACCGTGGTGGCTGGGACCATCGTCGCCGGTGATCCCGGCACGGTCGAGGACCATGACCACCGGCAGTCGGTGGAGTCCCACATCAAGGTTGGCCTGGTCGAAGGCGCGACTGAAGAACGTCGAATACACCGCTACTACCGGACGCAACCCGGCCATGGCCATGCCGGCCGCCGCCGTCACCGCGTGTTGCTCGGCGATCCCGACGTCGATGAAGCGTTCCGGAAAGCGGGCTTGAAACGGGAGCAGCCCGGTGGGACCGGGCATGGCTGCGGTGATGGCCACGATCCGGGGATCGGATTCAGCATGGCGGAGCAGTGACCGGGTGAACGCGTCGGTGAAGGTGGTCACCGGCAGTCGCCTGCCATCGACGTCGGGGACGGTCCCTCCCGAGCCGCCGATCCCGTTCCCGTTCCGTGCTGCATCAGGCGTGGGGACGGTGTCGAGGACAGCGGGGTCCACCGCAGCCACTTTGACCTTCACGTCGTGGAGGCGCTGGATGTCGTCCTCCTCGGCCGGGGCGTAGCCGCGGCCCTTTTGGGTGACGACATGGACCACGATGGGTCCCGGCCACTCCGAGGCGTTGGACAGCGCCTGCTCCACCCCGGTGATGTCATGGCCGTCGATGGGCCCGGCGTAGCGAATGCCCAGCGCCTCGAAGAACGTATGGGGGGTGACCACCTCACGGAGGGCACTGGTGAGCCCGTGGACCCCCGAATAGGCGAGGTCGCCCACACCGGGGAGCTCGCGGATCAGATGGCGAAGGCGCTGGCGGGCGTGGATGTATGCCGGATTGAGCCGTAGGTGGGTCAGGCTCAGAGACAACCGAGACACCGTCGGCGCATAGGAGCGACCGTTGTCGTTGAGGACGACGAGCACCGGTGTCCCCGAATGCCCCAGGTTGTTGAGTGCCTCGTAGGCCATCCCCCCGGTGAGTGCGCCGTCGCCCACCACGGCCACCACCCGCCTGCCGCTCCCCTGGAGCTCGAACGCACTGGCCAGACCGTGCGCGTAGCTCAGGATGGTGGAGGCGTGACTGTTCTCCACCCAGTCGTGCTCAGACTCGGTCCGGTTGGGGTAGCCAGAGAGCCCGCCTGCTTGACGGAGCTGGACGAAGGCCGCTCTCCGGCCGGTCACCAACTTGTGCACATAGGCCTGGTGTCCGGTGTCCCACAAGAGGACGTCCTTGGGGGAGTCGAAGGTCCGGTGGAGGGCCAGGGTGAGCTCCACCACACCGAGGTTGGAGCCCAGGTGGCCCCCGGTGGCAGTGACCGCGTCGACGATGAACTCGCGGATCTCCCCCGAGAGGACGATCAACTCCTCCGGGGTGAGGGACCGGAGGTCGGCGGGACTGTCGATGTGTTCGAGGATCATGGGTGGATGGACGACCTTTTCGGTCAGGCTACCAGCGCGATCCACCGGTTTCCTAGCCGGCCGAGGACTCCTGAGCACCGCTCGGAGTGCCTGCCGGCCACCCGGTGAACCACCTGGCGAGCCACCAGGTGAACCTGGGTCGGCCCTCTTGTCGGGGCAGGGCTCGGACCAGGTCCTCGAGGGTGGTCCACCATCCCGATCCCCGGCCGCCGACGCGGGCAAGATAGAGGCAGTTCAACGAGCTTGGTATCCAGGCCCCAGTCGCAAAGGAGATCCAATGCAAGCGGAGATCAAAGGCACCACCATGCCCTTGTTGGAGATGATGCTCGAATCCGGGGAGTCGATCATCTCCACGCACGGCGAGCTCTCGTGGATGACGGCGAACGTCCAGCTGACCCAGACGACGTCCACCGGCGGCCAGAAAGGCCTGATGAGCGGCCTGAAGCGTGCCGTCGGCGGCGGTGGCGTCTTTCTCACCAAGTACGAGGCACAGGGTGGCCAGGGCATGCTGGCCTTCGGCTCCAAGCTGCCCGGCCGCATCTTTCCCGTAACCATCCAGAACGGGCAGGGCTACCTCGTCCATCGCCACGGTTTCGTCTGTGGCACCGACGGGATCGTCCCGACGGTGGGGATGCAGCAGACCTTCCGCGGCGGCATCTACGGCGGGGACGGCTTCGTACTCCAGCGCCTCGAGGGCGAGGGTCAGGCATGGATCGAGCTGTCGGGCGAGATCATCACCTACGAGTTGGCGGCGGGCCAGAGCATGCTGGTCCATCCCGGTCACGTGGGCTTGTTCGAGGACAGGGTCAGCTTCACCATCACCCGCGTGCCCGGCATCAAGAACATGATCTTCGGGCAGGACGGATTCCATCTGGTCGCCCTCACCGGGCCAGGCAACATATGGCTACAGAGCATGCCGGTCTCCGTGCTGGCCGAAGCGCTCACGCCGTACCTGAAGCACGACGACTCCCATGGTGGGGCCGTCGACGCCGGCGTCGGGGGAGTGCTCGGCGGCATGATCGGCAAGAACCTCTGAATTAGGGGCCCTCGGCCGGCAGTATCGCCGGTCCTGGTTTGCGGCTCCGTGCCGGCCCTCGGTGGGGCGGTTGACCAGGTCAGCGAACGTTGGACAAGAACGCGTCCCGGTCGACGATGACCCTGATCAGCTTGCCCGCGGCGACCAGCCCGGCGCTCTCGGAGACCGACAGGGTGAAGACCAGCCGGCGACCCTCGATCCGATCGAGCGTGGCCTCCGCCCACACCGTCCCGTTGACGCCCACCGGCACCAGATGGTCGAATTGCAGTCGTTTGGCGACCGACGTGCAGTTGTCGGGCAAGTGACCCTCGATGGCCTTGCAGCTGGCCTCCTCGCACAGGGCCAGCAGACGCGGCGTGGCCAGGACCGGAACCGTCCCCGAGCGAAATGCCTCGGCGGTGTCGGCCTCGGTCACTCGTAGTTCGATTCGGGCGGACAGACCGGTGCGTGGAGCCACGCCGGTACGATACGTGACACAGCAGACGTCGGCCACCTAGCGCCCGACAGTGAGGTAAGGAGGCCTTGGTGATCGAAACCCCAGTGGTGGAGCGAGTGCTGTCCGCCGCGCTACAGCACGGTGGTGACTTTGCCGAGGTGTTCGCCGAGGACCGGTCCACCTCCTCGGCCATGCTCGACGACGGTCGGGTGGAGGAGCTCTCCTCGGGGCGGGAGCGGGGCGCGGGCATACGCGTGGTCTCGGGGGAGACCACCGGCTTCGCCCACACCGCCGACCTGACCGAGGACGGCCTGCTCCGAGCCGCCGAGGCCGCGTCGGCGGTGGCGCGGAGCGGTGCCGGCGGGACACGAACGGTGGGGGTCGGGTCGCTGACTGAGCGAGATGGCGCGTTCGACAGCGATGCTCCCGGACCGAGGGACGCGGGGTCCAAGGGCGACACCCTCTCGCTCCTGCGACGGGCCGACGAGGCCGCTCGGTCGTCGGGGGACTCGATCTCCCAGGTCCAGGCGGCGTGCGGCAGTTCGCGTCGCCAGGTTCTGATCGCCAACTCGGACGGGCTGCTGGTCGGTGACCAGCAGGCCCGGACCCGTTTCACCGTCTCGTGCGTGGCCACCGGGGACACCGGGATGCAGACCGGCTACGAGTCGGCGGCCCGCACGCTCGGGTTCGAGATGTTCGATGAGGTGTCGGTCGAGGAGCTCGCCGAGATGGCGGCGAAGCGGGCCCTCTCCAAGCTGGCGGCCAGGCCGGCACCCTCGGGCGAATTGCCGGTCGTCCTGGCCGGGGGCAGCGGCGGCATCCTCTTCCACGAGGCGTGTGGCCACGGGCTGGAGGCCGACCACATCCTCAAGGATGCGTCGGTCTACACCGGCATGGTCGGCCAGCAGGTGGCCAGCCCGCTGGTGACCCTGGTGGACGACGGAACCATCAGCTCGGAGTGGGGGACCTTCGGCGTGGACGACGAGGGACGGCCCGCCCAGCGCAATGTCCTGATCGACCAAGGCGTGCTCACCGACTACCTGTGGGACTACCTCCGCTCACGCAAGGAAGGGCGGGTGTCGTCGGGCAACGGCCGGCGACAGACCTATCAACACCTGCCCATGGTGCGGATGACCAATACCTTCCTGCTTCCCGGCGAGGAGGATGCCGACGAGATCGTGGCGCAGACGCCTCGGGGGGTGTACGTGGCCAAGCTCGGTGGCGGCCAGGTGAACACCACTACCGGGGACTTCGTCTTCGGTACCACCGAGGCGTATCTGATCGAAGGGGGGAAGCTCACAGAACCGCTGCGCGACGCCAACCTGATCGGCAACGGACCCGAGATCCTCAAGAGGATCGACGCCGTCGCCACCGACTTCGCCATGACTCCGGGCACCTGCGGCAAGGACGGCCAGAGCGTTCCCGTGGGATGCGGGCAGGCGACCATGCGCCTGACCGGGGTGACCATCGGGGGTACGGCCGAATGACCACGGCAACGCACGCCGCGGCGCCGACCGTGGGCGACCAGGGACCCGACCACCTACTGGCCATTGCCGAGCGGGTGGCCGGCTGGGCCTCTCCGGGCGAGGAGATCGAGGTCTACGTCGCCCGGGGCGACGAGACCGACATCCGCGCCTATGCCGGTGAGGTCGAGTCGCTGACCTCGGCGACCTCGGCAGGCATCGGTGTCCGGGTGGTGGCGGACCACCGGCTCGGGTTCGCCTGGGCCGGCTCGCTCGACGAGTCGGTCCTGGGAGAGACGCTGGCCGAGGCCCGGGACAACGCCACCTTCGCTACGCCTGACGAGCACGTGCAGCTGGCGGTGCCCGACGGCGTCGCCGCCGTGGACATCGAACTGTGGGACGAGCAGTTGGCGTCGGTCCCGACCACGAGGAAAGTGGAGCTCGCCCTTGCACTCGAGGCCCAGGCCCGGAGAGCGGATCCGCGCATCCGCCAGGTGGACCACGCCGACTACGGCGACGGATCGGTGGAAATGGCCCTGGTGTCGACCACCGGCATCCGCTCCTCGAGCAGGAAGACGTCGGGCTACATCTCGGTGGGGGTGATCGCCGGTGACGGCGATGCCAGCCAGACCGCCGGTGGGTTCAGCGTGGGCCGCGGCTTCGACGGTCTCGATCCGGACAAGGCCACCGACGACGCGGTGACCCGGGCGGTCCGGCTGCTCGGGGCGACCAAGGGTCCGTCGGGACGACAGACCGTGGTGTTCGACCGGCGGGTGGCCACCATGGTCCTCTCGGTGGTGTCCACGGCACTTTCCGGTGAGGCGGTGGCCAAGGGCCGGTCGTTCTTTGCCGGCCGGATCGGTGAGCTGGTCGGCGACCCGGTGCTCACCCTGGTGGACGATCCCACTGACCCGCGTGCCTACGGCGCCGCCGCCTACGACGCCGAGGGCCTCGCCTGTCGGCGCAATGTCCTCATCGACGGCGGGGTCCTCCGAGGATTCCTCTATGACACCGTCTCGGCCTCGCGCTCCGGCGTGGCATCGACCGGCTCCGCCGTGCGTGGTGGATTCTCCGGCACGCCGGCGCCGGGCTGCCGGGCCCTGACTCTCGCCCCCGGACTCGAGGGTTTCGATGAGAACGGAGTACTGGCCGCCGTCGGGGAAGGCCTGTTCGTACAGTCGATGACCGGGGTCCACTCCGGGGTGAACCCGATCAGTGGGGATTTTTCGGTCGGCGCCGAGGGCCTGATGATCCGCGATGGCCGGTTGGCCGAGCCAGTTCGGGAGATCACCGTGGCCTCGACCCTTCAGCGCATGCTGCAGTCACTGGCGGTGGTCGGCGCCGACGTGGAGTGGCTCCCGGGCATCGCCGCCGGCCAAACACTGGCCGTCGACGACATGCAGATCAGCGGGATCTGACCGACGCTGATCTGTCAACGCTGATCTGTCCGTTCTAGTTGAGGGTGGCGGTGGCCTTCGTGCAGGCGGCCAGCGCGTTCGGTGCTGAGGTGTAGTAGATCGATCCGGTGACGGAGAGGCTGTAGGGGCCCGCGGTGGGCGACACTGCTTGACCGCCGACCCACAGCGGTGCTCCAGAGGTTGCTGCAGCGCCGGATGTTGCACTGGAGCCAGAGGAGCTAGAGGAGGCGGCCGTCGTCGTGCCGAAGTCGAAGGTGAAGGTCTGGATAATAAAGAGGCGGGGAAAGGTGTCCAGCCCGGTGATGAAGGCACTGATCTGGTTGTAGTTGCCAGTGACGGCCAGGGTGGTCGGCACGGCCACGACGCCGGTCGGAGTAGACCCGGACGTCCCGGTGGTCCCCGGTGTAGTGGCCGGAGCGCCCCCGACCGTCGTGGCCGGTGCGAACCCGCTGAATTGGGTGAGGGTCACGCCGGACACGGCCGTCAGCTGGTTGAACTGGCTCTCGAATGACGACTCTTCGGCGTCGATGTCGGTCGGGCTCTGCACGCTGGGGATCTGGGTAGCGATCTTTTGCAAGTCGGCACAGCTCTTGGAGAGGTTCTGCTTCTCCGACTTCAATGAGGCCAGCTTGGCCTGTAGTGCGGTCTGTTGTCCCTGGAGTTGGGTCTGCTGGCTCTGCAGGCTCGACAGTTTCGAGCTCTGGGGTGAAACCAGGATGGCCCAAAGGAGCAAGGCGACCACGAGGGCTCCAGCTCCGATCATCAAGGGCATGCGGTACTCGCGGACAGTGCTCATTTCAGGCTCGCATTCTTGCTGAGGCTGGCTTCTGGGGTGACCGAGACGGAGAAGGGGAATGAGATGGTTGAGTCTGTGTTCACCGTGGTAGATCCTTGTAGTGGATTGGCAAACAGTGTTGATCCGGCGATGGCGTTGATCCACGCGGCGGAGATAGACAAACTCGGTCCCGGACCGGTGACGCCGAACTGGATGGTGCCGATCGCTGCCGAGGTGGTGCTGCTGGGGGCGGCGGAGCTCCCCGCCGAGGCTGCCGTAGTGGGCGTAGTGGTGGGGGTGGTGGTGGCAGCCGTACCAGACGCGCTCGTAGCAGCCACCGCCGTACCAGTTATCGCTTGAACCTGGGCGTTTGCCGGGGTAATCCGGAACAGGTTGCTGAGCGCGGTCGGCCAGTCGACGGCCGCGTTGAGTACGGAGGCGCGTCGGGCGATGCCAGCTGAGTAGGCCTGGTTCGCCGCTACCACCAGGTCGTACTTCGGCACCTGGGCATTCAGGGAGGCGATACTCGCCTGTGCGGCATCGACATTGTTCTGCGCGTTGTGAACCTGGTAGAACTTCCACGCTCCGAAGAGCGCCAACACCACGAGCACGGCCGCTCCCACCAGAAGGGTGCGCTCTTGAAGTTTCTTCATCCGCGCCCGCTGGGCGACCTCGCGTGGAATGAGGTTGAACTTCCTTACTGCTTTGTCCGGTTCGGGAAGCGCCAAACCAATCGGTGTGGCGAGGACCGATCCGACCTCACGTGCCTGCTCTTCACTCAGGTCCAGCCTGGAAGTGTCGAGTCGGGTCAGCGGAGAAACGGTGAGAACCGGCAGGCGGACCTGAGCCTCGAGCATGGCAATGAGACCGGCGAGTTCAGATCCTCCACCAGTGACCAGCACCCGAGAGACCGGCAACCGACCGGGCAGCGAGGCGAAGTACTGGATCGAGTTCCGAATCTCTCCGACCAATTCGTTCATACTGGCCTGGGCACCGCGTTCTGCCGCCATCATCTGGGGAACCGGTTCACCGATGCGCCGCTTCACCCCTTCCGCGTCAGAGATGGGCAGGTCCAATGCTGCAGAGACAGCTGCGGTGGTGGCATTGCCACCAGACCCGATGGTGCGTACGAACTGCGGACGACCCTGTTGATGAACGACGACAACCGTCAACCCCGCCCCGACCGAGACGATCGCCTCTGGCTGCTCTGACGCATCCTGTCCACCAATAGCGCGAACCAGGGCGGACGAAATGAGGTCGACTCCTTCCACGGTCAACCCGGCCTTCTCGACTGCCTCGATGACACCGTTGACGAGGTCGACATGGGCGGCGGCGACAAGAACCCGGCGCATCTTGTCGCCCTCTGGTGAGGTGTAGTCGGCCAGGATCTGCGAGGAAAGGATGGTCTGTTCGGGTGGGAACGGAATGACCTCCTCGGACTGGAAGCGAACAGCGCTGTCGATCTCATCGTCTGGTACGAACGGGAGATCGATCTCTCGAGTGATGGCACGAAGCCCGGCTATTCCGACGATCACCGACTTGGTGGAGAACTGTCCGTTCTTCCACAGCTTGATGATCGCTTCGGTGACCGAGGAGACGTCGCGAATCTCGCCGTCGACCAGCGATCCGGGTGGCAAGCCCACCTGGCCGTAGGTGTGAAGGACCGGACGGGAATGGCTGACATCGAGCTCGGCGGCGCGCACTGCGCTCGTGCCGATGTCGAGACCAACGGTCAGTTGTGCCATGGGAACACTCCTCGGACGTACCTGCTGTTTACGAGCATCGACCCCGTAACCGCCATCGTCGAGTCACGAAACATGCAGGGCTGCCAAGTTCCGCATCCCTTCATGTGGACGCTCATCAATTGTCTCCGGTCCTGGTGAGATCGCTGATCATGGGTAATGGATTGACTATTACTGGTGTGAGAATGCGCCAGACTGTACGAGGATCTATCGGACGGAATCGGCGTAACCTTGAGGTCCTCTGTTGGTGATCTTGTTCCTGCTCGAACGGGGGATCCGAGGGACCGCGGAAACTGCAGATCGGCGCGCCGAAGGCGCCGCTCAGCCGACCTGGTGAGCCCCCGGGGTCCGGTTCAGCTGGGAGTCGACGTGGCCATCTGGCCCGTCTTCAAGATGCCCTGGCGCTCGAGCATCACCTTGAGGTCGTGGGCATTGGTGGCGGTGGTCATCGCCTCGGCCAAGTCGATCGTTCCGTTGGCCACCAGGGTGACCAGCGACTGGTCGAACGTCGTCATCCCGTAGTACTCGCCATCAGCGACGATTCCCTCGATGTCCCCAGTGATCAGTGGGTCGATGATCGCCTGTTGGATCCGGCCGTTGACGACCAGCAACTCGAGAACCGGCACGCGGTTCTTGCCGTCCGCCGTGGGGATCAACCGCTGGCAGATGATGCCCTTCAGCGAACCGGCCAGACTTACCCGTACTTGGGTCTGTTGGTGGGTTGGGAAGAAATCCACGATCCGGTTGATCGTCTCCGTAGCATTGATCGTATGGAGTGTCGAGAACACCAGGTGACCTGTCTCGGCTGCGGTCAAGGCAGCAGAAACCGTCTCCATGTCTCGCATCTCGCCGACCAGGATCACGTCGGGGTCCTGCCTGAGGACTACTCGCATGGCGGATGCAAATGAGTCGGTGTCGAACCCGACCTCACGTTGATCGATGGCGGCAAGATCGTCACTGTGCAGATATTCGACGGGATCTTCGATGGTGACGATATGGCAGGAACGCAAGTGGTTGATGTGATCGACCATGGCCGCCAACGTGGTGGTCTTGCCGGAGCCGGTCGGACCAGTCACCAGTACCAGGCCCCGCATCTCCTCGGCCATACGGTTGACCACATCGGGCAATCCGAGCTCGTTGACGGTCGTGGATCCCGATCTCACTCGCCGCATGGCCAGGGCAACCGATGACCGCTGGTAGTAGGCATTTACCCGAAATCGACCCGTACCGGGGAGGCTGTAGGCGAAATCCACTTCGTGACGGTCATTGAAGACTTCGAGGATTCGAGGCTCCATGATCGACTCGGCCAGCTCTCGGGTCTCCCGGTCAGTGAAGGATGGCTCGTCATCGAGCGTGCGAAGGGATCCAGCCACCCTCAAGCGCGGTGGGGCACCCGCTTTGATATGCAGGTCCGAACCATCGAGCTCGGCCAGCAGTACAAGGATACGATCAAGATCACCTCTATCCATGCGGCCCATTGTACGGGCAGGTTCTACCGTTTGGCGAGGATTACTTCAGTGCGATCCGCTGAGAGCACAATCGGCCGTGCGGGAATCGTCCTGGCGCACTCGACTCCGGAGGGTGGCACGTGGAGCATGGACCACCATCAAACCCACGACTAAGACCCTTGGGTGCCAGCCCCGTCGGACTTCCCACTATTCGACGTTTTCGTCTTAGCCGGTGATGACTTGTCCGGTGATGACGTCGAAGGCGACGCCGACGGCGAAGGCGACGGCTTGGCTGGGCCATCGCTTGGTGTCGATGATGACTTTTCGGCGGCCGACGCCGAGCGGTCCGAGTCAGATGAAGGACGGTCCGAGTCAGATGAAGGAACAGGAGTGGATTCGGTGCTGTCCGGCGCCTTGCCTGAACTGCCGTTGCGGCTGTCCGTCTTGTAGAAGCCGCTGCCCTTGAAGACGATGCCCACGTTCCCAAAGACCTTTCGCACCGGAGATCCGCACGTGGGGCAGTCGGTCAGAGGGTCGTCGTGAAACGACTGGACCAGGTCGAAGTTCTTCTCGCAGCTGTCGCAGTGGTATTCATAGGTGGGCAAGCGAGCATTTCCTCTCGGTCCAAGGGCTGCGTAGAGTTGGCAGTCTACTAGAGAGAGTGCCAATCTCATTCCACGCCCCCGGTCTCCCATACACTGTGGTGCGTGACGCACCGGATAGACCCATGACCGATCGAAGCCTGAGCCACTTGGACCCGTTCAGCGGTACCCGCATGGTCGATGTGTCCCCCAAGGAAGCAACCCATCGGCGGGCGCTTGCTCGATGCAAAGTTGCGATGAAGCCGGAGACGACGGCGAAGGTTGCCAACAACGCCATTACCAAGGGGGACGTATTGGCGGCAGCCAGGGTGGCGGGAATACAGGCCGCCAAACGGACTGCCGACCTGGTTCCCATGTGCCATCCCCTTCTGGTCGGTTCCGTGCACGTCGATTTCACCATTGGTGATGACTACGTTGAAGTGGAGGCGAAGGTTGAAGCGGTAGATCGGACCGGCGTGGAGATGGAGGCGATGACCGCCTGTGCCATTGCCGCGCTGACGGTATATGACATGTGCAAGACAACCGACAGGACGATGAGTATCGGCCAACTCATGCTGTGGGAGAAAACGGGCGGTACTTCGGGTGTCTGGAAGCGGGACCCCCAACTCTGACCTATTGGGCGGGACAGCGCTCCATCGACGCGGTCGGCGCTCCCCAGGCAATCGTTACTTCGATCTCCGGATTCGCTTTTTGGCTCGCGCTGATGGGAAGAAGTCCGGTGAGATCGGGGCCTCGGTTCCCGACGTGGTGGTCACGGGTTGGTCTCCTTCTGCTTCATCGACGGTTGACCCAGTCTGCGGCTCTTCCGGCAACTCAGTGGCACTGACGGCCAGGATGTCGTTGACCATGGCAGCGTTGGTGTCGAAGTCGCGTTGCAGATGCATCCCCGGACCGTTAGGAGGGGGAGGCGGTGGAGGCACGTCCTCCATGGTGCTCCCGATTGGATCGATGTCCTCGGTGAGGCCCTCGCCGACGTGGTCGACCTTGGGTGGAAGATCCTGGCTCACCGGACCCACCATCCATCACGAAGCGCCCGGACAGGCATGGACTTCTTGTCCGCGGCAATCGATTCCTCCAGTTCGATGAGTCCGGAGTGTCTGCCGAGTTCGTAGCCCGATTCTGATCGACTTCGCTGCACGTTTGTCATCTCATCACTGGAATTGGACGGAGTTCAACCCAAGCTAGGAATGGGTCAACGCAAGAGCCACCGCGTCGACACTTTGAGGTGGGTATCCAATCGGGGTGCTGCCACCAGTCTACGGGATGCGATCACTCCGTGAGCCTCAGTGCCCCCGATAGCTGGCCCAGATGACGTCCCCACCGAGTGGTGCAGGACCGATCCTCGGTCTGACGTGCTGGAATGTCAGATGGCCGGGAAGGAACCGAAGGAAAAAGCGCAGGTCGTGTTGGCGAGCGGTGATCAGCCGTGAACGGCCGAACGGAGGTCCCGAAGCGAGAGCTCGGAGGTCGCCTCTCCTCCACACTGCGAGCAGTGCTCGACGTGGCGCCAACTCCGCAAGAGTCGCGTGCCCTCAGGATTGAGAAGCACCACAAACGACTCGGAGAGAGGGTCGATCTCGACTCCGTAGCAAGGTTGCCACTCCGTCGAGGCCGGGCTGCTGCGAAGATTGGAGCCCTTGACCACGCGCCGGAATCGCGAATTGTCCATGTCGACGATCCACGTGCTGTGGCAGGACTCAATTACGATGGGTTCCACGGCATCAGTATCCCACGAATTGATGAGATTCAAACCGCAGTTTCATGTCGGTTGAGTGACAGTTGCCCTGCTGAGGAGCTTCAGAAGAGGCCGTTTGGCACTGTATCCGTGGCCATCCCAGCCTGAGCCGTGCACATACGCAGGTAACATGTCAGTTGCTGGCGAGAATCGTGGCCGGAACCCATACGTCCACAGTGGTCCCTGCGCCGGGGTCAGTGTGGATCACGAGCCGGGATCCGATCAGATTGGCACGCTCGGTCATCCCGGGGATTCCGAGAGACTCGCTGTTCCCACCTTCGGGGCGCTTTGGTAGTTCAAACCCGACTCCATCATCCCGCACCAACAGTCGTAAACCCCCTTGCTCGAAGTTCAACCCAACCGCCACCCGCCGAGCCACGGCATGTCGTTCGATGTTGGAGATCGCTTCCTGTGCGATGCGGAACAGCGCCAATTCGACCGGCGACGGGAGTCGTCGCTCCTGTCCGGTGACTCCGAAGGTGGTCTCGAAATGGCGCCGATCTGCGGCTTCGGAGAGGGTTTGACCGATGGAGGCCACCAAACCCAGATCATCCAGCACCGATGGTCTCAGTCCCTTGGCGATCGAGCGAAGCTCCTTCACGGTGTCTTCGACGATCACTCGAAGCTCGGAGAGTTGTGAACCCCGATCGTTCGCAGGATTGGCTCGCGCTTCCACGGTGTCGATCTGCCGGCACAGATGGATGAGGGCCTGCACCGGTCCGTCGTGGAGTTCCTGTGCGATGTGGCGGCGCTCCTCCTCCTGGCCGAGTACAACGCGTGCCGCATACGCCTCCATGAGATCGTGACGGCGGGTCTCCGTTGTGACGTCCTCGAAGATGACTTGCATGCGCGCTCCGTCGTCCGAATGGCCAAGCGTTGTTGCCGTCGGTCGGAACAGGGTGGGTTGCCCGTCGATCTCGAAGGAGACCGGTTCCACAAGTTCTGCTTCCGCTGGGAGTCCCTCGTCCCCGTTCACTTCGGGATGGGGTCTCGTAAGGAGCCGGGCGAGCACGAGCCTCGCTGCGTCGGGACCGATCATGTCCACAAGGCGAACGGGGTCGCCGCTCTGCGGTGGCGTCTCGAGATCGTGCTGGCGTTTGATCAGGCCGCCGAATGCTCGCTGGGCGGAGGCGTTCGCCTCAGTTACGTTTCCGTTGGGGTCGACCAGCAAGATCGGTGCTTGGTTGGATTCGAAGAGGTCTCGATAGAGTGCCTCGGATCTCAGATGGGCTTCCTGAGCGGACTCGGCGAGTCTCCGAGCGTCTCGTTCGGCGCTGACACGCTGGCCGACGAGAATAGCCAGGGCATCGAGCAGTACGACCTGGACCAGTTCTGCCCAGGCGGTGACGAAGTTTCGACTGTGGACTTCCGAGATGAATCGGGGTAGTGCCAGGAGGGTGATCCATCCTGAGGTGACCAATGCGCCATCCAGGCCGTAGTTCAATGAGGCATAGACCACCGGCACCAGGAAGATGGCGAAGGTCGAGAGCTGGAGCGCCAGCGAGGTGGTGTCGAGGTGAAAGGCGACGGTCGCCGCGACTCGGGCAAGGTATAGCGCCAGGATGATGAATTGAAGCAACCAGAACGGTGATTTCGTCCACGGCCGATCTCTGGCCGAAACTCGATTTGGGGACGTACCGGTGGTCGCGGGTTCGGATTGAGGTTCGACATCAAAATCGGTCGGGTCGTCGTCTAGACCCCCATCAGCATTCCCTGATGGGATGCCCACCTCGCGCCTCGACTCCTTCTTCATGGCGCCGAGCCCGTTCCATCGGCCCGTCCTCTGACGAACAGGCTATGAGCCAGGGCATAGTGGACCAGCTCGGTCCGAGAGGTGGTGCCCAGTTTGTCGAATACATGATTGAGGTGACCCTCAACGGTGCGCGGGCTGATCCCTAGGTCTCGAGCGATTACCTTGTTCGAGAGCCCTCGTGCCACTAGCCGCACTACCTCTTGCTCTCGGCTCGTCAAGTGAATCGCGTGAGCCTCCCGAGCGTAGAGATTGTCTTTCTCCCCTTGTGCGGTAGTGGCGATGTGGGGGACTCCGAAGCCGTCACACGCGGCAGTGATGGAGTGCACCAGCTCATCGCTGGGCATGGTCTTGAGCAGGTAGCCGGCCACTCCGGCGGCGAGCGCGGCTCTCACGTAGTCCTCGTCGTCGTACGCGCTGAGGATGAGTACGGTGATGGTGGGGAATTCGCTCACGATTTGGCGGGACAGATCGATGCCGTTGCCGGTGGGAAGCCTGATGTCGACGAGCACCACGTCCGGCTTCGTGTCGGCAATCACCCGGAGGGCGTCGCCTCCGTCCCCGGCTTCACCCACGACCGTGAAGCCAGTCGCATCGTCGAGGATTCGGCGCGTTCCCGCCCGGAGCAGCTCATGATCGTCCACCACCACCACTCGCCGGACCCCGGCAAGTCGGACGGTCTCGTTGGGTCCAGGCACCTCGCCGGGGACATCGTGACCATCGGGTTCGTCGATGCTCATGGAACTATCGTAGGTTGGTCACCCCCTGGCGACGAGGGACGCTGCCATGGCAGCGGCAATGGCCGTGACCAGAGGTACGGCCAGGATAGCTGGCACGGATCCCTCCGACTGCAGCGCCGATCCGGCTCCGAGTTTGGCTCGCCTTATCAATCGGTTGCCCACCATGCAGGAGAAGTAGACCACGATCCAAGTTGCCACCCCGATGGTGGCCGGACCGATTCCCAACCCACCTACCCAGCAGCCGGCCACCAGGATCGCGGAACGGCCGAGACTGCGAGGATCGGTGCACTGCGGATCCGCGGAACGCAGAAGGGCGAAGATCAGGGTGCCGGCCAGGCTGCCGACGAGCGATCCGATGGCGATGCCCCAGTGATCCTCCCATCCGGCACCGGCCACGATGATCAGCAGTGCGGAGCCAGTTCCTATTGCAGCAACTGATAGAGGAGCGCGCTGCCCGCTGTATTCGATCAGACCGACGGCAACCAGGGTGGCGGTCAGAAGGCAGTAGCCCGCAGAGAGTACGTCGCCGTCCCAACCCCATGTGACCAGGGAAAAGAGGATCCCCGTCGTGAGCTCAACCAGTGGATAACGAACGGAAATCGCATGGTGACAGCTTCGACAGCGACCTCTGAGCCCGACCCACGAGACAACCGGTACGTTTTCCCACCAACTCAATTGGTGTCGGCACGTCGGGCAAAACGATCGGGGCTGAGCGACCGACAAACCGAGAGGGACTCGGTAGACGACAACATTCAGAAACGATCCGATGAAGAGCCCAGCGACGCCTGCGACCGGAATCGTCACTGCCAGTAGCGCAATGTCGTCAGAACTCATATCATGTATTCAACAACGTTGAAATGTCTGACAGCGTCATCCAAGATGCCGACGGCTCTGAAGACTGCCTAGTCGGGTGAATTTCAGACCCATGTTTTTTGGCTTGGGCTGGTTGCTGGGGGCGATGATGTCGGAAATATTGGGGCCGTGTGATCGGAATTGAGCACATCGAGAGCTAGTTGAGACGTTGACTACAGCGGTGCGGCCGGCCTGGGCCGCCGCACCGCAGCACCACCCACGGGGCAAGCAGGAAAGGGGGCCGGTGCGAGCATTTGTCGGGCATGGCCTCGAGGCGTGGGCCAATCAATTGGATTCGGGTTCAATCTCAGCTATCAGTCTGCCGATGGTGGAGATATGACCGATGTCGACGCCATCCGCTGGATGGCTAGCGAACACGATCTCGAATTCGTCGACCTCGATTCCTACGGGGTTGACCCCGCCGCGGGCGACATTCTACCGGCATCGCTGTCTCGCCAGCACCACGTGGTGGCAATTAAGCGGAAATTCGGCACTCCTGTGATAGCAACGGCAGACCCCGACGACACTTCTGCTCTGGAGACGGTCCGTTCCTCCATAGGACGGGATTTCATATCTGTCGTTGCCTCCCGCGACCAGATCAGCGCCTATCTCGATCAGCTGTTCGGATCGGAGGACGGAGCTGAAGAGCCAGCTCAAGAGGACCCTCTCGAAGAATCGGCTCACGTTGAGCTTGTCGAAGAGCCAGCTCAAGTTGACCTTGTCGACGGCGAGAAACTCAATGGCTTGGCGGAGATCGGCGACGGCTTGGCGGAGATCAGCGTCACCTTCGATGAGGCAGGTCTCAACGGAGTTGGAGAAACTGACGACCTCGCGACTGGGGATGCACCGAGCGAGCCTGAGTCTCCGGCCCATGGGAAGCGCTCTCGGAAGGACGGTAGCAAGCCACGGGTTCGAAAGTCAGCATCCAAAGCTGTCGATGCAGATTCCGCCGTCGATGCAGAATCCGACGCCCCAGCGTTGGGGAACGCCGCAGAGGAGCCACAGATCGCTGAACCCCTCGAGCTACCGAATGAGGTGATTCCCGACGTGGCAACCGGTCCGGACGCAGGTGAATCGGAATTGTTCGGTGCGCCACGTGTCGGATTGGATTTGTCGTTTCCATTGCCGCCCGAACCGACTGCTGAGGCCGTACCAGTCCAAACCGGAGATGACACGAGCGGTCTACTCGAGACGCTCGAGCCGGCCACAAGTCTTGTGCCCGAGTTCGAATCCAACGCCACCAATCCGGATCTGAAGGCTTCGAGCGATGCGTTGAAGTCCAGCGCAGACCAGCTTGCCCAGCTGGCGCTCACGGTCCAGGACGATGGCAACCAGACCGGGTCCTCGACGGATCTAGCCGCCGACCTCGTTGCCGAAGCGGTGGCCACCTTCCAGGAACAGCAGGGTGAGGAACAATGGAACGACGCCATTGAATCCGATCCCGCTTCCGTCACCGCACTGTTTCCCCCGTTGGCCAAGGCTCTGGTGGACGGCGAGAGGGTATCTCTCGAGGACATCGAACTTGTGCTCGATGAGCACTACCGCACCGGTCAGAGCGTGGCGCGTATTCTCACGGCAAGAAAATTGGTCACCGAGGCCGATCTTATGTGGGGCATGGCCCAAGAGATGGGACTCGACTTCGTAGATCTCGACGTGGTCGGGGTCGACTTTGGCGAAGCTGGGACCATCCCCGAAGCAACCGCACGGCACCACAACGTGATGGTGATAGCCAACGACGACGGGACACCCGTGGTGGCGGCGTCGAATCCCACCGACGTGTTTGCAATGGACGACCTCCGTACCATCATGGGTCGCAATTTCATCGTGGTCGTTGCCACCCGCACCCAGATCAGTTCCTACATCGGACAAGCATTCAACAGCGGCGGCGACGCCGCTGATATGGCCATGGAGGCCTCACGCGGATTCGATGGCACTGGTCCGGAGAAAAGCGTTGACGATATTCAGGCCGTCACTGAGGAGGCGCCCATCGTCCGGTACGTGAACCTCCTCATTCTGCAGGCGCTGAACGAGCGCGCCTCGGACGTCCACGTCGAGCCTACGGCCACCGACCTTCGTATCCGCTATCGGATCGATGGTGTTCTTCACGACGTCTCGACGGCCCCTCGGGCGATTTCAGCCGCGGTCACCACCCGCTTGAAGGTGATGGCGGACATGAATGTTGCCGAACACCGGATCCCCCAAGACGGCCGGATATCGCTCAACGTTGGCAGCAAAGGAATCGATCTTCGGATGGCCACTCTCCCGACCATCCACGGCGAGAAGGTCGTGATGCGGGTGCTGGACAAATCCAGTGTGGTGCTGGGCTTCGCCGATCTGGGATTCGACGAAGACCTGTTGAAGACCTACGAAACGATCTACACCAAGCCTTACGGCACCATCTTGGTGACCGGCCCGACCGGCTCGGGCAAGTCCACCACTCTGTACACGACACTGACGGCTCTCAACTCGACCGAGAAGAATCTCATCACGGTGGAGGATCCCGTCGAGCTGCAACTCAAGGGCGTCAACCAGGTACAGCTCAACGTCAAGGCCGGACTTACCTTTGCCTCTGCTCTGAAGTCGATCCTGCGGTCGGACCCGGACATCGTCCTGGTTGGTGAGATCCGCGACAAGGAGACAGCGGTCATTGCCATCGAAGCGGCACTGACCGGGCACATGGTTCTTTCCACGCTTCATACGAACAGCGCCGCATCGACTCCGATGCGACTGATCGAGATGGGCATCGAGCCATTTCTCGTCACTTCTTCGCTGTCGGGGGTACTTGCCCAGCGGCTGACCCGGCGGCTGTGCATGCACTGCAAGGAGCCCTACGAGCCCACTGAAGCGGATATCGCTGCTGCTGGTTGGACGCTGGAGGAGGTCAGTGAGGTCGGAACCATGTCCAAGGTGTTCCGATCTGTGGGCTGTTCAGCCTGCGCCAACACCGGATACCGGGGCCGCAAAGCACTTTCCGAACTGATGCCAATGAGTGAAGAGATCGAACGATTGATTATTGAAGGAGGATCGGTGGAAGACATCCATAAGCTCGCGGTGGCGCAGGGCATGCTGACATTGCGCCAAAGCGGGATACGCAAAGCAATCGAGGGTGAGACCACCCTTGAGGAAGTTCTCCGGGTGGTCGCATGAGCCCGGTGACGTCAGAGACGCGAGTCGAATGGTCCAGCCGACTGGCTGAGGCCCTAGTGCAGGGCGGGTATGACACTCAGGCCAATCTGGCACCGCTGGTTGCCGAAGCACAGGCGACCGGCGAGCCCTTGGCCATGCTGCTCATCAGTAGGAATCTGGCTCTTCCGGGAGTCGTGGTGGGGGCATTGGCGCATTTGGCCAAAATGCAGGCCATCGACCTGGCGGCAGTGGTTCCGAGCCCGGATGCCGTTGAGGCCATGCCTGACGACGTTGCTCGGGAGTACGGAGCTGTGGCCCTGCAGTTCGACGGGACTGTACTGGCCGTGGCGTTCTCCGAGCCGCCGTCCGGTGCGGATGTGGACGCGTTGGCTTCGCGAGTGGGACATCGCATCAATCCCGTCCTGGCAGACCCAGTCGTAATCAGCCAGATGCTCCATACCTTCACGCCGTCAGTCGCACCCGGACCTGCTCCGGATTCACCATTGGTTGACTCGGGGCAGTCGACAGAGCACCCGGCAAACCCGGTTTCGGAGGTTGAGTCCCTGCTACAACGAGGCATTCCCGCAGAAGCACACGATGGTGACCTCCCGCTGCACATCGACGATCTGCTCCGCTACGCGGTGTCGGTTGGTGCATCGGACCTTCATTTGACTGCGGAGATGCCTGGGTCCATTCGTTTACATGGGGCGATCCGACCAATCGAAGGTTGCCCGCCACTTGACAACGAGATGATCCGGAACATGGTCTTCGGCATTCTGCCCGCATCGCAGCGGGAGCGCTTCGAAGAGGAGAGCGAACTCGATACTTCGCACTCGATTGCCGGTGTGGGTCGATTTCGCGTCAACGTGTCGTTGCAACGGGGGACGGTTGCCGCCGCACTTCGACCAATTCCGCACGAGATGCCCGAATTCGACACACTGGGCCTACCTGATGCGATCAAGTCGTTCACCGACCTCCGGCGCGGTCTGGTGCTTGTCACCGGACCCACTGGATCGGGTAAGTCCACGACCCTGGCGTCGCTCGTTGACATCATCAACCGGACCAAGCCGCTGCACATCGTCACCGTGGAAGACCCGATCGAATTCCTCCACGATCACAAGCGGTCGATCATCACCCAACGGGAGGTCGGTGAGGACACGAAGTCCTTCTCCGAAGCCCTGAGGCGGGTTCTCCGCCAGGACCCCGATGTGATCCTCGTGGGCGAGCTTCGGGACCTCGAAACCATCTCGATGGCGCTCACTGCTGCCGAGACAGGCCACCTCGTCTTCGGCACGCTTCATACCCAGGACTGCCCGCAGACCATCGACAGAATGATCGACGTGTTTCCCACCAACCAGCAGGAGCAAATCAGAGTGATGCTGGCAGCAACGCTGGAAGGTGTGGTGACCCAGCAACTGATCGTGAATGCGGAAGGCACGGGGCGTATTCCCTGTTCCGAGGTTTTGGTGTGCACGTCGGCCATCCGGAACCTGATTCGCCAGTCCAAGTCCCATCAGATCTACTCCCTGATGCAGGTCGGGGCGTCGTTCGGGATGCAGACGATGGACCAGGGCTTGGCCAAGTTGGTCAAAGACGGTCTTATCTCAGAGAGCATCGCCTATGACCGCTCCTCCAACGAGGAAGACCTTCGAAATCACCTGAACACTGCGTAGCTCATCTCAATAATTGATTGATCATAGAAACGGGGCATTGTGGCACTGACATTTGACTACAAGGTGCGAGACCGGAGTGGCAGTCTGGTCGAGGGACAACTCGACGGCGACAGCATGGCGCTGGTCGTGCGGCGTCTGCGCGAGATGGGATACATGCCCATATCGGTAACACCCAAGTCGTCGGTCCACCTCAAGACCGAGATCAAGATCCCGGGCATCTCCGATCGGGTCAAGCTGCGAGAAGTCGCGGTGATCACCCGGCAGCTGTCGACGATGGTCAATTCGGGGCTCTCAGTGGTGCGGTCCCTCGGCATTCTGGCCGCCCAAGTGGAGAATCCTGCTCTGGCCAAGGTTCTCAGCGACGTTCGCCTTGATCTGGAGCATGGATCGTCCCTGTCGGCGGCGTGCGCAAAGCATCCGCGGGTCTTCTCACATCTTTACTGCACCCTCATCCAAGCCGGCGAGGCCGGCGGCAACCTCGACGACGTCCTGGGTCAATTGGCTAACACCATCGAGAAGCAAGCGCAACTGAACCGCACCATCAAATCAGCGATGACCTACCCGGCCGTAGTCCTGAGTGTGATGTTGGTGATATTCACCGCCATGATCGTGTTCATCGTGCCCGTGTTCCAGAACCTGTTCGCGTCGCTGGGTGGGAAGCTGCCGTTCCCGACCAGGATTCTTATCAAGATCTCGCAGATCGTAACGAGCGTCTGGGTCCTTCTCGTCATCGCGGTGATCGTCGCGAGCATCATCGGTGTACGAAAGTGGATTTCCACGGACGAAGGCAGACGCAAATGGGATCGCCTGATGCTCAAGCCGCCGATTTTCGGGCCGCTCTTCCACAAGGTGGCATTGGCCCGGATGACCGGCACTCTGGCGTCGTTGATCGGCTCGGGGGTACCGATCCTCGAATCCTTGGACATTTGCGCGGACACCTCGGGAAACCGAACGGTGGGCGACGTGCTTCTGCTGGCGAAGGAAGGAGTGCGCGAGGGTCGGCCGCTGGCTGATCCGCTGCGCGAGCACGAGGACGTCATCCCAACCCTGGTCGTGCAGATGATTGAGGTGGGCGAGCAGACTGGTGCCTTGGATGAGATGCTCAAGAAGGTGGCTGAGTTCTACGATCAAGAGGTCGAGGTGACCGTGAACAACCTTACCGCATTGCTCGAGCCTCTCCTGACGGTGTTCATGGGGGCGATGGTCGGTGCCATGGTGATCTGTTTGTATCTACCGATGTTCGACTACATCAAGCTTGTCCCGAATGCTCAGTGAGGTAGGGCACTGCGTGGCTGTTCGGCCGGTGGACTAAGAGTCACTTATCGGTTCAAATCGCTCTGTTTCGCAGCCGGGCACCGCTTAGCCCAAACTTTCCTCTTGACCTCTTGCGAAATATGCATTTCCGACGTTATGCTCGAAACGAGTTTCAGATAGCGATTGCGTAAGGCAATGGCGTGAGATGACGAGGGGCCTCGTAAATGTCTCGCAGCGGCGACTGCATGAGCGCGAATAATCATCAGTTGGTA
>Ga0182015_10000859_pt1 | contig 42185 bp, 37 predicted proteins | sample 712P3MmetaG_FD_120478 | JGI IMG/M metagenome (GOLD analysis project Ga0182015, IMG submission 120478) | Permafrost microbial communities from Stordalen Mire, Sweden - 712P3M metaG | ecosystem: Environmental > Terrestrial > Soil > Wetlands > Permafrost | place: Sweden: Stordalen | collected...
CGGGTGTATGCGATCGGCAACCCGTTTGGGTTGAGCGGGACAATGACGCGCGGAATCATCTCGGCGATCCGGTCGATCCGGGCGCAGGAGGGCGCGCCGATCGAGGACGCGATCCAGACCGACGCGGCGGTGAATCCGGGCAACTCGGGCGGTCCGCTGATGAACTGGCACGGAGAAGTGATTGGCATCAACACCATGATTCTTTCGAACGTTGGGCAGAATGCAGGCATCGGCTTCGCGATTCCGATCAATACCGCGAAGGCCGTGCTCAACGATCTGATGACTCTGGGCCGGGTGCGCCGGCCGGCTCTGGGCGTGCGCACCATTCCCATCAGCGCGGAACTGGCCGATGAAATGGGCTTGCCCGTGGACTACGGTGTGCTCATTGTGCAGGTCACTCCCGGCGGTTCGGCGGATTTGGCCGGACTGCGCGGTGGCACTGAGCGCGCCTATCTGGGCAATATCCCCATCATGCTGGGCGGCGACTTGATCGTGGCCATCGACGGCGAAAAAGTCGAAGACGAGCAGGATCTGGCGCAGATGATGAACAACCACCGTGCCGGAGACACGGTGAAGATGACGATCTACCGCAACAAGAAAAAGCTGGATGTGAGCGTGGCGCTGGGCGAAGCCAGAGAGCAGGTTTGAGAGGCTGCTGTCAGCCATCAGCTTTCAGCTACGGACCCTCGGCAGCGCGTTGTGCTCGCGAGCGCTGACGGTTCTTCCTTGAAATCCTTGGCGCGAACGAAGTATGATGTTGTCCTGCCTATGACTGCTGTTCTTTAATCTGCCAGCTGAAACTTTGAGCGAAGATGCGCCGAGGCGCGCGCGTTTCGTTCTGTCTCGTCATTGTTCCTCAACAAAGTTTTCTTAATCCAGAAAGGATTATTCCCATGCAATTCGTGGATAAGGCATTGGCGCGCCGATTTGAGGCGTGCGAAGAGATGCCGCAGGTGTTGTACGCGCGGGCGTTTCAGAAGACGCGCCCTGAGATTGGAGCCGCGGAGAAAGAGATCTGTGGCGGGCACATGGTGTTTGCCGGCCTGGGATCGCCCATCGGCAGGGCAACTGGAGTGGGTCTTGACCGGCCGTTTACGGCGGAGGTTGTCGATCGCGTGGAAGAGTTCTACCGTTCGCACAACGCACCGTCGCAGGTGGATTTGTGTCCGCTGCACGATCCGGCTGTGTTTGAGATGTTCAAGGAGCGCGGCTACGGGATCGCGGAGCTCAACAATGTGCTGTACCAGAAGCTGGATCTGAACGAGGAGTTTCCTGCGGCACCGGCGGGTTGCGAAATCCGTCGCGGCAGGCGGGAAGAAGCAGGAGAGTCCGGTGCGATCGTAGAACGCGCGTTCTTTCCCGAGGGCGCGCCCGAGGCATTTCGCGGACTGATAGAACCCTTGTACCAGATGGAGGGTGCGCTGGCCTTTGTAGCCTCTGTCGAGGGGAAAATGGCGGCGTGTGGCACGGGGCTGAATATTCCGGAGCATCGTATCTTCGCGCTGGGTGGAGCAGGAACGCTGCTTGAGTTTCGCGGCCGCGGGCTGCAGACGGCGCTGCTTCGCGCTCGCATGGCGGCCGCGGCTGCGGCCGGATGCGAGTACGCGGTGGTGGTCACGCAGGGCGGCAGCACCTCGCAGCGGAACTGCGAGCGGCTTGGATTTCGCGTGGCGTACAGCAAGGTGACGGTGGTCAAGGATCTGAGTTCTCCTGCATAAAGCGACACGCGAGAAGTCAAAGGGGCGTAAAATGAAGTGATGGCTTTCAAGGTCTTCCTGATTTCCGGTACAGACCCGAGCGAGCAAGTTGCTGCATGGCGTCTCCAGACACTTGCAACGTCCTACGGGATGCACGTTTCCGTACCGAATCGTAACGGGTTCATTGGGGAGGTGATCGACCGAGTTCGCCAGGCCATCGATCAGTCCGACTGCATTCTTGCCATCATAACAGGCAGTATCGGGCCAGCTGTTGCGGCGGAATTGAACTATGCGCTAGAGCGCCACAAGCTCATCGTTCCCGTCGTGCGGGAGGGCATTGCGCTTCCCGCAGCCTTTGCGGATCTTCCAGTATTCCAGTTCTCTCCCTGGAACAGCGGTGACGTCGAAATGAGAGTTGTCGAGTTTCTGAAGCAACAAGAGTTGAGCAAGGAAACCGTGCAATCAATGGCAGCATTCGTCCTGGCTGGGCTTGGGGTCTTCCTGTTCGCCGCTCTCGCTGAAAAGTAATGCGGATTGCGATCATCGACAGCTCTTGTTGAATTGTCTTGTCCACCTTAATCTCGCCTCGAAGCTGGCGCTTTACTTCGATGTCATTTATGTGCCTCGTACTGTCCAGATTGAATTCAATAGGAAGCATCGTTCTCGATATCGCCTGAACAAGCTGTTTGAAGCCGGTGTCTTCCAGAAATGCATGTACAAGGACGAAACGAACTTTCGACTGTTGACCGCAGAGCTTGATGCTGGTGAGGCCGAGGGATTGGTACAGGCTCAAGAACGAGGAGCGGAGTTTTTCCTCGTCGACGAGAGAAAGGCTCGGCAGATTGGGGCGAGACAAGGCTTAACTTTATACGGCACGATGCGACTGTTAGCACGGTTTTGCCTAGAGGGATACGCGGAGGACATATGGGTTCTAGTGAGGAGGCTGCGGAGGGAGCGCGGTTTTCGAGTTGGCGATGAGGTTGTCAGGAAGGCAATCGCGTCCGCCGAAATGCCAATCGGAAGATTCTCAGACAGGCAGGAGAGTCCATGAGTGTCGATTCCATCCGCGATTACTGTTTGTCTTTTCCACGCGCGACCGAGAACCTGCAGTGGGGCGACGATCTTTGCTTCAAGATCGGCAGCAAGATTTTCACGATCGTCGGCTTGGACAATCCCCGGCTTTGTTTCAAGTGCACGCCCGCGGCGTTTGCCGAACTGATCGAGCGCGAGGACATTCATCCGGCACCCTATGTTGGGCGCTACAAGTGGGTGATGCTGGATCGGCTGGACGCGGTGGGGTGGGATGAGTTGCAGGAGTTGATCCGGCGGTCGTATGAGATGGTGGCGGCGAAGGCGCCGAAGGGGAAAAAGTCTGGGAAGAGGAAACCCCGGTCAAAGTCCGGCGACCGGAAGAAGGCGAAGAGGGGTTGAAGGTCGGCTGCGTGGATAGAGTTGGCGGGCAAGAGTGCCCGCCCCACACGAGCAACTGACACACGAGCGATCCTGATTTGACTCTGCTTGCTGCAGTCGGCTAGCCTCAAGAGTCCGCCCATACCTGGACACGTTCGACCTTCATGCGATCCCGATACAAAATATTGATTTTGCTGCTGATGGCGGCTGCGGCGATATACGGCCCGCTCAAGGGGTTCGGCTCCGTGGAGCCGGTGCATGCGCAGCACGGAATCGTGGTGAGCAGTCATGAGTTGGCCTCGCGGGCCGGTGTTGAGATGATGCAGGCGGGCGGCAACGCGGTGGATGCCGCCGTGGCTACGGGATTCGCGCTGGCGGTGGTGCATCCCGCGGCGGGGAATCTGGGCGGTGGCGGATTCATGTTGGTCCGAATGGCCGATGGCAAGGCGCACTTTCTCGATTACCGGGAGAAGGCTCCGGCGGCGGCCACGCGGGACATGTATCTAAATGCGCAGGGCAACGTGATCGAAGGCGCCAGCAAGATTGGATACAAGGCGATCGGCGTGCCGGGATCGGTTGCGGGCATGGTTTATGCCGAACAGAAATACGGCAAGCTGACGCTCAAGCGAGTGATGGCTCCGGCGATCCGGCTGGCGCGCGAGGGGTATGCGCTGACCTGGGGCGAGGCGCGAGATCTGCAACGCGACAAATATCTGGCCGAGTTTGCCGAGTCGAGGCGAATCTTTCAGCGCGACGGCAACTACTATCAGCCGGGCGAGATTTTCCGCCAGCCCGAACTGGCGCGGACCCTGGAGCGGATTGCCGCGAAGTCCGACGACTTTTATCACGGTACTCTGGCGCGTGAACTGGCAGCGGCGATGCAGAAGGGCGGCGGACTGATTACGGCGGATGATCTGGCGCACTATGAAGTAAAAGAACGCGAGCCGATTCGCGGGACCTATCGCGGGGACGAAATCATCAGCGCGCCGCCACCGTCCTCCGGCGGGACGGTTCTGATTGAATCCTTAAACATTCTGGAAGGATACGATCTTGCTAAACTGGGAGACCGGTCGGCACAGTCCATTCATTACACGACGGAGGCATTCCGGCGGGCGTTTTTCGATCGGGCGGAATTCCTGGGAGATCCGGACTTCTCGAAGATTCCGGTTGCGCAACTAATAGACAAGAAATACGCTGCCGCCTGGCGGGATTCGATTGATGCGAACCAGGCCAGCGCGAGTAAAGAGCTGAAGCGGCCCGCAATTTTCAGCGAGCTTGAGCAATATGCCGCCGCTCATCCGCAGCAGCTGGCGAATCATGAGTCGTCCCACACCACGCACTACTCGGTGGTGGATGCGGAGGGAAATGCGGTCGCGGTCACGACCACGATCAATGACTGGTTCGGATCGCGGGTGACGGCAGAGGGCCTGGGGTTCTTGATGAACGACGAGATGGACGACTTCTCGGCCAAGCCGGGCGTGCCGAATTCCGACGGATTGATTCAAGGCGATGCGAATTCCATTGGTCCGGGAAAGCGGCCGCTGTCCTCGATGACTCCGACTCTCGTTGTGCGTAACGGCAAGATTGTGCTGGTGCTGGGTTCGCCGGGCAGCTCGAAAATCATCACGACGGTGGCGAATGTTCTGATGGGCGTGGTTGATTACGGAATGAACATCCAGGAGGCGGTGAATGCACCGCGCTTTCACAATCAGTGGCTGCCGGATGTGTTGAACGTCGAGCAATGGTTTTCGCCGGATACGGTGCAGGCGCTTGAGAAGATGGGATACGACGTGCAGTTCGGGTTGCACGACGGCGCGCAAGTATTTCCTTACTGGAGCGAGGCGGAGTGCATCGCGATCGACTCGAAGACCGGCGAACGGCTGGGCGCCAGCGACGGCAGGAGCAACGGAAAGGCAGTGGGATACTAAAGCATTGTTGATTGATGAACCTTGATTGGGAATCAAACGCCGCCGGGTTTCGCGGTTTAATCAACGATCGGCAATCAGCAATCATCAATCGACAATTTCTAATAAGGATCGGGCATGTTAAGAGCGGTATCAACCTATTTGTACGTGAAGGAACGGCTGCATCCCGGAATTCTGGATGGACTGGTTCGTAGCGGAGTGCAGGCGATTGAGGTCTTTGCGGCACGGCAGCATCTTGACTATGCCAACCGCAAGGCCCACGTCAAGGAAATTGCCGAGTGGTTTCGGGGGAGTGGAGTTCCTCTGAGCTCTGTGCACTCGCCGCTCTACGCCGATTACGAGTGGGGCCGCGCGGGCGCGCCGCCGGTGAACCTGGCGTCCACGGATCGCGCGGGACTGGTGGAGGCGATGGATGAAGTGAAGCGGGCGCTGGAGATTGCGGAGCAGATTCCGTTTCGTTTTCTGATTCAGCATTTGGGGCTGCCCAATGAAAGCTTCAGCGAGAAGAAGTTCGAATCGGCGATGACCTCGATCGAGCACTTGCGCGCGTTTGCCAAGCCGCTGGGCGTGCGCATCCTGCTGGAAAATATTCCCAACGAACTTTCCACGCCGGAAAGATTGATGGAGATGATTCACACCGCCCACTTTGACGACGTGGGAATCTGCTTCGACTTCGGCCACGCTCACATCATGGGCTCGGTGCACGAGGCTTTTGAGATGGTGCGAAAGCAGGTTTGCTCGACGCATGTTCACGACAATGCCAAAGTCCAGGATTCACACCTGTGGCCGGGACAGGGAACGATTGATTGGAAAGAAGCCATGGAACTGCTGCGCTCCGCGCCGCAAACGCCGCCCCTGATGCTGGAACTGGCGGAAGACGAGAAGGTGAATCCTCTGGAAAAGCTGGGGGAGGCGTTCGAAAAGCTCGAAGGAGCTTAGGAATTTGGTAATTGAGTAATTTTGTAATTGGGCAATTTGAAAACCGTAGAGCGTAATTGGTTTTGGATTACCAAATTACCCGATTACGAAATTACAAATCACACTTATGTCCTCGCCTATTACTACCATTGCGGAAATCGGGAAGCACGAGGGGCAGTTGGTCACGCTGCGTGGGTGGCTCTATAACCTGCGCGAAAGCGGGAAGCTGCTGTTTCCGCAGTTTCGCGACGGCTCGGGTGTGATTCAAGGTGTGGTACCGAAGAATGCGGTTACGCCTGAAGTGTTTGAGGCGATCAAGACGCTAACGCAGGAGTCGAGCGTGATCGTGGAAGGCAAAGTTCGCGCCGATAAGCGCGCGCCCGGCGGCTACGAACTTGATGTGGTCAACGTGCAGGTGGTGCAGCGCGTGGCGGAGTCCGATCCCTACCCCATCACGCCCAAGGAACATGGAGTAGAGTTCCTGATGGAGCACCGGCATCTTTGGGTGCGGTCGCAGCGGCAGGCTTCGATTCTGCGGGTGCGGGCGGAGATCATTAAAGCAGTGCGCGATTTTTTCGACGAGCGCGGCTTCACGCTGACCGATCCGCCGATACTTACTCCGGCGGCTTGCGAAGGCACGAGCACGCTTTTCCCCGTCGATTATTTCGACGAGCAGGCATACCTCACGCAGTCGGGGCAGCTTTACATCGAAGCCACGGCGATGGCGCTGGGCAAGGTTTATTCGTTCGGTCCGACGTTTCGCGCGGAGAAATCGAAGACGCGCCGTCACCTCACCGAGTTCTGGATGGTCGAGCCCGAAGTTGCCTACGCCGAACTCAACGACCTGATGGATCTGGCCGAGGGACTGATCAGCTTCGTCGTGAAACGCTGCTTAGAGAAGCGGCGGGTGGACCTGCAGGTAATTGGGCGCGACATTTCCAAGCTCGAAAAAATTGAGGCGCCCTTCCCGCGCATCAGTTATGACGATGCGGTTAAGAATCTGCAGGAAGGTCACGCGAAAGGCGCGCTGGAAGCGAAATTCGAGTGGGGCGGCGACTTGGGCTCGCCCGATGAAACCTATCTCTCCGCGCAGTTCGACAAGCCGGTGATGGTGCATCGGTATCCGGCGAAGGTGAAAGCGTTCTACATGGAACCGGACCCGCAACGTCCTGAGTTAGCGTTGTGCGTGGATGTGCTGGCGCCAGAAGGCTACGGCGAAATCATTGGCGGCTCGCAGCGTATGGCTTCGCACGAGTTGCTGGTACAGCGTATTCATGAGCATGGATTGCCGGAAGAAGCGTTCAAGTGGTATTTGGATTTGCGGAAGTACGGCAGCGTGCCGCATGGCGGCTTCGGCATGGGCATTGAGCGGGCCGTGGCCTGGATCTGCGGGCTGGAGCATGTGCGGGAGACGATTCCGTTCCCGCGAATGCTGCACCGGCTGTACCCGTGAAGAATTGAGTCATTGGGCAATTTTGTGATTGGGCAATTGGAGGGCAGAAGCACTTACTCTTCAGGTTTTCAATCGCTAAATGGCCCGATCGCCCAATCGCATAATTTTATGACCACAACCATCAGTGCCACCAACATCGTTCCCAAGAAGATTCGTGTGATCGGCGTGCCGCTTGATCTGGGCCAGTCGCGGCGGGGGGTCGACATGGGACCTTCGGCCGTGCGCGTGGCGGGGCTGGAGGCGCGGCTGGAAGCGTTGGGGCACGAGGTGGAAGACGGCGGCAACGTCGCCGTGGCCATCCCGGAGCAGAAAAAAGAAGGCGACACACACGCCAAGTATTTGAGGGAAATCACGGCGACGTGCACCAAGCACGCGGAGCTGGTGATTAAGACGCTGGAAGCGGGGAAAATCCCTGTGGCGCTTGGCGGGGATCATTCGATGGCGGCCGGCACCGTGTCGGGCGTGGCGGAATTTTATCGCCGACAGAACCAGCGGATCGGGCTTATCTGGATCGACGCGCACACCGACATCAATACGCCTGAGACGTCGCCGAGTGGCAATGTGCACGGGATGCCGCTGGCTGCGCTTATGGGGCTGGGTCCGGCGGAGCTGTCGAACATCTTCGATTTTTCTCCCAAGGTGAAGGCGGAGAACTGCGTTCTGGTGGGTGTGCGCGACATTGACGCGGTGGAAAAAGAAAATGTGCGCCGGGCAGGTATCGGCGTTTTCACCATGCGCGACATCGACGAGCGCGGCATGCGCACGGTGATGGAAGAAGCCTTGCGGATGGCTGGGCGTGGGACTGCTGGTTATCACATTTCGCTCGATATGGACTGGATCGATCCCGAAGACGCGCCCGGCGTGGGCACTCCGGTGCGCGGCGGTGCGACTTACCGCGAGGCGCATCTCGCCATGGAAATCATTGCCGACCACGGACGCATGCTGAGTTTCGAGATCGTCGAAGTGAATCCCGTGATCGACGAGCATAATCGCACCGCGGATCTGGCGGTGGAGTTGGCGCTGTCGGCGTTTGGGAAAAAGATTCTGTAGAGATTATGAAAAAGCTTCGGGTCGGAATTCTTTTCGGAGGGCGCAGCGGGGAGCACGAGGTTTCACTGCTCTCAGCTGCTTCGGTTCTGCAAGCGATCGACAAAGACAAATACGAGGTGGTGCCCATCGGCATCACGAAGGACGGCCGCTGGCTGACTGCCATGGACGCCGAGAACCTGCTGCAAGGGAAGCTGGTTCTCGAACCGCGCCAGCTCCGTGCCGGCGATCCCGAAACTACTTCGCCGGCGGCAGTATTGGCCCGGGGAGAGTCCGTGGTGGTGCCGCCGGAGCCGGTGCACCGGCGGAGCGGGCTGGTCCCATTTCAGACGGACGCTGCACTCATGCGGCGGGCCAGCGATCGCGCCATCAACGTGGATGTGATCTTTCCCGTGCTGCACGGCACGTTTGGCGAAGACGGAACGATTCAGGGTCTGCTCGAACTGGCAGACATTGCTTATGTGGGCGCGGGCGTGCTGGGCTCGGCTGCGGGCATGGATAAAGACATTATGAAGTCGTTGTTTAGTGCCGCGAGAATCCCCATCGTGAAGCATGTCACCATTCTGCGCGGCGCATGGGAGAACGAGCCGAAGAAGGTTCAGAAGTTTGTGGAGAGCAAGCTGAAGTACCCCGTATTTGTGAAGCCGGCAAACCTGGGATCGTCGGTCGGGATCAGCAAGGCGCACGACCGCAAAGAACTCAGCCCGGCCATTGAGGAGGCGGCGAAGTTCGACCGCAAGATTGTGATTGAGCAGGGCGTGGGCGGGAAGAAACATAAGGCACGCGAGATCGAGTGCTCGGTGCTGGGCAACGACGAACCAGTAGCCTCGATCCCCGGTGAAATCGTTCCGGTCAAGGAGTTCTACGACTACAACGCCAAGTATCTCGACGAAGGTTCCGAGTTGATCATTCCGGCGAAGCTCACAAAGGCGGAAACGAAGAAGGTTCAGGAACTGGCGGTGCGGTCCTTCAAAGCGGTGGATTGCTCCGGCTTGGCACGCGTGGATTTTCTGATGGAGCCAGGTTCAGGGGGCACGCGGAAGATTTATCTGAACGAGATCAACACCATGCCTGGATTCACCGCGATCAGTATGTATCCCAAGCTATGGGCGGTCTCGGGGCTCGAGTATTCAGACCTTATCGACAGACTGATTCAGTTGGGCCTGGAGCGGCATGCAGACAAAAAGAGGAATCAGTACAGCCGGTAAACGGTTCTCGCGGTAAGATCAAGAACGTGGTTGGGGTCACTTTCGCCGATGTCATAGCCAATGGCCGGTAATCGTCTACAGTATCTCAGCGCGAACGATTGGACCTTGATCAAGGCCAAGTCGGTGCGTCGTATTTTTAAGCTGGGCGAAGAGATCATCCGGCAGGGTGCTCTGTCGGAGAGCATTTTCATCATCCGCCGGGGCGAAGCGTCCGTGGAACTGGCAGGGACGAACTCCAGAGCAATTGTGGCATCGCTCGGGCCAGATGACATTTGCGGCGATATTGCCTTCCTGGAAAAAGGGCGGTCCACGGCCGCGGTGGTGGCCAAAGATACAGAAGTCGAAGTGGATGAAATCAACGCGGGCGACCTTCGGGAAATGTTTGAGGCCTTCCCCAGGCTGGCCTCCCGCTTCTATCTCTCGCTGGCGCTGATCCTGGCACAGCGGTTAAAAAATACGTCCAGAGAATTGGCGCGGGAAATGGCGCTCCGCGACCGTCGCGAATAGATAAACGTTTCGGCCCGGTCGAATCCTCCCGACCCTTACGGTATCGCCACCAGAGGCAGTTCAATGAAGCTTGCCTGCCCGGGCGCGTGATAGACGCGCTGCGTGGCCTTGCGGTAATCCCCCGGCTTTGCCCAGAAGATGTTGGGCACAAAGCTCTGCGGGTTGCGGTCGTACAACGGGAACCAGCTGGACTGAACCTGCACCATGATGCGATGGCCGGGGAGAAAGACGTGGTTGGCCCCGGGAAGACTGAAGCGGTAGAGCAGGGCGTGGTCTGGGGTGATGGGTTTGGCGTTCTCCAGGCTCTCACGGTAGCGGCCGCGGAAAATGTCGGCGGAGATCATCAACTGATAGCCGCCCAGCTTGGAGTCGCCTGCAACTTCGTCGGGATAGACATCGATTACCTTGACCACCCAATCGGAGTCCGTGCCGCTGGTCGAGGCTATGAGATTGGCGACGGGTTGTCCGCTGATCTTCATGGGCGCGCTCAGGACGTCGGAGGTGAACACTACAACATCGGGACGTCCGGACGCTTCGCGCTGGTCATCGACCAGCCATTGCGACCAGGTAAGTATGTCGCTGTAGCCCATTGGTTGAATCGGGCGTGCGCGAAAGGGTACGGGCTTGGCCGGGTCGGAGATATATTCGTCGAACGCCGCCTCGCCAGCTTTGGGCGCGTTCAGGCTGAGCTTTAGACCAGCATTGAAATACAAGGGTGTGGGGTGAATTGTGCAGCCGCTGGCGCAGCCGGCCGGCCAGGCGGGCAGGCGACGCCACGTGTTCGTTCCGGTTTCAAACGCGGTGACGGGTGCGACGTTCGGTGGGGGCGCGCCATCCTTCAGATATCGATCGAGGAACGGCCGCAGAATTTCTTCGCGGAAGTAGAGTCCGGTATCGCTTGCGAATTTTATCGGCCCGAGCGAGCTGCCATCTCCGATCTCCTGCCCGTGATGCCAGGGGCCAAGCACCAGAAATAATTTATCGTTGTTCGTGTCTTTTGGTTTGAGCGCCTTGTAGACGGCGGGAGCGCCGTAGATGTCTTCCTGATCCCACAGGCTGGCCACCAGCATGGTCGGTACCGTCAGCGGTTGCGCGGCGAGAATGCGGTCCATCGCCTGGTCTTGCCACCATTCGTCGTAGCTGGGATGTTCGAGCAGCTTCTTCCAGAATCCGATCTGGTCGAGCCCGTGGCGGCGTCCGAGTTCGCCGGCCGATCCCGCTTCCATAAAAACGTCGTAGTCGTCGAAGTGGTTCGTCCACCAGGTGGCATCGTTAGCGCGGGTCGCCTCCTGATCGTAGATGTAAGACATGTTCTGTTGGCGGAAGGCGCCGTAGTGAAACCAGTCGTCGCCCATCCAGCCATCGACCATGGGGTTCATGGGCACCGCGACTTTCAGCGCCGGATGCGGATTGACCAAAGCCATCAGCGTGGTAAATCCGTCATAAGAAATGCCGAGGATGCCGACTTTGCCGTTGCTCTCGGGAACATTTTTCACCAGCCAGTCGATGGTGTCATAAGTGTCGGTGGCGTGATCGACGGGCGTGGGATTCAGCGGACCGTGGAGCGGGCGGTTCATCACGTAATCGCCCTCGGAGCCGTACTTGCCGCGCACATCCTGCACCACGCGGATGTAGCCGCCTTCGACGATTACTTCGGTCGCATTGTCGTAGCCGTTCAGGATTGTGCCGAGATGGGCGCTTTCGGCGTGGCTGGTGAGCGCGGTGGCGCTGTAGGGAGTTCGCGTGAGCAGAATCGGAGCGGTCTTATTCTTTGCGCCTTGCGGGAGAATGATCACGGTGTGCAACTTCACGCCGTCGCGCATGGGAATCATTACGTCGCGCTTGATGTAGTCGAAGCTGGAGGTGACGGGCGCGAAGGTGGCTGGCGTTTCGCTGGGCAAAGCGGGGGATGCGGCGGTTTGGGCTGAACATGGTTTGACAAGTAAGAGCGCCCCGAAAATTGCGGCGAGAACAACTGATCGACGGAACCGCAAGATCGCGGACCGCGAATGTTTTTCCCAGAATCCAAAGCACACTCCCAGTTTCCCCATGCTCACCTCGCGAATGAAGAGTGTACCGATGCAGAGCGATTGGAACAACTGTCACGTCGTTGGGTTCACCACCGCGCGAAAGTCAAACCCAATGACTACCCCAAACTCCTTGTCATTCCGACGCGCGAGCGAAGCGAGACAGGAGGAATCTGCTTCAGGACTGAAGGAATAGCCACATCCCGAACAAGGAGTCCATTACTTCAGCAGCTTCACGATGAATGACTGCCACGCCTCGTATATGCCATACGAAACCAGGAGGATAAGGCTCACCGTTCCCCCAATCTCCCCTGTCGCAATGCGAACATTCGTTAGAATCTCTAGAAAACGCTTCATTTGGCCTACTCCAGCCCAGGATCGCCACCACCTTTCTACTATGACAAAAAGTGGTAACACGCAGATAGATAACCAAAGGGCGGTTCCGTTGGTACCTCTGGCTTACACGAAGGGTCATGTACCCGCAACTGACGGAGGTCATTACCGAAACTGCGTTACCTCCGTAATCGTCTCCCTCAAAAGTCGCCCCTAGCCCAACAACTGCCGCTCCAGCGCCATGACTTCATCCTCTGTGTCCATAAACGGCATTTGCTCCGCGAGCTTCATCTTGTCGAAAATTTTGCTATCCCACTTCACAAACTGGTACTCGTCAATAATGGCGCGGAGAAGCAGCTTGTATAACTGAACGGCGAGATAGTGATGGGTTGTGGCCAACTTTTCATATGACGATGTCTTCAGATCGAACCCCGCTAGTCCAGCGGCGTGCGTGTACCAGCTCAGTTGCGGATACTTATTCGCATACATCTCCTCAAACGGCTCCTTCACCAGCGTGACGCGTTCCTTGAGGCTTAGCCCTGACCAGTGGCTCACCTTCGCCTTCGCTCCCCAGACGGTATTGCGCTGCATTTCGATTGTGTCCGCGTTGTTTTTTATGAACATAGCGGGGACTGTTGCATCCACGGACGCGGATGGGTGAGCAGTCTTGAAGGCGACTATCATCCTTGCTGCGCGTAGCTTCTCCACTTCGGAGAAAGCAGCAATCTTGGTCACGGCGTCCGGGATCTGCTCGATGAGCTTCATATCAACCGCCAACTCGAACAAGCTCCGCGTGACCATCGCAATCGCCTGAAAATCCCTGTGATACCTCAAAGAAAGCAGGCTCTCTACATTCGCCTTGGCTCGTAGGTAAATTCCCCGGAAGCAACGATCCCGGTCTGTCTGCGCTATAAGCCCGGACACGACACCGTAAATCTCCTTCTTGTCGAATTCGTTCAGGTTTTTGATAACCGTGTACAACCGCTCACTAAAAGTTGCTGAATCCGGCCCGATGCTGATTGAAAGCTTGCGGAATACGCGCATCGCATCGTGCGACGTGAATCCGCCCCTCTGCATACCAGTGATGTGTGAAAAGGCTTGCTTGATCGGGAACATGACGCCATTTACTTCGACGTAGAGTTCCCTGATGACCTCGGGCTCGACGTCGTGCAGGCGGAGTTCGACGTCGGCTTTGCTCAGGGCGAACTCGGTTCCTCCAACGGTGAATTTCATTCTGTCGTCCACGATCTCACCACCTACTGTACACTACCACCTTTTTGTACACCTATCAATTCCCCTACTATCAAGATGGCGTGGGAGGGCTGAAAGCAGAGTCCTCCTGTCTCGCTTCGCTCGCGCGTCGGAATGACAAAGGGTCGGGAGTCATCCGCCGCTCGGAGTATGGGTGAAACAACTTACTGTTGACGAAACCCCTCCCGCCCGTGTAGCATCATGGAGACAAGTTTGCCCTTCGGGGCAGACCGGAATTTCATGCAGAGTGGCTGAGGGACGAGCCCTGTGACGCCACGGCAACCGGATTGGGATCATATATCTCGACCGCCAGGTGCCAACTCCCGCCCGGAAACGGGGAACATGAGATTCGGATGCGAACTTTATTTGTATTTGCATTCCGACCTCTTTTCCCTATTTCCTGGAAAAAGAGGCCGTTCTGTTTTATGGCGCTTTTTCCCGGCTCGTCCTCAGCTACTCGCTGCTGAATCAGAAAGCGAGTAGCCCGATGTCGAATTACGACGGTCAGTCTCCATACGGTCAAGCTCCATACGAACTGCGCTGCCGGGAATGCGGCCGACGCTGGGGAAACCAGCCCCGCTCGATCTGCGACGAGTGTTTCTCTCCTCTCGAAATCACCTACGATTACGACACCATCCGGGCCTCGATTGCCCAGGGAACCTTCAGCCGCGAGCGCATTGCGCAGCGGCCGCCGAACATGTGGCGCTATGCCGAATTGCTGCCGCTGCCGACCGGGTTTGAACCGCGGCTGCCGGTTGGGTTCACGCCGCTCATTCAGGCGCCGCGCCTGGCGGAGCAACTGGTCGGTACCGAAGGCGACGCGAAAACCGCTGCGCGGAATCTCTACCTCAAGAATGATGCCGTCTGCCTGCCTACGCTGAGTTTTAAAGACCGTGTTGTGGCTGTGGCTTTGGCGCAGGCGCAGGCTTTCGGTTTTGACACGGTCGCATGTTCTTCCACTGGAAACCTGGCTAACGCCGTGGCGGCGCACGCGGCACGCCTCGGTCTCAAGGCCTGGATCTTCATTCCATCGGATCTCGAGCCTGCGAAGATTCTGGGCACGCAAGTGTTCGGTGCGAACGTGGTGCGGATCGCGGGCAACTACGACCAGGTGAATCGCCTGTGCTCGCAGATCGCCGAAGAGAGGCGCTGGGGCTTTGTCAACGTGAACCTACGGCCCTACTACGCGGAAGGGTCGAAGACGGTGGGTTTCGAAATTACCGAGCAACTGGGTTGGCGGCTGCCGGACAACGTGGTCGTTCCCATGGCTGGCGGGTCGTTGATTGTAAAGATCAAGAAGGCGTTCGACGAACTGATCAAGCTCGGGTTGGTCGAGGAGAAGCCGGTGAAATTCTTCGGAGCGCAGGCGACCGGATGCTCTCCGATTTCGACTGCGGTGAAGACCGGCAGCACGGAGATCGAACCGCAGAAGCCAGCCACCATTGCGCGCTCGCTCGCCATCGGCAATCCCGCTGACGGTCACTATGCCATCAAGACCATCAAGCAGAGCGGCGGATGGAGCGAGGACGTGAGCGATCCTGAAGTGATCGATTCGATCCGTCTGCTGGCGGAAACCGAAGGCATCTTCACCGAAACTGCCGGCGGCGTGACCGTGGGCACGGCGGGCAAGCTCTATCGCCAAGACCGCATTCTGCCTGAAGAGACGACCGTGTTGTGCATTACGGGAAACGGCTTGAAAACGACCGATGTGCTCGCCGGCGTTTATGAAGCGGAGCGGCCGATCGCGCCCAAGCTGGCTGAGTTCGAAAAGTATCTGCACGAAACGCTGGACACCATCGAGGTCGCGAAAGAAGCGGCGGCCACGGTGGGAGCGTAAGAAGCGAGGGACATACGATGGCGATCACGGTACAAATCCCCACCGCTCTGCGGCGGCACACGGCGGGCGTAAGCTCAGTCGCGTGTGCGGCCACGAATTTGGGAGAGTTGTTCTCCGCCCTTGACGAGAAGTTCCCGGAGTTGAAGCCTCACCTGCGCGATGAGGCTGGACAAGTGCGCCGCTTCCTCAACATTTACGTGAATGAGGAAGATATCCGCTTCCTCGGCGGGCCGGGATACGTCTTTAGCGATGGAGACGAAGTGCTGCTGGTGCCGTCGATCGCGGGCGGGACTGGCTAAAGCGCGCGAGTTCGCCTACTGTCTACGGCTGATGCGCAATCACGGTGACGGTGATGGTTTGCTGCAGTGAACTGGAGCCCTCGCGACGAACCTGCTGCACCGCGCCTTTTTCCATGTGAGCCTGCTGCGAAGCGGACGCCTGTGCCGAAAAATCCACTCCATCATTTACCTGCGCACAATCCATGCGCAGCGTGCCGTTGTCGTTAAAAACCAACCCATAGAAACGCAATGTGCTGCCCGCGGCGAGTGGCTGCGTGTTGAGCAGTTGCGTGTTACTGTCAATGTAGACTTCGACCTGGCTTGGGTTTTTCTCAACGGTAGTTTGGTTCGGCTGCACCGCCAGCATGGGAAACAAGTCGTAAGGAGCAAGCGATACCGTGTAGTCGGTAAAGTTGCCGCTGCTCGAGGACCCGGCGACGGTCCCGTTGATGGTCTGCGGCATCAGCGTCATGGTGGACGCCACAGGGCGGGGCACACTCCACGAGTACGTGCTGTCACTGAAATACACGTTCTGGCCCGGGACCATATTCGACGCACTGAAGCTCGGTACAAAGGGTAGGCTCCCGAGGTTCGCCATCTGCGCGGAAATTTGAAAAGCAGCACTGCCGAAGTCGACCTCAATGGAGCCGCCCTGATAACAGCAGATAAAATCCTTGCCCTGCTGCTGCCGCGGCAGCATAAGGGCAATCGATACCGTGGGCGTCACCTCGATCAAGGGGCCGCTGAACACATCTGCGGCCAATGGGTCTTCCATCGCAATGCGCGCTGCCAGTAGAGAGCCGTCCGATTGGATCGCCCCGTCCATATCGACAAACGTGCCGACTGCTACTGCGGAAAAGTTTCCAATGCCCTGATACACGGTGTCGCTGTTAGCACTAACGGAAATTGACCTTGCCCCCTCGGCATCGGGTAGCGATAGTGTGAAGCTGTTGCCGGTTGTCCCGACCGCGGTGACCTGTCCATCGAGTCCCGTCACCTTACCGTTCGCGGCATTCGTTGGCGAAGAAGACAAGGTAAGCGGAGCCAAATTGAAGGTCGGCGTTATCGAAAACGTCGAGAAGCTGTTGGGCGTATAGCAGGCGGAGTAGGTCGCCGACTGCGAGACCAGCAGGTCGAGCGAAAGGCCCATGCTCGTCCCCGTAACCGTGATCGGCGACGGCAGATTTACAGTAACCGCGGACGCGGGCATCCCGAGATTGTTAAATGTACTGGTATCCAAATCCCCTTGCCCGTCCGACGAAACAAGATCGATGCAAACAAACTGGGCGCCGTTAAGAGTCACGGTCGCAGCGGTGTAGGCATCCTGAGGAATGCTGGCCGTCACCAACGGTTCGACCGTGCCATTCATCCCGACGAACTCGGCCCCAGGCCCGAACCCCGGCGCAGACGTCGGCAGCAGCGTGACTGCCTTGCCCGATTGGCTGGTCAGGGTGATGCCCAGAAATCCGATATCGAACTCGGACAACTGATCATTGCCCGTGCTGCTTAACACCATGGTGACAGAGGTGTTGCCGCTAAACCGCGGAGTGGATGAGCCAGACATGCCTCCGCCGCCGCAACCTGTGCTGCAGATAGCTGCTGCGCTGATCAATATGAAGGAGACAGCGAATAGATTGCGGGGAGACGAAGAGGCCAGGCGCATAAAAATCCTCCGACTGGCAGTCCGAGGTCAGCCCCACATCCTGGGTGCCCCTGCCTGCGTGGCCAGTTTCACGGCGCAGGATCAGCATTCGAACCGAGTATATCTCCAAAGCCGGCAGGGGAGAAGCATAGATTGTAGTTATTTGGTAAAAGTTCGTCACCCAACTGCCTTGCGCCAGGACCGGCATCGTGTATAATCTAACTAACTGGTTAATTAGTCATGGTTCAACTCTTTCGTCCTCGCCATCATCCCCGCATGGGTTCCCGCGGGCAGCCGGAGGAGAGCCGCGCCGCCATCCTGCAGGCGGCGGCCAAGGAGTTTGCCGAACTCGGTATTGCCGGAGCCCGCACCGACGCCATTGCCCGCGAGGCGCGAGTCAACAAGGCCCTGCTTTATTACTACTTTAAGGACAAGGAAACGCTCTACGGTGCGGTGCTCGATCACGCGTTTTCCGGCATGAAGGCCAAGGTTTTCCGAGTGCTCGACAGCGACTTGCCCCCGCGAGAGAAAATCATGGCCTACGCGGGTGAGTATTTCGATTTCATTGCCTCGAACCAGATCTACCCAAAGCTGATGCAGCGCGAGATGATGCGGGCCCGCGAAGGCAACTCGGTGCACATCGACCGGCTGATCAAGACTTATTTTCAGCCGATCTACCGACGGGTGGGAGCGTTGTTGCGCGAAGGAATCGCGGAGGGCGAATTCCGCAAAGTGGATCCGGCGCACTTCGTTCCTTCGATGATCTCGATGATCGTTTTCTACTTCAGCAGCGCACCGGTGATGCAGAGAATCGTGCGCTTCAACCCGCTATCGCCGCGGCGCATCGCCCAGCGGCGGGCCGCGGTTCTGGATTTTATTTCCGCGGCGCTTTTTCAGCCTCGTGCCGGTACGGCGATGGCAGTTCGCAAATCAGGAGTGCGTACATGAGTGCTCGCAACCGCTTCTTCGTTCTTATCGGCATCATCTTTGTGATCGCCGCAATTTACTACGGATTCTCCACCGACCATTCGAAAGATCTGGTGCTGATCGGCACGGTCGACTCCAACCAGGTGATCGTCAGCGCGCAGGTGGAAGGCCGCATCCAAAGGCTGCTGGTGGATGAAGGCACGCCGGTGAAGGCCGGAGACCTGATCGCGGTTCTCGATCCTTCTGAACTGCAGACGCAGGAAGCCGCGGCCGCCGCGAACATTACCAGCGTGGAACACAAAGTTTCCGAGATGCAGCACACCGAACGATCCACATCGGGTTCCACTTCGAGCGATGTGGCCAACGCGCAGGCCAAGCTTTCTTCCGCCAAGGCGCAACTGCTGCAGGCCAAGGCAGCTCTCGACCGCACCGCGAGCGACAGCCGGCGCACGATTGAATTGGCCAAGGCCGGCGTAGCCTCGGATCAGGACCGTGTGCAAGCCGAAACCAACCTGCAGGCGGCTCAGGCAGTCGTGCAGGCCCAGCAGGACCTGGTAAGAGCGGCGGATGCGGACTTAACCTCCGCGATCGCGCGCACGCAGCAAGCCAATGCGGCGCAGAGTACCGTGCAATCGACTGAGGCCGATCTCAAGAATGCCATCGCGCAGAAGAATCAGGCCGCGGTGCGCCTGGGCTATACCAATGTTTATGCGCCCGTGAGCGGTACGGTTTCGGTGCGTGCGGCCCGTCAGGGAGAAGTGGTCAACATTGGCGCGCCCATCGTGACCATCGTCGATCTGAGTGACACCTGGGCGCGGGCGGCGATTCCGGAGACCTATGCGGACCACATTGGCTACGGCGATGTGCTGCGCGTCCGGATGCCGGGCGGAACGATTACCAGCGGCAAGGTCTTTTTCAAGGGAGTGGAAGGTGACTTCGCCACGCAGCGCGATGTGAGCCGGATGAAGCGGGATATCAAAACCATCGTTCTGAAAGTGCGGCTGGATAATCCTAAGGGCGCCTTTGTGCCGGGAATGACGGCAGAAGTGCTGGTTTCACCGGCGCAGATGAAGGGCGAGAGCAATCCGCAAAGCGCGGCAGCAGCGGGGCAGCAATGATGGCAGACCTGGACACCAAACCGAATGGCGGCGCTTCCGCTCCCGGCCTCGAAAGGCCCTACGCCATCGAAGTTGACCACATCGTCAAGAAGTACGGCGACTTCACCGCCGTCGACGATGTTTCGTTCAACGTAAGAGATGGGGAGATCTTCGGCCTGTTGGGACCGAATGGAGCGGGCAAGTCGACGCTGATTCGCATGATGACGACGCTGATTCCGCTCACTTCGGGTATTGCGCGCATTGCCGGTCACGATGTTGCAAAGGATCCGGATGCGGTGCGGCGAACCATCGGCGTGATCCCGCAGGCGCTGACCAGCGATCTGGATCTCACGGTGGAAGAGAATCTGAACATCTACGCCAAGCTCTACGATGTGCCGGCGAAAGAAAGAAAGCGCTCGATCGACGAGTTGCTGGGGCTGGTGGACCTAACCAAGTGGCGCGACGCGCAGACCAAGACGCTTTCTGGCGGTATGCGGCGGCGGCTGGAGATTGCGCGCGGGCTGGTGCATCATCCGAAAATCTTTTTTCTCGACGAGCCCACCACTGGATTGGACCCGGTTTCGCGGGTTGCCGTGTGGGAGATGCTGGGCAACATCATGAGCCAGCGTCAACTCACGATCCTGATCACCACACATTACATGGATGAAGCTGACCGGCTGTGCGAGCGCATCGCTATCGTGGATCACGGCAAGCTGGTCGCACTGGACACGCCTATGGCGTTGAAGGCGAGTGTGCCAGGATCGAACGTGATCGAAGCGCAGTTCGAAAATCCTCCGGACGATTGGGAGCAGCGCCTGCACACGCTCGACGACGTCACTTCGGTGCAGCACGAGGGAGCGGGAATGTATCGAGTGCTCACCGGCAGCGGCTCGCGAACCACCACCGAACTGGTTGGGATGGCCGTCGAAGCTGGGGTTGCGGTGAAGTCGCTCTCAGTGCAGAACACCACGCTGGACGATGTCTTCGTGCATTACACCGGAAGGCAGCTGCGCGACGAACTGCAGAAAGCGTATGCGTTTACGATGCCGCAGCGGCCGGGGCTGCAGCCATGAACCGCCCGAGGTTGAAGTTATGAACCGGATGATGGCCATAGTCGAGCGCGAAATGCGCAAGTTCTTCCGTTCGCCGGCGCTCATGATGGCGTCAATGATCATGCCGCTGGTGCAGCTGATCGTTTTGGGGAATGCGTTTGGCGGAAAGATTCGCGATGCCCGGGTCGCCATTGTCGATCAGGATGGGGGCACGCAGGCGCTGAAGATTCGCGAGGCCTTCGATTCCGTGCGCGCCAACATTCGAACCTTTGTGCCGGTTTATTACGACAACGAAAAGAAGGCGGTGGAGGACGTACGCAACGGCAAGCTCGAGGGTGCGCTGATCATCCCGCCACAATTCTCGCGGCGCGTTTACGAAGAAAACCATCCGCAGATCGCCGTGGTGGTGGATAACAGCGACAACTTCATGAGTTCCGCGGTGGAGTCGGAGCTGACCGACCTGACTAACTCGCTGAACCAGCCTACGGTCGAACCGCGCATTCTGCAGCAGACTGCGCTCGAGATCGTCGAACTTTATCCCTACATCGAATACATGAAATATCTGCTGCCGGGTTCGCTCACGCTGGCGATGTTTGTCTCGGTGATGATCGGCGGGGGCATGCTCTACATCGACGACAAGGCGCGCGGCGTGCATGAAGGCTATTTGGTCACGCCCATTACCAAGCTTGAACTGGTGCTGGGGCTCAACCTGGCAGGCGCGATCAAGGCGGTGATGACGGGAGTGATTATTTGCGTGATCGGGGCGCTGATCTCGGGCGTGAGTACGATTTTCAATCCGGTCACGATGCTCGGACTGCTGGTGATGATCGTGCTGACATCGCTGGCCTTCAACACCATGATGTTCCTGCTGATGGTGCGCATTGATGACCCACTGGTGCCGCGAGCCATGTTCGGCATTCTGAATACGCTGCTGTTTTTTCCCAGCGGGGCAATCTATCCCATCCAGGCCTTTCCGCCATGGTTGCGGGCGATCGCCAAGGTTGACCCCTTTACTTATGCTGTGGATGGGTTCAAGTGTCTGCTGCTGAAAGAGACGACCCTGGCGGCGGTTGGGACCGACATGCTGTACCTGACAATCTTTGCGGCGGTTACGCTCGCAGTCGCGATTCCACTGTTCAAGAGAACGCTATGAAGAATCGGGTCATCGGGCGATCTGGCGATCTGGTCATCTGAAAGATCGCCGATGGCCCGATTGTAGACCACCCGATTTCTTCTGGAACTTTTGACTTACCGGCTGCGTCCGTTATTCTAGAGAGTGATGACCCTACTGGACGCCAAAGAGTACCATCCCGAGAAAGAGCGGAAGAAGCGGACCCGCATTATTTCGATCATCGTGCTTGTTCTTGTGCTGGCGTTTGCGGGCTGGTGGAACCGCTTCTGGCCGGAGGAACGCATCGCCGGGAAATTTTTTTCTTCGCTGCAGAAACAAGATTTCGAAACGGCCTATGGCATCTACTACGCCGATCCCGGATGGAAGCAGCATCCGCAGAAGCACGCGCAGTATCCCTACAACGAATTCTGGCAAGACTGGGGACCGGGCGGCCAGTGGGGCGCGGTCAAGAGCTATAAGATCTTCGGCGCCAGCAACTGCCCCGGCGGCGGGACGGGCGTGGTGGTTGACCTGGTGGTGAACGATCGCGCGCAACACGCCCAGTTGTACGTGGATAAATCGGATAAGACGATCAGCACACCGCCCTGCGATCTGGAGTTTCGCTAGAACCTAACTTCCGAGCTGCTCCAGCGCTTTGCTCAGAGAAGCCTCGTCGCCGACGTTCAGGCAGGTTTTCGAGCGGTCAATCTGCCGCATCAGGCCGCAAAGAACTCTTCCTGGACCGATTTCTACGAAGCTCTGCACGCCCTCCGCGATCAGCAGGCGCATGCTCTGCTCCCACTTCACCGAGCCGGTTACCTGGGCGACCAACGTTTCGCGCGCCCGCAATTCATCGACCACCAAAGACGCTTCCACATTGCAGACCACTGGATACACCGGCTTCTGCGTCTTCAATTTGTTCAGGTCCGCTTCCAGGCGGTCCTGTGCGGGCTTCATCAGAGAACAGTGAAAGGGTGCGCTAACAGGCAGCAACTTCGCGCGTTTCGCTCCCCGCTCGTCGGCCAGCTTCGCGCCGCGCTCTACCGCCGCGGTGTTGCCGGAGATCACAATCTGCTCTGGCGAATTAATGTTCGCGGGGGCGCACACTTCGCCTTTCGCCGCCTCTTCGCAAACCGCGACAACTTTCTCCAGGTCCATACCCAGGATTGCCGCCATGGCCCCTACTCCCACCGGGACCGCTTCCTGCATATACTTGCCGCGATTGCGCACGGTGCGCACGGCGTCGGCAAAGCTCATCGTTCCTGAAGCCACGTGCGCCGAATACTCGCCCAAACTGTGGCCCGCCACAAAGCTTGGCTTGGGGATGCGGCACTCAAGAACTCTGAGCGCCGCGATCGACACGGTGAGAATCGCGGGCTGTGTGATTTCGGTCAGGCGCAACTGATCTTCCGGTCCCTCGAAACATACCTGCGACAATTTGTAGCCCAGCGCTTCGTCGGCTTCTTCAAAGGTTTGCCGCGCGATGGAATACTTCTCGGCGAGATCTTTGCCCATACCCACGGCCTGCGAGCCCTGGCCGGGGAAAATGAATGCGATCTTTCTTGCAGCGATCTTTTCTGTGGCGATTTCTGAAGTGGCGACGCCGGGAGTGTCTGTTGATTCGGTCATTGTTTTGATTCGAGAAGCTAGCGAACCGGCGAGGCTTCTACTTCGACCCGCGCAGGCCGGAGCGCAGCCAGTCCCTGCTCGATCGACTGATTGATGTGCCGCTCGGCGAACTCCGCAGCTACGCGTACCGCATTCTTGATGGCATTCGCGTTGGACGAACCGTGCGTGATAATGCACACGCCCTTCAGCCCCAACAGCGGCGCGCCGCCGTATTCGGTGTGGTCGATGCGCTTTTTGAAATCGGTGAAGGCGCTGCGCGAAAGCATGTAGCCGACCTGGCTGGTAATCGTTGCTTTCAACGATTCTTTCAGAACCGTGCGCACCAGGTTCGCCACGCCTTCGGAAATCTTGAGCGCCACATTGCCCACGAACCCATCCGCAACGATCACGTCGACGTGGCCATTGAACAGGTCGCGACCTTCCACATTGCCCACAAAGTTGAGAGGAAGCCGCTTCAATAACTGGAACGATTCGCGCGTCAGCTCGTTGCCCTTGGTTTCTTCCTCGCCGATGGAAAGCAAGCCCACGCGCGGCCGTCTTCCGAGCATCGAGCGGCCAAACATGGAGCGGAAATAAATCTCGCCCATCACCGCAAACTGTTCAAGATTACGCGGCTTGCAATCCACGTTCGCGCCCACGTCCAGCAAAATTGCGGCGGTACCTGGCGCAGTAGGAAAAACGGCCGCCAGCGCCGGACGGTCCACGCCGTGCAAGGCGCCCAGCACCATCTTGGCCGTAGCCATGGCGGCGCCGGTATTGCCGGCCGTCACAAAGCCCGCCGCTCTTCCTTCGCGAACCAGCCGCAGCCCTACGCGCATGGAGGAGTCGCGCTTGGCGCGCACCGCCTGCACCGCTTTGTCCTTCATGGTAATGACTTCGCTGGCGTGGACGATCTCAATGGGCAGACGCGATGCCGCCGGATGACGCTCCAGTTCCGCTTTGACTGTGGGTTCCGGACCAATCAGCAGCACGCGCACTCCGTAGTTGCGCGCAGCATGGATCGCGCCTTCGATTTCAGGCTTGGGCGCCCGGTCCGAACCCATCGCATCCAGCGCGATCACGCTAGGCATGGTGACAGCGAGCTAGCTGGCTTCCTTGATTTCCAGAACTTCGCGGCCCTTGTAGTAGCCGCACTTGGCGCAGGCGCGATGCGGCATCTTTTTTTCGTGACAGTTGGGGCACTCAGACAACGAGTGACTCGTCAGGAAATCGTGCGCCCGCCGGGTCGAAGTGCGCTTCTGCGAATGTCGTCGTTTCGGATTTGGCATGGTCTATGAATTCCTCTCGCCGAGGCTCTCCGCCTGGCATGAATCAAAATCCTATTGTCTCTGCTCTCAATGCGCCAGCTTGCTGCGGATTTCCTTGAGCGCCGCCCATCGCGGTTCTTCCCGCGTCACTGCGCACGAACACGGCTCCTGGTTCAGGTTGGTGCCGCAGTGCGGGCACAGTCCCTTGCAATCTTCGCGGCACGTAAGCTTTAAAGGGACGGCCAGCAGGATCTGCTCGCGCACAACATCGTCGAGCAGAAGCCCTTCGCCTTCATAATAGCTGATCTCGGCCTCCGCGTCGGTGACCGAAATCTCGTCCCGCCCGGCGTCCGATCCCTGAGGACGATACAGGAGATCGAACTCGCGCTTTACATCCTGGGTGATCGGCTCCAGACACCGCGCACAGTTCGATTCCAGGCTGGTCGTGAGCCGGCCTTTAACCCGAATATCCTGGATGATCTTGTGCTTGCCGTGATGCTCCTCGACCAGATCCGCCCGCCCGCTGCTTTCGATGGGAGAGATCTGGCGGTAATCCGATCCCAGGTCGATCACGCCCGGTTCGAACCTCTCCGCAAACTCCACAGGATGAAGTTCTAACTCTTTGATCTCGAAGAACATCGGAAACCTCCGCGCCCCGTCCAATTGCCGCCCCAGGCCCGCGGAAGCACGCCAAGAAGGCGCAAGTACCGCAAGGAGCAAGAGTTAAGGATAAAGGGTGAGAAAAGTGGTGTCAAGGCAAGACGGCGGTAGTGTCTTAAACGCTGTGGCGCGGCATAACGCTCCCGGCGAAGGCGTAAAATTGAGGGGTGGATAAAAACGGTGAGTACATCAAGTACATCAATCACGAATTTCCGATTTGCCACCTGACGGAAGAGGACAAAAAAGTCTTATCGTTCTGGTGCCCAAAGACGCTAGCTTTAATCGAAGAAACCAACAGGCTAGAGTTGATTAGATTGTGGAACCGACCATGGGGATGGGTAGCTCGCAAGAGTCGATGGTCCGAAGTGCTGCGATTGCGGCCAAAGAAGAACACCGCCGTTTCTAGTTTGCCAGAACGTTTCCAGCAAACGCCCCCGATTCACTGACATGGATGTAACGTGGAAAATAGCACAATAACCGCATTATCTGAGGATGAATTGCTTGCCAGCATCTTCCGAACAGTTGAAGAAAAGGCCGCGACGTTGGAACCAAAGTTAATGGCAGTAATCCGCGCTGGCAGGATCGCAGCAAAAATCGCATGATGGTGTTTCGATTCAGGCCAGTGAGGCGTTCGGTGGATCGGATCGAGCATCCCTCAAGCAAACAATGCAGCGCACGTTCTGCCGCTTCGGGATTCGACAGGAACGTATCGCGGGTAAGTTTGGTGTGGGGTTCAGAAACTCGGTTCTTGCAGGAAGTGCATTTCCAGCGCTGAACATGGCGCTTACCGAAGGAATCTGCTTTAACACAGGTCGTGTGCTGGCATCTGATACAGGTCATGGGCTTTTCTCCGCTTGCGTTGAGCGGGGAAAGCCGTACAATCAATTTGGGTCTGAGTCTCGGCTTACCCCGCGATCCGGATTAGCCCTGCCGACTGCTAGAACAGGCGACAGGGCGTTTAAGTGTCAACTGCTAATTGGTGGAGGCCGCGTCATCGGTTTCTACCTCGCTTTCTGAAACGCTCTGCGCTCGTAACGCAGGGCGTTTCGCATTTGCTTCTAAAGTCATTTCTTTTTGCGGCCCAAAGCCTGCCGCATCAATTTTTCTGCCGAACTATCAAGGCTTGGCGGAGTTCCAATTTCCGAACCTGCCTTCCGCATTTCTTCCGCTGCCGCACGCAACTGGATGTCTCGCACCATGCGCTCTCCCATGCTCACCCAACGGTAGGCCGTTTTTCCATCCTTCTGGACTGTCTCGATAAACGGGTTTCTCTTTACGAGTCGCTTCAATGTCGTGTGAACCGAAGCCATTTGGTTGGAGTGATTTCCGAGATAGCCAATCACCCGATCTCGAATTTCGGTCGGAAGCAGCGGATCCCCATCTTCTTTGCCAAGAGCTTGTTCGATAGCGTCGCTGAGTCCTACAGGGGGAACCAGTTCGTCCAATTTCTCCATATATTCCATCTGCTCTTCGTCTGTACCAAGCAGATCAATCATTCCGCGCAGCGCTTTTTCGAGGCCACTGATGCGCTTGCTGAGGGCTTGGCGTTGAGCTACTAGGTCGGCCATTTCCTTCAGGTAGGCATCCATAGCCACTTTCTGAGGATTAGACATGAGCGATACTCCAGTCGTACACGCATATAATTGCACATGTACAAACATTTGGTCAATAGCCAAAAGCAGAAATCTTGCGGAAATTGTCGATTCCTGGGACGCGGCTATTCGTGTGGCAAAGCAGAAAATTGACAGGCTGAAAAATGACGCGGTTGTTTTTCAAGAAATGAAGGACAGCGGGAGCATTGGCCTACGCAGGATGTAACACCGTTACACCCTGCGCAAACACAGGACCAAACTTCAGAGTCGTGCCACAATGTTTAAGACAGTACCCGGCACTCGCCCAGGGCATTCTTTCGCCGAATTATTCGGAACGGATGCAGTGCACTTCCCCGCTACTTCTTCCCCGACAAAAATCCCAGTACCCGGCTGGCGAACTCGTCGGAGAATTCGAATCGAGCCTTGGCCCGCGAATAAAGATCGACCGCCTTCTTATCCAGCCAGATCATCGCCGATTTTCTCCACCCATCCTGCGGCCGCGCAAAATAATCGGTGGAGTGTCCGGTCACCTTCTTGTCCCGCTCGATTGTGTAGTAGTACAACGCCAGACTCTTGCGCGACTGTCCCTCGGGGCACGGCAGAGGATCGGGAAAGCCGTGCAATGACCTCTCGTCGGTTGTGAAAATGAGCGCATGGTTCAGCAGCGGTGGATACTTCGCCGCGCAGCGCGCCAGCTTCTTGCCATCCGTTCGCTCCCACAATTCGATCGCACCGCCCCACTCCTCCCGCCATCCCGGATTCAGATACAGGATCAGATTCACACGCCGGTGCCAGTCCGTATGGAAGTGGTGCATGGAAAAATCTGTGTGCACGTTGAGGTAACCGCCCGGCCCAGATTGGTGCAGGCCGCCGCCCTCCAACATGGGGTCCGCCATCAAGTTCGGGATTCCAGTCAATTCTGAAACCCAGGCCACAAATTCCGGCGAGTTCAGTTCGTCGGAGACCGCCCCCAGCAAGGGCGGAAAAAGCTCGCGCTTGGGCATGCCCAGCTTGTTTTCGTTGGCGTGCTTGTACTGCGTCCAGGCGTCGCTCGCAGCCCGGGGGAATTCCATCGCCATGCTCAGCGCGGTCTCCGGATTAAGGAAATCCTTCAACAGAATATGCGGACAGGGATGATTCTCGCGGTATTGCCTGAGCAGAGAAGGCGATGGAGACCCCCACCGTTCGTAGGGAAATAGCCGGGTGCTGGCCCGGATAGCTGGCGCAGTAGACATGGGCTAGAAGCTCCTCACCGTGGAATTGTATCTGAACGGCAATTTGTGCTGGCGAGAATACTGGGGTGGGCCTTCGGGTCGGCAACATGTGGCGCTCCGACGCGACTGCAGGACCAAGATGATTACCGCCGGACGAGCGCCTGGCCGACGCTCTGGCCGCACGCCTTCCCGTAAAATGGCTGGGCGCATTCACCACTGAGCAGGAATGATACTGACTTCACGAGAGAAACAAAATGAATGGTTCCAAGGCAACGCCCATCTGGCGGCGGTCGCCATCACGCTGCTCGGTTTTCTGGCGCGCCTGTGGACGGCCTCGGGAACATTCCTCAATCCCGATGAGGCGCTGCATTTCCGCCTGGCCAACCAGGTTTCGCTGGCTCTTGCCTATAAAGAAAGTCTCACCGCAGCTCATCCTCCGCTCCTCACGCTCGTGCTCTATTTTTGGCGCGCTCTAAGCACCTCTGAGCTCTGGATTCGCATGCCTTCCGTACTCGCGGGCACGGTGTTCTGTTGGATGTTTTACAAATGGTTAAGCAACGTCGCAGGCAGTCTTGCCGGTTTCATTGGACTTCTTCTCGTCGCCTTCCTTCCGCCTATCATCCTCATGTCGGCGGAAGTGCGGCAATACCCCTTGCTGCTCGCATTCCTTGCCAGCGCTCTCTATTTCCTGGATGAAGCTTTTACGGAAAACTCTTCCAGCAAGATGGCGGCCTTTTCCCTGTGCCTTTACTTTGCGATGCTGTCTCATTACTCGGCGTTCCTGTTTGCCGCCGCGCTGGGCATTTATGCCCTGCTCAAAATCTTCGCGCAGCGCTCCTCCACGCGCTTAGTGGCGGCATGGGCAGCCGGACAACTTGGCGCGCTGGCGCTCGCGATTTTCTTTTATAAGACGCACATTTCGAAGCTCGGTGTGGGCGAATCAAGAACCGTGTTTGAGGGTTGGATGAGTGAGTTCTACCTGCGCCGTTCCTACTTCGATCCCGCTCACGACAACCCCTTGATGTTTTTAGCCGGCCACACTTTTGGAGTCTTTCAATATTTCTTCGGGCAGCTCGCCATTGGCGATGTACTGGGGCTCGTGTTCTTCATGGGAGTCGCGCTGCTTCTGCGAGGAGAAGGCTTCTTCGAGGATCGAATCTCGTCACGCTGCTGGGGAATATTTCTGCTTCTGCCCTTTGCGATTGCTGGTGGCGCCAGCCTGGCGCATGTTTATCCCTATGGCGGCACGCGGCACGTAGCGTTCCTGATCATCCCCGGCGTGGCCGGAGTCAGCCTGGCGATGGCGCATCTGGCGCGCGGTAGATGGGGTCGCGGAGTTGGAATCGCCGCTTTCGTCCTTGTGGCCTGCATCGCGTTCGGCAAACCGCGCCCGCCAAGAATGGACCGTGCCGATCAAAGCCGCGCGAACATGGCCGCAGCAATGGAATTTATACGACAGAACATGGACCCGTCCGACCTTATCTTTACCGATTACCAAACCGATCTTATTCTGAGTCACTATTTGTGCCAGCAGCGTCCAGTTTCCCTCGACCTAGCCCCCGCTAACTTCGAACAATTCTCCTGCGCCGGCCACCGCGTCGCTTCCACGGACTACAAGACGGAATGGATGTTGTGGGCGAACAACTTCCCCCAGCATTGGCAGCAACTGGTGCAGGCCTACAATCTCAAACCCGGGGACACAGTATGGATTTTTCAGTCCGGATGGGGGATAGAGCTTCCCGAAGACCTGCGGAAACATTTCGCGGAGTTTCACGACTTGCGCTTCGAATCCTTCGGCGACAACATCAAGATCTTTAAGATGACAGTAGGACAGCCGATGCCGGCGCCCCTCGCCAGCCCTTAGCCGCTTTGCGGTCTTTGCCGTTAAGCGCTTTCTCGGTCCTCCGCCATAAATTCGCTCTCAGCTCAAAATCGGAAGTGCGCGAATCCGCTTTCTGGTCGCCGCATAAATCGCGTTGCACAACGCAGGCGCCAGCGGCGGCACGGATGGTTCGCCAATCCCCGTCGGTGCTTCCGCGCTCGGAACCGCATATACCTCCACCACTGGGGCCTCGTCCATTCGCAGCGGCGCGTAGTCGTCGAAATTCCCCTGCACTACGCGGCCTTTCTCGATTGTGATCTTCGCCCGCAGCGCATTCGACAATGCGTAAACGATTCCGCCCGGAATCTGCTGCTCCACAATGCTGGGATTCACCACCTGTCCGCAATCAACCGCTGCGATTACACGGTGCACTCGCGGCACGTCATTCTCCATGCTGATCTCCACCACTTCGGCCATGTAAGAAGAAAAACATCCGAAGCACGCGATCCCACGAAAACGTCCGGCCGGCAAAGCATTCTTCCATCCTGCCTTGTCCGCCGCCAGTTGCAGCACGCCGCGCATTCGAGCCGTGTGCCAGGTTGTGGCGAAATATGAGATGTCCTGGTCTTTATTACTATTCTGGGACAGCATGTGCAGCCGGTACTCCAGCGGATCTTTCCCCGCCACTGCGGCCAGCTCATCGATGAAGCTTTCGCTGGCGAACCCTACCTGCAGCGCATAAACCGATCGCATCCAGCCCAGCGGCACCGCGGTTTCTGCAAGCACATACTCCAGCGAAACATTGGGCAATCCGTACACAAACGCGGCCTCATCCGGCAGATCGGGATCGACTCCGTTTGGTCCCGGCTGGCCCTTCTGCCCGCTGATCGACGGCGCAATGATCCGATGGGTGAATGCCACCGGCCAGCCCGCTCCATCCAGCACCGCGCTCAACTGATGCAGACTCGCCGGACGGTAGGTCGAAAACCGCATATCGTCTTCACGCGTCCATATCACTTTCACCGGCGACTGCACCGCCTTCGACACCAGTGCCGCTTCCACCGCGTAATCGTGCTCCAGCCTGCGCCCGAACCCTCCGCCCATCAGCGTGACGTTCACCTTTACCTGATCGGGATCAAGTCCCACGGCCTGCGCCACGGAGTCGCGGCAATCCTGCGGCACCTGCGTCGGAGCCCACAACTCGCACGCCGTTCCCGAGTAACTCGCCGTGCAGTTCCCCGGCTCCATCGGCGCGTGCGCCATGAACGGTAACTGATATTCCGCCGAAATCCGCCGCCCCGTGGCCTTCGCCACATCGCCCACCGAATACAAACTAGCGCCCTTCTTCGCGGCCGCCTGCTTCAGCGCCTCCATCACCGCCGCTGTGTTCAAATCTTTATTGGGACCGTCGTCCCAGTTGACATTCAGCACGCGCCGCCCTTCCATCGCGCCCCAAACACTATCGGCCACCACCGCCACGGCCGCGTCGCTGATCTTGCCCACGTAACCCACGCCGGCAATCTTCTTCGATTCCTTATCGTCAAAGCTCAGCGCCTTCCCACCGATCGTTGGACACCGTGACAACACCGCGTACTTCATCCCTGGCATCCGGAAGTCGATGCCGAACACCGCCTCACCCTTCACCTTCCCCGGCGTGTCCACGCGTGCCAATCGCTGGCCAACAATCTTGTAATCCTTGCTCTGCTTCAACGGGATGTCGGTCGGAATGGGCAATGCGGAGGCCTTCGTTGAGAGTTCTCCGTAGCTGAGCCGCCGCTTGGAAGCGCCATGCAAAATGCTGCCCTCCTGCGCCGCGCAGCTCGAGCGCGGCACACTCCACGTCAGCGCGGCCGCCGAAATCAGCATCTCTCGCGCCGCCGCTCCCGCTCTTCGCATCGGATCCCACGTCGTCCGTACGCTCGCGCTGCCGCCCGTTGTCTGGTCTCCGTAGAGCGTGCTCGCTCCCGCCTGCTCGATCTCAATCTGCTTCCAGTCCGCTTCCAATTCCTCCGCCAAAATCATGGGCAGAGCCGTGCGCACGCCCTGCCCCATCTCCGAGCGCGCCACCACGATTGTGATTTTGTTGTCTGGCGTGATCCGCAGGTACGCGTTCGGCGAGAACACTTTCTTGCTCGTGTTCCCATGTGGCAAGTAGAAGCCCACCACCAGTCCCGCGCCCGCAGCCACTCCCGCTGCTACGAACTCACGCCGAGTCAGTCCTAATACGTTCAGTGGGCTCATCGCGCACCTCCCGCCGCCACAACGCCCGCTGCACGATGGATCGCTTTGCGAATCCGTTCATAGGTTCCGCAGCGGCACAGGTTGCCATTCATCGCCTGCGTGATCTGTTCATCGCTGGGATTCGGCGTCTTGGTAAGAAGCGCTGCCGCCGTCATAATCTGTCCCGTCTGGCAGTAGCCGCATTGCGGAACCTCTTCCGCGATCCATGCCTGCTGCAACACGTGCAGTCCGTTTGCGCCCAGTCCTTCAATTGTCGTAATGTTTTTCCCTGCAGCCTGCGAAACCGGCGTGGAGCACGACCGTATCGCCGATCCCTCCACGTGTACCGTGCAAGCGCCGCAGAGCCCGGCGCCGCAGCCGAATTTCGTTCCCGTAAGTTCCAGCGTATCTCGCAACACCCAGAGCAAGGGAGTCTCCGGCGGAACGCTCACCTTTTTCTCGCTACCGTTAACGCGCAGTGTGAAGTCGGCCATATGTTTCAGAAACGGAATTGACGCCTGGACCACCATCCTACTGAACCCGCTGAGAAAGTGGAATGGGCTTGCGTGGGAAGGGTCTGGAGCTAAAGCTTTTCGCGCTTCATGCCGATAAGCAACACAGGTCTTCTCGACTGGCAACGGGCCAGCGGGTTCGTGCCATCTCATTCTGCAAGTCGCATGGAGTTGGCAGGAGAAAAAGAAGTTGCAGTCTCAGGATCAGCCCGCAGTTGGCCGCGCTCGAGGTACGGGCGACGCGCGCCGCCAGCCCCGGTTCAAAATTGAAGTCGAGATCAGAATCAAAACCCGGACCTGCGGCTTGCTGACCGGCCATACCGTGGACATCAGCGAATCCGGAATCTCAGCCCTGATTAAAATTGAAGTTCCCTTAGGCGAGGTCGTCGAGTTGGACTTCACTCTTCCCTTCGGCGCTGTGACAACCTATGCAATGGTTCGCCAAAGAAACGCTTTTCGCTATGGCTTCCAGTTCGTGGAGTCCCACGCCATGCAGCAAATCATTCGAGCCACCTGCCGCTACCTTGGCGGCGAGAAACCGTGAGGGGCGATCCTTAGGATTTTTTGAACGCAGCTGAACTAGCGTCCGCTCTGCTGCCTCATTCCCTCCAGCACCCGTTCCCCAATCTCCTGGGCCAACTCCTGAAACGCCGGAATCTCAAACAGTCGCAATCCAATCTCTTCCTGCGGCGAATTCTGCGCGTGCACCGCACTCGCATCGTCCCGCAGCGCTGTGTGTAGCTTAGCCGCCGTCGCGGTGTCGAAACTTTCCGAGACGATGACGCTGTTATCTTCCCAGTGCTCCACGATCACGGGACCCTCCTCGGTGGTAATCTGCGCCATCGAGACCGGACAGCTCGTCCCTGAACAAGCCTGCACCGTTTGCGCCGTCGCGCTGCGGTAGCGTTGCGACACTGCGTCGGCATAGAAGTGCGCAAACCGTTCGGCGGCTTGCGGCGTCTTCCAGCGTGAGGCGTACAACAACGCCAAGTCTCCCGTGCCGGCCGAAACGTCAGCCACCACTTTGTCTTTCCGGCGGTAGGTCACGTACGCTCCGCCCTGCCACTCCGAAGAAAGTTCATCTGCGATCTTCCGTCCGCCATACTGCTTCAACAGAGCCCGCACGTCCAACTCGCCAATTCCTCCTGAGTCGTAGACGTCATACTGGCTGCTCAGCACGGCCTGCATGTCCGGGATGCGAACCGTCGCTAGTTTCTCGCCGCGGAGGTAGGTCTCCGGCTGTAGCACTTCATGCGTGTTCTGCGGCGGATGCGCGAACGCCCCCGCAAACGCCATCTTCTTGCCGCCCTTGTGCAGCAGCTCGCCTTCAAAAATCAACCCTCCCTGATAGGCAAACGTTCCCGCCTCGCGCAGGATCATTGGTGCATCGTGCATGAGCTGGGAATCGACCGCCGCTTTCACCGCCGGCTCTTCCATCTGGTAGATCAGCCCGGGAGTGTCCTCCAAACTGCGCCCCACGGGCTTGAGCAGGTAATCCACGTACACCACCATGGCTTGGCCTTCCACCACGGCCTTGCGCGCCAGTGCGCTGTCGTCGGTCGCGTCTTTCGCGTCGCTCTCCGCCGCCTTGGTTCCAGCTTTCATCCACTTTGCCAGGTCGTAGTTCTGGTCCTGCAGCGCATGCGTCAGTTCATGCGCCAGAATCGGTTCCTGGCGGTCGGGAGGGACCCAGTTCAGCATAGAGATCGTTTTGGTCTCGTCGTCGTAATAAGCCGCAATTTCCTGGCCTGTGGACTTCACCAGAAATTCCTTCAGGTTGAAATCTCGCGGGATGAAGCCCAGCTTTTTCAGGCTCAGCTCTTCTTGCGCAAATCTCTTCGTAAATTCTTCTTTCGCCATTTGTCCGGTTGCGTACTTCTCGACATCGGCCTTGCTCACCAGCCTTCGCTTTACCGCCGCATGTTTTGGCATGCCGGTGTCCTCCGCCGCGAAAGCGAAGATCCTGTCCACGGACTCGAATAGCTTCTTGGTGTCCGCGTCCGTCATCTTGACTTCGTTGGTCGGGTCCTTGCGGAGCTTGCGGGCCACGTCGCCCAGGCTCTGCCCGGAATCCGACTGCTGGCCGTAGGCGGAGAATGCGAACCATGTCAGAAAGCCAACCGCGAAGAATCCGCAGCGCCGCCGAAAGGTCTTCATGAAACCTCACTCAAGGACGAGAATGCACTCCCCCAATTCTGATTGAGCAAGCGCCGCAACTCACGGCAAAAGTCTGGATTGGCCTTACGAAGGTAAGCAAACTGGAGGGGACCTTGAGCGGTGTTTTGCCGGTGGCCGGCCCTAATAGCGGACACGAGCGTCCGTTCCACGCAAATCAACTCGACTTATCCCAACAGCCGTGCTGCATCCTTCGCGTAGTAGGTCAGGATGATGCTGGCGCCGGCGCGGCGGATGCTTTGCAGGGACTCCATCATGACGCGGTCGCGTTCGATCCAGCCGTTTTGGGCGGCGGCTTCGATCATGGCGTATTCGCCGGAGACTTGATACGCCGCCAGCGGGAGGTCGAAACGCAGGCGGGCGGCGGCGATTACGTCGAGATAGGGCAGAGCGGGTTTGACCATGATCATGTCGGCGCCTTCTTCGACATCGAGCTCGATTTCGCGCATGGCTTCGCGCAGGTTGGCGCCATCCATTTGATAGGAGCGGCGGTCGCCGAATTGCGGGGCGGAGTCGGCGGCTTCGCGGAACGGGCCGTAGAATCCGGAGGCGAATTTGGCCGCGTAGGAAAGGATGGGCGTGTTGCTGAAGCTGGCTTCGTCGAGCGCGCGACGAATGGTGGCTACGCGGCCATCCATCATGTCGGAGGGGGCGATGATGTCGATGCCGGCGCGGGTGAGCGAGACCGAGGTGCGGGCCAGGAGTTCGAGGCTGGCGTCGTTGTCGATTTCAAACTTGGAAACCGTGCGGGCCACGATCGATGCCAGTTCCTCGATGACCTTTTCTTTTTCCTGGTGCTTCCTGACCGCTATCGCTCCCCGTGCGGCATTCAAAGCGTCTCGAGCGGCAGCGCCCAACGATTGGGGCGAAGTGCCCGGCTTTACGACGCCGCAGTGTCCGTGGGACATGTATTCGCAGAGGCAGACGTCGCCCATGAGGATCAGGTCGGGGACGTCGCGCTTCAGGGCGCGGGCGGCTTGCTGCACGATGCCGTCATTGGCCCAGGCTCCGGTCGCGACATCATCTTTCTGGTCGGGAAGACCGAAGAGAATCACCGCGGGCACGCCCAGGGAATAAACTTCCTGCGCCTCTTTCACGGCCTCATCCACCGAGAGGTTGAACACGCCTGGCATGGAGCGGATTGCCTTGCGGATGCCTTCGCCGGGGCAAACGAACATCGGGTAGACAAAGGCGTCGGGAGTGAGACGGGTTTCGCGTACCAGGTTGCGAAGCTGGTCGGTCCGGCGCAGACGACGAAGGCGAGTGACAGGAAAAGCCATGGAGCACCAGGGATTTCTGAGCGTGGCGACAGACTAAATAAGGTCTAATTCAAGCTCAAAAGCACCGGCTGAGCCTGGCAAGGGGCGGCCGCTCCACACTCGACTAATTCTAGCAGGGGTGACGGGCGGTAAGGACTTGCTGGCAGAAGGTCCCTCGACAGGCTCCAGGGGACCAATGCCAGCCGGACAGTATGACGAAAGTAACCTACCGGAACCCGAAAGCGATCTGGGAATCATCGGTTTCTTCCTAAAATGGAGGCGGATGAGTCTGTCTGGACGGAATCGCTGGTTTGTGCTGGCGGGCGGGGTTACGCTGGCCTTCGCCGTGGTGTCGCTGACGGCACCGCGTGGTCCGGTATTGACCGCGTTTGTTGATGTTGCGTATCTGGTGCTCACGCTCGGGGTGGGCGGGGCGATGCTGGCCAATGCATGGTCGGCGCAGGGCGCCAACCGGCGGTTTTGGGTGCTGATGGGATCGGGGTGCATTCTCTGGGCGTGCAATGAGGCGGCCTGGGTCTATTTCGAGGCCTTGCGCCGAACGGTTTTTCCCGATCCGTCGTTCATGGATATGTTTTTATTCCTTCACCCGGTTCCGATGATCGCCGCGGTCGGGCTGCGTCCGCATCGCAGCGAAGGTGAGCAGAAACTCCGCGTGGGAACGCTGGACTTTCTCATGCTGGTGGTTTGGTGGGTGTTCCTGTATGCGTTCGTCGTGTTCCCGTCGCAATATGTGTCGCTGAATGTGGCGGAATACGACAGAAATTTCAGCCCACTCTACCTGGTGGAGAGCGGCGTGCTGGTGTTAGTGCTGGGCATCGCCGCCCGGAAAGCCTCTGCTGGATGGAAGATGGTGTACCTGAACCTGATGGCGGCGAGTGCACTATATGCGCTGGCCTCGCAGGCGGTGAATCTGGCTCTGGTGCGGGGGAAATACTACACCGGAAGTCTCTACGACGTTTCGCTGCTGGGCGCAGTGTGTTGGATGGCCGCAACGGCGCTGACAGCGCGCGAGTGGCAGGCGGAAGCCGCAGCGCCGGGGGCCGACCACAGGTGGAGTGCGATGGCCTTGCGGCTGGCGATGCTGGCGATTCTTTCCTTGCCGGTGATGGGACTGTGGGCCTACCAATGGGACAACTCGCTGGCTCCCGCGCGAACCTTTCGCCTGTTTACCGTACTGGCGGCGATGCTGGTGCTGGGCGCGTTCGTGTTCGCCCGCCAGTATATACAAGACCGGGCGTTGATCCTGGTGCTGGAAGATTCGCGCCGCAGCTTCGAAAACGAGCAGCGCTTGCAGACCCATCTGGTGCAGAGAGAGAAACTGGCTTCTTTGGGCCAAATGGTTGCGGGCGCAGCGCACGAGATCGATCACCCGCTGACCGCAATCATGGGATATTCCGAGAAGCTGTGGTCGAACCAGCGGTTGACCAGCGAGCAGGACACGCTGGTGCGCAAGATTGTGTACCAGTCACAGCGGACCCGAGAACTGATCTCGAGCCTTCTGAGTTTCGCGCAACAAAGTTCCGGGGAGAAGGCGATGGTGGATTTGTGCATGCTTCTGCAGCGGAGCGTGCAGATGCGGGAACTACAACGGCACGATCAGAAAATCCGCATCGAAACCGTGATCGAGCCGAACCTGCCGCGAGTGTGGGGTGACGGCCACCAGTTATTTCAGGCATTTGTACAGATCGTCGAGAATGCTTTGGATGCGCTCGAGGAAGCCGGCGGGGGGTTGCTTCGGGTCAGCGCCGACCGTCAGGGAGAACAAGTGGTGGTGGTGCAATTTTCCGATAGCGGGTCGGGCGTAAAAGAGCCCGCTCGAGTATTCGATCCTTTTTATACTACAAAGCCGATCGGCAAAGGCACCGGCTTGGGATTGAGCGCCGTCTACGGAGTGGTGCAGGATCATAAGGGCCTGATCACCTGCCAGAATAAAGCCGAGGGCGGGGCCTTGTTCGTGCTCGTGTTGCCCATCGCCAGCGAAAATGCTTCACGCGCTCTGGCCGCAGCGCAGTCGTGAGCTCGACGCCTGGCCAAGCCACAAAGCAATTAGCGATTGGCAATAAGCAATTGGCAATTGTCCCGACGTGTCGTGCCGCAATCGGCTACGTTCCGTTCCGACCGATTGCTAGTTGCCAACTGCTAATTGCCATTTGCCTCTCGCCCTTCCTGTAACATGAAATCCGATGTCCCAGTTGCTTATCCACAACTCCGCGCGCGTGCTGGAGTTCGACGCTCTGCGCGAACTGCTGCGGGGATACGCCTCTTCGCCGCTGGGCCAGGCAAGGATTACGGCGCTTGCGCCTTCGACCGATGCCGCCTGGATCGGTGAGCAACAGGAGTTGACTGGGGAGGTGCGGGAGTTCCGCCGCGTGGGCGGACGCTTTGAGTTTTCCGGACTGCTCGATATCACCAAGCTGGTAAAGAAGTCTCGAATCGCGGGCGCCGTGCTGGAAACGACGGAGATCCGCGACGTCCTGCTGGTGGTGGACCGTGCCGCGGAATGGCGTGAGATTGCGCTTCATCCTCCCGCCAACATGAGGACGGATTGGCGGCGAACCCGGGCGCTTTCCGAAGGCGTGCCCGACTTCACCGAATTCTTACGAGCCTTTCGCAACAAAATCCAGCCCGACGGAACGCTGGAAGACCGCGCTTCGCCGGAACTGGCGCGGGTTCGCCGCGAGATTGAAAAACAGAGGCGCGGGATTCAGGAATCCTTGCGCGGATATCTGCGAAAGCTGGCCGAAGGCGGCGCGGTGCAGGACGAACTCATCACCATCCGCGGCGAGCGCTTTGTAATCCCGGTGAAGATTGAACAGAAGCGGCGCGTACAGGGTGTAGTCCACGGCGCGAGTTCGAGCGGGCAGACGGTTTTTGTCGAGCCACTGGAGACGATCGAGCAGAACAACGAACTGGTTCGGCTACTCGACGAAGAGCAGGCGGAAATTCATCGTATTCTGCTCGAAATGACGCGCCGCATCGGCGAAGAAGCGGAAGCGATCCTGGTATCGGCTGCGGTGCTCGCGGAGTTGGAGCTGCAGTTTGCCAAGGCGCGCTTTGCTGAAGAGTACAACTGCGTAGGTGTGCAGTTGAGCAAGGAAGTTCCGGGGCGGATGGTTCTGCGCGATGCGCGGCACCCGTTGCTGGAACGGAATCTCAAGCTCAAAGGTGTGGCCGTGATTCCGGTAAGCGTAGAGCTCGAAGGCCAGGGGCGGCAGTTGGTGATCACCGGGCCCAACACCGGCGGCAAGACGGTGACGCTCAAAACAATCGGCCTGCTGGCGTTGATGGCGCAGTCAGGCATTCCTGTGCCTGCCGACCGAGCGGAAATGCCTGTGTTCGACGCCGTTCTGGCGGATATTGGCGATTATCAATCGATCGAACAGAATCTCTCGACCTTTTCCGCGCACGTCACCAACATCGATTTCATTTCGCGCACTGCAACCGCGAAGTCGCTGGTGCTGCTGGATGAGCTGGGTTCGGCCACCGATCCGGAGGAAGGCGCGGCGCTGGCGGTTGCGATTGCCGGCCACTTTGGCAGCATCGGCTGCATGACGGTAATTTCCACGCATCACACGTCGTTGAAAGTTTATGGGGCAAATACTCCGGGCGTGATCAATGCATCGGTGGGCTTCAACGAGACCACGCTGCAGCCCACTTACGAATTGAAGATGGGAGTGCCGGGAGCGTCGGCGGGCATCAACATCGCGCAGCGGCTGGGGTTGAACCCGGCGATCATCGACGGGGCACGGTCGCGGCTGGGCACGCAGGCTCGCGATGTCGGCGAATTTCTGGACAAACTTCATGCCGGGTTGCGCGAGATGGAAAGCGAGAGGCTTCGAATGAAGACGCGCGAACGGGAACTGGAACACGAGACGGCGCGCCTGGCGGTCGAAGGCAAGAAAGAGCAGCAGGCCAAGATTCGGGAGATGGAAAAGAAGTTGGAGAGCGTTTTGCGCGACTTTGAATATCATGCGCGCGAGGCGGTGAATGCGGTCCAGGATAAAGCGGCGGCGCAGAAGATTTCGAAAGATGCTGAGAGAAAGATCGCTAAATTGCGGCGCGAATTTCGCGAGCAATTCGATTCCACCGTGGTGGCGCATGCCAGCGGAGCCGACCAGGGCGATCCGCATGCGCAGCCGCAGGTTGTGAAGTATGTCTCCCAAGGCGATAGTGTGAAGTTGAAATCGACTGGGCGCGCGGCAACAGTCATGCGCAAGTTGGATGATTCTCACTTTGAAGTGGCGATGGGCGCGATGAAGATGAAGGTTGCGCGCGACGAGATTGCGGAGGTGTTGAGCAGCGCGCGGGCGGGGAATTCTCCGGTGAAGGCGGCGCGGGCGCGGGGAATTTCCGTGTCGCTGAATAACGAAAACGAAGGTCAAAACGCGGCTTCTGAAATCAATGTGATTGGCTTCAACGTGGACGACGCGACGCGGGCCGTGGAAAAATTTGTCGACCATGCATTTCTTGCCGGCCTGCCGAGGGTACGCGTGGTCCATGGCAGCGGCATGGGCATCCTGCGCAAAGCTCTGCGGCAGGCGTTACAGCAGCATCCGCACGTGGAGTCAGTAGCCGAGCCGCCGCAGAACGAGGGCGGGGGCGGGGCGACCGTGGTGGAGTTGCGGGTGTGAGGCGGGGAAGTGTCCCTGAAGAGTGCTACCCTTAGGGTGGGGATGAAGCACATGGCGGAAATCACGATTATTGTGACCTTAGAGGCGCGAGATGAAGCCGTCTTACGCGAGCGTGCCGAGATCGTTTCCGAGCGGATTCGGTCTGGCATGTTCGGCTGCGATGCGCAGGATGATCCGAATGCTTGGAAATTTCACATTAGCCAGAGGCAGCGCTGGATAGCCTCCACGTGGTGACCCGTCTTTACGGATTGGGAAGGCCGATGCCTGCGTGTCCGCACCGGTTTGCTGCTTAGCGTCCCCGCATCTATGCTGAGGTGCTCTCCGCCTTATTTTCCCTGCGGAATTCAGCCAAAGCGGTCTCCAGTATCCTCTGGAGGTGTCGAGACTTTCTCGATCGGCTGTCCCTTGCGAGCAACCATGCGATGAAATGATTCAGTAGGTCCTTAAGTTCGATTGTTTCGAGAACATCGCCGTCGCACAGGTCGTCTATTTCTGAGGTCACCGTCGGTCTTACTAGCACGCGCTTGGTGCCGGGAGACTTTGCAAGATCTCTTCGGACTTTTTGAATGCTTTCGTCAGTCGTGACCTGATAAATTGCCTCGCCCCCCACAAAATCCATGCCACCATCGTTCGCGTGTGTAGTTGAGAATCGCTGCAGAGCGAAGCCGAAAGTGCGGAAATACTCCCGGAGCACTGCGAAGGACACAACCTCGAACATCTCGCCGCGGTTGCCCGTCAGCTGTGATAAATAGGAATCCACCAGGGCTCGCCGCTGTTCCAACTCCTCGACGGGAAGCGAACAAGTATCCATCAGCGTCCGTATAACGGCCTGCCGCTTTTCGTAAGCAGTCCGCAAGGATTCAACAAGCTCTTTACCGGAGCGAATCGATCTCCCCGGCGCTGATATCGGACAGCAGGCCGCTGCGTATCTTGTAGAGGCCCCCCGACGCCTCAAGAAACCGCGCCAGACCCCTGTGAAGATAAGTCGAGTGATAATCGCTCCTACCGAATTTTGAGTTCAGATCTCGAAAAGCGATTTCGATTTCTTTCTCGGAAAGACCTCTGAATTCTTCTCCATTCCTCATCGCATCGCGGTGTGCAGACAGCACCGGGAGCGCAACCCCGAGCACTGTACGCTGTCCGAGGTGGCGGCGAAGAACTGCGAAGATGCCAGCCCTCGAGTTACCAGAGCGAACTTTCGAAGCGGAGCGTGGCATAGGCCTCTGGTCGCATAGGAGCGACAGGCGCTCACCAGTTTACAACGGGGCGACGATTGCGTGGTCCGACAAAAATGGTTGGGCTGAGACGGCGATTGCCCTTGCTCAGCCTTGTTTTTCCTCGACAGTCAACCGGTATCGCATAATTCCCACAGTTTCTCCACAGCAATCCGCCTCCGGTATGTTCCCATTAGCGGTGGTTCTGGCTCACAATCCTAATAAGGATAAGTGTCGATCACTGGGACCCATCATCCATCCATGCCCAC
>Ga0182015_10000860_pt1 | contig 42179 bp, 46 predicted proteins | sample 712P3MmetaG_FD_120478 | JGI IMG/M metagenome (GOLD analysis project Ga0182015, IMG submission 120478) | Permafrost microbial communities from Stordalen Mire, Sweden - 712P3M metaG | ecosystem: Environmental > Terrestrial > Soil > Wetlands > Permafrost | place: Sweden: Stordalen | collected...
ATAGCGGGGGCGGGATTCGAACCCGCGACCTTCGGGTTATGAGCCCGACGAGCTACCAGACTGCTCCACCCCGCGCCGTAGCTACACGGTATCAACTCGGCCGCGTTTTCCGCCGGGGGCGGAGTGGGCGGGGCGAATGTTTCTGCAACGCTGCGTGCACGGCGGCTGACTCAGGGGCGAGAATCACGGGATGGCCAGGGTTTTCGTCACGCGTGCCGTGCCCGGGGAGGCGCTTGAGCGGCTGCGCCGTGCGCACGACGTGAGGGTCTGGGACGGACCGCTACCGCCCGAGCCCGCCGTGCTGCGTGAGGCGCTCGCCGAGGTCGAGGGCCTGCTGTGCCTGCTGACCGAGCGCGTCGACGCAGCGCTGCTTGACGCCGCGCCGCGACTGCGGGCGATTGCCAACTACGCGGTCGGGACCGACAACATCGACCTCGACTTGACGCGGGCACGCGGGATCCCTGTCGGCGTGACGCCCGATGTGCTGACCGAGGCGACTGCGGACCTTGCCTTCGCGCTGCTGCTCGCCGCCGCGCGGGGCCTGCCGCAGGCCGCCGCGGACGCGCGCGCGGGCGCCTGGCGGACCTGGGAGCCGGCGCGGTGGCTGGGAGCGGAGGTGGACGGAGCGTCGCTGGGGATCGTCGGTTTCGGCAGGATCGGCCGAGCGCTCGCCCGACGGGCCGAGGGATTTCGGATGACCGTGCGCACCAGCGCGGACACCGAGCTCGAGGAGCTCCTCGCGCAGAGCGACTTCGTCAGCCTGCACGTGCCGCTGAACGCGCGAACGCGCCATCTGATCGACGCTGCGGCGCTGAGGCGGATGCGCTCGAGCGCGATCCTCGTGAACACGGCACGCGGCGCGGTCGTCGACCAGCGCGCGCTGATCGATGCGCTGCGCAACGGGGACATCGCCGGCGCCGCGATCGATGTAACCGACCCTGAGCCCCCGCCGGTCGGTGACCCGATCTACGACACGCCGAACCTCCTCGTCGTCCCCCACATCGGCTCGGCCACGCGCGCGGCGCGGGCGCGAATGACGGAGCTGGCGGTCGAGAACCTGCTCGCCGGGCTGGACGGCCGGCCGATGCCCCACGCGGCCGGCTGATGCGCGTCGCCGTCGTCGATATCGGCACCAACTCCACGCGCCTGCTGATCGCCGACGTTGACGCCGCCGGCGCACTCGTAGAGCTCGAACGCCACAGCCGCGTGACGCGGCTCGGCGACGGCGTCGACGCCACCGGAGTGCTCTCAGAGGCCGCCATCGCCCGGGTGCTCGCCGTGCTTGAGGAATACGCCGCGTCGATCGAGCGCCACGGCGCGGATGCACGTCCGGCGGTGCTCACCAGTGCGGTGCGTGACGCAGCCAACGGAGCGCAGTTCGTCGCCGACGTCGAGCAGCGCTACGGCCTCCAGGCGCGGGCCATCTCCGGGACCGAGGAGGCCGCGCTGACCTACCTGGGCGCCACGAGCGACCGCCCTGAGCGCGAGCGCACGCTGGTGATCGACGTTGGCGGCGGCTCGACCGAGCTGATCGTCGGCGCGGGGCGCTCGGTGGCGTTCTCCGTCTCGCTTCAGGCCGGCGTCGTGCGCCAGAGCGAGCGCCACCTCAAGCACGATCCGCCCCGCGTGGATGAGCTGGACGCGCTCGGCGCCGATGTCACGTCGCTGATCGAGCGGGAGGTTCCGCAGGCGCAGCGCCACGGCGTTGCGCAGGCCATCGCCGTCGGCGGCACGGCGACGTCCTGCGCGGCGATCGACCAGGCACTCGATCCCTACGACGCCAGGCGGGTGCACGGGTACCGGCTGGAGCTGAGTACGCTGAAGCTCCTGCTGGCGCGCCTGGCATCGATGGACCTCGCCGAGCGCCGAGCGCTGCGGGGTCTGCATCCCGACCGCGCACCGACGGTCGTTGCCGGCGTGGTGATCCTGATCCGCGTGCTCGAAGCCTTCGAGCTGGACGCCTTCGAGGCTTCTGAGCACGACATCCTCCGGGGCGTCGCGCTGCGCACTGCCGGCGTGGGCTGAGCGAAAGCCCGCGCCGTGGGACTCAGGCGGCTGCGGACTGCCGGCGCGGGCCGGGCCATGTCCAGGCTTTCGATCAGCTTCGAACCGCTGCGGATCCCGCGCCGTGCCTGAACCAGGCGAGCCTTTCGTGACGGTTCACGCTACGTTTAGGGCTCTGTTCTGGGACCTGATTGGGAGGCAACATGGCTGAGGTAGTGGTTATCGAGTTTTCGCAGCCGAATGCGGTCGAGCTCTACCACCGCGTGAACAAGGAACTGGGATGGAACGGCGAACCGGACTCCGCGTCGTGGCCGGCTGGGATGCTGAGCCACGTGTCCGGCGAGAAGGGCGACAAGCTGATCGTCGTCGAGGTCTGGGAGTCGCAGGCAGCCCAGGGCGAGTTCATGCGGTCACAGCTCGGTCCCGCGTTTGCCGCAGTCGATGCGCCCCAACCGGCCAGGATCGAATGGTTCGACGCGGTCATGGACGTCCATTCGCATGCGCACTGAGCCGCTGGCCTACTCAAGCGCACCCTGAGCGACGCCCGCGGCGGGCTCAGGCGCCGTCGCGCTCGGCGGCGATGTCGACGAACACCGCGCCGGCCCGCTGCAGCACCGCGGTCGCAGTCGCCAGGTCATCGACGCTGAAGTCGGCGAGTTCGCGTGCCCACAGCGCCTCGTAGCGCGAGCGTCGCGCGGCGAGCAGTTCGCTGCCGCGGGGAGTCAGCGACACGAGCACGATCCGCCTGTCGCGCTCGCTGCGTACCCGTTCGACGAACCCACCCGCCGCCAGGTGGTCGAGCATCTGGGTCGCGGTCGCCGGAGCGACGTCGGCCAGAGCGGCGAGCTCGCTGGCCGAACACTCGCCGCTGTGGTCGAGCGCAAAGAGCACGCCACACTGGGCGTAGCTCAGCTCGCCGGGGCGATGGGACTCGAGCCCACGCAGCCGCCTCACCGCTCCCATCGCCGACTTGAAGGCCAGCGCGAGGGTCAGCACGGCGGTGCGGTGCTCGTCGGTGTCGCGATCGGCGCTCTCGGGCACGCGCGGATCGGTGAGCGAGCTCACAGCGCGACCTCGACCAGCGGCGGTTCGCCGGCATGCGGGACCCCCGCGGCGGCGTCGGCGAGGCGGGCGCGCCGGGCGGATCGCTCCGACAAGGTCAGCCACACACATGGCCCGAGCGCCGCCACCGAAATCGCGAACGACCACCAGAAGGCCGTGCCGTAGGCGTGAGCGACCACGGCGGCGGTCGGCGAGCGGCCCGCGGCGATGAGCGCGCGCCCGAGCACTACCGCGAGCACCGCGGTCCCGATTGAGCCGCCGACCCGCATCAGCACATTGAGCTGGGGCGAGGCGTCCGGCAGCTCGCGACGTTCGAGCGCTGCCAGCGCCGCAACGAACGCCGGCATGAACGCCAGGCCGATGCCGATGCCGCGCACGAGCTGCACGGCCGTCAGCCACACGAGTGACGTGTGCGCGCCGATCAGCCCAAGCGGCACACCGGCGACGAGCGTCAGCAGAACGCCGCCGAAGGCGAGCGGACCGCCGCCGACCTTGTCGACCAGACGGCCGACGAACGGCATCACGAGCGCCATGCCGAGGCCCTGCGGCCCGAGCAGCAGGCCGGTGTCGATCACGCTCACCCCGCGCACCTGCTGGAAGTAGAGCGGCAGCAGGATGATCGCGCCGAACAGGGCGCCGCCGAGGAAGAACATCACGAGCGACGCGGACGCGTAGGTGCCGCGACGGTAGAGCCGCAGGTCCAGCAGCGGGCCCTTGGTGCGCAGCGCGTGCCAGACGAACAGCGGCAAGAGGACGACGCTCGCCAACAGGGGAATGAGCACCTTCGGCGAGGAGAAGCCGTGCGTGATCCCGATCTCGGCAAGACCGTAGGTGAGCAGCGGGAGTCCGGTGGCCATCAGCGCGAGGCCCCGCGCGTCCAGGCGTGGCGGCTTCGCCATCAGCCCGGAGGCCGGCAGGATCCGCAGCGCGAGCACCATCGCGATGGCGCCGATCGGGACGTTCACGTAGAAGATCAGCCGCCAGCTCCCGGTCGAGAGGAGCAGGCCGCCGATCGTCGGGCCGAGGATCGGACCGAGCATCGTCGGCATGCCCGTGATGGAGACCACCCGGCCCATGTGCTTGGGACCCGCGGTGTCCGCGAGGATCAGCTGGCCGACCGGCATGATCATGCCGCCGCCGACGCCCTGGAGCACGCGGAAGAGGATCAGCTCGTTGGTGGACACCGCCAGCCCGCAAAGCGCCGAGCCGAGCGTGAACAGCGTGAGTGACACCAGGTACACCTTGCGCGCGCCGAAGCGCCGCGACGCCCATCCGGTCAGCGGGATCACGGTGGCGAGCGAGAGCAGGTAGCCGGTGATCACCCACTGGACGTCCGAGATCGAGCTGTGGAGCCTGTTGTGCAGGGTCTCGAGCGCGACGTTCACGATCGTCGTGTCGAGGATCGACATGATCGATCCCAACACGACGACCACGGCCACACGCCAGACGAAGGGGTCGATGCGATCGGAACTGGTGTCGTTCATGAACTTGCGCGCGCGGACACGATCAATCGGTGCCTAAAGATTAGGCGCCGAAGCATCGACCGTCAAGTCGCGCAGGCCGGAATTTGCGCAGGACACGCAAGCGGACGTGCACCGTCCATCTTCGGCGCGGCGCCTGCGTCGGCAGCGGCGGATGCCCGGGGCGGGATTCGAACCCGCACGCCCTCACGGGCAGCAGTTTTTAAGACCGCCGGCTGTACCGCTTCGCCAACCCGGGCCGGAGCGCCATCGTAGCCGCTGAGACCGCGATATTGAGCTGGGATGAAGCAAACGCCGATGCGCAATACGGGCGCAACTCGCCGATAGCTACCGTGTCTCTAGGTTGCAAGCGCGACTGATCGGGTATCAAGCGCGACCGTTCGTATGGAGGGCTACACACTCAGACCGCAGCCCCTGTCCGCCCTGCGCGGCCCTTCGCCCCTGCTCCGGCTCGCCAGCGACGAGCGTCTGATCGAGCTGACACGCGGCGGGCAGCAGGCGGCGTTTGAAGTTCTCGTCTCGCGCTATCACGCGCGACTGCTCGCGTTCTGCCGTCACATGCTGCGATCTCGCGAGGACGCCGAGGACGTCCTGCAGGAGGTCTTCGCCGCCGCCTTCAACGCGATCATGGCCGACACGCGCGAGATCAACGCGCGACCCTGGCTATATCGGATCGCGCGCAACCGCTCGCTGAACCATCTGCGCCGCAACACCGCGATCGGCGTCGACTCGATGGACCAGCACTTCGCCGACGCCGGCCAGTCGACCAGCGAGAAGGTTCACAAGCGCGAGGAGTTTCGCCTGCTGCTCGAGGACATCGGCCACCTGCCGGAGACGCAGCGGTCGGCGCTCGTGCTGCGTGAGATGGACGCGCTGTCCTATGAGCAGATCGCCCACGCGATGGAGACGACCGTGCCCGGCGTCAAGTCGCTGCTGGTGCGCGCGCGAATCGGTCTTGCCGAGGCCGCGGAGGCGCGGAAGCTGAACTGCAGCGAGGTGCGCCTCGAGCTCGGCGCGGCGGCCGAGGGGATCTCCTCGCTGAGCGCGCCGGTCCGCCGCCACGTCAAGGACTGCGAGCGCTGCCGAGGCTTCCGCACTCAGCTGCGCGCCAATAATCGGGCGCTCGCCGCGATCTTCCCGCTCGGCCCGCTGATCCTGCTGAAGAAGACGATCCTCTTCAAGCTCGGCGTGGCCAAGTTCCTTGGCTTCGGCGGCGCCGGAGCAGGCAGCGGCGCGGCGACCGCCACCGCGGCCGGCGCCGGGGCGGGCGGCGCCATCGCGACCGGCACGGCCGCCGTGGCAACCACCGGCGGGCTGGGCTCGCTGGCGGCGGGCGCCGTTGTCGTCAAGGCCGTCGCCGTCGTGGCCACCGTTGCGGTCGTCGCAGCCGTCGGCGCGTCGATCCACCTGCACTCGGGGCGCCCCCACCCGGCCGTTCCGGCCGCCGGCCGGCTCGTCGCCGCGGTGCCCCGCGCAGCCGGCATCGCCATCTCCCCGCCGCCCACGCTCGCGTCCCCCCACCACCGCATCGCCGGCCTGACCCGCCAGCACCGCTTCGTCGAGGGGCTCCCGCCGGCACTCTTCCCGGCGAACACGGTTCCCGCTGCCGCCGCCACGACAACGGCCGCCGACACGCCCGTGCCGCCCGTCAGCACGCAGACCACCTCGGCCCCTGCGACGACCGTCCAGGCCTCCACCCCGGCGGCGAGCGCGACACCGACGACCCAGGAGATCTCGACGACGACGACGTTCCCCTCGACCCCCACGTCGAGCGCGGGCGGCCCGACGGCCGCGACCGGGGCAACCGGCTCAACCGGCTCGACCGCCACGACGGCCACCGGCGCGACCGGTGCGACGGGCGCAACGAGCACCAGCGGCTCAACCGGCTCAACCGGCTCAACCGGCTCGGCCGGCAGCGGCGAGCCGAGCTACGGTCCGGACCAGGGCGGCGCGAGCGGACCGACCGGCGCGAGCGCGGCCGGGTCCTAGGCCAGGGCGGCGCGAGCGGACCGACCGGCGCGAGCCCGGCCGGGTCCTAGGCCAGGGCGGCGCGAGCGGACCGACCGGCGCGAGCGGGGCCGGGTCCTAGCTAGAAGCGCAGCCGCTCGAGCGGCTCGAACAGCACGCCGACGCTCGCGACGCTGTCAGGCGTGATCGGAGGCGTCGCCGAGGCGAGCAGCGCCGGGTCGGTCAGCATCGAGATCTCCAGGCCCACGCGGTCACCGCTGATGTCCGGCGTCAGCAGCACGTAGCGACCCCAGTACGGGCGGCCGTCGATCGTCTGCTGGAAGGTGAAGGTGTAGCCGGGAACGAGGTTGATACGCGTTCGGCCCTGGCTCCACAGGACGAACGTCGGGTCGGCTGCGGACTGGCGCGCGATCAGCTTCGCCGCGATCACCGGCAGCAGACCGCTGATCTGCCCGTCGTAGCGAGGCAGCGCCAGCTTGGAGATCTGAAACGACGCGGCGAGGCCGACGCTCGAGTTCTCGCGCAGCGACAGGAGCACTCCCGGTCGGGTGGGCTCACGGGTCATCGTGCGCGAGTAGCTCGTGCTGAAGCGGAGCTTCGCCGGCGGCCCGGGAAACGAGTAGACGGGGTCGCGCAGACGCAGTGCCAGCAGGACGATCGCGAGCACGGCGAGCACGCCGAGCACGCCGAGGATCCGCGCGACGATCCTCGGCAGGCTGTCGATACGCGGCGCGAGCAGCTGCGGGAGCGTCGGGCCGAACTGCGCCTTCACGGGCGGCGCACGCCAGAGCTGCCTCACGTTCAACTCAATGATCCCCTTCTGCGCGAAGGCTCACGGTGCGTGGCGCTCGCCGGGAGCAAGCACGATGACCTCGCTGGCCGTCGAGTTCTCGACATCCGCGGCGAACGCCTGCGCGTCGGTGACGATCGGCGGGAAGGTGTCGTAATGGCACGGGATCACCTGGCGCGCACCGATCATTCGCGCAGCCTCGACGGCGTCCTCACGATCCATCGTGTAGTGGCCGCCGATCGGGATCAGCGCGACGTCGATGGCGTGGCGGCGCCCGATCAGCTCCAGGTCGCCGAACAGCGAGGTGTCGCCGAGGTGGTAGATCGTCGAGGAGCCGATCGTCACGATCAGACCAGCCGGCGTGTTGACGGTCCCCTTGGGCGTCGTCGAGGTGTGCCAGGCCGGAACCAGCTTCGCCGAGCCCCAGCCGAAGTGGACCGTGCCGCCGAGGTTCGGGTCGTGAACCTTCTCCACGCCGTCGCCGCGGAACTCCTCCGCGATCTCGACGATCGCGAGCACCGAGGCCCCTGTGCGCTTGGCGATCGCCACCGTGTCGCCGACATGGTCGCCGTGCCCGTGGGTGACGAGGATCGCGTCGGCGGCCACCTCCTCCGCGCTCGCCGCAGCCTTCGGGTTGCCGGTCAGAAAGGGGTCGATCAGGACCGTGACACCATCGTGTGTCAGCTCGAACGCCGAATGCCCCAGGAAGCGGATCTCCATTGACTCAACTCTCCTCTGTGATCGTCGGTTCAGTGTCAGCCAGCTGACCCGCCAGCTCGAAGCCGACCGCCACGCCGACGAGCATCCCGACGCGCGTCTGCTCGTCCACGAGCGCCCGCACGGCGGCGAGCCGCTCCCCCGGGTCGCCCTCGCCGCTGGCCCGCAGCAGTTGCTCCTCGTGCGCGGAGCCATACCAGCCGCCGTCGGCCAGGGCTCGGTCGAGCACGCGTGCCAGGCTCGGCGCCGCGTGCGTCACGATCTGGGTGGCGTGGGCGAAGCGGTCGGGGTCCTCGAGCGCCGCGACGGCTTCGTCGACCTCCTGGGCGGTGTAGATGCGCCTGGAAGCGGCCATCGCGCCATCATACGGAGGCCCGCAGGCCCTTAGGCCCGCCCGCGGCGGGCGAGCGCCAGGCCGCCGAGGTAGCCCACGACGATGCCGACCCCGCCGGCGATCGGGTTGGCCTCCGGTCGCGCGATCGGCATCGCCAGCAGCACGAGCGCGATCACGCCCGTGCCCAGCAGATCGCCGCCGTAGTCGCGCCGGGCGCGCCGTGCCAGCAGGTCAGGGATCGCCCAGGCGCACAGCAGCGCGAGCGCCCCGCCGTTGGCGCCGGCGACGTCTGTGCTGCCACCGGCCGCCACGGCGACGGCCGCGCCGCCGACCGCCCCGAGCAGGAACAGCGCGCCGACCGCCAGTCCGCCCTGGCGGCGCTCGAGCAGCCAGCCGAATACGGCGATCGCGAACAGCGTGGCGAACTGGTAAACCCCGCTGCCCAGGGTCGAGGAACTGTGCGGGTCGAGGTAGGTGAACGGCGCCGACAGCAGGCGCGTGTAGTGCGACGAGAGGGGGCCGATGGCGACGAGGCGCGAGGGGTCAAGCCAGGTGGCGTTCGTCGCGATCCAGAAGACGCCGGTGGCGAGGATGATCGCGCCGGTGACGTAGGGCGAGGAGTCGGCTGCGATGCCCGGAATCTCGCCGGCGCGCAGACGCCCGAGCGAGGGCGCCGGCACGCGTCGCGAGCGCTGCGCCGGCTTCAGTTCGCGGTCGAGCTTGGGTGCGCGCTTCTGCAGGCGTGTCCCGCAGTAGGGACACTCGGTGACGTAGGGGCTCACCTCGGCTCCGCAGTCGGGGTTCTTGCAGACGACGAACAGGTCAGCCCTTGACATCTGAGGTTGATTCTAGGCACGCCCGGCGCTCGAGCGGACACCGCCCACGACCGCTCGCGCTACCCTTGGGCGGCTGTGAAGATGAGACAGAGCCTCAATCAGCTCGAGCGGGCGTTCGTCGAGGAGGCGGCGCTCGACCGCGACCGGCGAGAGCTGCTGCGCCGCACGGCGGAGCGCCGCACGGCCAAACGGCGCTCAGAACGCAGGGTCAAGCAGGGCAAGTCGCGCTTCATCGTGCTCTCCGTGACACTGCTCGCGACCGCGGTGATCGTCTCGGTCGTGATGTTCCGCGCGCTGTATCTGATTCTCGAATAAGAGTTCATCCGAGAACTCCGCGTGTGCGGCTGGTGAGCGCCGGGTCAAGCGGGGCAAGGACGCAGCGAGCGAGCAATGGCGGGGCCATTGCCGCGAATGCCTGTGCCCCGAACGGGGTAAGGACGAAGCATCCGCGACGATCCGCCGCCGCCAGACGTGCGCGAGGGGTTCTCGGATGGACTCTGAGCACCGGGGTCCGGCGCCAAAAACAGGATTTCTTAACAGCGCCGGGGACCGGCGCCATAAAAATTGTCTGCGGCCGGGCGCGGCCGCCCGCGGCTACAGGCCGCCGCTGATGGACTCGTCCTGAACCTCGAGCGGCGCTCCCGCCTCGCCCAGCTCCTCCTCGCGCTCGCGCTGGATCGCGACGTAGACCTCCCGCCGGTAGACGGGGATGCTGCGCGGAGCCTGGATGCCGATCCTGACCTTGTCTCCCATAACCGACAGAACCGAGATCTCGATCTCGTCCCCGATCATGATGCTCTGGTTCGACTTACGCGTCAGGACGAGCATGCCATTCCCTCTCTTGCCGCCGCAGGTTGGCCATTATCTACGTGCGCGCGGCGGAATTGCAAGCGCAGCCGCGGGGCGGGCGAGACTTTGCGCTAGGCTCCGCGCCTCGCATGGCACGCAAATCGCTTCGGCCGCACCTCAACCAGATTCGAACGTGGACGCGACAGGGTCGCACCGACGCCTGGGTGGCCCATCAGCTGGAGGTGACCGTGCAGCAGATCGCGAGCTTCAAACGCGAGAGCGGTCTGCTCGACGAGGAGCCCGGGGTCGCCGGCGCGCCGTCCAACGGAGGGGTGGATGAGGAGATCGACCTGCGCGCCGAGGACGACGCGCTGATCGCCGCCGAGCTCGAGGCCGCCGAGCAGGCGCGCCGCGAAGCCGAGGAGGAGGAGGCCGCGCGGGCGGCCGCGCAGGCCGCGGAGCACGGCGAGGACGAGACGGAGGACGTCCCGAAGCGGCGGGTCCGTCGGGGGTCGAGAATTCGCCGGGGAAAGGCTTCGGCGGGAGCGCTCGAGGGGACCTTCGATCACGGCGAGGAGGGCTACGGGCTGTGGCTCGACCCAGCGGTCGCCGACGATCCGATCTACGCCGAGCACTGGGCCGGGCACCGGCCCGTCGCCGTGACGATCGAAGAGGATCAGATCGTCATTCGCCGCAGCGAGTGAGGGCCTATCCCGGCAGGGATCGTGGGTTCGGGGTGGTCGTGGACCGAGCGGGCCGCCTGTGCCCCGCACGGGGTGAGGACGCAGTGCGAAGCCTTGGCTGGCGGCCAAGGCGAGCGCGAGGACGACGGATCCGCGAAGTGTCCACGGCCGCATCCGGGCGTGCGACGCCCTACCGGGATAGGCCCTAAGGGACTCGCGCGGCCGGCATGCCGCGACGCCCGCCGCTCACCAGGCGAGCGGGCGATCGCTGGCATCGCGCAGGTAGCGGTTGAACGCGGCATCCGCGACCCACTGCTCCCAGGCGGCGGGCTCGGCGGGCGCCGCTTCGATCGCGATCGGCATCGTCCAGGAGTTCGAGCGGTCGTAGAGCGCGACGAGTTCCGCGGCCGTGAAGCTTCCCCCAAGCCGGCGTCGGAGCTCGGCGACGAGCCGCTCCACGACGCGGTCGAACGTCCGCCGCCGCTCGGGCGGCAGCTCGCGCAGCCGGCGTTCGCCGTCGTGCCACTGCAGGCGCGCGTACTCGAGCATTCAGCGCCACCGCCGGCCGCTCCGCGCGTGCGCTGAGCGCTGCGGCCGCGCGGCGCTAGTTGTTCGGCAGGCCGTTGACGACGTACTCGTGCTCGCCCGGACGGACGAGGCCGAGGTTGATCGCCTCGATCTGGGGTGTGCCGGGGGCGCCGAGCAGGCGCTGCTGCGCCGCGAGTGCCGAAGCCTCGTGCCTGAGGCTCTGCAGCTGAGCCTGGCGCTGCGCGGAGACATGGAAGTCGGCGATGAGCGAGCGCACCGGGCTGATCGCGAGGTAGAGCAGGACGACGAGCGCGAAGAGCATCGCGACGCGTCCCACGCGGTCCCAGCGGATCCGTGCGGGCGCGGCGCTCGCGACCTCTCGAGCGGGATGTGAGGCGACAGCCACCAAGGACGCATTCGCCCCCGCGACCCAGGCTCCTGCATCACGCGCAAGAGAGCCTGCGCACCGGCGGCGCAGGGCGAGCCGCTCTTGGCTGGGCTCATCGCGGCGCCTGGCTCTCGCGAGCCTCGCGAAAGCGGGCGCCGGCGCGGCGCAGCGCAAGCTCGGGGTCGACGTCGAGCGCGCGGGCGCAGCGGACGAGCGCGAACAGCAGCTCGCCGAGCTCAGTGAAACGCTCATCGCGGCCGCTCAGCTGCTGCAGGCGCGCAAGCGACTCCTGCGCCTGCGTGAAGGGCGGCTTTGACTGCTCGCCGTCCGCGCGACGCTGAATCTTCGCCGCGAGCGACAGCGCCGGCAGACTCTCGGGAACATCCGCGAACAGCCCGCCGGCGCCGCGGCCCTCGGTCGTGCGCTTGATCTCGTCCCAGTTGCGCCGCACGTCCGCGGGCCCATCGACCTCCACGTCGCCGAAGACGTGTGGGTGGCGGCGGATCAGCTTCTGCGTGCAGTGCTCGGCGACCGCCGCGAGGTCGCCGGAGCCGCGCTCCTCGAGCAGCAGCGCCAGGAAGTGCACCTGGAAGAGAACGTCGCCCAGTTCGTCCAGGAGCTTTGCGTCGTCGCCGGAATGCGCCGCATCGGCCAGCTCGTAGGCCTCAGACACCGTGTGCGCGACGATCGAGCGTTCGTCCTGCTCACGATCCCACGGGCACTCGCGGCGCAGCCGTCTGGTCAGCTCGTCCAATCTCGCGACCGCGCTCGGCGCCGCGCCGGACACGTGTTGCTCAGCCGGTCGCGGCTGTCGCGCCGGTCGTTGCGCCAGTCGTTGCGCCGGTCGCCGAGGTCGACGACGTCTTGGGCGCGTTGCTGCAGGAGCTGGCGACGATGTAGCCGGCAGCGCAGGTCGTGCGCGACGGCCACACCTTGGTGAAGTCGTTCTGGAGGGCGGCGTTCAGAGTGGTCTGGTTCGCCTCGGTGAGCGCGGTCTTGATCTTCGCCTTCGCCTGTGCGAGCGTCGGGACGACGGACGGCGTGGCGGAGTCGACGGTGAAGACGTAGTAGCCGAACGCCGTCTTCAGCGGCCCCTCGACGATGCCGACCTTCGCCGCAAAGAGCGCCGCGCTGAGCTGAGCGTTCAGCTCGCCGGGCCGTACTCCGACCAGCTTCCCGCCGACGCTCTTGGTGGAGGGGTCGATCGAATACAGCGGCGCGAGCGTCGCGTAGGTCGAGCCTGTGCCGAGCAGCTTCTTGACGTCCGTGGCGGTGGCCAAGGTCTTGGTCTCGATCAGGTGCACGTCGCGCGTCGCCTGCGTGGTCAAGAGCGAAAGGTGCTTGTGGTAGTAGGCGTCGATCGCGGCGGTCGAGACCTTCGCGGCCTGCTTCTGCACCTTGAGCAGCAGCGCGTTGTCCACGAGGCTGAGATAGGTGCGCCACTTCAGGTCCGCGACCGTCTGGCCCGAGCGGGCGAGGAAGGAGGTCAGCGCGGCCTGCGTCGCGAGCGAGGGCTTGGAGGTCTTGCGCTGGGCGAGGTAGGACTTCGCGACCTGCGCCGGGGTGACCTTGATGCCCTTGTCGACCGCCTCGCCCTCGATCCAAAGAGCTTCGATCAGGTAGTTCATGACCTCGGTCTTGAGCGACGAGTAGCTCTGCTCGCAGAGCGCCTTCAGCGCCGCCGTGGTGGCGCCGGCTTCGCTGCCCAGGTTGCGCTCACCGGCGATGCAGCCGCTGTAGCTCGGCGGATCTGGCAGCGGGGGTGCAGCCGTTCCGGCCGAGCCCTGCGTCGCGTCGTTGGCGACAAGCAGCCAGTGGTCGAAGGCCGCCTTGGTGATCGGCGCCGATCCGACTACGGCAACTGCGTCTCCCGGGACGCCGCCGCCACACGCGCCGAGAACGACGGCGGTGGCGATCGCGGCGCAGAACGCCATGCCGATGCGAGACCTCTTCGGAGACAACAGAAGTCGCATGCTAGCGAATGGCGGGGACGGGTCGCGCGGGGTTTATCTCACCCCTGCAGCGTGCTGGCGGCGAGAATCGCATCGGCGGCCGCCAGAATCTCGCGGAAACGCTGGTGTGGCTCGTCGGCGACGCGCACCGACACCTGTGAGCGACCGGACTCATAGACGGCCGAGGGCAGGCGCTCGCGCAGCTCGTGCACACCCGCCGAGTCGAGCTCGATCGGCGTGACGCTGAGCCGTCCGGCGCGGACGCTGACGGCGCTCGCGCCGGCGGCCCCGAGTTTGATCCGCGCGCGCGCGATCGCCAGCAGGTGCTCGACCGGCTCGGGCGGCGGGCCGAAGCGGTCCTCGAGCTCCTCGCGCAATAGCTCGATCGTGGCGACATCACGAGCCGAGGCGATCCGCCGGTGCAGGTCGATCTTGGCCTGCTCGTAGCCGACGTAGTCCGCCGGAACATAGGCGTCCACGTCCACGTCGAGGCGGACCGGCTCCCACTCATCCTCACGCGACTCGCCCGAGGACTCCGCCGCGGCGAGTGCCTCATCGAGCATCTGCATGTAGAGCTCGAAACCGAGCGCCGCGACGTGCCCCGACTGCTCGTCGCCGAGCAGGTTGCCGGCGCCGCGCAGCTCGAGGTCGCGCATCGCGATCTGGAACCCCGAGCCGAGCTCGGTGAAGTCCGAAAGCGCGGCGAGCCGCTGCGCACCTTCGGCGCTGAGCGACCCGGCGGCGTCGTAGAGCAGGTAGGCGTAGGCGCGCTCGCGGCTACGCCCGACGCGGCCGCGGATCTGGTAGAGCTGGGCCAGGCCGAAGTGGTCGGCGCGCTCGACGATCAGCGTGTTCGCCGCGGGTATGTCGATGCCGGACTCGATGATCGACGTGCAGACGAGGACGTCGGCGTCGCCGCGCAGGAACGACATCATCCGCGACTCGAGCTCGGAGTCCTCGAGCTGCCCATGGGCGACGGCGAACCGCAACTGCGGGCACAGGCCGCGCAGGCGCTCGGCGACCTCGTCGATCGTCTCGACGCGGTTGTGCAGGTAGAACGCCTGGCCGGCGCGGCCGTGCTCGCGCTCGAGCGCTTGGCGCACAAGCGTCTCGTCGAACTCGCCGACGTAGGTCCGCACCGGGCGGCGCCCCTCGGGCGCGGTCTCGATCACGGAGATGTCGCGCAGGCCGGCGAGCGACATCTGCAGCGAGCGCGGGATCGGCGTGGCCGACATCGCGATCACGTCCACGCGCAGGCGCAGCTGCCGCAGCCGCTCCTTCTGCTTGACCCCGAAGCGCTGCTCCTCGTCGATGACCAGCAGACCGAGGTCCTTCGCACGCACGTCGCGCGAGAGCAGCCGGTGGGTCCCGATCAGGATGTCCAGACGCCCGTCGTTGAAGCGCTCGAGCGCGTCGCGCTGCGCTGCGAGCGTGCGAAAGCGCGAGACGTGATCGACGGTGAAGGGGTAGTCGGCGAGACGCTCGCGAAAGGTGCCGAAATGCTGCTGGGCCAGAATCGTCGTCGGTGCCAGGAGCAGCACCTGCTTGCCGTCGGCGGCCGCCTTGAATGCGGCGCGCAGCGCGACCTCGGTCTTGCCGTAGCCGACGTCGCCGCAGATCAGGCGGTCCATCGGCCGCGGCTCCTCCATGTCCGCCTTGACCAGCTCGATTGCCTCACGCTGATCGGGCGTCTCGGTATAGGGAAAGCGCTGTTCGAACTCGCGCTGCCAGTCACCGTCGGGCGCGAACGGGTGACCCGGACGGCGCTTTCGTTCGACGTAGAGCGAGAGCAGCTCGCCGGCCATCTCCTGCGCGGCGTGACGCGCCCGCGCCTTCAGCGTGTCCCAGCGCGTGCCGCCCAGCCGCGACAGCGGCGGATGTTCGCCGCCGGCGCCGACGTAGCGCGAGATCTTCGCGAACTGGTCGGTCGGCGTGTAGACGCGGTCGTCGCCGTGGTACTCGAGATAGAGGTAGTCGCGCGTCACGCCCGCGACCGTGCGCGTCTCGAAGCCGGCGAAGCGCGCGATCCCGTGGTCCTCGTGCACGACGATGTCGCCGGCGCGCAGGTCCGAGAACGAGCGCAGCGCCCCGCGGCGCCCGACCGACGGCCGAGCCTGCGTCCGCCGGCGGTGAAACAACAGGTGGTCGGGGATCACGGCCAGCCGCAGGCCCGGCGCGACGAACCCCTCGCGCAGGCCCGCCTGAGCGAAGGTCAGGCGATCGGGAGGCGGGGAATCCTCCAGCCAGCCGGCGCTCAGGCGGGTCAGGTTGTGGGCTGCTCGCTCGCCGTCCCCGCGCCGTGTCCAGGTGACGACCGTGCGGTAGCCCGAGCGCAGGTCGCGCTCCAGCTCCCCCTCGGCCTCGGCCAGCGAGCGCGCCACGCCGCCCGCGGCCTGCGCGTGGAATTCGACCGGCGCGCTGCCGGCGAGCGAGTGCAGGCGGATCCGCGCGCGCGAAGCGAGCGCAGCCTCGATCTCGCCCGGCGCGACGTAGAGGTTGTGGGCATCCGCGTCGTGAAACGCGGCGGTCACGTCCGCCCAGTGGTCGCGCAGTGTCGGCCCGATCTCCTCGGCGCCGACGACGAGCAGCGTGGCGGCGTCGCCGACCAGCTCGAGCAGCGGCCCGAAGCGCTCCAGCGGCAACAGTTCGGCGATGTCCGGGCGCTCGCCCTCCAGCGCGATGCCCCGGTGTTCGAGCGCCAGTTCGGCCGCCGGCGCCACCTCGATCCGCTCGACCTGCTCGAGCGAGCGCTGTGTGAACGTCGAGAACGTGCGCAGCGATTCGATCTCGATGTCGAACAGCTCGACGCGTACCGCGCGGTCGGCGGTGGCGGCGAACAGGTCGAGCAACCCGCCGCGCATCGCGAACTGGCCTCGATCCTCGACCTGCGAGACGCGCTCGTAGCCCATCTCGACGAGTGTCTGCGCGCACTCGTCCAGGTCGAGCAGCTCCCCCACGGCGAGCTCGAAGGAATGCGGTCGAAGCGCCGGATCGGGCACCTTCTCAGACAGCGCCGGTGCCGAGGCGACAAGCACGGGGGCACCGCCCGGAGCAACGCTTGAGGCCGCGAGCGCGTCGAGTGCGGCGATCCGCAGGCCAACGAGGTGTGGCGGCGGCGCGAGATGGGACTCGTAGGTCACGCCGCGCGAGGGGTAGAAGCGGACGCTGCGGGGAGCCAGCCAGGCGGCCAGGTCGCCGGCAAGCTCGCCGGCGGTGCGATCGTCGGGCGCGACGACGATCGCCGGGCGGTCGTCGTCGCGAGCGAGCAGCGCGGCGGTCAGGAACGGCCGCAGCGCCGAGGAGCAGAAGGCGTCGCCGCCCCCTGCAGCCAACCTCAGGCCATCCTCGCTCCGCGCGAGGTGGTCGAGCAGCGGCGCGAGGATCGTCACCGAGACCGGGGACCGTGGGGTCCCGACCCGGCCGCCGTCGCGTCGCTCTCCTCCCCGCCGACGATCGCCGCCGCGGCGTCGCTCGCCGCGGCGACCAGCGCCGTGACCTCCGCCGGCGGCTGACTGAAGGATCCGAGCACGTAGGCGGCGACGATCTCGGGGTCGGTCGAATCTGGTCGCCCGACGCCGACGCGCACGCGCGCGAACTCGCCGCTGCCAAGGCCCTGGCGCAGCGACTTCAGCCCGTTGTGGCCGGCCAGACCGCCGCCGACCCGGCTGCGGATCTCGCCGAACGGCAGGTCGATCTCGTCGTGGATCACGAGCACGCGCTCGAGCGGCACGCGGTAGGCGCCGCGCGCCGGGCCGACGCTGAGGCCGGCGTCGTTCATGTAGGTCTGCGGCTCGAGCAATGCGACGCGCGGACCGCCGGCGCCGGCGCGCCCCTCGCGCAGCCGCCCGCGGTAGCGCTCGCGGGCACGGTCGAGGCCCCAGCGCCGCGCGAGCTCCTCAGCGACGGCGAAGCCGACGTTGTGACGCGTGTACTGGTACTCGCGGCCGGGATTGCCGAGCCCGACGACGAGCCAGTCGATCGACGGACCGCGCGAGAGGCGCAGACGCTACTCGCGCTCGTCGCCGGGCGCCGCGTCCTCCGCGGCGTGGGCCGACTCGTCGTGCGCGGCGTCCCCGCCCTCCGACTCGCCGACCAGCTCCGTCTCCTGCTCGATCTCCTCTTCGTCCTCCAGACGAAGGCGCGGCGGGATCAATGTCGCGATCACGATCTCATCCAGATCGCCGAGCAGTGTCACGCCCTCGGGCGCCTGCAGCGCCGAAAGCAGGAGCGTGTCCCCGATCGACATCCCCGAGACGTCGTGGGCGATCGACTCGGGGATCGCCGTCGGCAGCGCCTCCACCTGCACGCTGTGGGTGACCTGCTCGAGCACGCCCCCGTCATCGATGCCGGGAGAGTCATCGGCGCCCAGCAGCTCGACCGCCACGCTCGCCTGGATCGGCTGGTCGAGTCGCACCCGCACCAGGTCGACGTGCATCAGCTCGCCGCGCACCGGGTGGCGCTGACTCTGCTTCAGCACGGCGGGGGTCGGACGCCCGCCGTCGAGCGCGACCTCGAGCACCGCGCCGACCGCCGCGAGAGCCGTGCGCAGCGTGCGCGCCTCGACCGAGAAGCTGATCGGTTCGCCGTTGCCGCCGTAGAGGACACCCGGAACCAGGCCGTCGCGGCGCATGCGTCGCGCCGAGCGCGAGCCCTGCGCTTCGCGGCTGCTCACGTCGAGTCGTGTCAGTGCGCTTCGTTCCATACCGGCTGCGGATCGTAGCGAACCGCGGTCGCGCAGCCCCGGGCCGGCTAGCAGTCGGCGGTGTCGGCGATCTGGACGCTCAGCGTGAGCAGCGTGATCGAGAGCCCGGTGATCGCGTTGCCGCGTCGCTCGACCTTGACGCACTGCACCACCGGAAGGCGCTGCAGCGAAGACTTCCAGGCCACGCGCGTTATCCCAACTGCAGTGCTCAGCGCGTGGTCCGTGGGCGACTGGTAGGCCAGGATCTGAACTCGGCCGGGTCGCCGGAGGCGACGCGCGTCGGCGATCACGATCGCGCGGCAGTGACTGTCGCATCCGTGCAGCTGCGCCAGCATCGCCGCGGCATCCCCGCGCGCCTCGGCATCGATCAGCGCCACGACCTTGTTGCGCTCGGCGTTGTCGACCGCGAGCCAGCGGGCCAGCCCGGCACTCAGCACGAGGAACACGATTACGCCGCAGGCGATCAGCAGCTTCGATCGCCTCCTCATCGCTTCGCCTCACCGGCCCTTGAGCCGATCAGCCGACCTCGTCGACGCGCCGCGCCCATCAGCCGACGTCACCGGCACTTGAGCCCATCAGCCGACCTCGTCGACGCGCCTTGCGAGCGCGTCCTCGAACCTGCCAAATTCGCCGGCCGCCAGCAGGTCGATCGGCCTGGCGGGCGGCTGACCAGCCCTCACCCAGCTCGCAAGCGCGCCCTCCCCGAGCAGTTCTGCCGCCTCCGCGGTCAGCACGTCGAGGATCTGGATCTCGGGCCGGTGCGCGACCTCGCCCGAGATCGCGCCGAGCGCGTCCAGTTCGAAGATCGCGAGTGCCTCCTCGTCGCTCAGCGCCAGGCGCGCCACGAGGCCGCTGAGGGGCTGGCTCAACCCGCCACGCTCAGAAGAGCTGGTTCTCGCCGCCGAACACCTCGCTGACCGAGCCGTCGGTGAAGATGCGCCTGATCGAGTCGGTCAGGAGGTCGGCGCACGGCAGCACGAACACGTTGTCGGGGGCGCCCGGGGGCGTCGCGACGGTGTCGGTGACGACGACGCGCTCGAACGGCGTGCTGGCCAGGTTCTCGTAGGCCGGCCCGGAGAAGACGCCGTGGGTCGCGGCCGCGTAGACGCTCGTCGCACCATGCTCGAGCAGCGTCTGGGCGGCGGCGCAGAGCGTCCCGGCGGTGTCGATGATGTCGTCGATGATCACCGTCGTCTTGCCCGCGACCTCGCCGATCACGTAGCCGATCTCGGCGACCTGCTGGGCGGGACGCTCCTTCGTCAGCACCGCGAGGTCGGCGCCGATCTTCTCGGCGAACTTCTGCGCGAGCTTGGCCCGCCCGACGTCGGGCGCGACGACGACGACGTCCTCGAGGTGAAGGTCGACGAAGTGCTGGGCCAGGATGAAGCGAGCCGTCATGTGGTCCAGTGGCTTACTGAAGAAGCCCTGCACCTGGCCGGCGTGCAGGTCCATCGTCAGCACGCGATCGGCGCCGGCGGCCTCCAGCATGCGCGCCACCAGGCGGGCGCTGATCGGCTCGCGCGGCGCGGACTTCTTGTCCTGGCGCGAGTAGCCGAACCAGGGCACCACGGCGATCACGCGGTGGGCCGAGGCGCCGACGGCGGCGTCGATCATCACCAGCAGCTCCATCAGGGCGTCGTTGGCGGTCAGGCCTTCCGACGCGTTGCCGCAGGTCGACTGCACGATGAACACGTCGGCGCCGCGGATCGACTCCTCGTAGCGGCAGTAGACCTCGCCGTTGGAGAAGGTCTTCAGCTTCGTCGGCCCGAGCTCTACGGCGAGCTTTGACGCGATGTTCGCGGCGAGCTGCGGCGTCGCGCGGCCGGCGAACAGCATCAGCCGCTTGTCGTAGTCGATCGGGAGACTCGTGATGGCAGGCTGCGGCTCAGTCACGCTCATCGAGTGAAAGTTTAGTGGTTGTCAACACGCCGCAGACCACCGGTTGCAGCGCCGACTCAGCGCTGCCCGCGCCGCTCACCGTAACGCTCCACGTTGCGCTGGCGCGCCCGGGCGACCGCCAGCGCTCCTGGGGGCACATCGCCGGTGACGACGGTTCCAGCCGCCGTCCAGGCGTCGTCGCCCACCGTGACGGGCGCCACGAACGAGGTGTCCACCCCGCCGTGGACGCGCGCACCGATGGTCGTGCGGTGCTTGTTCGTACCGTCGTAGTTGGCGGTGATCGAACCGGCACCGAGGTTCGAACGCTCGCCGAGATCGGTGTCGCCGATGTAGGACAGATGCGGCACCTTCGAGCCGGCGCCGATGTCGGAGTTCTTGACCTCGACGAAGGTTCCGACCTTCGAGCCCTCACGCAGCAGCGCGTCCGGCCGCAGGTAGGCGAATGGGCCGACGCTCGCCCCCTCGCGCACCTCGCAGCGCACAAGACGCGAGTGAGTCACCGTGACGGCGTCGGCGATCAGCGCGTCGATCAGCGTGCTGTGGGGCCCGATGGTGGCGCCGGCGCCGATGCGGGTCGCGCCGAGCAGCTGCGTGCACGGCTCGATCACGCTGTCCTCGCCGATCTGCACGCCGACGTCGATACTGGTGCTCGCGGGCTGGACGATCGTCACGCCGGCGAGCATATGGCGCTCCTGGATGCGCCGCTGCGCCTCGAGGCGAACGGTCGCGAGCCCGGCGCGGTCGTTGACGCCGAGCACGATCGCGGGGTCACTCGCCGCCAGCGTCGCGACGCGCGCGCCCCGCTCGCGCAGGATCCCGAGCACCTCCGGCAGGTAGCGCTCGCCCTGCGCGTTCTCAACGCCGACGGCGTCGAGCGCGTCGAGCAGCGCGGCGCCGTCGAAGGCGTAGATGCCGGTGTTGACCTCGGCGATCGCCAGCTCGGCCTCGCTCGCGTCGCCGACCGCCTTGGTCTCGGCGACGCGCACGAACGCCCCGTCGGCGTCGCGCACGACGCGGCCGTAGCCACGCGGGTCGTCCAGCACCGCGGTGACCATCGTGGCGGCGGCACCCGACGCCGCGTGCTCCTCGCCCAGCCGGCGCAACAGCTCGGCCTCGACCAGCGGCACATCGCCGCTGAGCACGACGACCACGCCGTCGGGGTCGATCTGCGCGGCCGCGGAAGCCACCGCGTCGGCGGTCCCGAGCGGCTCGCGCTGGCGCGCCAGCTCGACCCCTCCCCACTCCCGCTCGCCGGCCTGCCCGGGCTGCTCGCCGGCCGTCGTCGCGTGGCGGCCAAGGCCGACCGCCTCAGCCAGACGGTCGTCGCCTCCGACCACGACCACGATGCGCCCGGCGCCGGCGGCCCTCGCAGCCTCGAGCGGCCAGGCCAGCAGCGGGCGTCCGCAGAGGTCGTGTGCGAGCTTCGGCGTGTTGGAGCGCATCCGCGTGCCGCGACCGGCGGCGAGGATCACAACCGTGAGCGCGGGCATCGCTGTGAGCGTAACTACACTTGCGGCGGTAGCCGTTGGGGGGTCGTCTAACGGCAAGACCCCGGCCTTTGGCGCCGGTTATCGGGGTTCGAATCCCTGCCCCCCAGTGCTCGGAGGGCGCGCCCGGCGCGCCGGTCCAGCGGCGCGTGCGCTGCGCGGGCGCCTGGCCGCGCCGCGGGCGGCGCTCCTGGCGCTTGGCCGCTCCGCGGGTGTCTCGCGGGCGCCGCGTCGCGGCCGCGCCGCGCAGGCGCCCCGCCCCTCAGCGCCTTGGGACGCGCCCGCCGGAGTGTCCAGGTTCACTCGCCGGCCCGCTTGCGGCGCCGCCCATACCGAGCACGCGCATCGCCTTCAGGCCGAGGCTGAGCTTCTCGCGGCCGTCGCTCGAGCCGACGTCCAGACCGCACAGCTCGCGCACACGCTCGAGCCGGTAGCGGATCGTGTGGCGGTGGGTGAAGAGGCGCTGGGCGGTGCCGGCGACGTTGCCGTCGGCTTCGAGGAAGGCCTCGACCGTCGCCACGAGGTCGGTCGCGTACTGCTCGTCGTAGGCGACCAGCGGTTCGACCGTCTCGGCGTAGAAGCGCTGCAGCTCCTCCGGGTTCTCGCTCATCGCGCTGAGCAGCAGGCGGTAGGCGCCGGTCTCCTCGAACGCGAGCACGCGATGCTCCTCGTCGCCCTCCGCCACGTTGGCGGCCAGCAGCGCCTCGTCGGCTGCACGCGCCAGTTCGAGCGCGTCGGCGGCCGGACGGCTGCGGCCGATCACGAAGACGAAACCGCCCATCCCCGCTTCGAGGTCGCGCAGCACGCCCTCGGCGGCGCGTCGCGCTGCGGCCTCATCCGCCCCGGCGAGCAACACGATCACCTCGGCGCCCGCGTCCAGATCCCGGTCTGAGAGGACGGCGACCGCGCTCGGTACCGCCGCGCGGGCGGCTCGCGCCGCGATCGCACGCAGCCGGGTGCGCCAGCCCTCCTGTGCCGGCGCCTGGGGATGGGCATGGGCGATCAGCACCGAGGCTCCCCGCTCGAGGTCGCGCAGGCCGACCTCACGGGCGGCTGCCAGCACCTCCTCGCGCCCGGTGATCTGGCGTGCCAGCACGGCAGCGACGAACACCGCGGCGGCCTCCTCCGACGCCAGTTCGGGTGCGCGCACCCGCTCGACCTCCGAGGCGATCAGCGTGCTCACGAGGCGCAGGAGGCCGGGGTTCGGCGTCCCCCGCGCCCGCACCCGCAGCCTGCCGACCTCGACGTCGGCGACGCGCAACTCGATCGCCGCGACGCCCTCGGCGTCGCCGAGCAGCGAACGCTCGTCGGCCGGCGAGCGCGCGGCGACCGCCAGCGCCTGGCCGCCGCGATCGAGCACGACCACGCTCGCGTCGAGCACCCGCGCCGCGGCGCGCACGACGGTGGGCAACCCCGCCCCGGACTGCACCGCCGCGGTGATCTCGTCGAGGGCCGCGAGGTCCACGGCGCCCGAGCTCGCCGGGTCGCTATCCGTAGCGACCCCAGATCCAGATCACGGCGCCGGCTCCGAGCAGGCCGATCCCCATCATCGCTCCGAGCACGTAGAACGAGAGCACGACGGCGGCGAACCGCTGCCATCCCTGCCGGTAGGCGCCGACGGCCGGCACCAGGATCAGGCCGATGAACGCCGCGGTGGCGGCGAGGCCGCACACGCCGGCGACGAGGTAGGTGACGTCGATCCGGCTCAGCGACGCGCCGAGAAGGAGCAAGTTGGGGTGGATCGTGCTCACGGCTGCTGCGGATTGTCGCTTAAGCGGCAGTCGTGGTAACGCTCGGGCCCAGGGCGCAGCAGATCAGCGCTCAAACGAGCACGCTCGCCGAGCGGGGGAACGGACGCGCCGCGCGGGCATCGAGGCCGCCGGCGCGCAGCTCGACGGCCGCGCGGGCGGCTGAGGCGTGATCGCCGAAGAGCCCGATCGCCGTCGGCCCGGAGCCGCAGACCATCGCGTCGCTCGCGCCGGACTCGCGGACCAGCGCGAGCGCATCGGCGATCGACGGCTCGAGCGTCAGCGCCGCGGCCTGCAGGTCGTTGACACCGACCATCGCGTAGGGGTCGAGCGCGGCGAGCTCGCCGGCCGGCCGAGCCGCCGCGAGCCGGTCAAACTCGCGATAGACGGCGGCGGTCTCCAGGCTCGCCCGCGACGGCAGGACCAGGACGCCGAAGCCGCCCGGGTCGGGCACCGCGGCGACCAGCTCGCCGGCGCCCCGCACGATCGCGCGCCCGGGTCGCAGCTGGCTGGGCACGTCGGAGCCGAGCGCCGCCGCCATCGCCGGCAGCGCCTGCGTGCCGAGTCCGGAGCGTCGCGCGAGCAGCCGCAGAGCGGCCGCAGCATCGGCTGAGCCGCCGCCCATTCCCGCCGCGACCGGGATCCGCTTGAGGACCGTGACCCGCTGGCCCGGCCCGTCCCAGCCGGTCCGCTCGCGAAACGCGCAGAGCGCCGCGCTGACGAGATTCGGACCGTCCACGCCGGGACAGATGACCTCGTCGCGATCGCCGTCGCTGATCTCCAGCTCGTCGCACAGCGTGACCGACTGCATCAGGCTGACCAGCTCGTGGAGCCCGTCGCTGCGACGCCCTCCCACGCACAGACAGAGGTTGACCTTGGCCGGCGCGAGCTCCCTCACCGCAGCGACTCCCACAGCGCCGCGAGCTGCGCGGGCGCGAGGCGCTCCGCGCGTTCGTCGGGCGGGCGCCCGATCGCAACCAGAGCGGCCCGCACACGCTCGCGGTCGGCGCCCGTGCTCAGCATCAGCGATCTCGCCATCGCCTTGCGGCGGTGCGCGAATGCTCCCTGCACGAACCGTCGCAGCTCGGGCGGCGGGGCCGCTGCCACCCTGCGCATGCCGATCAGAACCGAATCGACATTGGGCACGGGGAAGAACACCGAACGCGAGATCGACCGCAGCACCCGTACCTCGCAGGCCAACTGGCAGAGCACGCTCGGCACGCCGTAGGTGCGGCTCCCCGGCGCCGCCGCCAGGCGCTCGCCGACGTCCTTCTGCACCATCGCGACCCAGTGCGTGAGCGTGGGGAGCTCCTCCACCGAGCGCAGGATCGCACTCGCCGCGATGCCGTATGGGAGGTTCGCGATCAGCTTGTTCGGAGGCGGCGCGAGGGCGCCCGGATCGAGCGCCATCGCGTCCTCCAGGTACAGGGTCGCGTTCGTGAAGCGATCGAGCGCGTCGCGCAGCGCCGGCTCCAGACGGCGATCGATCTCGACCACGTGAACGTGGCCGACGCGCGCGGCCAGGTATTCGGAGAGCACCCCCAGGCCGCCGCCGATCTCCAGCACGACGTCGTCGCGCGCAAGCTCGCCCGCGCGCGCGATCACACCCAGGATGTTCGAGTCGACGAGGAAGTTCTGTCCGAGGTCGCGCCGCGGGCGCACATCGAACTGGTGCAGGCGCCGCAGACTCGGCTGCGTGAGCGTGTTCACCAACCGAACAGCTCGGCCGCGGTGTGCTCGAGCGTCGCTTCGAGCTCAGCCGCCTCGACACCCCGCTGCGCAGCCACGAAGTGGGCGGTCTCGACGACCGCGGCCGGCTCGTTCGGCTTTCCCCGCCGGGAGCGGGGCGCGAGATAGGGCGCGTCGGTTTCGACCAGCAGGCGCTCCTGCGGGACGACCGCGGCGGCCGCCGCCAGCTCGCCCGCCGAGGGGTAGGTGACGTTGCCGGCAAACGAGATCCACCAGCCGGCCTCGATGCAATCGGCGAGATGCTCGGGCATCGAGAAACAGTGCATGATCACGCGCAGTCCGCTGGCCCCCGAGCGCAACACGGCAAGCGTGTCCTCGGCCGCGGCGCGGGTGTGGATCACGAGTGGCTTGTCGAGTTCGCGAGCCAGCTCGATCTGCGCTTCGAAGGCGCGCAGCTGAAGCTCGCGCGGCGCCCGGTCACGGTAGTAGTCGAGCCCCGTCTCGCCGATCGCGACGCAGCGCGGGTGTGCAGCCAGCTCACGCAGCAGGCCCAGATCGAGCTGCTGGGCGACATTTGGGTGACAGCCGATCGCCGCATACACGGAGGGGAAGCGCTCGGCCGCCGCGATCGCCGCGCGGCAGCTCTCCGGGTCGGTGCCAACGGTCAGCAGGCGGACCACACCGGCCGCCTGCGCCGCGTGCACGAGCTCTGCATCCGGCGCCTCGCAGGCGTCCAGGTGGGTGTGCGAATCGATCAAGCGGCCTCCGACGAACCCTTCGGGAAAAGCGGCGCGATCGCCGAGACGGCTCCTCCCCAGCCCTCCGCCGCGAACTCGCGCGTCGTGCGCTCGCCGGACCCCAGCGCATCGAGCAGCTCGGTCGTCTTCGCGGGCATGTAGGGCAGCAGCGCAACGGTCACGACCCGCAGCCCCTCGGCCAGCGAGGCCAGCACCGCCGCCAGCTCGCCAGCGCGGTCGGGATCCTTCGCCAGCGCCCACGGCGCCTTCTCCTCGACATAGCGGTTCAGCCTGCGCACATGCCGCCAGATCTCCTCCAGCGCGGCCGACAGCTCCGCGCGCGCGAGCAGCTCGTCGACGCGCGCGAACAGACCGGCGAACTCCTCACGCAGCGCGGCATCGGTCGCGACCGCCGGCACGGCGCCTTCGCAGTAGCGCCCGAGCATGTTCAGCGTCCGGCTCGCGAGATTGCCGTACTCGTTGGCCAGCTCGGCGTCGTAACGAGCTTGGAACCCCTCTTCGGACACCGGCCCGTCGTGGCCGAAGCTGACCTCGCGGAACAGATAGTGGCGCAGCGCATCCGCGCCGTGGCGGTCGATGATCGCGAAGGGGTCGAGCACGTTGCCTCGCGACTTGGACATCTTGGCCTCGTCCGGGCCGAGCAGGAAGCCGTGCACGAACAGCTGGCGCGGCGGCTCCATGCCGCCTGCCATCAACAGCGCCGGCCAGTAGATCGTGTGGAACTTGGAGATGTCCTTGCCGAGCACCTGAAGGTTCGCCGGCCAGAGGTGATCCAGCGATACGCCCGGCCGCGCGTAGCCGAGCGCGGTGACGTAGTTGAGCAGCGCGTCGAACCAGACGTAGAAGACGTGGGTCGGCTCCCACGGGACTGTGACACCCCAGGCGAGGCTCGCGCGCGACAGCGACACGTCGACCAGCCCCTGCGCGACGAAGTTGCGGGTCTCGTTGAACGCGTGCTCGGGCAGGACGAAGTCAGGGCGCTCCGCGTACAGGCGCTCGAGGCGCTCCTGAAAGGCGGACAGGCGAAAGAACCATGTCTCCTCGCGCTCGCGGGTCAGCACGATCAGGTGGATCGGGCAGGTGTTGCCGGGGCCGATCTCGCTCTCGGTCTTGAAGTCCGCGCAGCGTGGGCAGTACCAGCCCTCGTAGAAGCCCTTGTAGACGTGTCCGTTGTCGTGGACGCGCTGAAGGAACTCCTGGACCAGGCGCTTGTGCTCGAGATCGGTCGTGCGGATGAAGAAGTCGTTGGAGATCTCGAGCAGGCCCGTCAGCGCGCGAAACCGCTCGGCGTTGCGGTCGACCAGCTCCTGTGGCTCAACCCCGGCGGCCTTCGCCGCGAGCGTGACGGGCTCTCCGTGCTCGTCGACACCGGTCAGCAGGAAGGTCTCCTCGCCCCGCGCGCGATGGTGGCGGGCCAGCACGTCCGCCGCGATCTCGGTGTAGGCGTGACCGAGGTGCGGGGCCGCATTGACGTAGAAGATCGGCGTCGTGATGTAGTAGGACATCGCCCGGCAGAGGCTACGGCAGCCGCGCGCCCCGCCGTCCGCCGGCTTCACGCCCGACCCGCTGCCCCCTCAGGCGGAGCGCTCGGCGCCGTCCCCGGCGGTCAGCGCGCGGTACAGCCGGTTCGCCGGCACGCCGGTCAGCTCGGCCAGCGCCTTGGCGGCGGGACGCGGCCGCGCGCCAGCATCGACCAGCGCGCGCAGCGCGTGCAGCGCGCGCTCCGCCATGTCCGGCGCTCCGGCTCCGGGCGGCGCGGCGGCGACCACGAGCACGACCTCGCCCCGCGGCGGCTCGCGCTCGTAGTGGGAGCCGATCTCCGCGGCGCTGCCCCGGCGCACCTCCTCGTGCAGCTTGGTCAGCTCGCGGCAGACCGCGACCTGGCGGCCGGGGTCCCTCTCCGCGAGCAGCGCAAGCGTCGCGACCAGGCGCTTGGGGGATTCGAACGCGACGAGCGTCTCCTGCGTGCCGACCACCAATTTTTCGAGCTCCGCCTTCTTGCGCGGCAGGAAGCCGACGAACCGCCAACGTTCGGCGGCCAGGCCCGATGCGACCAGCGCCGCCAGCGCCGAGCTCGGGCCCGGCAGCACCTCGACCGACAGGCCCGCGGCGATGCAGGCCTGGACGAGGATGAAGCCGGGGTCGGAGACCAGCGGCATGCCGGAATCCGAGACGAGCGCCACGACCGCGCCGGAGCGCATCCGCGCGACCAGCTCCCCGGCGCGCTCGCGCTCGTTGTGCTCGTGGTAGCTGACCAGCGCGCCCGTCACGCCGTAGCGGTCGAGCAGCTTGCGGGTGTGGCGGGTGTCCTCGCAGGCGACGAGATCGGCCGCGCGCAGCGCCGCCAGCACCCGCAGCGTGACGTCCTCGAGGTTGCCGATCGGCGTCGGGCAGACGACGAGCCGGCCGCTCATGCCGCGACCGTCCGCTCGATCGACTCGCGAGCCAGCAGCGCGGCGCCGAACATCCCAGCCTCGTCGCCGAATCGGGCGGCCCGGATCGCGACGTGCTGGGCCGACGCCGCGAGCGCGCGCCCGGCGAGCACGCGGCGCGCCGGCTCGAGCACGAGCTCGCCGGCGCCCGACACGCCGCCGCCGATCACGACGACGTCCGGGTTGAAGATGTTGACCAGCGAGCAGAGCCCGACGCCGAGCCACTCGCCGAGCGTCCTCAGCACCGCAAGCGCCGACTCGTCGCCGTCGCGCGCGAGCTGCGTGACGAGTGGGCCGTCGATCTCGCGTCCCTGCGCCAGGGCGCGTCCGAGCGCGCCGGCGCCGTCGCGCTGCGCCGCGGCCCGGGCTTCGCGCGCGAGCGCCGTGCCCGACGTCCACGCCTCAAGGCAGCCGTGGCTCGGGCAGCCTGGCCCGCAGGGCGGTCCATCGGGGTCGACGATCATGTGACCGAACTCCCCGGCGCCACCCCGAGCGCCGCGGAAGAGCTCGCCGCCAGCCATGATCGCGCCGCCGACACCTGTTCCCAGCGTCACCATCAGCGCGACGCGCTCGCCGATCGCGGCGCCCCGGCGGTGCTCGGCGAGCAGCGCCACGTTGGCGTCGTTGTCAAAGCAGCACGGCAGGCCCAGCCGTTCGGACATGACGTCCGCGAAGGCGAGCCCGGCGATCGGCAGATGAACCGACGAGACCGCAATGGCGCGCTCGTCGTCGATCAGGCCGGCGATCCCGAAGCCGACTGCCTCCACGCCGCAGTCGATCTCCGCGCGAAGCTCGCCGACGGCGTCGGCGATCGTCAGCAGCAACGATGGAAGGTCCAGACCGGCGATCGTGCGCCGGGCTCGGCGCAGCACGCGCAGGTCCGCGTCCAGCGCGCCCGCGAGCAGGTTGGTGCCGCCCAAATCCACGCCGATGACGCATTCTGTCGGCACCTTCGCCACTATAGACGGCGGTCTCATGGCCGACGTTCCCGACCCAGAGCCCGCCCACTACCGTCGCTACCGTGCCACGCTGCGGCGCCCGTGGCGGCGATCGCCGAACGCGGAAACGGCCCTCGAGCAGCTGCACGCGCTCAACCAGGGACCGCTCGGCCAGGGCCATCTCGCGCGGCGCCGCCATCGCCGCAGGCTGCGCCGGCGACGGCCGCGCTGGTTGCGGGCGCTGCGCTGGGCGCTGGCTGCCCTCGCCGGCTGGATCGGCATCTCGGTCGTCCTGTTCGTCATCAGCTCGATGACCGCAGCGGGCGTGCCGGCGTCCGCGGTCGCGGCGCTCGACGGCGGCGGGATACCGCCGTTCTCGGCGTCCAACACGCTCGTGCTGGGCTCCGACGCGCGGCCGGCCGGCTCGAAGGAGCCGGGCGCCGACGTCGGCGGACCGAGCCGCTCGGACGTGATGATGCTGCTGCGGACCGGAGGCGGACATTCGGCGAGGCTGTCGATTCCGCGCGACACGCTCGTGAACATCCCCGGCCACGGGCTCGCGAAGATCAATGCCGCCTACGCCCTCGGTGGGCCGGCGCTCGCGATCCGCACCGTCGAGGACTTCCTCGACGTCCAGGTCAACCACGTGCTGCTGATCAACTTCACCAATTTTCCCAAGTTGGTGAACGCGATGGGCGGGGTCACCTACACCGGCAGCTGCGTGGTCTCGTTCATCAGCGGCGGCTTTCGCAACGGCGGCTTCACGCTGCGCCTGCAGTCCGGAACGCACCACCTCAACGGCGCGCAGGCGCTGGCGCTGGCCCGCACGCGCATCAACCAGTGCAACCCGAGCGAGACCGACCTCACGCGCGAGCTGCGCCAGCAGAAGCTGCTGCTCGACATGAAGAGCCAGATGCTCTCGCTGTCGGGCTTCATCCGCCTGCCGTGGATCGCCTGGGCGCTGCCGCAGACGATCGAGACCGATATGAGCGGCCCGACACTCGCGGGCGTGCTGCTCTCGCTGGAGCTCGACGGCAACGCCCACAACGCGATCCTCTATCCGACGGGCGCCGAGAGCTACGACGGGCAGGACGTGCTGACGATCACCCAGGCCGCCAAAGAGGCCGACGTCAAGCGCTTTCTGAACTCATAGAGCGCCCCGCGTCCCGCGCCCACCCCACCCGCGTCCCGCGCCCACCGCGCACCCGCACCCCGCGAAGCGGCGTCCCCCACGCCGGCCGCGCCGCAATCCCTCGGGCAGCCGCTAATCCGCCGCCGGCGCCGGCTTGGGCTTGTCGCTCGACGACTTCGAGTCGCCGCCGCCGCCGCTCTCGCTCGTCGCCGGCTTGGCGTCGCCCGAGCCCGACGAGCTCGACGAGCTCGACGAGCTTGACTCCGAGGAGCCCGAGTCGCCGGAGCTCTTCTCGCGCTGGCGCTTCTTGGTCCCGTAGTCGGTGTTGTAGAAGCCGCTGCCCTTGAAGTGCACGGCGGGCGAGTGCAGCACGCGCTCGACCGGGCGGCCGCATACCTGGCACTTGGTCAGCGGCGGGTCGTTGATGCCCTGCACGACCTCGAAGGAGTGTCCTTTTGGGCAGCGATACTCGTACGTCGGCATCGAGTCCGTGAGTATAGGTGGGCCAAAGCCGCGAACGACTAGCATCCGGCCGCGTGGATGACGTCGTCACGATGGAGAAGATCGTCTCGCTGTGCAAGCGGCGCGGCTTCGTGTTCCCGAGCTCGGAGATCTACGGCGGCGTCGGCTCGACCTACGACTACGGCCACTACGGCGTCCTGCTCAAGAACAACGTGAAGGGCGAATGGTGGCGCTCGATGCTGCGCCAGCGCGACGACATCGTCGCCCTGGACTCGGCGATCCTCCAGCACCCGCGCACCTGGGAGGCCTCCGGCCACCTCGCCAACTTCACCGATCCGCTGGTCGACTGCCGCGTCTGCAAGCAGCGTTTCCGCGCCGATCACCTCGACCAGCTCGCCTGCGGTCGCAAGCCGTCGATGCACCCCGGCGAGTTCGCCGACTGCGACCTGACCGAGGCCCGCGACTTCAACCTGATGTTCTCGACGACGGTCGGACCCGTCAAGGAAACCGGCTCGACGATCTACCTGCGGCCCGAGACGGCGCAGGGGATCTTCGTCAACTTCAAGGCGGTCGCGCAATTCGCCCGCAAGAAGCCGCCGTTCGGCATCGCCCAGGTCGGCAAGTCCTTCCGCAACGAGATCACCCCCGGCAACTTCATCTTCCGCACGCGCGAGTTCGAGCAGATGGAGATGGAGTTCTTCGTGCCGCCTCCCGACGCCGCACAGTGGTTCGAGTACTGGACCGCGGCGCGCCGCGAGTGGTACCTGCGCCTGGGCGTGCGCGCCGACCATCTGCGCCTGCGCCCGCACGAGCCCGACGAGCTCTCGCACTACTCCTCGCAGACGAGCGACATCGAGTACCTCTTCCCGATCGGCTGGTCCGAGCTCGAGGGGATCGCGAACCGTGGCGACTTCGATCTGCGCCAGCACGCCACCCACTCCGGCGAGACGCTCGAGTGGTTCGACCAGACGAGCGGCGAGCGCTACGTGCCCCATGTGATCGAGCCGGCCGCCGGCGCCGATCGCGCCACGCTCGCCTTCCTCGTCGACGCCTACGACGAGGAGGACCTCGAGGGCGAGACTCGGACGGTGCTGCGGCTGCACCCGCGCCTGGCGCCGGTCAAGGTCGCGATCCTGCCGCTGCTGCGCAAGGACGGCCAGCCGGAGCTGGCGCACGGAATCCATGCCGCACTGCGTGAGGATCTGCAGTGCGAGTACGACGACGGCGGCTCGATCGGCCGCCGCTACCGCCGCCAGGACGAGATCGGTACGCCCTGGTGCGTCACGATCGACCACGAGAGCGTGGCGAGCGCCACCGTGACCGTCCGCGACCGCGACTCGCTCGCACAGGAGCGCGTGGCGATCGAGGGGCTCGCGGGCGAGATGGCACGCCGCCTGGCGACGCCGTGGACCACGCCGAAGGCCGCGGGCTAGATCCAGAGGCTCCGCCCCCAGGGGGCTGCGCCTGGGGAGGGCTTTCGCCCTCAGTCTCGGCCGGGCCCCTCCGGCGTGGACTCCGTACGGCGGTGCCGCGGTACCCACCAGCCGTTGCGCGGCGAGTCGGCCTCGCCGATCCCGGGCTCATCCACCTCGTCCTCGCGCCGCGCCTGGTCGCTCTCGGCGCCTTCGCCTTGCACTGAGGAGTCGGGCGCTGCCGCCACCGGAGCGTCCTCGACGCCGCCGGCGTCCTCCGGCGTGGGCGCCAACCACAGCTCGTATTCGGCGGGGGCGCTCGGGCCGTCCGCGTCGGGGTTGCTCGCTCGCTCGCCCTCGCCGCGCGCCCAGCGCTGGTACATCGGCGCCGCGGGCTCCGACGGCGGCGCGGGCGGCGCCTCGTCGGGCTCCGCGCCGGCTGCCTGCGGAGCCTCGTCGCCGCGATACCAGGAGTCCTCGGCGGGCGAGGCGGCGGATTCCTCGGCGTCGGGCTCCTCCGTCGCTGCGAACGCCGGCGGATCTGCGGAGAGCGGCGGCGCGAGCGGCTCGGTGAGCGACTCGTAGTCGAACTGCTCCTCGGGTCCGAACAGCGCGTCGAGCAGGCGGTTGCGGACCTCGGGCTTGGTCGCGAGCGCGACGACGCCGCCGAGCAGCAGCGCCTTGACGACGGCGCGACCGCGGCGTCTCGATCCGCCCGCCCGGCCGACGGCGGGCTCGGCCTCGCCGCTGCCCGCAGACTGTTTGCGCGACCGCTGCGCCCGGGACGACATCGCTTTCACTATATCCATCCGCGGCCCGCATTTGGGCCTCCTGCGACGCCCCGGGCGCCGGGGCGGACGCGCTCAGATCTCGTACTGATCGCCCTGCGCGGCGAGCGCGACCCCCCCGCCGAAGGCCGCCTGCGCCTGCTCACGGAGCTGATCTGGGTCCAGCTGGTCTGAGAAGTGGGTGAGCAGCAGCCGCTCGACGCCCGCGCGGCGCCCGATCTCGCCGGCCTCGGCGGCGGTCAGATGACCGGGCGCCTCGTCGGGATCATCTTCCGGCGGCGGCGGCTGTACGAGCAACGTGGCCTCGATCAGCAGCAGCTGCGCCCCGCGCGCGAGCTCGACGAGCCCCTCGTTGGGCCCGCAGTCGGCGCCGAAGACGAACCGGCTCGGCTCGCCCTGCTCGCGCAGCTCCATCGCCCAGGTGGGCACGTAGTGGGGAACGAACTGGAATCGCACGCGCGCGCCTCCCAGTGCCAGCTCGGCGTCCGGGTCATATTCGAGCAACTCGAACGCGTTCTCGATCAGCTTCTCGCTGCCCCAGGCGCTGCACAGCCGGCGCCACGCGTCGCGGGCCCCGGGCGGCGCGTGCAGCCGCGGACGCTCGTCGCGAAGCTGCGGTCCGAGGCTGAGCGCGTAGGCGAACGGGACCAGGTCGAGCGTGTGGTCGGCGTGCAGGTGCGAGATGATCACGTCGTCGATCTGCGCGTAGTCCTGGCGGCTGCGCAGCTTGGCGAAGACGCCGTTACCGCAGTCGATCAGCAGCGGGCGCCCGCCGAGCTCGAGCAGGTAGCCGCTGCAGGCGCCGTCGCGATCGGGCCAGGACGGGCTCTTGCCCAGGATGGTGAGGCGCATCGACACGTGAGATCTCCCGTAATTGCGAGCGGCCCGCGCGCGAGCGGGCGCGCCGCGGCGAGCGTCGCGCATCAAAGCACGCCCGCCGCCGCGCAGTCAACCTCTACGCGTGCAGCGCTGCCTGCTCCTGCGCGGTCGGGAAGGCCCAGGCCGCCCGCGTGCGCCGGTCGGCGCGGAAGACGAAGCGAAGCTGCTGGGGCGGTCGCAGCCCGTCGGGATGGTAGGGGCGGAAGGTCGCGCAGGGCGCCGGCTCCGGCAGCGCGCAGAGCAGGTTGCGCCGGAAGAAGCAGTCCTCACAACTGGGCGTGCGTGCGGCATTGCGGGCCACTGCGGAGCTTCCTTTCCACGTCGATGCTGCGACCACGTGGATCAAAGCAAGCCCCGTCCGCAGCCACCGCCGAGCTTCTCGCAATACCCGCTTAAAACGTCCGACGCTCTACTTAATGCCTGCAAAACAGTATGGTTTTTTCGATATCAACGTAAGCTTACGCCGTTACCAAGAACAATCCGCGCACTTTGCGGGAGCCGTGCTGGACGCACGCGGCACCTTGCGCTATGGGGCCTGGCGCTCCGGCCGGCGGCGAGCGGCCTCGAGCCCCCCGGCGCCCGCCTGGCGGACCTCGTGCGCCTCTACAGTGCGAAGCATGCGGATCCTGATCACGGGCCCGAGTGGCGCGGTCGGCGGGGCGCTCGCGCGCTCGCTCGCGGGCACCCACGAGCTGCGCGGCCTTTCCCGGGATCCGGCCGGGGTGGACGCCAGTTTGCCGCTCGAGGTGCTCCGCGGCGACGCTCTCACGGGGGCCGGGCTGGAACGCGCGCTGGAGGGCGTGGAGGTCTGCTACTACCTGATCCACTCGATGGAGCCGGGCGCCCAGGAGAGCTTCGAGCGCCGCGACCGCACCGCCGCCCTGCGCTTCGCCGCCGCCGCCCAGGGCGCCGGGGTCCGGCGGATCGTCTACCTTGGCGGGCTGCGCGCCGCCCCGGGCGGGCGCTCCGTCCACCTGGACAGCCGGGTCGAGGTCGAGCGGATCCTGCTGGCCGCGGTGCCCGACAGCGTCGCCCTGCGTGCATCGCTGGTGGTCGGTGCGAGGTCGCGATCGTTTCGCGCCATCGTGAGGCTGATCGAACGCCTCCCGGTCGTGCCGCTCCCGCCCTGGCGGCGTTTCCGGACGCAGCCGATCGACGAGCGCGATGCGATCGCCTACCTCGCCGCCGCCGCTCACGCCGCCGGCGTCGGCGGACAGGCGTTCGACATCGCCGGGCCGGAGGTGCTCTCGTACGCGTCGATGATCGAGCGCATCGCCGCACTGCTGCTGTTGGCGCGCCCGACGCTGCGCCTGCCGCTCGCGCCGGGAGCGCTGACCAGCGCACTCGCAGCGCGCGTGAGCGGACAGCCCAACGAGCTGCTCGCGCCGCTGATGCGAAGCCTGCGAGCCGACCTGCTGGCCGACGACGCGCCCGCGCAGGCGGCGTTTGCGGTGCCCCTGCACGGCTTCGACGCGGCGGTCGAGCACGCACTGCGCGATTGGGAGGAGCTCGAGGGGCGGGGCGCCCCGTGACCAGCGTGCGCAGCTCGGTCCAGATCGCCGCGCCGCCGCAGAAGGTCTGGGACGTGATCATGGACCCGGCCCGCCTGAGCGAGTGGGTGACTATTCACCGCGAGTTGCGCGAGCATTCGCCGCCGCCGGCGCACGCGGGGTCGATCATGGAACAGATCCTCCACGTGCGCGGCGCCGACATCCGTGTGCACTGGTTGCTGGTGGAGTGCCGAGAACCGCACCACGCGCGCTGGGAGGGTCACGGACCCGCCCGTTCCATCGCACACATCGAGTACCACTTGACGGCCGTCGCCGACGGCACGCGCTTCGATTACCAGAATGAATTCCGCCCCCCGCTCGGCGCGGTCGGAGCGCTCGCGAGCCGCACGGTCATGGGTAACGCGCCACGACGCGAGGCCGATCGGTCGCTGGCCGCGCTGCGCCTCCTGGTCGAAGCCGGGCCGGCCTGACGGCGACGGCGCGCCGCGCCCCTCGATACTGTCCACCGATGCTCCGACCGCTGACACGCCTCCTGTTGCCGTCGCTGCTGGTGACGCTCGCGATCGCTCCGGCCGCACTCGCGCAGGCGCCCGCGCCCACCGAGAGCTACGCGACCCTGCTCAAACAGCTGGCAGCGAAGGCCGGCAGCTCACAGCGCGTGACGGCCGCCACGCTCGACAAGGCCGACCACCACGTTCGGCTCACGCTCACCAACGGGTCGCGCCCGCTGGTCTCCTATCCGCCCGCCAAGGACAAATTCCTGGTGGATTCGCTGATACGAGACGGAATCACGCCCGTGTACACCAAACGGGTAGTCGTGCATCACACGCTTCGCTACATCGCCGCCGGGGTCGTCGTCGTGCTTCTGCTGATCGGCGCCGGAGTGTGGTTCTACACCCGCGGCCGGCCGCACGATGCCGACACGCCGGACGCCGCGCCTGCCACGCCGTAAAAGGGCGCCGCGCAGTTGCAACGGAGCGCCCGGCGTGCCGGTCTGCCGAGACACCGCCTGATCGCACCTGCCATTATGTGTTCAGGTATTTGCCTTAAGACAACTGGACGACAACCCGAATAGAGGACTCATCTGTGAGTGATTTTCTGAAGACCAAGCGTGAAGAGATAGCCGCGCGCCTCCGTGAACTCGAGCCGCTGGTCGCGGAGTACCGCCAGCTCGAGGCAGCCGCGGCCGCGCTCGCCGGCCTTCCCGGAGCAGCCCGCGCGCCACGCCCGGTTGCCGCGGCCACCGCCACACGGACCCGCACGACACGCACGGCGCGCGCGCGCAAGCCTGCGAGCGGCGGCCGGCGTGGACGTCCGCGTGGCTCCGGCACGCGCGCGCTGCAGACCCTCGAGCTCGTCAAGTCAAAGCCCGGGATCACGATTCCCGAGATCGCGAGCGCGATGGGCATCAAGCAGAACTATCTCTACCGGGTTCTGCCGGGCCTCGAGAAGGACGGCAAGGTCCGCAAGCGCGATCGCGGCTGGCACGCCGCCGCGTGACACTTCGGCCACGGCGGGCAGCGCGGCGATCAACCCGCGCGCCCGCCCGCCGCGGCCTCAGGAAAGCAGTCCGAGCTCGCGCACCGCGTCACGCTCGTCGACCAGCTCGGCGGCGCTCGCATCGATCCGCGCTCGCGAGAACTCGTTGATCTCGAGCCCCTGGACGATCGTGAAGCCGCCGGCCGCGGTGGTGACGGGAAAGCCGGAGAGAACGCCCTCGGGCACGCCGTATGAGCCGTCGGAGGGGACGGCCATCGACACCCAGTCCCCCTCGGGTGTTTCTCCCATCCAGTCGCGGACGTGATCGATCGCCGCATTGGCAGCCGAGGCCGCGCTCGAGGAACCGCGCGCCTCGATGATCGCCGCGCCGCGCTTCTGCACCGTCGGAATGAACGTGCCCTCGAGCCACGCCTGATCGGAGACGACCTCCACCGCATCGCGACCGCCGACCTGCGCATGAAAGATGTCCGGGTACTGGCTCGCCGAGTGGTTGCCCCAGATCGTCATCCTCTTCACCTCGGCGACACCGACGCCGGCCTTCGCCGCGAGTTGACCCTTGGCGCGGTTGTGGTCGAGGCGCATCATCGCGCTGAAGCGCTCGCGCGGCACGTCCGGCGCGTGCGACATGGCGATCAGCGCGTTCGTGTTGGCCGGGTTGCCCACAACGAGCACCCTCACGTCGTCAGCGGCATGGGCGTTGATCGCCAGCCCCTGCGGCTTGAAGATGCCGCCGTTGGCCTCGAGCAGGTCGGCGCGCTCCATCCCCGGCCCCCGCGGCCGCGCGCCGACCAGCAGCGCGATGTTCACGCCGTCGAAGGCCACGTTCGGATCGTCGGTTATCTCGATCTCCGCGAGCAGCGGGAAGGCGCAATCGTCGAGCTCCATCGCAGTGCCTTCGGCGGCCTTGACGGCTGCCGGAATCTCGAGCAGCCGTAGGGCTACGGGAGTCTGCGGACCCAGCATGGCGCCACTGGCGATGCGGAACAGCACGGCGTAGCCGATCTGGCCCGCGGCCCCCGTCACCGTCACCTTCACGGGATTGCTCATGCGCTCAGCTCCTCGATCACGGCGTCGGCGAACTGCGAGGTGCCGACGGCTGTTGGGTCGTTGCGGTCCGCCTTGAGGTCGTAGGTCACCTTCTCCCCCTTGCGGATCACCTCGGCGAGCGCCCGCTCCAGCCGATCGGCCGCGTCGCGCTCCTGCAGGTGCTCCAGCAGGTAGACACCCGAGAGCATCAACGCAGTCGGGTTCATCCGGTTCTGTCCCTTGTACTTGGGGGCGGAGCCGTGGGTCGCCTCGAACACCGCGGCGTGCGTGCCGATGTTCGCGCCGCCCGCGAACCCCAGGCCGCCGATCATCCCGGCGGCGAGGTCGGAGACGATGTCGCCGTAGAGGTTCGGCAGCACCAGGACGTCGTACTCCTCGGGGCGCGAGACCAGCTGGTTGCAGAGGTTGTCCACGATCCGGTCCTCGAACTCGATCTCCGGATGGCGCGTCGCGACGTCCCGCGCAACCTCCAGAAAGAGGCCGTCGGTGAACTTCATGATGTTCGCCTTGTGCACCGCGGTCACCTTGCGGCGGCCGTTGCGCTTGGCGTATTCGAACGCCGCCTCGACGATCCGCTCGGAGCCGAACACCGAGATCGGCTTGATCGAGATGCCGGAGTCCTCGCGCACGACCGACCCGAGCTCCTTCAGCACCTCGCGCATCCGCGCGTTCTCGGGCGTTCCGCGCTCGAACTCGATCCCGGCGTAGAGGTCCTCGGTGTTCTCGCGCATGATCACGATGTCGGTCTCGGGAAAGCGCGTGCGCACACCGGCGTAGGCCTTGCACGGGCGCACGCAGGCGTAGAGGTCGAGCTCCTTGCGCAGCAGCACATTGACGGAGCGGAAGCCGGAGCCGACCGGCGTCGTCGTCGGGCCCTTGATCCCGACCTTCGTCCGCTTGAGCGAGTCGAGCGTGGCCGGCGGAAACGGGTTCCCCGAGCTTTCATACTCGTCGATTCCTGCCTGCTGCACGTCCCAGTCGAACGCCACTCCGGTCGCCTCGAGCACGCGACGTGTGGCCTCCGCAAGCTCGGGGCCGGTGCCGTCACCGGGGATGAGAGTCACTTCGTAGCCCAACGGTGTTCCTTTCGCTCGGGGGGGCGATGCTATCGCTCCTCACCGTAGGATTGAGGCGTGCGCGGCTCCGACACGATCCGGCTGGGCCAGCTGTTCGGGATCCGCGTGGGCGTCAGCCGGTGGTGGTTCCTCGTGCTGTTCTTCGTGATCTACGCGCTGAATGGCTACTTCGGCCAGATCCTGCCGAACTCCACCCAGGCCTTCATCGTCGCCGTGCTGGGGGCGCTGCTGTTCTTCGCCACGGTGGTCGGCCACGAGCTCGGCCACGCCCTCGTCGCCCGCCATCAGGGGATGACGATCGAGGGCGTCGACCTCTGGGCGCTCGGCGGCTTCACGCGCACCCGCGGCGAAACGCTCTCGGCGGGGGCCGAGTTCCGCATGGCCGCCGCCGGGCCGGCCGTGAACGCGCTCGTGATCGCGCTCGCCGTCCTGCTCGGCCTGGCCTTCGGCAGCTTCCACCATTTTCTCGACGTCGCGCTGCTGCAGTCCGGCCTGCGCGTCAGCGCGCCGCTCGTGCTGCTCGCCTGGCTCGCGCTGATCAACTTCGTGCTGCTCGTGTTCAACCTGCTGCCGGCCTTCCCGCTCGACGGCGGCCGGATTGCGCGAGCGCTCGTCTGGCGGATCACCGGCGACCCCAACCGCGCGACTCGCGCGTGTGCGCGCCTGGGCCGGCTGCTCGGCATCGTCGTGATCGCCGGCGGGGTCGGACTGGTCCTCGAGAGCTACACGACCGGCGGGCTGTGGTTCGTGCTGATCGGGCTGTTCCTGACCCAATCGGCGCGCCAGGCGCTTGCCCAGGCGACGGTCGGCGCGCTGATCCGCGATGTCACGGTCGCCGACATCATGGATCGCCGGCCGGTCACGGTGCCGTCGCAGACGACGCTGCTCGACGTCGACGCACACTACTTCCGCGACGGCGATGCGCCCTGGCTGGTCGTCGCCGACGACGACGGGCACTACCGCGGGCTGCTGCTGAAGGAGCGCCTGGAGCAGGAGCTGCAGGGAGGTCGTCCAGCGCTCACCGCGGCAGAGGTCTCGATCGATTCCCCGCCGTTGCGGATCGACGCGTCGGCCACGCTCGAGGTGGCTCTGCGCTCGGACGCCCTGCGGCGGCTCGGCGCGATCGTCGCGGTCGACGCAGACGGAAAGCTGGCGGGCGTGCTGACCCTGCCGAGCATCCGCCGGGCGATGAACCCGTCCGCCGCCCTATAGAGTCCGGCCCCGAGCCAAGCCTCAGAGCGCTCGATCAAACGATGCCCGAACACGACGTACTGATAATCGGCGCCGGCCTCGCCGGCCAGCGCGCGGCGCTGGCCGCGGCGCGCGAGGGCGTCTCGGTGGGCATCATGAGCAAGGTTCACCCGGTCCGCTCGCACTCGGTCGCGGCCGCCGGCGGCATCAACGCGGCGATCAGCGTCGCCGACGATTGGCGCTCGCACGCCTACGACACGGTCAAGGGGTCGGACTTCCTCGGCGACCAGGACGCGATCGAGGTGATGTGCAGCGAGGCTCCGGCCGAGGTCATGCACCTCGAGCACATCGGTGTCACCTTCCACCGCAACGATGCCGGCGAGCTGGACCTGCGGGCATTCGGCGGCGCCTCGATGAACCGCACCGCCTACGTCGCCGACATCACCGGGCAGGCGATTCTCCACGTCCTCTACGAGCAGCTGATGAAGCATTCCTCGACGGTGGAGCGCTTCGAGGAGTGGTTCACGACGTCGCTGATCATCGACGACGACGGCGGCTGCGTCGGCGTCGTGGCGCGCGACATCCGCACCGGGCGGATGGAGACCTTCGCCGCCAAGAACGTGATCCTCGCCTCGGGCGGCGCCGGCCAGTGCTTCAAGCCGACGACCAACGCGCTGATCTGCACCGCCGACGGGATCACCCAGGCCTATCGCGCGGGCGCGCCGCTGATGGACATGGAGATGATCCAGTACCACCCGACGACGCTGGCCGAGAACGGCTTCCTGATCACCGAGGGTGCGCGCGGCGAGGGCGCGCACCTGCTCAACAGCGAGGGCGAGCGGTTCATGGCGAAGATGGCGCCCAACAAGATGGAGCTCGCCTCACGCGACGTCGTTTCGCGCGCCGAGCAGATCGAGATCAACGAGGGCCGCGGCGTCGGCCCGGATGGCCGCGGCATCTACCTCGACATCACCGTCGTGCCACGCAAGCGGACGCTCGAGGCGCTGCGCGAGATCGTGAACATCGGCAAGGACTTCGCCGGCGTCGACATCACGCGCGAGCCGATCATCATCCAACCGGGCCAGCACTACATCATGGGTGGCGTGAAGACCGACAAGGACGGGCGCACGCCGATCCCGGGCCTCTACGCGGCCGGCGAGGTCGCCTGCGTCTCGGTTCACGGCGGCAACCGCCTCGGCGCCAACTCGCTGCTGGACACGCTGATCTTCGGCCGGCGCTCCGGCGAACACGCCGCCGCCCGCGCTCGCTCGCTCGCGATGCCGTCGGTCTCCGACGCGCACCTGCGGCGCGACGCGGAGATGATCGAGCAGATCATCGCCCGCCCACGTGTCGGGCGGCGGATCTCCGAGATCAAGGAGGAACTCGGCACGACGATGAACCAGCACGTCGCCGTGTTCCGGGACGAAAACGGCCTGCAGGCCGCTCGCGAGGTGGTCGTCCGGCTCAAGGAGGAGGCCGCCGGAGCCTACGTCGACGACCGCGGCACGGTCTTCAACCAGGACGTCCTCGGCGCGATCGAGCTCGACTACATGCTCGACGCCGCCGAGGCGATGGTCGTCGCCGCGCTCGAGCGCAAGGAGTCGCGCGGCGCCCAGTTCCGCACCGACTTCCCGGAGCGCAACGACGCCGAATGGCTCAAGCACATCGACATCGCCCGGGGCGAGGACGGGGAGCCGAAGGTGTCCTACTCGCCGGTGACGATCACCCAGTGGCAGCCCGAGGAGAGGAAGTACTAGTGGCCGAGTTCACGCTTCGCCTTCGCCGCTACGACCCGCAGACCGGCGAACCTCCGTACTGGGAGTCGCACACGATCGAGCTCGAGCCGCACCGCTCCGTGCTCGAGGGCATCCTGCAGGCGAGGGGGCGCTTCGACGGCTCGATCGGCATCCGCTGCTCCTGCCGCGCCGCGATCTGCGGCTCCTGCGGGGTGCGCATCAACGGCCAGCCAGGCCTCGCCTGCCACACCCACCTCGAC